>Ga0136636_10001981_pt1 | contig 12150 bp, 5 predicted proteins | sample AntDrymUQ8522106_2_FD_104653 | JGI IMG/M metagenome (GOLD analysis project Ga0136636, IMG submission 104653) | Polar desert sand microbial communities from Dry Valleys, Antarctica - metaG UQ852 (21.06) | ecosystem: Environmental > Terrestrial > Soil > Desert | place: Antarctica: Dry Valley... | reverse complement strand
TTGGCGAACAGCATTACCCGAGGTTTTAACGTTTGTATCACAAAGCTTTCGTCAATATTAAATCGCTTGTTAACCGATTTTATTTGGATTTGATGTAATTCATGACTATCGCCTGGCATATTCATTCTCAATAGCAGCTTGCCTGAAAAATTATGTGGGCTATGGCATGTCGGAAGGAGGCCTTGATTACCGATCCAGCGATATTTCCAGATAAGCACTTTTGGAAACCTATTTTCCGCACTACGAAGCCTGTGTTAAAGCCGATGGCGAGACTCTGATAAGCACCTTTAACGATATCAGTGGAGTTCCGGCGTCAGCCAATCATTACACTTTAACGGAATTATTAAAATGGCAGTGGAAACACGATAATTTTGTGGTCTCAGAATGGGAAGCAATTGACCAATTGATTGCTCAATTGATACCAAATTACTCGAAAAAAAATAATTTCAGGAAGAAAAGGCAGTACATTAAGCCTAAAAGGAATGGGCAAAGAAGGTTTTAAAACTATACATCACTTTAAAAACCTCATTTTGGTTTAAAAGTAAATAATATATACTTTTGATACCTTTCTTAAATAACCAGCTAATGAGTGATAGTGAAATATGGGGTAGATTTAAAGCTGGTGACAGTGATGCACTAAATCTTATCTATGCTGATTATTCAAAAAAGCTCTATCTGTTTGGTTTAAAATTAACCCCAAATCATACCATCGTTGAGGATTCTATTCAAGATCTTTTTTCAGATCTGGTCAGGAATAGAAGAAAACTTGGCGATACCGATAATATTCTTTTTTATCTGCTAAAATCATTTAAACGAAGACTTGTACGTCAACTTCAGAAAGAGAAAAGGTACAATTTTAAAAATATGAGTGAAGATTTTGTATTTAATATTACTTATTCCATCGAACACGAAATCATTCAAAAGGAAAATACCATTTTTAAATTACAATCTTTACACCAGGCTATAAATCAATTAACACCTCGCCAGAAAGAGGCTGTTTACCTTAGATTTACTGAAGAGTTGGAATACAAGGAGATGGCTGAAATCATGGAGATGAGCATTGAGGCCTGTCGTAATCTGATTTGCAAGGCGATAAAATCGCTGAAAGACGCTCTGCAAGGTGATACTTCCATCCTTTTATTTATTTTACGGAAGTTAGTTTAATAAACTATCAAATAAAAGTTAATTTAATGATGATGTTTTAAATTTCGATGCCTTTAACTATTGTAATCAACCAATGATCAATAGTTACCATGGAAACCGAAAAATTCATCAATTATCAAACAACTGAAGACTTTATCCTTGATAAAGAATTCTCATACTGGGTTTTACATCCGGACGTAGAAATCGATTTATTTTGGGAATCATTTATTAATGATCATCCTGAGAAAAAAACTCAGTTTAGAGATGCTATTCTGATTATTAAATCATTACAGCCAATACAACAAGAAGTTCCGCAAGAAAAACTCGATGTAATCTTTCAAAAAGTACAACTTGCCGGAAAGAAGATAAAATTTAACTGGAATGTTGGTCTGAAATATGCTGCCGCAATTGCCATTTTAATTTCTGTTGGCAGTTTAATTTATTTGTCCTTTCAAACTAAAAATCAGTTTCCTATTGAAGTGGCCAGCGAAATGTTTTTGAAAGGGAAGGTAATTTTGGCTGATGGAACAACCAGAGAGTTTGATACAGAACAAACAACTATCGTCAATAATACCACTGGAAACCTCTCCATCAACTCGGATACCATTAATGTTAGTTCGGAACAAACAACCTCAACTTTGATTCAGGTAATTATTCCTTATGGGAAGCGTTCGGAAATTACGTTGGCCGATGGCACACACATCTGGTTAAATTCAGGCAGTCAGTTATCTTATCCAAGTAAATTTGAATCAAGTTCAAGAGAGGTGTTTCTTTCGGGCGAAGCTTTTTTTGAAGTGAAAGCCAATCATGATCAACCATTCTATGTAATTACGAGAGAAGTTAAAATAAAGGTATTGGGGACAAGTTTTAATGTCTCTTCCTATGTTGAAGACAATACTGTTCAAACAGTTTTACTAAAAGGAAAAGTTACTGCTGGAAAAAATAAACTGTTTGCATCAACAATCGAGCTGATTCCAGGGGAACGGCTGACCTACGATAAAAACAATTCAAATCTTTTAAAAGACAAGGTTGATGTTCAGCTATATTCTTCCTGGGTGAAAGGTTATCTTGTATTCAGAAATATTCCAATCACCGAAGTTTTCACTAAGCTGGAAAGATATTATAACAGACAAATTTCTGTTGAAGACGGATTGGGGAAAACTACCTTTTCGGGCAAGCTTGATTTAGGTGAAAATTTAAAGACAGTGCTTACGAATATTGCATTTGCTGCTTCAGTAAATGTTGAGGAAAATAATGGATCATTTATTATAAAAAAGTAGTGCCTATGATATAAAACGAACTGAAGAAAGAAAAAAACCGGGGTGCGCGTCGAAACATACCCCGGGTTTACGAAAATTACTGACATTAAAGTCAATTACTAACAAAAACGTTCAAATTTATGAAATTAAAATTAAAAGAAAGAGTCATTTTTCAATGTCTCCGTAAAGTATATTTTGTTATGCGGATAACTCTCTTCTTCATTCTTCTAAGTTCAGCTATTGCTTTTAGCGCAAATAGTTACTCTCAAAATGCAAAATTTTCATTGCATATGGGTAATGCAACAGTGAGTGATGTATTGAAGGCCATTGAAGAACAGAGTGAGTTTATATTCTTTTATCAGGATCAGCAAATCGACTTAAATCGAAATGTTGACATCGCTGTTATTGATAAAACTGTAAATGAGATACTCGATCAATTGTTTAAAGGTACAGATAGTGTATATAAGATAATTGACAGGCAGATCGTTATCGGAAAATCGCAAGAACAATTGGAAATTAAAAGGCTGGCTGTGGAAAGACTTTTTGAAGAGCTGCAACAACCCCAGAAAAAACAACTTAAAGGAAAAGTAACCGATGCTAAAGGCGAAGGCATTCCCGGAACAACAGTCATGGTAAAAGGTACCACATTAGCAACTATTACTGATTTCGACGGAAACTTTAACCTTGATGTATCATTTGATGCCATAACACTTTCGTTTTCATTCATCGGGTTTAAGCAACAGGAAATTACAATTGGCAATAAAACAAGATTTGTTGTTGTTTTAGAAGAACAGGCAGTTAGTCTGGAAGAGTTTGTAGTAGTAGGCTATGGCGTTCAGAACAAAGCCACTGTAACTGGGGCAATTTCATCTGTAGCAGGGGCTAAGTTAGTACAATCGCCAGTAACAAATCTTAGTAATGCCATGACTGGACGAATCTCGGGATTATTGACCACTCAGGGATCTGGAGCTCCAGGACAGGACCAGACAACGATTCGGATCAGAGGTATTGGGACTTTTGCGGGAAGCTCCGATCCTTTAATAATGGTCGATGGTATTGAAGCACAAAATTATAATAACATTGACCCAAATGAAATCGAAAATATTTCTGTACTAAAAGATGCTTCGGCCACAGCTGTTTATGGAGTTAGAGGGGCAAATGGAGTATTACTGATTACCACAAAAAGAGGTAAAATAGGAGCCCCTCAGGTTAGTCTTTCTTCACAGTTTGCCGTTTCAAGATTTGCAGAAATAAGAAAGAATTCCGGAAGTGCAGAATATGCCCAAGGCTATAATGAAGCACTTCATTACGATTCTTATTTAACTGGTGTTTATATTCCAAAGTTTAGTGAAACTGATATTAAACATTACAGAAGCAATGATGATCCATTATTTTTTCCAAATACTGATTGGATCAATCTTTTGTTTAAACCATCAACTCATCAAACACAACACAATCTGAATATTAGTGGGGGCACAGAAAAAGTTAAATACTTTTTTTCTGTTGGATTTATGGGTCAGGATGGATTAATTAACGATAAAGTATATGACTCCGGGTTTGATGATAGAATGAAATACGATCGATATAACTTTCGTTCAAATTTTGATTATAATATTACAAAACGCCTTACTGCAAAAGTTAACCTTTCGTCTCAAATTGAAGAACTTCAGGGCATCAGACAGTATATTGGATTGATAATGTCAAATGTTTTCGCCACTCCTCCAACTGTTTCACCTGGTATTTGGGATGGAAAACTAATTATGAATAGTAATGGGCCATATTACAACAACCCACTTCCAGGTTCTTTTGGACAGGGAGCTCAGCGGCAAAATAATAATCAATTGAATGGTATTGTACGTTTTGATTATAAACTCGACTTTCTTGTCAAAGGTCTATCAACACATGCATCCATTGCCTATCAAAATTATAACTCTTTGACAACTGACTATGGTAAGTCTTTAATCCAATATTACGCTATTAGGCTACCTGAGAACAAATATGCTTTAGCACCGATCAACTCTGAATCACCATTTGGATATTCAGAATCGAACAATAAAACAAGGAAACAGGATGCTGAGTTTGGATTTGATTATTCCAGAACATTTGGAAATCAAACCATTGGAGGCTTACTGATGTATAATCAAACCAAATTATTTGATCCTTATCTTCAATTTGGTGTGCCAAGCGGTTATCAGGGTATAGTAGGCAGGGTAACTTATGACTATAAGAATCGCTATCTGGCTGAATACAATTTCGGGTATAATGGAACTGAAAATTTTGCCCCTAAAAAACGATTTGGTTTTTTCCCTGCATTCTCCCTTGGATGGGTAGTTACAGAAGAATCTTTTTTTCCAAAGAATAATATCATTTCATTCATCAAACTTAGAGGATCGTATGGAGAAGTTGGAAATGACCGAATAGGCGGAGATCGATTTTTATATCGGCCAACATCTTATCAATATAACGTGAATCAGAGGGCTTATAATTTTGGGGAAGTTGGCTCTACTTTTAGTAATTATCCAAGTTCGATGGAGGGAAAAATTGGAAATCCGGATTTGACCTGGGAACGTGCTAAAAAGATAGACATCGGTTTAGATGTTAGGATGTGGAAGGATAAAATCCGGTTGACAATTGACTATTTTGATGAGAGAAGGGATAATATTCTTGCAAATAAAGGAACCATTCCTAATATATTAGGTGCTACACTACCTGCCTATAATTTCGGAAAGATGAAAAATGGTGGTGTTGATGGTGAAATAAATTATACTGATAAGGTTGGTAAACTCAATTATTGGCTGAAAGGAATTTTTACGATTACACACAATGTAGTTCAATTTCAGGATGAAGTGAATAGACCATATTCGTATCAATTGAGAACTGGCCAACGGTTTGGACAGGAATTCGGATTGGTTGCTGAAGGTGTATACAATAGTTGGGAAGAGGTAAACGATGCTAACAGACCAGTATCTGCATATAATTCCAACAAAATCCAGCCAGGCGATTTCAGATATAAAGATGTGAATGGCGATGGTATCATCAACGAATTTGATCAAGTACCAATTGGTTATTCTGCATTTCCTGAACAATCTTATGGTTTTTCATTTGGTGGCGATTTTAAAGGATTCGATATTTCGGTGTTATTTCAGGGAATAACCAATTTTTCGCACTTAGCATCAAAAAAATTCTACAAAGGATGGCAGGAAGATGGCAGCGCGATTGCTTATCTGAATGAAAGAAGCTGGACTCAAGAAAAATATATAGCTGGAATAAAAACAGATTTTCCTCATGTTTCGGCATCTTCATCGCAAGTGCATAATTATGAGTCAAATACTTTCTGGTTAGAGGATGCCAGTTTCCTGCGCCTGAAAAATGTTGAAGTTGGTTATACGCTTACTTCATATGTGCTTAAGAGATTGGGTGTGAGATCTGTTCGGGTTTATTTGAATGGCAATAATCTTTTGACCTGGCATAATATGTTACCAGGAGAAGATCCTGAAATTCCAAATTATAGTGATGGAAATAATGAGCCTTATCCGTTAACAAAGACGTATAATGGTGGCATTAATGTTAAATTTTAATAGCGAATAACATGAGAAATATATTTATAATTTGTAGTTGCATTGCCATTTATGCCTTGTCAACTTCTTGTGAAAAATCGTTTAACGATTTCCTGGAGAAAGCACCAGGTATTGACGTTACAGAAGATACTATTTTTTCTTCAAAAGCTCAGGTAGAAACATTGGTGACCAGTGCTTATTATTGGGGCATGCATACCGATGCGGGTCTTTGGGACGAAAGAGACAAATCCGATTCGCCAATTTCAGGAGCCTGTGAAGAAACTGAAGCTGTTGCTCCATGGTTTTGGACTCATAGCGTATGGAATACCGGAGGAATGAGTCCCAGTAATAGCTCTTCGGACATGAGATGGATCACACGATGGAAAGCAATACGCATTGTAAATACCCTTATAGAGCGAATTGATGAGGTTCCTACTGATGACGCATATAAAACTCAAGTAAAAGGCGAGGCCAAATTTCTCCGTGCACTCAACTATTTCGAGATGTTTAAACATTACGGTGGAGTGCCAATTGTGGATCACAGTTTTAAACCAGGTGAAGATCCGCTCATTCAAAGAGGTACTCTAGAAGAAAATTTTAATTTTTTAATTAAAGATTGTGAAGATGCAATTGCAGCATTACCATCTACCTATCCTTCAAAATACAGAGGCCGTGCTACGAAGTTAGCTGCCCTTTCATTAAAATCTAAAGCTTTATTGTTTGCTGCCAGCCCACTATTTAATACTGGAACACCTGTACTCGAATTGTCCGGACACAACAACCTTATTTGTTTTGGAAATTTTGATGCAAACAGATGGAAACTTGCAGCTGATGCAGCCAAAGTCGCCATTGATGCTGCACCTGCTAGCGGATGTTCTCTGATAACAGACAAAGGGGTAGACAAAAACTACAAGTATGTTTGGGAAGTGATGGATAATCCTGAAATTATTCTGGCTGAAAAAAGTGAAGGGCTGAGATCTTTCCAATATCTGACTCCTGCGTCAATGGGTGGGATGATGGGAAATACAGTTACGTTTAATTTTGTAAAATACTACGAAAAGAAAAATGGAACGCCTCAAATCTGGGATATGACTGGAGGCAGTGACCTGAATCAAAAGTATGCTGAATTAGATCCAAGGTTTAATCAATCAATTGCACACAATGGCTCTTATTGGAATGTGGATTTTCCTGAAATTCAGACCACAACTGAACCAGTTGGCCGTGATTTATCTGGATGTTATGGAGGATGTTGGCAACGGAAGCCAGTACCTGATGCATATACCATGTGGTACAAAGAAGCTTATGGCAACTGGACAATGTTCAGACTTGCGGAGCTATATCTGAATTACGCCGAAGCACTTAATGAGTTTTCAGGGCCTGTTCAGGCAGCATTTGATGCGGTGAATCTAATTAGAGCACGTTCAGGTATGCCTAATTTTCCAGCCGGATTAACAAAAGATCAATTCAGAGCCAAAATCAGAAATGAACGAGCCATTGAATTGGCTTTTGATGGCCATCGTGTATGGGATGAAAGGCGTTGGCTAATCTCTGATACAGAAGGATTAATGAAGGGGAGTATGTGGGGAATGAAGATTTATGAGATTCCCGGCAGCACCGAATTTAGATATGAACCTTATGTATTTTCTGTTCGCACCTTTTATCCAAGAATGTATTTACATCCATTCAGGCAATCAGAAGTTGATAAAGGATATATTATTCAAAATCCTGGATATTAACTATTATAAATTTCTGCTTTAAACAACTTAAAATGAAAAATATGACTCGCAAAATATATCGAGGTGTATTATTGATCTTCATTATCAGTATATGCTTTATCAATTATTCTAAAGCACAAACAACCGATCAGGATTCTCTGGTTACCAATGTAAGAAGTATTGCTTATGGAAAACAGCCCTTCTGGATGGTGACCAGTGCTGTTTCTTCTGTTACCGGAAATGAATTACAGAAATCATTCACTACCAATTTAGCCAATACTCTTTTTGGCAGATTGTCAGGGCTTACTGTTATTCAGGGAGGTAACGAGGATGGAGATGATTCTCCAACGTTACATATTCGTGGATTAAATACTTATGGCCCAGGTCGATCGATTCTGGTTATTGTTGATGGTGTTCAAAGTACTTTTGAACGATTGGTTCCAGATGAAATAGAAAGTGTTTCGGTATTGAAAGATGCTTCAGCAACAGCTATATATGGCAGCAAAGGGGCTAACGGAGTATTATTGGTTACCACAAAAAAGGGAAATACTGGCCCTATGTTAGTTAGTTTCAGCACTCAACAAGGTTTTTCTCAGGCCCAGCGTTTGCCAAAATTATTAGGATCGTATGAGTATGCAAAGCTTTACAATGAAGCTTCGGTTAATGACCTACTGCCGGAACCATATTCAAATGGTGATCTGGAAGCATATCGTACAGGAAGTGAACCCACATATCATCCCGATGTAAATTGGTACGATGAAATTTTGAGAAAATCGACACCAATATCCAATTATAATCTGAATTTTAGAGGAGGTAATTCAGATGTTCGCTATTTCGTATTGTTAAATGCCATAACTAGCAAAGGACTGCTTAAGGAAACATCGAACTTGTCGGATAATAGTATTAATCAGAAATACTCCCGGTACAATTTCCGCACAAATATCGATGTAAACCTTTCGAAAAACCTTTCAGCAACCTTTCTCTTAGGTGGATCAATAGAAAAAAAGACATTTCCGGGCGGACGTAATTCTACAATGTTGTTCTATAACATGGCTCATACACCATCAAATGCATTTCCAGTTCGTAATCCAAATAATTCTTTTGGCGGAAATCCCTTGTATACCAATCCTTTGGGTGATGTTCTAAATACAGGCTTTTATTCAACCGATTCGAGAACGATACAGGTGACATTTAAAATGACTGAGAAGTTAGATGTAATTGCAAAAGGCTTAAGTATATCGGGTCTTGTGTCGTTTAATAACTATTATTCAGGCAATTCCGATAAAACAAGAACCTATGCAAGCTATTATCTGACAAAAGATACGGAGGGGAAGCCGGTATATAACCAAATTGGGCAAGAAACTTCTCTCTCATCCAGTGAAGGTCTATTATCTCAATGGAGGAATTCTACAATTCAAGCTTTTTTAAATTATACCCGCACATTGGGAAATCATAGTTTCGATGCAATGATGATGGTGAACAATGAGTCTCAAACGTTTGCAGGCGATCCCTTACCCTATAAGAATTCGAGAATAGCTGGTCGTTTTACTTATGCCAATCAGGAAAAATACATCGGAGAATTATCTTTTGCTTACAATGGATCAGATAATTTTGCAAAAGTCAATAGATGGGGATTATTTCCTTCAGTTTCGCTTGGATGGATTCTCTCAAAAGAGGATTTCATAAAAGAAAGTAAAATGCTTAATTATTTGAAAATAAGAGGGTCTTATGGCTTGACAGGAAACGATCAGATTGGTGGTCAACGTTTCATGTTCCGTGAACAACCTTATGGTTATAGCGATGGTTATACTTTTGGTACTTCAAATAACGGGCAGAGTGGCATTTCTGAAGGCCAGATTGCAAATCCAAATGTAACTTGGGAAAAGGAAAAGAAACTTAATTTAGGTTTCGAAGCCACTGTTTTTAAGCATTTTGATGTAGTGTTTGATGTCTTCAATAACGACCGTTACGATATACTTTCATTGCCTAACCGAACCGTTCCTCAGTATTTGGGCTTTAATCTACCTTATAACAACATAGGAAAAACAAACAACAAAGGTTTTGAAGTCCAGGTTGGTTATAACAGCGATACAAAAAATGATTTCCAATATTTCGTTGATGTTAATATCTGGTATGCAAAAAACAAAATTATTTACAATGCCGAACCTTTTCAAGAAAACGAGTATTTATACAGCACAGGGCATGCTATTGACCAGCCTTTTTCGTTGGAGGCAATTGGTTTTTTCAAAGATCAGACCGACATAGACAATAGCGCACGTCAGATTTTTTCGACTGTACGACCTGGTGACATTAAGTATAAAGACCAGAACCTAGATAAAGTTATTGATCAAAATGATTTTATAGCAATTGGAAATACTGGTATGCCGAATCTTTCGCTGGGATTCGAAACCGGATTTAAATACAAAGGCTTTGATCTTAATGCATTTGTTCAATGTGTAACTAACCGTACTACTTATCTTGATGGCAATTATTATCAGGCATTTCAAAACCATGGCAATATTTCGACTGTGGCGCTCGGAAGATGGACACCGCAAACAGCATCAACAGCTACTTATCCAAGATTATCGTCGGTTGATAATCTGAATAACCAACAATGGTCATCATTCTGGCAACGCGATGGAAGTTTTATAAAACTTCGAAGTCTTGAGTTGGGTTATAGCCTTTCAGATGAGATTATTAAAAGACTTCACATGGGTAATGCCAGAGTCTACTTGAATGGAACCAACCTGTTTTCGATCGACAAGATGGACTTTACTGATCCTGAAAGCTCATCAGGCTATCCGGCTATGAGAACTTATAGTATTGGAACCAGAATTCAATTCTAAGTAATTTTCTTCCTAAAAATAGTATAGAATGAAAAACAAAATATTTATATCCGGAATTTTTGCCCTTTTAATCCTTAGTGGATGTCAAAAATTAGATCAGGAAATAGTAATGTCGCTTAATAAAAAGCAAGTTATTAACGACTACGAGAATGTAAAATCACTTCAGACAGCGGTATATGGAAGCTTAACGAATGGTTTTATGCCAATCGGTGGAGCAATGATGGCTTCAGCTTCCGATGAAGCCGAACACACTTGGGAAACATCCAGCATGCAGGCATTTAATAATGGTTCTTGGAATGCCTACGGTAATCCTGACGATTCCTGGAATCATTATTTCCGGGCAATACGCAATGCGAATATTTTCCTTGTATCGGCCGATAGCGTTAACCTTGATCTTTACAAATTAGATCCGCTTCCTGCACGCCAAATCGTTTATCAATCGCGATTAGCTGAAATCAAGAATTGGAAATATGAAGTAAGGTTCTTAAGAGCTTTTTTCTACTTCGAATTGGTTAAACGCTATGGAGGTGTTCCAATTTTAACTTCCGCTGGATCAATAAATGATGATTATAGTAAGACAAAGAGGAATTCACTCGCCGAGTGTTTTAAGTTTATTTCGGATGAATGTGATTTTGCCTCAGCCAATCTGCCAGCAAAGTATTCACTAGATAACGATTTTGGGAGAATAACTAAAGGGGCTGCTCTTGCTTTGAAAAGTCGGATGCTACTATATGCGGCCAGCGATTTGTATAATTCTACCGCATGGGCATCGGGTTACACGAATCCGGAACTGATATCGGCAACTGGCGGTGACAGAAAGGTTAAATGGCAACTTGCAGCTAATGCCGCCAAAGCAGTTATTGATTTGTCTGAAGCAGGATATAGCCTGAGTACCAATTATGGCTCGTTGTTTGGAAGCAGTACCTATAACAATCCGGAAGTAATTTTCCGTCGTGGAAATGGTAATGACAACTCTTTCGAAATAGCATCAACGCCTGTTGGATACGACATGGGACAAAGTGGGACTACGCCCTCACAGAACCTTGTTGATGACTATGAAGTTAAAGTTGATGCTTTTACATCTGTCCCATTTAGCTGGAGCAATCCGGAACATGCAGCCAATCCGTACCTTAACAGAGATCCACGTTTGGGATATTCTGTTTTCACAAACAATGCTCTTCTTAAAGGACGGCCTATTCAAGCCTGGGTGGGCGGATTGGATGGAAAACCAAGAGCTAACGCGACAAAAACAGGCTATTACCTGAAAAAATATGTTGATACTGAATTGGATCTTTTGTTAGGCCAATCGAGTAATCATGCATGGATATTTTTCCGCCTGTCAGAAATGTATTTGAATTATGCAGAGGCACTGAACGAAGCTGATCCGGGCAATCCGGATATAAAATCATACGTAGATATGATAAGGCAAAGGGATGACGTTGCCATGCCAGCACTGACTGAAGGCCTGACTCAGGCACAGATGCGGAACGCGATTCGCCATGAGCGTAGAATTGAATTCGCATTTGAAGACCACCGTTTTTGGGATGTACGCAGATGGATGGTTGGCGAAACCTATTTCAATGTTCCACTCAAAGGGGTTGCCATTACTAAAACTACCGATGGCAACTTT
>Ga0136636_10001980_pt1 | contig 12152 bp, 10 predicted proteins | sample AntDrymUQ8522106_2_FD_104653 | JGI IMG/M metagenome (GOLD analysis project Ga0136636, IMG submission 104653) | Polar desert sand microbial communities from Dry Valleys, Antarctica - metaG UQ852 (21.06) | ecosystem: Environmental > Terrestrial > Soil > Desert | place: Antarctica: Dry Valley... | reverse complement strand
CATCAATGCAACACAGATAATTACTCCGAGAATTGGTAATAACGGTACAAATGGAACGCGGAAACCACGTACCGCATTTGGATTTGTTTTTCTCATTACAATTACTCCAATACATACCAAAGAAAAGGCGAATAAAGTTCCGATACTTACCATGTGACCTAAATCAGAAACCGGCACAAATCCCGCAAAAAGACTTACAAATACCATGAATATAAGATTTGTTTTCCAGGGAGTACTGTATTTGGAATGTACATCACTGAAGAATTTCGGTAATAATCCATCGACACTCATGCTATAAAACACCCGACTTTGACCCATCAACATCACTAACATTACTGAGGTATAACCTGCAATAATTGCGATGGTCAAAGCTGAATTTAAGAAGGTATATCCTGTTCTCGCAAACGCGGTTGTAACTGGACTTGCATCACCTTTGAAGTTTACATAATTTTCTAAACCTGTCAATACGTAAGAAAACAATACATATAAAACAGTACAAATGATTAAAGATCCGATGATTCCGATCGGCATTCCTTTTTGTGGATTTTTTGCTTCCTGAGCTGCAGTACTTACCGCATCAAATCCGATAAATGCGAAGAAAACAACTCCGGCTCCACGTAAAATTCCGCTCCACCCGTAATGTCCAAAATAATCACTTTGGAAAAATTCGAAGAAGCCCATTTTACCTTGGTCCATCAGAACTTCACCTTGATTAATTGGGATAAAAGGAGTGTGATTTTCTGGATTGATAAAACCCCAACCAAGTGCGATAAATACTATGACTACAGTTACTTTTAGGATCACCAAAATATTATTTATTAAAGCAGATTCCTTAGTTCCTTTAATTAAGAGTAGGGAGAGTAAACAGATAATTAAAATTGCGGGTAAATTTAATATACCCGGAGAATACGCAACACCATTTGCATCTAAAATTACGTCCCATGGTCCGTGTAAAAGGGAAACGGGTAATTCTATCCCAAAACTCAGCACAAATTTGGCGACATATTGAGACCAACTTGCCGCAACTGTTGCGGCTCCAAGTGCATATTCCAAAACTAAATCCCACCCAATAATCCAGGCCATAAATTCACCCATTGTTGCGTAAGAATATGTGTAAGCACTACCTGCAACAGGAATCATGGAGGCGAATTCCGCATAACATAAACCCGCGAAAGCACAGCCAAGTGCTGCTAAGATAAAGGAATACACTACAGCTGGACCTGCGTTTTCCGCGGCGGCAATTCCCGTTAGAGAAAAAAGTCCGGCACCAATAATTGCTCCAATTCCTAAAGCTACCAAAGAAGTTGCGCTTAATGTTCTTTTAAGTCCCTTTTCTGAGTCTTCTGCGGTGGCAAGAAGTGAACTTAAAGATTTCGTTTTCCAAAGATTTGACATGTAAGTTTTAGTTTTAAAGTTTTAAAGTCTGTTAAAAAAATACGAAAGTAGTAAAATTTCACAAAAGCTTGTACTGAATAACTGTCTTTTTATTTTTTTTTACGCATATTGCTGAATATTCTGAAATAATAATTTTCTATGAGATCAAAATTGTATTCAATACTATTTTTTATGATACCCCTTTTTTCCTTCGCTGCAGAGACAGAGACGGAAAATCTGGATGAAAAAATCAACGCTGTTTTCGAACCTATTGTTAGTTTCATTAGTACCATCATCTTTTTTGAACCCTTCGCATTTTTAGGATTTGAAATGCCTTTTATTGTCTTATGGTTAATAATCGGTGCAGTTTTCTTTACTGTAAAATTTAATTTTATCAATTTCACTGGAGTTAAACATTCGGTAGAATTGGTACGCGGAGTTTATGATAATCCAAAAGAACCAGGAGAAGTTTCCCATTTTCAGGCGTTAGTAACTGCGCTTTCTGGTACAGTTGGTTTAGGAAATATTGCAGGAGTTGCAGTTGCCATAAGTTTAGGTGGTGCAGGTGCCACTTTTTGGATGATCGCGGCGGGAATTTTAGGAATGTCTTCAAAATTTGTGGAATGTACGCTTGGTGTGAAATACAGGAAGATCAATGAAAAAGGAGAGGTTTCCGGTGGACCAATGTATTATCTTTCTGAAGGGTTGGCAAAGAGGGGTTTAAAAAATGCTGGAAAAGTATTAGCGGTTGTATTTTCTATTCTTTGTGTTGGTGGCTCATTTGGTGGAGGCAACATGTTTCAAGCTAATCAAAGTTTTGCGCAGGTGGTCAACATTTTTCCCGTCTTTGAAGGAAAGGGATTTTGGTATGGAATAATCATCGCAATTTTGGTGGGTACCGTAATCATTGGTGGAATCAAAAAAATTGCAAGTGTTACTGATAAAATAGTGCCCTTCATGGTGGTGATCTATGTTCTAACTTGTTTGGTAATCATCGGTGCAGATATTCATAATATTGGATCTGCATTTTCGCAAATATGGAATGGTGCTTTTTCTCCGGAAGGTATTGCAGGAGGATTTATGGGAGTTTTGATCATGGGATTTCGCCGAGCTGCATTCTCTAATGAAGCTGGAATCGGGTCTGCTGCAATTGCACACGCTGCTGTAAAAACAGATGAACCTATATCAGAAGGATTCGTGGCTTTATTAGAACCTTTTATCGATACGGTAATTATTTGTACAATGACCGCTTTGGTTTTGATCTTTACAGGATACGCACAAAATAATTCTGGTCTAGAAGGATCTGCACTAACTTCCAAAGCATTCAGTAGCGTTTTTCCATGGTTTAAATATATATTACTGGTAGCGATCATCCTTTTTGCCTTTTCAACCATGATTTCTTGGTCTTATTACGGAATGAAAGCCTGGACTTATCTATTTGGAAATAATAAGTTTATGGAAAATGTATACAAAGTTTTATTTCTTATTTTTACCGTAATAGGTGCTTCTTCCAGTTTGGGCGTTGTGATGGACTTTTCGGATATGATGGTTTTGGCAATGGCTGTACCGAATATTATTGGGTTGTATTTCCTTTCTGGTGAAGTTCGCGTAGATCTTAAAGATTATATGCGAAGATTGAAAAGTGGTGAAATTAAAAAATTCAAATAGTGGATTTTTTAGAAAATTATTTAAATAAGCAATTTTGTATTCATGGAATTGTGTTTTCCACAACCAATACTTAGCTTAGTAACTGTCTAAATTCTTTAAAAACCCTATCGTAAATATTTTAAGCCACAAAAGCCACAAAGTTTTCGATTACTGAAAAGTTCAAAAAAGCGATACGTAAAAAGGAGCATTCAACTTTTTTGGACTATTGGATTACTGTTTTCTAACGTATTTCTTTTGTGACTTTTGTGGTTTCAAATAAAACTTAGAAAGTTATTAAATGACAATGAATAATTTTCCCTTAAATTTAAACCATGAATTTAAAAGACATTTTCCAATCCGATTTAGTGAAAGAAATTGAAGATTCTGGCAATCTGAAACATTTTTCAGCCGGTGAAATTATTGTGAATATGGATTCTTACATCAAACATATTCCGGTTGTCATTTCCGGCAGCATCAAAGTCATCAGAACTGAAGAAGATGGACGGGAAATCCTGCTCTATTATTTAACGCCGGGCGAAAGTTGCATTGTTTCTATTTTGGCAGGAATGAAAAATGAGACTTCTAAAATCAAAGCTATCGTAGAGGAAGATGCAGAAATTATGTTGATCCCGTCTGATAAAGCGAAAGAATGGGTGAGAAAATATCCAGACTGGACGGATTTTATCTTCAATTTATATCAAAAACGGTTTGAAGAATTATTGGAGGTAGTGAATTCTGTGGCTTTCCAAAAAATTGATGCACGATTGTTGCACCTCATCAAACAGAAAACTCAACTGTACAATTCCAAAGAAATCTCCGTTACGCATCAACAATTGGCAGATGAATTGGGAATTACACGTGAAGCAGCGAGCCGCGTTTTGAAACAAATGGAAAAAGATCATCTCTTAATTCTTTCCCGAAATAAAATTGAGCTTCTGTGATATAGATTACTGTATCGAGAATTTGTCTGACCTAAATTTGCAGTATTAAACCCATTAAATAGCAAATTGATGTTAGATACAATCAACAATCTCTTCGGATTCACAAAAACAGATTATGCAGACCTTCTTAAAAAAGGAGCCATTATCGTGGATGTTCGCAGCAAAGACGAATATGCAGGAGGTCATATTAAAAATTCTATTAATATTCCGGTGGATCAACTTCTGAATAATTTGTCCCGACTGAAAGACAAAAATAAAACCATCATTACGTGTTGCGCTTCTGGAATGAGAAGTGGCTCAGCGAAAACAATTCTTCTGAAAAATGGCTATACCGATGTACACAATGGTGGCGGTTGGGCAAGTTTAAACGAAAAAATTTAAAAAAATGGATGCACATTTATATAACGTAGATATTGCGTGGACGCAAGAACGAAAAGGCGAAATGTCTTCTCCGGAACTTTCCACCGCGGTAGAAATTGCAACTCCGCCACAATTTCCGAAAGGCGTGGAAGGAATTTGGTCGCCGGAACATCTTTTCACTTCCGCAGTTGCAAGTTGTTTGATGACGACTTTTTTATCCATCGCAGAAAATTCTAAATTAGAATTCACAGGTTTCTCTTGTAAATCCCACGGAAAATTAGAACAAGTTGAAGGAAAATTCTTGATGACGGAAGTTATCTTGGAACCAACTGTAACCATTACTAATGAAAGCGATCGAGAAAAAGCAGAACGCGTTTTGCAGAAATCTGAACAACACTGCTTGATCTCTAATTCGATTAAATCAAAAGTTACAATGACACCGATTATTGTTGTCCTCTAAAAACACATTTCCAAATATATTCTTAAAGCAAAGCCTCGATTTCTCGGGGGTTTTCTTTTTATAAACACCTCATCCTAATTATTAAGATTTTTTCGGACACAGATACCACAGATCTCCACAGATTCTTATTATCATAACAATTTTATCAAATTAAAGACATCCATTCATCCGTGTAAATCTGTGCAATCTGTGCGAAATATTCCATTGGATACTCTAATAAGATAGTGCGTAAATCTCTTTTTACGAAAGAAAAAACTCCGAGTTAGTTAACTGTGTAACCTTTGTCACTGTGTAGGATTTTTTACTGCAATACTTTTGTCATCAAATTAAGAACTATGCAAAAGATATTGTTTCTCCTATTTATTTCAACCCAATTTTTCGCCCAAGATACCATCCCAATTTCTAAAAAAGATTTGGAAGCTAGAATTGAAGGCCAGAATTTATCAGTCAAATTAGCGAATGATGAAGTGAACATTGCAAAAGCAAGTTTGCTCGAAAGTCGCGCCATGTATTTACCTAATGTTACTGCATCTTACACGGGAATTTCTACCAATAATCCTTTGATGGCTTTTGGGTCAAAACTGAATCAGGAAAGAATTACGATGATGGATTTTGATCCGGCGAGATTAAACAGTCCAGACAATATTTTCAATTTCGCGACTAAATTAGAAGTTCAGCAACCGATTTTTAATAAAGATGCGGTGTACCAAAAGAAAGCGGGTGAAGTAAAAGTGGATGTTTTAAAAATTAAAGAAGAACGGACGAAAGAATATCTTCAGTTTGATTTGAATAAAGCTTATCTGCAATTGCAAATGGCGTATAAAGTGGTGAAAGTTTTAGAAGAAGCGAAAAACACCACACTTGCCAATAAAAAAGTAATCGACAATTATTACAAAAACGGAATGATCCAGAAATCTGAAGTTTTGTACATGGACGTAAGAGTTTCCGAAATTGAAAGCCAGATTCAATATGCAAAATCCAATGTGAGAAACGCTTCGGATTATATATATTTTTTATTGAATGAAGATTCTCAAAATAAAGTTTTAAAACCGCAGGATGAATTTTCTTATCAGGAAAATATTTTGGAGCAAAATCCGACTTTAAATCCGAACAGAAAAGATTTGCAAGCGTATGAAAAATCTCTTGAAGCGTACGATTGGATGATCAAATCCTCCAAAGCGAAATTCCTTCCCAAATTAAATGCGTTTGGAAGTTTTGAAGTCTATGACAATAAACCTTATCAATTTGATGCAAACGGATATTTGGTCGGATTACAATTATCCTGGAATGTTTTCGATGGTCTAAAAGCAAAAAGCGAACAAGAAAAATACAAAGCAGATCTGTCAAAAGCACAAACCGAAATTCAGCAATATCAAAAACAGAATCAGTTGGAGCTCAACAAATCTTACCGACAGGTTTTAGATGCGGATAAAAAAGTTTCCTTGACCAAATTAGCTTGGGAACAAAGTGCAGAAGCTTATAGAATCAGAAAAAACAGATACGATCAAGGTTTAGAAAAATCTTCCGATCTGCTTTCCGCAGAAACAATGATGTCCCAAAAAGAACTGGAGCATCAACAGGCGATCTTCGAATATAATTCGGCGCTTGAATACTTTAAATTCTTAAGATAGAAGTTAGATATGAGATGTTAGACATTAGATAATACGATAAAATCTAACCTCTAATTTCTAACCTCTAACCTCTAATTTCTAACCTCTAATTTCTAATTTCTAACCTCTAATTTCTAAAATCAATACAATGAAAATATTAGTTTATTCCGTCCTCTTATTAGGATTGACCATGAGTTGCTCCGCCGACGAAAAAGATGCAACCCTTTCTCAGAAGCCGATTCAAGTAACCGTGAATCAGTCCGGTGCTAATTCCGAAGGTGCTTATGCAAGTGCAAGTGGAAAATTAGTGGCGAAAAATTCTGTAAATGTAAGCACCCGAATGATGGGTTACATCACGGGAATGAAAGCCGAAGTTGGACAAAATGTAAGCGCCGGACAATTATTAGTTAGCATAAACGCAACAGATATCCAAGCAAAAGGTGGTCAAGCCAATGCGCAGATTTCTCAAGCGCAAGCAAATTATAATATTTCTAAAAAAGATTATGAGCGTTTCTCCAATTTATATAAAAGCCAAAGTGCTTCTCAAAAAGAACTCGATGACATGAGAGCACGCTACGAAATGGCTCAAGCCGGTTTGCAAGCCGCTCAAGCCATGAAAAGTGAAGTAAATTCACAATACCGTTACACCAATATTACAGCGCCAATTTCTGGAGTGATCACGGCAAAATATGCTGAACAAGGCGATATGGCAAGTCCAGGAATGCCATTGTTAACCATCGAATCTCCTTCCGCATTACAAGCGCAAGTTTTGGTTTCGGAGCAGAATATTACTTTAATAGAACAGGGAATGCCGGTGAAAATCACGCTAAAATCCAACAACGAAGAAGTTGCCGGAACCGTCGCAGAAATCAGCCGATCTTCCGCAAACACAGGTGGTCAATACATGGTGAAAGTAAATGTTTCTAATAGCAAAAATTTATTGTCGGGAATGTTTGTGAATATCCAGTTTCCTTTTAAAAATACCGGAAAAGTAAATCAGGATTTCCAGGAAGGCGTGATGATTCCAAAATCTGCTTTGGTAGAAAAAGGCCAGTTAACAGGAGTTTACACGGTGAGTTCAAGCAATACTGCAATTCTCCGCTGGGTAAAAACAGGGAAAAATTTTGGAGATCAGGTAGAAATTTTATCGGGTTTAAATTCTAAAGAACCTTATATCGTTTCGGCTCAAGGAAAACTCTTTAACGGAGCAAAAGTAAAACAATAATTTCCTCACTTATTTAAAAAAATATTATGCAACAAGGAATCGCAGGAAGAATAGCCGAAGTCTTCATCAATTCAAAATTATCAATTCTGTTGATGGTTGCGTTGATGGTGATCGGCGCTTACAGTTCCACCTTAATACCAAGAGAAGAGGAACCACAGATTATTGTTCCAATGGCCGATGTAATGGTCGGTTATCCCGGTGCAAATCCTACGGAAGTAGAAAATCGCGTGGTAAAACCTTTAGAGAAACTCATCTCCAACATCAAAGGAGTTGAGCATGTTCACAGTATGGCGATGAATGGAAAAGCCATGATTATTGTTCAATTTTACGTGGGTGAAGATACCGAACGTTCTTATGTGAAACTCTACGATGAGTTGATGAAAAATAAAAATATTTTTCCAAAAGGAGTTTACGAACCTTTAGTTAAGACCCGCTCCATTGACGATGTACCGATGTTGGGATTAACGCTTTGGAGTGAAAAATACAGCGATTTTCAATTAAGACAAATGACTGAAGAACTTTCTTCGGAAGTCAAAAAAATTAAAGATGTTTCCCTCACCAATGTGATCGGTGGAAGAAATCGTCAATTAAAAGTGATTGTTGACAAAGATAAAATGGCGGAATCAAATGTGGATCCGTTGGGAATTATGCAAATGATTCAAGCCGGAAACGGAAGTTCCCAATCTGGAAGCTTCGCAAGCAATGACGCCGAATATTTGGTAACAACAGGCGAATTTTTAAGCACCGCAGAAGATGTTGGAAATCTAGTGATCGGGACTTCTCAAAATATGCCGGTTTATCTGAAACAAGTCGCGAAAATTGAAGATGGCCCTTCTTCTACAACCAATTATGTAAACTTTGGTTATGGAAACGTCACGGAAAAAGGCAAGAGTTTTTTATCGGAATATCCTGCGGTAACGCTTTCTATTTCGAAAGTTAAAGGAGCCGATGCAATGCATATTTCAGAAGAGATTTTGAATAAAGTTGAAACTTTAAAGAAAACTTTAATTCCAAATGATGTTCATGTAGAAGTCACCCGGAATTATGGCGAAACTGCTTCTCATAAAGTTTCAGAATTAATGGGGCATTTGGGAATTGCGATTGTTGCCGTAACGCTTTTGGTGATGCTCGCAATGGGATGGAGAGGCGGATTAGTTGTTTTCTTTTCAGTTCCATTGACCTTTGCATTGACGCTTTTCGCGTATTATATGTTGGGTTATACGCTGAACAGAATCACGCTTTTTGCCCTCGTTTTTGTAGTGGGAATCGTCGTTGACGACAGTATTATTATTGCGGAGAATATGCACCGGCATTTCCACATGAAGAAATTACCGTTTAAACAAGCCGCTATTTTCGCCATTAATGAAGTTGGAAATCCAACCATTTTAGCAACATTTACGGTAATTGCCGCGATTTTACCCATGGCATTTGTATCTGGAATGATGGGTCCTTATATGTCTCCGATGCCGATTGGTGCGTCGATTGCGATGTTACTTTCCCTATTTGTGGCTTTAACGATTACGCCATATTTAGGTTTCCACTTATTAAAAGTAAAAGACAGCGAGGAACATAAAGAAGAGCAAGGTTTGGAAACTGGTTTCATCTATAAAATCTACAAAAAAGTTGAGCAACCTTTGCTTGATAATAGCAAGAAAAGATGGACCATGCTCGGAATTACGGGTGTATTGCTAATGATTTCTATGTTTGCTTTTGCGGCAAAATGGGTGGCTGTAAAAATGCTTCCGTTTGATAATAAAAATGAAGTTCAGGTAGTTATCGATTTACCGGAAGGAACGACTTTGGAAAGAACTGCGGCCGTTACGCAAGACATTGCACAATATCTGAAAACCGTTCCAGAAGTGGTGAATTATCAATCTTATATTGGTTCCGCTTCACCGATCACTTTTAATGGTTTGGTTCGTCATTACGATCTGCGTGGAAGCAGTAATTCTGCGGATATTCAGGTGAATCTTTTGCATAAAGAAGATCGCGATAATCAAAGTCATGATGTCGCAAAAACTATTCGTCCGGAAATTCACAAGATTGCCAAAAAATATGGCGCGAATGTGAAAATCGTAGAAGTTCCGCCGGGACCACCCGTTTTATCAACGATCGTTGCAGAAGTTTATGGACCAGATTATGAGGAGCAAGTTCGGATTGCAGATGAAGTTCAGAAAATTCTCATCAATACAGATGATGTCGTGGATGTAGACTGGATGGTAGAATCTCCACAAACGGAATTTAAAATCGTAGCCGACAAAGAAAAAGCCATGTTGAATGGTGTTGCGCCACAACAAATTGTAGGAAATCTCACCTATTTAATTGGCGAACATTCAATCGGAAATTTATTTGATCCAAAATCAAATGACGCGGTCGATATTGTGATGAAGTTAGAAGATGGTGACAAAACCAGCATTTCTAACATTACAGATTTAAAAGTAAAAGGTGCAGCCGGAATGGTTCCGATAAGTGACATTGTAAAAGTTCAAAGGGAAACTTTGGAGAAATCAATCTACAGAAAAGACCAGAAACGCGTCGTTTATATTCTCGCAGATATGGCAGGAGGATTAGAAAGTCCGGCTTATGCGATCCTGGGAATGGAGGAGAAATTGAAAAAAATCAAACTTCCGGCGGGATATTCTTTGAATGAACTGTACATGAATACGCCAAAAGATGAATCGGATTACACCGTGAAATGGGATGGGGAATGGCAAATTACTTTGGAAGTTTTCCGCGATTTGGGCGCAGCATTTTTAGTCGTGATCATCATTATTTATATGTTGATCGTGGGTTGGTTCCAAAACTTCAAGACCCCAATTATGATGATGATCCCTATTCCACTTTCCTTGGTCGGAATTGTACTCGGACACTGGTTATTAGGCGCTTTCTTTACGGCAACTTCATTTATCGGAATGATTGCTTTGGCAGGAATTATGGTGAGGAACTCGATTCTTTTGATTGACTTTATTGAAATTCGTTTGAATGAAGGAGCGCCCATTAAAAGAGCGATCATCGAAGCCGGAGCAGTAAGAACGACACCGATTCTATTAACAACTGGAGCGGTAGTAATTGGAGCAGTCGTTATTTTATTTGACCCTATTTTTCAAGGTTTGGCAATCTCATTGGTATTTGGAGCCATTGTTTCTACGCTTTTGACATTAATTGTAATTCCCTTGATTTATTACATGTCTGAAAAGAAAAACTGGCTACAAAACGAACCCGTAGAACAAGAACCAGTTGTCATTGAAGAAGAACTTCAGGATTAATTAACTCAATTCTCTGCCGTCAACTATTTCGGCAGAGAATTTTAAAACTATACAAATGAAATTATTACTCATCACCGCGATCAAGGAATTTGAAAGCAATATCAAAAATATTTTAGTAAAATCAGGCGCAAAATCTTTTACTTACAACTCCGTGAAAGGTTTTAAAAACGAAGGGGAAAGCAATAAAACAAGCAATTGGTTCGCATCTTCTTACGCCGAAACCGATTCCCTACTCTTCACGGTTTTTGTTCCTTTGGAAAACACCGAGATCATCATTAAAAAAATTGAAGATTTCAACAGCCATCAGGAAACACTTTCCAAAGTTCATATTGCTTTAATCGCTTTGGAACAACAATTTTAATTCAATAAATAACAATAAAAAATATATTATGAAAAATAGAATAATACACGCATTTGCCGGAACGATGGTTTTAGTAAGTATCCTTCTTTCCGTTTATGTAAACCAAAATTGGTTATGGCTGACTGGATTTGTAGGAATTAATTTGCTTCAATCCTCAATGACGAATTGGTGTTTGCTGGATAAGATTTTAGGAAAGTTGGGATATACCAATGAAGGTGGTTCTTGCGGGGTTTAACCGAAAATTTTGAAAATGATAAATCCTTGCAATTAATTTTGCTGGGATTTATATATACTAACCGAATACTAAACTCACTCTTTTACCAAGTCCAACCTCAAAAATACGGTACAATGTTGATAGTTGAATATCACATTTCCCGTTTTCCAATCTTGAAATATAACTTTTTTTAGTACCCACTTTTACAGCCAATTGTTCCTGGGTCATATTCGCTTCTTTTCGTGCTTCTCTCAACATTTGACTAATGACAAAATATTGTGCTTTCTCTTCAAAAACATCACGGTTTTCAGAACCAATTTCTCCGTATTTTAAGTCTAATAATTCGTCAAAGTTTATAGCATTTTTGATATCTTTTGTATCCATTATTTTTTATTTTTAAAGTATTCATCTTTGAGTTTCAAAGCCAGGCCAGTTTCATTCTTAGGAGTTTTCTGAGATTTTTTCTGAAAGCCATTAAATAGAACAACCAAGTTTCCTTTGTCGAAACAACAACTCATTTTACAAAGTTAACTTAATAGTTATCAAATAACAAAATTTTGCATCAATTAATTTAACTAATACATCAATTCACTTTGCATTATATTAAACCACAAAAAACAAACCGCCACAAAATGCGACGGTCCATCTTAACAAATAAAAAATATGGAAATTAAACTATTTAGTTTTGATACTG
>Ga0136636_10001978_pt1 | contig 12156 bp, 4 predicted proteins | sample AntDrymUQ8522106_2_FD_104653 | JGI IMG/M metagenome (GOLD analysis project Ga0136636, IMG submission 104653) | Polar desert sand microbial communities from Dry Valleys, Antarctica - metaG UQ852 (21.06) | ecosystem: Environmental > Terrestrial > Soil > Desert | place: Antarctica: Dry Valley... | reverse complement strand
CGGCGGGCGCGGCGGCCTCGGCGCTGGGCAGATTCGCGGTGGCCCACGCCTCCAGGTAGCTCGTCTGGAGCTGGCGGAAGTAGCGGGCGGGGTTCCAGAGGCCGTCGGGGTGATCGATGCGCAAACCCGTGGCGCGGCCCTCGGCCAGCAGCCGCAGGATGACGGCGTGAGTGGCCTGGAGCACCTCGGGCAGCTCCACGCGGATGGCGGCCAGGTCGTTGATGTCGAAGAAGCGGCGGTAGTTGATCTCCTCGGCGGCGACGCGCCAGAAGGCCAGGCGATAGGCCTGCTGGCCGATCAGGTCGTCGAGCAGATCAAAGCTGGCTGGCTCGCCCACCGCGCCGTTGTAGCGCGTGATCGCGGCCTGGATGGCGGCTGCCACGGCGGGGCTGCGCTCGGCGAGCTGCCGCACGCGCCGCTTGATCACCTCCTTCTCGCGGTTGCGCTCCAGCAGCCGCTCCGGCGCCGTCTCGCTGCGCGAGGGCAGGTAGGAGATGGCGGTGAGGACGCTCTGAAGCTCAACCAGTTCCTCGTGCTGGGGGCCGAGGCTCTGGAGCAGGTCGTCGAGCTGGTAGGCGAGCAGCTCGCTGTAGGTGCGCGGGGCGATGGGAAAGCGTTTGTCCCAGTAGGATAGGCTGAAGGCGCCATCGGCGTAGCTCAGGCGCAGCTCGCCGCGCTCCAGCACGTCGCCGTACTGATCGCCGAGCACGGGTAGCAGCACCTTGCCGCGCAGCGCGGCGGGCAGCGGGTCCCAGTCTATGTCGAAGTAGGCGGCGTAGATCGAGCCGGGGCCATTCTCCAGCACGTCGGTCCACCAGCTGTTGCGCGGGTCGCCGATGCCCATATGGTTGGGGACGACATCCAGCACCAGGCCGAGGCCCTGGGCGCGCAGGGCGTCGCCGAGCTCGATCAGAGCCGCCTCGCCGCCGAGGTCGGGGCTGATGGCGCTGTGGTCGGTGATGTCGTAGCCATGCTGGCTGCCGGGGCGGGCGGTGAGCAGCGGCGAGGCGTAGAGCGCGCTCACGCCGAGGTCGTGGAGGTAGGCGACGATGGGGGCGGCGGCGCTGAGGGGGAAGTCGGCGTGGAACTGGAGCCGATAGGTGGCGCGGGGCGTAGGGCGGGGAAGCTGGCTGAGCAGATCGGGCAGCGCGGCGAGGGGCCGCGCCTGATCGGCTGTAGGCATGGGACTCCTCATGATGCGAAGCCGTAGGAGCACGAATGGCGCGAACCGTCTGGAGCACGAATGGCGCGAAAGGGGCGAATGGCGCGAAACTAGGACTCCTCCTTCGCGGTGGTTCGCAGCGCTTCGTGCCGTTCGTGGTCCAAAGGGTTCGGCTCGGCTTTCTACGGCACAAGAAACTTGAGCCGTCGCCCCAGCGATGTGAAGGCCTGCACCCACTGGCGGGCGTCGAGGTAGCCCTGGGCGGCCTCCTCCTGAAACTCGACGTAGATGCTCTGGAGCAGGGCGTAGTAGACATTCTGGGTCTTCCAGACATCCACCACGAATGGCAAGCTGCGTGCCAGGCTAACGGCGCCATCGAGCTGCTGGAGCAGCGCCACGTCCTCGGGGCGCTCGTAAAATCTGTCGGTGATGCGGGCGATGGTGCGGGCCAGCGCATAGCCAAGGCTGGCGCCATCCAGCGTGACGCCGGAGCGGGCGGCCTCGCGGCGCAGGCCGTGGATGCGGTCGAGCTCCAGGCTATCGGCCTCGATCAGGCGGCGCAGCTCGGTGTTCACGGCGAACTCGGCGGCGATCTGGAACTCGCGCGGCACCGGGGTGCCCAGGCTGGCTAGGAAGCGCATCAGCGGGGCGTGGTGTTCGTAGATCTGGCGGTAGGCGGCCTCGGCCTCGGCCAGGCTGCTTTTAAGGATCATGCCCAGGATCTTGCGCTGCTCGTCGCCGAAGAGCAGCTTGAGCGAGTAGGCCTCCTGGCCGAAATTGCGATCCACCATGCGGATCACGCCGGGGATGTCGGCGCGTAGAAATAGCTCGCTGATCTCGCTCACGAGCAGCTGGTAGCTCGCCTCGCCCTGGAACTCGCGCACCCCACCAGAGAGGTTGTGGTCGCCCAGGTGCAGCACGCCGAAGCTCAGGCGGGCCGACTCGCCGGTGATGCTCGACGTAATCTTGATCCGGCCCATGGCCAGGCGGCTCTTGCCCGACGGGATCAGCTGGTAGTCCTCACGCTCCACCACGTAGCAGTAGACCTGCTCGCGCTCCGCGTAGCCGTCGAAGAGCGAGGACATGGCGTAGTGAGCGCCCACCTTGCGTAGATCGACCACGGCGGGCCGCACGCTGGCCTCGTAGATCTGGCGCCCATCGCCCTTGGCGGGGTCGTTGCTGTGTGCGAGAGCGAGCCGCTCCAGGAAGGGCGCCTCCAGCTCATCGCCGAAAAGCTCGCGGGCCAGCTGGATGGCGCGGCCTGCGTACATGATCACCTGCACCGTCTCGATGCCAGCGAGGTCGTCGAAGAACCAGCCGCACGAGGTGTACATCAGCAACAGGTGGCGCTGCAGCTCCATCAGCTTGAGGGCCGCGATGCGCTGAGGCTCGTCTAGCATGCCCTTGCCGTGGCGGCCCAGGAACTTGCCCACGCGCTCGTCGGAGCGGTCGAGCACCAGCTCGATATACTCGTCGCGGGCGGCCCAGGGGTCGTTGAAGAGCCGACGGCCAAGGCCCTCGAACTTGGGGGCGACGGCATCGCGCAGCCAGTCGAGCGCGGCACGCAGCGGCGCGCGCCAGGCCTGGTTCCAGCCGGCGGTGCCGCCAGAGTTACAGCCACAGTCGCGGCTCCAGCGGCCCACGCCATGCACGCAGCTCCAGGCGGTGTTCTCGACGATCTGCACCTCGTGGGTGGGCGGGTGCTTAGCGAGGTAGGCTGCGTAGTTGGTGAGCTCGGCCATGCCGCTGGCCTCGATGTGGTGGAGCGCGTAGGCCAGGGCCATCTCGCCGTGGCGATGGTGGTGGCCGTAGGTTTCGCCGTCGGTGGCGATGTTGGCGAGCTGCGGCCAGGGGCGATACGCGTTGAACGTGCCAGCGATGCGCCCGGCGAAACCGGCGCCGTTGGCGAGCAGGCGCTCGAAGGCCACGGCGCGTGAGACGGGGCCATCGTAAAAAAAGACCGTGATCGAGCGGCCCTCGTTGAGCTTCACGAGGTAGGGGCGGGTGGGGTCAAGCTTGCCGCCGTGCGTCTCTTGCCACACCGGCTCGCCGAGCTTGCGCAGGTGGCTGGCCTGGCTCGGCTCCAGCACGGTGAACGTAATGCCCTCGGCGGCCATCATATCGAGGCTCTCAAGGTCCACGGCGGTCTCGGGGAGCCACATACCCTCGGGCTGGCGGCCAAAGCGGCGCACAAAATCCGCGATGCCCCAGCGCACCTGGGTGAGCTTGTCGCGGCGCGCGGCCAGCGGCATGATCAGGTGGTTGTAGCACTGGGCCATGGCCGAGCCGCGCCCGAAGTGGCGGATACTCTCCTCGTCGGCCTCCAGGATAGCGTCGTAGACGGTGGGCGCGTGCTGCTCCAGCCAGCTCAACAGGGTGGGGCCGACGTTGAAGCTGATACGGCTGTAGGTGTTGACGATCTGCGTGATCTGGTTCTGGTCGTCGAGGATGCGCGCGGCGATGTTCTGCTCGTAGCACTCGGCGGTGATGCGCTCGTTCCAGTCGTGGTAGGGGTAGGCGGAGTCCTGCTGCTCGATCGCCTCAAGCCAGGGGTTCTCGCGGGGGGGCTGGTAGAAGTGGCCGTGGATGCAGATGTAGCGCTCTGGCATGGTGTGTGTTGGGGGGCGCCCACAAGGGGCGCCCTTAAGCTTTGGGGGGGGCGCCCACGAGGGGCGCCCGTACGTTATCCGGCGCGCTTGAAGAAGAGGGCGGCGAGGGGCGGCAGATCGACGCTGAGCGAGTGGGTGCGCCCGTGGTAGGGCTGCTCGTCGGCCTGCTTGCCGCCCGCGTTGCCCACGCCAGAGCCCCCGTAGTGCTCGGAGTCGCTGTTGAAGATCTCCTGCCACCAGCCGCCCACAGGCACGCCCACGCGGTACGCGCGGCGCACGATCGGCGTGGCGTTGATCACCACGAGGATCTGGTCGCCAGTGGAGCGGCCCTTGCGCAGGAAGCTGTAGGTGCTGCCCTCGGAGTCGCCCGCGTCTACCCACTCGTAGCCGGCGGGGTCGGCGTCCAGCTCGTGCATGGCCGGCTCCTGCGCGTAGATCCGGTTCAGGTCGCCCAGGCAGTCCAGCAGGCCGCGGTGCGAGGGCTGATCCAGCAGGTGCCAGTCGAGGCTGTCGTCGTGGCGCCACTCGCGCCACTGGCCGAACTCTGCGCCCATAAAGATCAGCTTCTTGCCGGGCTGGGCGATCATGTAGCTAAAGAGCAGGCGGTTATTGGCGAACTTCTGCCAGTTGTCGCCGGACATCTTGTCGAGGATCGAGCCCTTGCCGTGGACGACCTCGTCGTGCGAGAGCGAGAGCACATAGTTCTCGCTGAACATATAGAGGCCGCGAAACGTCAGCTCGTTGTGATGGTAGCGGCGGTGGATGCCCTCGCGGTGGAAGTACTGGAGCGTATCGTGCATCCAGCCCATGTCCCACTTGAAGCCAAAGCCCAGGCCGCCCACGTAGAGCGGGCGCGAGACCATCGGCCAGGCCGTGCTCTCCTCGGCGATCGTCTGCACGTCGGGGAAGCTCTTGTAGACCTCGGCGTTGAACTGGCGCAGGAAAGTGATCGCGTCGATGTTCTCGTTGCCGCCGTACTCGTTGGGGATCCACTCGCCGGCCTTGCGCGAGTAGTCGAGGTAGAGCATGCTGGCAACGGCGTCCACGCGCAGGCCATCGATATGGTAGCGGTCGAGCCAGCAGATCGCGGAGCTGATCAGGAAGCTGCGCACCTCGTTGCGGCCATAGTTAAAGATGAAGCTGCCCCAGTCGGGGTGGAAGCCCTTGCGCGGGTCGGCGTGCTCGAACAGGTGCGTGCCGTCGAAGTAGCTCAGGGCGAAGCCGTCGGTGGGGAAGTGCGAGGGCACCCAGTCGAGGATCACGCCGATCCCCTGCTGGTGCATGTGGTCCATAAAAAACATAAAATCTTGGGGCGTGCCGAAGCGGCTGGTGGGCGCGAAGTAGCCGGTGGCCTGGTAGCCCCAGGAGCCGTAGAAGGGGTGCTCGGTGATCGGCAGCAGCTCGATGTGCGTGAAGCCGGCGCGCTTCACGTGGTCGGCGAGGCGCGGGGCCAGCTCGCGATAGGTGAGGAAGCGATTATCCTCCTCGGGCACGCGCATCCAGGAGCCGAGATGCACCTCGTAGGCCGACATCGGCGCCGAGAGGCCTTGGAGCTTGCCGCGCGTCTGCATCCAGGCGCTGTCGCCCCACTCGTAGCTCAGGTCCCAGACCTTTGCGCCGGTCCTGGGCGCGATCTCGTAGTGGGCGCCGAACGGGTCGGTCTTGTCCTCTTGGTAGCCGTAGTAGCGCGAGGAGACGTGAAACTTGTAGCAGGCGCCCTGGCCCACGCCGGGGATAAAGAGCTCCCAGATGCCGGAGCCGCCGCGCAGCTGCATGGGGTTGGCGCCGGATTGCCAGCCGTTCCAGTCGCCGATCACGGCGAGGTACTCGGCGTTGGGCGCCCAGACGGCGAAGTACGTGCCGACCACGCCGTCCACCGTGGTAAGGTGGGCGCCTAGCTTGTCGTAGAGCCGATAGTGTTTGCCCTCGTTAAAGAGGTAGACATCCGTGTCGGTAAGCTTGCTGAAGCCGACGTGCGCGGCGGGCACCACAGCCACGGCGGAGGGCTCGGGCACCACAGCCACAGCGCTGGACTCAGGTATCACGGCCACAGGCGTCGGCGCGTCGGGAGGCTTGGGGGCGTCCAGCGGCTTCTTTGCGCGGCTGCGACTGGCGGGCTTTGTTTCGTCGGACATAATGGGATTCCTTTAAACTATAGCATGGCGATAGAACTGGTGTCGTGAAGGCCCTCACCCCCGCCGCTGGGGCGGCTTCCCCCTCTCCCGCGCGCGGGAGAGGGGGCCAGGGGGTGAGGGCATCAGGCCCTCACGCGCCCACCTGGCGCAGCACGCCGCTCAGGGGGATGCTCAGCCAGGTGGGGCGGTTGTTCATCTCGTAGCTGATCTCGTACACCACCTTCTCCAGCACAAAGACTTCCAGCAGGGTCTCCAGGTCGTCCCTGGCGGCGGGAATGAAGGCGGCGCCGGCGGCCGTCTCGCAGTAGCTGCGCAGGAAGGCGGCGCTCACCCAGAAGGCCCAGAAGTCGGCCCAGTGCCGCAGGCGCGCCGCAGCCTCGGGCGCGACGGTGGTAGCGTCGAGGCGGGCGAAGAGCGCGCCGTAGGCGGCGTACTGGTACGAGCGCAGCATGCCTGCCACATCGCGCAGGGGCGAGCGCTTGATGCGCCGCTCGCTGATCGGGCGCACCGGCTCGCCCTCGAAGTCGATGATCATGTAGTCTTTGCCGGTGTAGAGCACCTGCTCCAGATGGTAATCGCCGTGGGTGCGCGTGCGCACGGTCTCGATCTTGGCGCTGCTGACGCGCTGGAAGCGGCGCAGCAGCTCTTCCTCCAGAGCCAGCACCTGTGCGGCCTCGTCGCGTACGCCGTCCGGCAGGCCGGGCAGCAGCTTGCGCAGGCCCTGGAAGGTCTGCGAGGCCTGGGCGCGCATGGACTGGTAGAGCGAGCGCTGGTAGAGCAGCGAGAATGGCTCCGGCGCAAAGGCGGGCGTGCGCCCTGCGGCCAGGGCGAGGTGCAGCTCGGCGGTGCGCTGGCCCAGCAGGCGGGCCGACTCGAGGTAGCCCGCCACAAGGTCGCCGTCGCCGGCGGGCAGCTCGGCGGGGGCGTCGAGCAGCGCTGCGATGGTGGTGGCGCTCGCGGGCGCCTCGTGGTCGCGCTCCAGGGCGGCGTCGAAGTAGCGACCCAGCACGTCCAGGGCGTAGCTGCGGGCGTTGCCGTCGTTGGGCACAAAGCCCTGGAGCAGGGCCAGGGTCATGGGCGGCTCGCCGGGGCGCTCGTACTCGATCGCGCCGGCCAGGGCGGGCGTGTGGGCGAAGCCCTGCTCCTCGCTGAGGAAGCGGCTGAGCTCCAGGTCGGGATTCATGCCGCTATCGACCTTGCGGAACAGCTTCATGATCAGGCGGCCGCCAAACTGCACCGATGAGTTGCTCTGCTCGCCGCGCATCAGCTGGGGCTCCAGGCTCTCGGTGTCCGCAAGGATGGCGCGCAAGGCGCGGGTGGGGTGGCCGGACAGCTCGCCGCCCGCCTCGCCGCGCAGGCGGCGGCGCGAGAGGATCAGGTCGAGCAGGGCGCGGGCGAAGTCGCGGTCGCTCAGCGGGTCGTAAAGCACGCCTGGCTCGCGGCCTTGGCTCACGCGCAGGCGGGCGATCACGGTGTGGCGCGCGTCGGCCAGCAGCTGGCGCATCTGGTCGCCCTCGGCGTAGGCCATTGGCAGCATGTACGTCTCGGCGCTGCCCTCGGTGTACTGCACGCCGACCATAGTCAGGTAGGCGATGGAGCCGCCAAACGGCAGCACGGCGAGGTCGCCGATGCTCACGCCTTTGATCTTGCGGGCCTTGGCGCCAAACCAGCGGCGCGGGCGCAGGTAGTCGGGCAGCACGCGCTCCAGCTGGCGCTGGCGGCCATCGTAGAGCAGGGCGTCCCACGAGTCGGCGCTGATCTCCAGCAGCGGTGGTTCGCCAAGCTCGCCGGAGCCAAGCTCGGGGAGCACGCCCTCCACGCGCTGGGGCACCAGGGCGAACCAGTAGAAGCTGTGGGGGCCGAGCGTGATGAAGTAAGGCGCATCGCTCACCGCTGGGAACTCCACCTGTCCAAACAGCTCTACCGGCATGCAGCCCTTGAAGGCGGCGAGGTCGAGCTCGACGCCCTGCACGAAGCGCGACATGTTGGCGACCACGAGGATGGTCTCGTCGCCGTGGCGGCGCACAAAGCAGAGCACCTTGCGATTATCGGGCTGCAGGAACTCCAGGCTGCCGCGCCCAAATGCCTGGTGGCGCTTGCGCAAGGCGATCAGGCGCTTCGTCCACCAGAGCAGCGAGTGCTGGTTGGCCTGCTGGTTCTCGACGTTGACCATCTCGTAGTGGTACTCGGGGTCGGTGATCACGGGCAGGAACAGCTTCTGCGGGTTGGCGCGTGAGAAGCCAGCGTTGCGGTCGCCCGTCCACTGCATCGGGGTGCGGACGCCGTTGCGGTCGCCGAGGTAGATATTGTCGCCCATGCCGATCTCGTCGCCGTAGTAGAGCACGGGGGTGCCGGGCAGCGAGAAGAGCAGGCCGTTCATCAGCTCGATCTTGCGGCGGTGGTTGCCGAGCAGCGGGGCGAGGCGGCGGCGGATGCCGAGGTTGATGCGGGCCTGCGGGTCGGCGGCGTAGGTGCGATACATATAATCGCGCTCCTCGTCCGTCACCATCTCCAGGGTCAGCTCATCGTGGTTGCGCAGAAAGATCGCCCACTGGCAGTTTTCGGGGATGCTGGGCGTCTGGCGCATAATATCGATGATCGGGAAGCGATCCTCTTGGTGGACGGCCATGTAGAGGCGCGGCATCACCGAGAAGTGGAAGGTCATGTGGCACTCGTCGCCGTCGCCAAAGTACGCGATCAGATCCTCGGGCCACTGGTTGGCCTCGGCCAGGAACATGCGGCCAGGGTACTTGGCGTCCATGTGGGCGCGCAGCTGCTTGAGGTAGACGTGGGTGCGCGGCAGGTTCTCGCAATTGGTGCCCTCCTCCTCGTAGAGGTAGGGGATGGCGTCGAGGCGCATGCCGTCCACGCCCATGGCGAGCCAGAACTCCATGGCCCTGGCGATCGCCTTGTGGACGGCGGGGTTCTCGAAGTTGAGGTCGGGCTGGTGCGAGTAGAAGCGATGCCAGTAGTAGGCGCCCGCCACCGCGTCCCACGCCCAGTTGCTGGTCTCGAAATCCTTGAAGATAATGCGCGTATCTTTGTACTTCTCGGGGGTATCGGACCAGACATAGAAGTCGCGGGCGGAGGAGCCGGCCTTGGCGAGGCGGGCGCGCTGGAACCAGGGGTGCTGGTCGGAGGTATGGTTGCAGACGAGCTCGGTGATCACCTTGAGGCCGCGCCGGTGGGCCTCGCGGATCAGCTGGCGCACGTCGGCGAGGTCGCCGTACGAAGGGTGGACGGCGTTATAGTCGGCGATATCGTAGCCGTCGTCGCGCAGGGGCGAGGGGTAGAAGGGGAGCAGCCAGATCGCAGTGACGCCAAGATCCTGGAGGTAGCCGAGCTTGCCCGTGAGGCCCTTGAAGTCGCCGATGCCGTCGCCGTCGCTGTCGGCGAAGGCGCGCACATGCACCTCGTAGATCACGGCGTCCTTGTACCAGAGCGGATCGCCGTTGAAGAGCTGGGGAGCCTTGGGGGCGCGTGGCTGGTGGGTGGTGGCCATGGTCTCCTTGTCAGTTCACAACGCCGTTTGGACCACGAAGCTCTGGACCACGAAGCTCTGGACCACGAAGCTCTGGACCACGAAGCTCTGGACCACGAAGCTCTGGACCACGAAGGACGCGAAAGGCCGCGAAGGCCGCGAATGCGAACAGGCTGAGCTTCGACTTCGCGCCGTTCGCACCGTTTCGCGGTTCGTGATCCAAACGGTTCGCGCGGTTCGTGATCCAAACGGTTCGTGATCCAAACGCCGGGGGTCTTCTAGGCAAAATACTCAAAGCCGGAGGCGTCGCGCATGCGCCGCTTTACTTGCAAGATATGCACCGGCGCGGTGGCGGGATTCAGCTCCACATAGTTGAACTCGCCGGCCCAGCTGTGGCGCTGGTCGCTCAGCAGCTCGTGGGCCTGGTAGCCGCCCTCAAGGCCCCACTCCGCCACGGGGATCTGCACCCAGCCGGCCTGCGTGTTCACTGGGTCCAGGTTCACGATCACAAGCACGATGTTGCGCTGATCGGGGGAGGCCTTGCTGTAGGCGATCAGCTGCTCGTTCTCGGCGAAGTTGGTGTCCACGCGGTGAAAGCGCATGCCCTCGTTGCGCTGGAGCGCGGGGTTCTCGCGGCGGATGCGGTTGAGGCGCGCGATGAAGCCGCGCAGGCTGCCCGGCTGATCCAGATCCCAGGTGCGCAGCTCGTACTTCTCGTTGTTGCTGTACTCCTCACGGCCCTGCGCGGGGGTGTGCAGCATCAGCTCGTAGGCGGGGCCGTAGATGCCCCAGCTGGCGGAGAGGGTGGCGGCGAGGGTGGCGCGGGCGATGAACAGGGCGCGGTGGCCGGGGTAGAACTGCGGCGTGAGGATGTCGTGGGTGTTGGGCCAGAAGTTGGGCCGAAAAAACTCCTGGGCCTCGCCCTGGGTTAGCTCCAGCATGTACTGCGTAAGCTCCCACTTGTAGATGCGCCAGGTAAAGTAGGTGTAGCTCTGCGTAAAGCCGAGCTTGGCGAGGTTGTACATCACCTTGGGGCGCGTGAAGGCCTCGGAGAGCATGATCAGCTCCGGGTGCTCGCGCTTCAGCTCCCCGATGCACCACTCCCAGAAGCGGAAGCTCTTGGTGTGGGGGTTATCCACCCGAAAGACCTTCACACCCTGGGCGATCCAGAAGTCGAAGTAGCTCTTCAGCTCCTGCCAGAGCCCCTCCCAGTCGCTTGTCTCGAAGTCGAAGGGGTAGATATCCTGGTACTTCTTGGGCGGGTTCTCGGCGTACTGGATCGTGCCGTCGGGGCGGGCGCGGAACCACTCGGGGTGCTCGCGCACGTACGGGTGATCCGGCGAGGCATTGAAGGCGTTATCCAGCGCCACCTCGATACCGCGCTCGCGAGCGGCCGCAACCAGGGCGCGGAAGTCGTCGAGCGTGCCGAGCTCGGGGTGAACGTCGAAGTAGCCGCCGTCCTCCGAGCCGATGGCGTAGGGGCTGCCGGGGTCGCCGGGCTGGGCGCTGGGGCTGTTATCCTTGCCCTTGCGAAAGGTGTGGCCGATGGGGTGGATCGGCGTGAGATAGAGGATGTCAAAGCCCAACTCCTGCACGTAGGGCAGCCAGCCGAGCACATCCTTGAACGTCCCGTGGCGGCCGGACTCGAACGAGGTGGAGCGTGGGAAGAGCGAGTACCAAGCGGAGAAGCGCGCCAGGGGGATGTCCACCGTCACACGCAGCTCGCGCTCGTAGCTGGTGGCGTAGCGGCGCGGCAGGTAGGTGGCCATCTGGTCGGCCAGGGCGGGGGCGAAGGCGGCCTGGTGATCGCCGCTGCGCAGCGCCTGCTCGGTGGCCCGCAGAGCTGCGGCCGGCAGGGGCGGGGCGTGCTGGGCCGCCTCGGCCACCAGCTGGGCGCCGATCAGCAGATCCACGCGCACATCCTGGGCGGCGTCCACACGCTTGTGGAGCTGCTGCTCCCAGGTGGCGAAGCGGTCGATCCAGGCCAGCACGCAGTAGCTGTAGCTGCCCACGGTATCGACGGTAAAGCTGCCGCGCCAGCGGTCGTTCACGAGGGCGCCCATGGGGAGATCGCGCCAGTCGGCGTCGTTGGGGCCACGGTAGCGCACGGCGACGCCGAGCAGATCGTGGCCATCGGCGAAGGCGTCGCACTCCACCACCACGCTGTCGCCGACCACGCGCTTGATCGGGTAGCGGCCGCCGTCGATCTCAGGCGTCACGCGCTCGACAACGACGCGCCGACGGCCATCGCCGACGCCGGGCGTCATCTGTGCATTCAGGGCGGGGCCGGTCGCCACCAGGGCGACCGCTGTGGGCTGCTTCGCCGACATCGCTGCTCCCATGCTCTTTACCATCTGCGGCAAGCACCCGCGCAGCGCAACGGGCCAGGCGCAACATCACTTTGCACCGGGCTGCGGCTGTGCTACTTGCTTGAATGATCGGTTCGGCAGGTTCTACGCGCATTCTACAGAAGCGGGGGGGCGGTGTCAAACGGTAGGGCTACGTCATGGTCGGGAGGCGGGCGCGTGAACGCGCGCCGTGGGGGCGCGCTACGCCGGGCGCCCGCCTGCGCGGGCGGGTCGGGAGGCGTCGGCGCAGGCCGACGCGCTGACGGCGGGCGCGTACACGCGCGCCGTGGGGGCGCGTTGCGCCGGGCGCCCGCCTGCGCGGGCGGGTCGGGAGGCGTCGGCGCAGGCCGACGCCCGGCCGCAGGCCCGGACGACGCGGTTTCAACCGCCCGCTACGCCGGGCACCCGCCTGCGCGGGCGG
>Ga0136636_10001977_pt1 | contig 12159 bp, 13 predicted proteins | sample AntDrymUQ8522106_2_FD_104653 | JGI IMG/M metagenome (GOLD analysis project Ga0136636, IMG submission 104653) | Polar desert sand microbial communities from Dry Valleys, Antarctica - metaG UQ852 (21.06) | ecosystem: Environmental > Terrestrial > Soil > Desert | place: Antarctica: Dry Valley... | reverse complement strand
TTGCCGGACTAGGATCTGGCAGCCCAGCCAGCACCAGACTACTCCGACGATCAGCGCACTACTTGGTGAACTCGCATTGGGTAGCGACGACTGCGCCGGGGTAGGGCTGTATCCGTGGGCAGCCCGGAGCGTGGTCCGCGATGATGGGGCGCAGATTCTTGGGGATTCAGACGATCAATTCCGGGAAAACCCGTTTTTTCAGGACGGTTTGGGGTGCGATATTTGGGCTCATGCGGTTGGAAATCCTATCCGTCGGGTCAGGCAAGTTCAACTCAGCCACCGCGCCTGAGCACGGCCACGTAGCCGTCAATCCACCGTCCGCTTTCCTTGCGTAGCGCGGTCGGTGCCAGCCGGGCCACGGTCAGTCCATGCGCGGCGGCTTCGCGTTCGACCCAGCCCCGGTTGTGGGCGTAACGCCCGCTTGGCCGCAGGACGTAATCGGCGTCAGCGTCTTCAGCTGACATGGCAAACAGGCCGTCGCTCGAGAGCGTGCGCGACAACGCTGCGAACAGGGGTGTCAGGTCACCCAGATAAATGGCCACATCGCCGGCCACGACCAGATCAAACTTCTCTTGTTGCGCATCGGTCCAGGCGCACACATCGGCGATTTCGAGTACGTCATAGATATTCTTGGCTCGGGCCAGTTCGATCATTTTTGGCGACAGATCCACGCCAGCCATCCAGTCACAGCGGTTGCGCAACAGGGCGCCGGTGAGGCCGGTGCCGCAACCCAGGTCGACCGCCCGCGGAAAACGCTGATCTGGCGCGCACTCCAGTACGGCGCTCGACAGGGCATGCGGAATTTGGCACTCTAAACCCTCCATCAGATGCCGGTCAAAGGTTTTGGCGTAGCTGTCGAACAAACTGCGGACATAGGATTGCGGGGCGTTGGGCGGAGTTGCGCCGGTGCAACTGCTGTGCAAATACTCTAGCAGAGGTGTGCTGCCAATCTGGGCGATGATTTGTCGATACTCGCCCGCTGCATCGTCCAATCGACCCAGGTTGCGCAGCGCATCGGCAAGATTCAGCCGGGCGTCGGTGTGATCCGGCCGGGTGATCAGGTAGCGTGCAAGATGGATATGCGCCGCCGCGTAATCGCCAAGCTTGTTTTCCAGCGTGCCAAGATTGAGCAGGATAGTGGGCTCATTGTGGAGCAGGGACGCGGCACGCTGGTAGTACTCCAGCGCTTGCTGATAGCGCCCACTCAGGCGGCACAGTGAGCCCAGATTCATTAGCACGAAGCCACTGTCGGGCTTGATTGCGAGCGCTGTTTTCAAGTAGGCCTCGGCCAGCTCCGACTCGCCGCTTTCGGCCAGCAGGGTGCCCAGCAGGTAGTTGGCGTCAAGGTGGCGAGGTGCCAGAGCCAGTGCCTGCTCATACTTGTTCTTGGCGCCGCGTCGGTTGCCGGCCTCATAGTCCTTGCGCGCGCGCTTAATCAGTTTGCTGACATCGTTCATGCGGCTCGTTCAGTGTCGGTTGCAGTGGTTCGGTTGTTGGGTGGCGGTGCGGTCATGCGCGCTTCGCAGGAATATACATGACGAAGCGAGACGGATAGGCGCTTCATCCGCTAATCGTTACATTCGGCACCAGTTTCCCCCAGGCAAAACGAGGACAAAACCCTCGAAAACCCGACCCTTAACGGCTCGGTTGGCGGCTATTTAGGCCAATCGCGGCAGATGCGGCGCGGGCACCCCCACGATGCCCGCATTGGGTTCGATGGTGCCAATGGGGCGTTGATTCCAAAGGATATTTTTATGAGTTTGAAATGTGGCATCGTGGGCTTGCCCAACGTCGGTAAGTCGACCCTGTTCAACGCGCTGACCAAAGCGGGGATTGCGGCGGAGAACTACCCCTTTTGCACGATTGAACCGAATGTGGGCATCGTGGAGGTGCCTGATGCGCGCCTTGATGCGCTTTCAGCCATCGTCAAGCCACAAAAGGTGCAGCGTGCGATCGTAGGAGGGGCCGAAGAAGAAGGGTAGACCCCGACTCTACGGCGCCAAGGTCAAGCTCAGGTCATTGCCCACATGACACCTCACAGCGTTCACTATGGCCTCGCCCACGAGCTCATCACGACGCGTCAGGCCGCCTTGGACGTGGCCTTTGCTGCCCACCCCAACCGATTCAAAGGTCGCCGCCCAGCGCCTGCCAAACTTCCCACCGCCGCTTGGATCAATCCACCACAATAAAAGGAAACCGAAACCGAAATCCCAACCGAAACACTACACCCTGCTCAGTAAATATATGTTCAACGGTGATGCAAAGTCATTGACACGTTCCGCGTTCAGTGCAGACATCCTCAAGATTCTGGATCACATCGGAGTCGAGACGCAAGCCCCGCGCATCGCCCCGGCGCGCGGGCCACCACTGTGGGATGAGTGTGGTGCGCAGGAGATGGGCGAGGGTGTTGAGGCTGAGCCGGATTGGGATTTGGCAAACCAATCACCGCCCGACTACCCCAACGATCAGCGCACTGCTTGGTGAATTTGCAGCAATAGGCAATGGGTCGCGACGACTGCGCCGGGGTAGGACTGTGTCCATCGGCAGCCTGGCGCGTGGTGCGATGATGGGGCGCAGATTCTTGGAGATTCAGACGATCAATTCAAGGAAACCCCGTTTTTTCAGGACGTTTCCAGAACCCATGGCCTGGCCTGCCCCTGATGAAATTTGTTTGATAATTCATCGATGCACACGTCACTAGCTTTTCAGCTACCCAAGATTTCCGAACTATGCGAAAGGTACGGCGTTGCCCATCTGGAACTCTTTGGCTCGGCGACCGGCGCGGAATTCAATCCCGACTCCAGCGACTTTGACTTTTTGGTGGAGTTGGACACGCAAATCCCGGGTTCCCGCGCCAAGCGCTGGACCGCGTTGGCGGATGATCTTGAACAATTGCTGGGTCGCCATGTTGACCTGGTGAACCCGCGTTACATCCGCAATCCGTATTTTTTGCAAGCCGTTAACAACAGCCGAACCGTTATTTATGAACGACAAAACTCCCAAGTTGCTGGTTGATGCCTTGGGAGCCATCGATTCAGTCTGCGACTTTGTCGCAGGCGTTTCGTTGACTGAATATGTGGCAGACAAGATGCGCCGTTCGGCGGTGGAGCGTCAACTGGAAATTCTGGGAGAGGCATGCTAACGGTTGGCTAAGCTGGAGCCCACATGGACCAAAACGGTAACGAATTTAAAGCTGCCGATTGACCTGCGTAACCGCATCATTCACGGTTACGACTCTGTGGACGATGAAATTGTTTACTTCACTGCCATCGAAGATCTGGAAAGCTTGAAAACCGATTTATCCCGATTGCTGGCCGAACGAGGGTAATCTTTTAAAGCCCTCTTTACGTCAGCGCTCACTCAGTTGCAGTAGATCGAATCTTTAAATCGCACGGGACAGCTGCCCAAAAAACTGCATAACCCTTAGCGCTGCGAACACGCATGTGCCTTTGCCGGGCTTCGCCCTTTCGCCTGCGGCTCACGAAACTGCGCTTCGCTTGTTTTCACGTCTGCGTGGTTGATGGCGTCGATGCTGCTGCACACGCCAACCCGGCGCCGCAGAGTGTGATTTTTTAACACGCGGCAACTGGACTGGATGAGGCTGCAATTTTCCAGGTGCGGGCCAACGTGCGCAAACGCATCCTGCGGGCCTTTGTGGCACGCGGCCACTTGGAGGCCTGTGACGCTAAAGACATGGCCGAGCGCGCAGCTTCCAGCAGCCACGGCGGCGGCTTCTCGGTCGATGCCGGGGTGCGTATCGAAGCAGCAGACCGCGCTGGGCTGGAGCGGCTGCTGCGCTACTGCGCCCGCCCGCCTTTTGCCATGGATCGCCTCAAGCAACGCGGCGCTGATTTGGTGTACCGCTGCGGCAAAGGGCCAGAGGCGACGCTCGCCACTGCTCATGCGTGAGGTGCAGGCGCCTAAGGAAGGAATGAGAGTCGCCATGCCAAAGTCACCGCCCTGGGTGAATTTTTTTATTGCTCGCCCTCAGTGGATGCGCATGCCCGGCTTGGCACCGGCAAAGGGCTCCAGCACATAGATGCCGGGTTGCGCTTTTTCGTCGGCATGGCTGGCGGCCAGCACCATGCCTTCGCTGATGCCAAACTTCATCTTGCGCGGGGCCAGGTTGGCCACCAACACGGTGAGTTTGCCGGTCAGGTCTTCGGCCTTGTAGCAGCTGGCAATGCCTGAAAACACGTTGCGCATTTTTGGCTGCCCGGCCTCGTCGTGCTCACCCACGTCGAGCGTCAATTGCAGCAGCTTGGTAGAACCCGCCACCGCTTGGCAATGCACGATTCTGGCAATGCGAAGATCGATTTTGGCAAAGTCGTCAATGCCGATGGTGGGGGCAATGTCTTCCCCGCCCGGCGCTTTAGATGCTTCAGATTCAATAGCTTCCTGCGCAGGTTCCACCTTGGCTGGAGGCTCAAACAAGGCATCAAGTTGTTTCACATCCACACGCTGCATCAAATGCTGGTAGGTGCCAATGACATGGCCAACTTCAAGTGGCTGGCTGATGTTGGCAAAGCTCAAGGGTTCAATCGCCAGGAATTTTTCTACTTCTGTGGCAAGTGTGGGCAGCACGGGTTTAAGGTAACAAGTCAGGATGCGAAAGGCCTTGATGCAGACCGTGCACACGTCTTGCAGGCGCGCGTCTTGGTCCGGCTTTTTGGCCAGGTCCCAGGGCTTGTTGGCATCCACAAAGGCGTTCACCTTGTCTGCGAGCAGCATGGTTTCCCGTAAGGCCTTGGCGTATTCGCGCGCCTCGTAGAGCTGGGCGATGGCCCCGGATTCACTGCGCAAGGTGTGCAACAGCGCGGCACCGTCTTCCGACACCACGCCGAGCTTGCCTTCAAAACGCTTGGTCAGAAAACCGGCTGCGCGCGACGCGATGTTGACGTATTTGCCGATCAGGTCGCTGTTGACGCGGGCCATGAAGTCATCCGCGTTGAAGTCGATGTCTTCGTTGCGGGCAGAGAGCTTGGCCGCCATGTAGTAACGCAGCCACTCGGGGTTCATGCCCAGGCTCAGGTATTTCAGCGGGTCCAGCCCGGTGCCACGGCTCTTGCTCATCTTTTCGCCGTTGTTCACCGTCAAAAAGCCATGCACAAACACGTTGTTGGGCGTCTTGCGGCCACTGAAATGCAGCGTGGCGGGCCAGAACAGCGTGTGGAAGGTGACGATGTCTTTGCCGATGAAGTGGTACTGCTCCAACTCGGGGTTGGCCATGTAGGTGTCGTAGTTGTCGCAGCGCTTGGACAGCAGGTTTTTCAGCGACGCCAGGTAACCAATCGGGGCGTCGAGCCAGACGTAAAAGTATTTGCCTGGTGCGTCAGGAATCTCGATACCAAAGTAAGGCGCATCACGGCTGATGTCCCAGTCGCCCAGGCCTTCGCTTTTGCTGCCGTCGGGATTGGTGCGCACGCTGAACCATTCCTTGATCTTGTTGGCCACTTCGGGCTGCAATTTGCCGTCTTGGGTCCATTGCGCCAGAAAGGCCACGCAGCGCGGGTCTGAGAGCTTGAAAAAGTAGTGTTCAGAGCTTTTCAGCTCAGGTTTGGCGCCCGACAAGGCCGAGTAGGGGTTGATCAGGTCGGTGGGGGCATAAACCGCCCCGCATTGCTCGCAGTTGTCACCATACTGGTCTTTGGCGTGGCACTTGGGGCACTCGCCCTTGATGAAGCGGTCCGGCAGAAACATGTTTTTCTGCGGGTCGAAAAACTGCTCGATGGTGCGCGTCTCGATCAGTGAGCCGCCTTTGTTGTCACGCAAATCCCGGTAAATCTGGCGCGCCAGTTCATGGTTTTCCGGGGCGTCGGTGCTGTGCCAGTTGTCAAAACCGATGTGAAAACCGTCCAGATACGGCTTGCGACCTGCCGCGATGTTGGCCACAAACTGCTGTGGTGTGACGCCGGCTTTTTCCGCCGCAATCATGATCGGCGCCCCATGGGTGTCGTCGGCGCAGACAAAATCCACCGCGTTGCCCATCATCTTTTGGTAACGCACCCAGATGTCGGCCTGGATGTATTCCATGATGTGGCCAATGTGGAAATTGCCATTGGCGTAGGGCAGGGCGGTGGTGACAAAGAGTTGGCGTGACATGGATGGATTGACCTTTGGGAAAACAGCAGCAGTATTAAAACCTTGCGGGACAGACCGCAGCGACACGAAGTGCACCAGCTCTGTCCCCAACATTTTGTCGGATGTTGGATGTCCGACCTTGCGGGACAGACCGCAGTGCCACGAAGTGCACCAGCGTTGTCCTCGACCGATTTTAAGGGCCTGTTTTCAGGCAAACAAAAGCGCGGGGGTCCTGCGACTTCCCGCGCTTTGAGGGGCAGACGCTGTATGGATCAGGCGGCTGGAGTGCCCAGCATGGCTTGCAGTTCACCCTTCTCGTACATCTCCATCATGATGTCAGAGCCGCCAATGAATTCACCTTTCAGGTAAAACTGCGGAATGGTCGGCCAGTTGCTGTAGTCCTTGATGCCGGTACGAATGCCGTCGTCTTCCAGCACGTTGACAGTCTTGATGTCCTTGGCGTCCACGCCGCAGGCTTTCAGGATTTGAATGGCCCGGCCAGAGAAGCCGCACTGCGGAAAGCTGGCGCTGCCTTTCATGAACAGCAGAATGTCGTTTTGTTTGACCAGGTCGTCTATGCGTTGTTGTGCGTCGCTCATGCTAAAAATTCCTTTGTAAATAACAAGCCGGATTATTTCACTTTCGATGGCTTTGCGGGGGGTGACCCTGCCGGATTTAGGGGTGTTGCTGAGCGCTACATAAAATATAGCTATTGATGCTTCATTTGTATGGGCTAGAAGCCAATTTGTTATAAATTTCTGAACACAGGCTCAATAATGCGGTGGCAACTCATCGCGCAGGTTACGCAGTGGCGTCTGCCCTTCGTCGGGACCTTGCTGGCGCAGGAATTGCACTTCGCGCAGCAGGCGGTCAATCTGGTCCTGCTGGCGGGTGACGATCTGGTCGAGCTTGTCCAGCAAATCTTCTGTGTAGCTGGCCTTGATTTCCAGATTGATCAGGCGCGTGTCGATGCTGTTGGCTTCTTGGGTGGGGTTCATGGCAATGTGGGGTGGCAGGATTTTTAGGGCCGGGTGCGGCGGATGTCTGGCTGCGGGGCCTGGTATTGCCCGCCACTGCAGCGCTCAATGCCCGCCAGGTCTTGGCGCGACTGTGCGTGTACAAAGCCTGCAGACGTCAATAAATCCCGCACTGCCTGCGCCTGGTCGTAGCCATGCTCCAGCAGCAGCCAGCCACCGGGTTTGAGGTGTGCCGGGGCCTGCGTGATGATCTGGCGCAGGTCGTCCAGGCCATCGGCGCCACTGGCCAGCGCCTGCAGCGGTTCATGGGTGAGGGCGCTCAGGTGCGGGTCGTGCGCGGCAATGTAGGGCGGGTTGGAGACGATGCAGTCAAAGGTAAGGACCGGATCGTTCAGGCTCGCCAGCCAAGCGCCTTGGTTGAAGGTCACGTCAAGTTGCAGCCGCCGGGCGTTGGCTTGTGCCACGGTCAAGGCATCGGGACTGACATCAATGGCGTGGACTTGTAGCTTGGGTTGGTTGGCTTTCAGGGCCAAGGCAATGGCGCCGCTGCCGGTGCCCAGGTCGAGCAGGCTTTGGGTGGCCGTGTGCGCCGTTGCGACCGCGTTGACGGTCATCGGTGGTTTCAGCACCTCCAGCGCCCAATTCACCAGTGTTTCCGTGTCGGGCCGGGGCACCAGCACACGGGCGTCTACTTGCAGGTCCAGGCCAAAGAATTCCTTGTGACCGGTGAGGTAAGCCAACGGCTCACCCTTTAGGCGGCGCTCGGCGAGTGTTGCCAACACCGCCGCACGTTCTGGCGGCAGCGGGTCAGTGTCATGTGCCAGCAGCCAACCGCGCTGCTTGGGCGATTGCCCCAGCACATGCAGCAGCAGCAACTGGGCGTCCAGCCGCTCCAGCCCGCTGGTTTGCAGGGTCGTCAACACGTTGGCCAGCGTTTGCGGCACAGGTTCAGGGATCGGCATAAGGGACATGAATGCTATATATTTAGTAGCTTGCTACGCAATATTTATAAGGGCTATAGGTTGATTTTTCATAAATTTCAACCTCAAGGCTTGGCCGCCCACTCATCCCCCTTGACCACCGCCTGTGTGCCGACTTTGCCCCAAGCGGCATCGGCCGCGCCAGCTGCTGTCAAAGCAGCACGCTTTTCAAAAAATTGCGCGGTTTCCATGGCGCTTATTTTTTCAGCAATAGCGACCACAAAAAACTGGTTCATGGTGGTGTCATCAGTCGCTGCAATGCATGGCACCACCACCACGCCGCACCAACTGCACCAACTGCACCAACTGCATCAACTGCATCAAGGCAAAAGAAGGGCCTCTGTTATGGCGCACGGCCGCTACCAAAATATTGGTGTCAACGATGAGACGGATGAGATTTATCATATTGCCAATGATATGAAAAACATTCAAAACTTGGCTGCACTTAGCTGTCAGGCGGTCCAGACCGGCGTGGCGTGCCAGCGCTGCACCCAACCCGGCAAATCATCGGCGGGCATCGGGCGGGCAATGCCGTAACCCTGCGCCAGCTCGCAGCCCAGCGCCAGCAGCCTGGCGCTCAGCAACTCGGTCTCGACCCCTTCGGCAATCACGCCGCGTTGAAAAGCCCCGGCCAGACCGATGACGCCTTGCACAATGGCCAGGTCGTCGGCGTCGGTGAGCATGTCGCGCACAAAGCTCTGGTCAATCTTGAGCAGGGCTGCGGGCAGGCTCTTGAGGTAGGTCAGTGACGAGTAGCCGGTGCCAAAGTCGTCCAGTGCAAAGCCCACACCCAGGCCTAGACAGGCGCGCATCAAACTGCTGACCTGCGCCACATCCTTGAGCGCACTGGTCTCCAGAATCTCCAGTTCCAGTTGCTCGGGCGGCACTTGCGGGTGCGCCGCCAGGGCCACCCTCAGCCGCGCCACAAAGTCGCCATGCTGCAACTGGCTGGCACCTACGTTGACGCTGACCGGCATCAAAAAGCCGCCCGCCTGCCACGCACTCATCTGAGCTAGCGCCGTGTTGATCACCCAGTCGCCCACATCCACACTGATCGGGTGGCCCTCGATCAAGGGCAGAAAAGCCGCTGGCGCCAACAGCCCGCGCTGCGGGTGTTGCCAGCGGATCAGCGCCTCAGTCCCCACCACGGCGCCGGTTTTCATATTGACCTTGGGCTGGTAATACAGCACAAACTCACGTTGCGCCAAAGCCGTGCGAATGCGCTCCAGGCTTTCCAGCTGGCTCCGCACGGCGTCGGCCGAAGCAATATCAAAAATATGGTGCCGATTTTTGCCGGCGGCCTTGGCGATGTACATCGCCTGGTCGGCCTGGCGCAGCAGCAGGTCGGCATCGGCACCGTCTTGCGGGTAAAGCGTGACACCAATGCTGGCCGAGACTTGCAGTTGTGCATCACCCACCGGCACCACCTGAGAGGCCGCCTGCAGCAGGCGCGCCAGCAAGGGCTCGCAATCAAGCGGTCCTTCAAGGTCAACCAATACCGCCACAAATTCATCACCACCAATACGCGCCAGCGTGTCGCCTTCGCGCAGCGCTTCCTTCATGTGCTGCGAGACGGCGATCAACAGGTCATCCCCCACCGCATGGCCGTGCTGGTCATTGACACGCTTGAAGCCGTCCAGATCGAGATAAGCCACGGCCAGCATCTTGCTGCGGCGCTGGCTTTGCAGCAGGGCCTGCTTGAGCCGGTCGGCCAGCAGCACACGATTGGGCAGATGGGTCAGGGAATCAAAGTGCGCAATGTGTTCGAGCTGTTTCTCGTGCTCCTTCATCAGGGTGATGTCGGAAAACAGGGCTACAAAGTTTTGCAGCTGACCGTGTGCATCACGCACCACGCTGATGGTGAGCATTTCTGCATAGAACTCGCCATTTTTGCGCCGGTTCCAGACTTCCCCGCTCCAGTGGCCTTGCTCTGTCAACGTTTTCCACATGGCAACATAAAAATCGCGTGACTGGCGACCCGACTGAAGCATGCGCGGGTTCTGGCCGATCACCTCGTCCCCGGAGTAACCGGTGATGCGGGTGAAGGCGTCGTTGACTTCCACAATGCAGCCACTGGCTTCGGTAATGAAGATACCCTCGCGCGCATGGGTAAACACGTTGGCGGCAAGTTGCTCTTTGAGCTGGGCCGCCTTGCGCTCGGTGATGTCGATCATCAGGCCGTTCAGTTTGTAGGGCATGCCGACTTTGAGCACCACCGTCACCAGGTCATGCAGCCAGACCGCGCGGCCATCGGCCGCGATCATGCGGTACTCAAAGTGGTGGTCCTGCTTTTGCAGCGTGGATTTGACGCAATAGTCCACCGCCCAGGTCACGTCGTCGGGGTGAATGTGGTCGCGCCAAAAGCCCGGCTCGTTGGTCCAGCGCTGGCAGGGGTAGCCCAGCAGGCGCTCGGCCTGCGGGCTGACATACGAGAACTGAAAGGTCTGCGCGTCGGCCTCCCACACGATGCCGTCCACGGTCTCGACCAGGCCCTGCAAACGCTGTTCTGACTCAGCCAGGCGCAAGGCAATCTGGTGGCTCTGGGTGATGTCCGTCAAGACGACGCGACAGGCCCGTCGATCTTCACTCTGGCTGGCGTCCATTAGCACGGTGCGCGGCTGGCCCCCTGCTACATGCAGGTTCAGCACACACGGCGGCTGGGCCTCGCCGGCAAACGCACTGCGCAAGAAGTTGGCGAAGGCCAGTGCGTCGGCCTTGGCTATAAAGGCTGCGAGGCGCTTGCCCACCAGACGGGATCGCTCGGTGTTCACCAGGCGGGAGAACGCCAGGTTGGACTGACTGATGACGCCCCCATGGTCCAGCGTGGCATACGCCACCGGTGCAAAGTCATACAGGTCGGTGTAACGCGCCGCCGCTGCATCCGCATCATCGCGCGCACTTTGAAGTGCGTCGTTCTGCATTTCCAGTTCAATCTGGTGCACCTGCAGCTCATGCAGGGTTTTTAAGGCGTCGACAATTTCATGTTTATCTTTCCCGTCGTGGCGAGTGTCTGTTCTGTCATTCAGGATCGCTTCGGCCCGGCGGCGCAGGTCGTCCGCAGACAGGGGTGGCTCGGTGCTCATGGCTTGCCCTTTGCGTCTTGATGCAAGGCGCGCTCGGTCTGCAAGTCGGCCCGACTTTGTTGCAGCGCCTTGGTTTGCACGGCAAAGCGCCCTTCCAGCACCGCCTGCGCCTGCTTCACAACGGCTTCCAGCGCCTGGGCGCGGTCCAGCTGCGCGCCCTGGTTGTCAAAGCGGCCTTGCAGCACGGCCTGCGCCTCGTTCATCGTGCCTTCCAATGCCTTGGTGGTGCTGATGTCGGAAAAGGTGATCACCACGCCGTCGATGCGGTTGTCCTGCGTGCGGTAGGGCATGGTGCGCACACTGAACCAGCGCTTGTCCTTGGTCGCCACCTGCACCTCATGGAACACCAGGCTGCGCAGCACCTCACGCGCATCATCCCTCATCGCCGGGTAGTCAAGCAGGGTGACCAGGTCGGTGATGGGGCGCCCGACGTCACCCGGGATGAGGTTGATGAGGTGCGTTGCTTGCGTGGTAAAGCGGCGCACCCGCAGGTCCTTGTCCAGAAACAGCGTGGCAATGTCGGTGCTGTTGAGCAGGTTCTTCATGTCGTCGCTGACCAGCGACATCTCGGTCACCTTGGCGTTCAACTCATGGTTGACGGTTTGCAGTTCCTCGTTCATGGACTGCATCTCTTCCTTGGAGGTGGTCAGCTCCTCGTTGGTACTTTGTAATTCTTCGTTGGTGCTTTGCAGCTCTTCGTTGGCGGACTTGAGCTCTTCCTGCGAGGACTGCATTTCTTCACTCAGGGCTTGCATTTGGTGGCGCGATTGCTGCAGCTCGCGGCTCAGGGCATCAACCTGTTGGGCATGGACACCGACGGGCTGCCTGGCGCCGGGTGCGGCCACCTCGGGCACCGGTGTGGCCACAGCCACAAACGCCACCAGCACCAGGGTGCGCAGCGCCTGCGGCTCGGCCAGGGGCTGCACGGTGACGTCCACAGTCTGCGTGCCGCCGTTGTTGCCGACTTGCACAGCGTGCAGCACCACCGCTTTATTGTGGCGCACGGCACGGGTAAAAGCCGCCTGCAATGGCACTGCC
>Ga0136636_10001976_pt1 | contig 12166 bp, 7 predicted proteins | sample AntDrymUQ8522106_2_FD_104653 | JGI IMG/M metagenome (GOLD analysis project Ga0136636, IMG submission 104653) | Polar desert sand microbial communities from Dry Valleys, Antarctica - metaG UQ852 (21.06) | ecosystem: Environmental > Terrestrial > Soil > Desert | place: Antarctica: Dry Valley... | reverse complement strand
CCATTGAGCTAGGGACCCACGAACGTGTGCTATTATAGCTAGCCGCTCCGCTTCTGTCAAACTTGTGCGCAGCCCCAAGGTTATGTACAATGAGGGCCGCACCGCTCCCGCAGACACGCCCGGCCTGACGCACTGTGGCCTCCATTGGCCCCAACAGCTCTATGCCCATCGACGATTACTTCCAAGAATATGGCCCCATGCGCCGCCGCCGTGGCGCCCAAGGCCCTGTGCCCAACGAGCCCAACGAGCCCAACGAGCCCGAGGAGCCCGAGGAGCCGCGCCGCCCCGCGCGCCGCGCAAGCCGTGGCAGCGGGTGGAGCGCCGTCGCCCTGCTCGCCCTCATCCTCGCCGCGCCGCTCCTGCTGCCCTACACGCTCAATCTGTTCTTCCGCGACCAGGCCCTCCCCGGCGTCACCGTCCAGGGCCAGCCCGTGGCCGGCATGAGCGGCGCCACCATCAGCGCCGCCCTCAGCGAGCGCTACCGCCCCTTCCTCGACCAGCCCGTCGCACTCGTGTACGGCGGCCAGACGTGGCGCCCTGCCCTGGCCGAGCTCGGCGCCCGCCTCGATACCGCCGCCGTCGCCGAGGCCGCGATCAGCGCCGGCCGCCAGGGCGACCCCGTCACTCGCCTACGTGAGCTCTGGTCGCTCTGGCGCCGCGGCCTCGACATCACCCCCAGCGTTGTGGTCGATCAGCGCACCACCCAGGCCTATATCGTGGGCCTCGCCCCCAGCATCGAGCGCGCCCCCGAGGACGCCGCCCTCAGTATCGCCGCCGCCCGCGTGGTCGGCACCCCCAGCACCGCCGGTGTCCAGCTGCTGGCCGACGCCACCGCCAACGATGTGCTGCTCGCCATGCGCGAGCTCAGCAGCCGCGAGGTCTCGATCCGCACCCGCACCCTCGATGCAAGCGTCGGCGATGCCGCCCTCGTCGCCGCCCAGGCCCAGGCCGCCGAGCTGCTCCAAAGCCCGCTCGAGCTGCGCCGCGCCGATCAAAGCTGGGTCTGGACCCCCGACCGCCTCGCCGAGCTGCTCAGCGTCGCCCCGGTGGACGGTCGCCTGGAGGTGCAGATCGACAGCGAGCGCCTCGCCCGCTCCGTCGAGGGCCTCGCCCAGCTTGTCGATACCGGCACAGCCGAGCCGCGCCTGCGCTTCGAGGGCGGCGCGGTGCGTATCGTCGAGCCCGGCCAGCCCGGCTGGCGGCTGATCCAGACGGACGCCGCTGAGCGCATCGCCAATCTGCTGCTCAGCCCCTCGCCCGTTACGCGCACGCTCACGCTCCCGGTGGAGGAGCTCAAGCCCCAGATTACGGCCGAGAGCCTTGGCACCCTCGGCATCAAGGAGCTGGTGGGCGAGGGCAAGAGCAGCTTCGTCGGCTCGGCCGAGTACCGCGTCACCAATATCACGGCGGGCGCCAAACGCATGGACGGCGTGCTGATCGCCCCCGGCGAAGAGTTCTCCTTCAACCGCCAGCTCGGCGAGGTGGACTCCGCCAACGGCTTCGTCGAGGGCTACGCGATCATCGGCAACCGCACCCAGCTGGAGTGGGGCGGCGGCGTCTGCCAGAACTCCACCACCGTCTTCCGCGCCGCCTTCTGGGCTGGCCTGCCGATCACCGAGCGCCACGCCCACGCGTTCTACATCAGCTGGTACGACCGCTTCGGCCTTGGCGAAAACGGCGACGGCCAGGGCATGGATGCCGCGATCTATACCGGCGTGACCGACCTGAAGTTCGTCAACGATACTGGCAACTGGCTGCTGATGCACGCCGATGTGGACCCCGCCGCCCAGGTGCTCACTGTGCGCCTCTACGGCACCCGCCCCAATCGCGAGGTGCGCCTCGAAGGCCCCCTCGTGAGCAACGAGGTCCGCGCGCCCGCCGAGCCTGTCTACGTGGATGACGCCACGCTGCCGCGCGGCACGGTGCGCCAGAGCGATGTGGCCCGCTCCGGCCGCGACCTCACGGTCTACCGCGTGATCGTTCAGGACGGCGTAGAGCTCAGCCGCGACGCGATCCTCACCCGCTTCCGCGCCTGGCCGAATATCTTTGTGCGCGGCACCGGCTCGTGAGCGCCAGCTACGCCGCTATCGCATGCCCAGCGTGCGGCCACAGCAACCCGCCAGGCTCGCGCTTCTGCAACGCCTGCGGCTCCCGCGTGGCCCCGCCCGAGGTTCTCCCTGCCACCACAAGCGCAGCCGGTAACCTCGTTGCGGCCGTAGGCGCCCCCCGCCAGGACGCCGCCGTTGGCCCGACGCGTCCCCCGCCCCGCCCCGCCCCCCCCGCGCTGCCAGTCGAAGAGCTCGCTGTCGGCGCCCCGATCGACCCCAGCGGGCGCTATGTTGTGGAGCGCTCGATCGGCAAGGGCGGCTTCGGCGAGGCCTATCTCGTCACCGACCGGCAGCTCAAGCGCTTCGCCGTTGCCAAGCGCCAGAGCCCCAACCCTGCCTGGAGCGCCCGCACTCGCGGCTTTGCCACCCAGAACTTTCGCCGCGAGGCCCAGCTGCTCGTAACGCTCAACGCACCCGGCCACCCCAACATCCCCGAGATCTACGAGTTTCTGCCGGAGCAGAGCATCCTGGTGATGAAGTATGTCGAGGGGCGCGACCTGAGCCAGATCCTGCACGAGCAAGGCGGCAAGCTGCCGCCCGCCATCGCCCTGCCGATTGTGCGTGATGTCGCCGCCGCCCTGGCCTACATGCACAGCAAGCGCCCCGAGCCGGTGCTCCACCGCGATGTCAAGCCCGCCAATATTATCATCGATAGCGCCGGGCGGGTCTGGCTGATCGACTTCGGCCTCTCACGCGCCACCCCAATGGAGCCAGAGCTCGACCTGCGCGACACCCAGTTGGCCGGTACGATTGGCTTCACGCCGCCCGAGCAGTGGCGCGGCAAGGCCGAGCCGCGCTCCGATATCTACGCGCTCGCCGTTACGCTCCACATGCTGCTCACCGGCCACCAGCCCGCCCTCACCCGCGCCGAGCTGCCCGACTTCCTGCGCGGCACAAAGAATCCCTTCCCGCTTGTGCGCAGCCTCGACTCCAACATCCACCCCGAGGTTGAGGCCCTGGTGGCCCGCGCGCTCGCCTTCCGCCCAGAAGATCGCCCCTCGGCCCAGGATCTGCTGGTGGCCCTGGATAAGCTGCTTGCCCCCGCCGCTCGCGCCGACCTTCAGGCCCCCGATGGCATCGCCATCCCCGATGAGCACGCCCTGGCGCTTTGGGCGGAGCGCCACTGGGAGCAGGCCGCCGCCTGGCTGTATGGCAATCTCCCCGACCAGGTGGCGCGGCTCTGGGGCCGCAACAAGCTCGCCGCCGACATGCGCGCTATCGTCACCGACAACGGCGGCGACCCGCACGCCGGCCTCGATGCGCTGCTCGCCACCCTTGATCCCACTGGCTTCGGCGCCGTGGCCCCGCGCTTGGTGGCCGACCGGCGCAGCGTAGATTTTGGCGCCCTCAGCTTCGACGACCGGCGCGATGCGTGGGTGCAGCTCTCCAACACCGGCCGCCGCTACCTACGCGTGGAGATCGAGTCGCCCCGCTGGGTGGTGCCTGCGGTGCTCGCCCTCAGCCTGCCGCCCGGCCGCCAGCAGCGCCTCAAGCTCACCGCCGATATGCGCCGCGTCGCCGACGGCGGCAAGCTGCGCGAAAGCCTGCTGCTGCGCGACCGCTCGGGCGCCGCGTTTCGCGTGGAGCTTCAGGCCCAGCTCTCGCGCTGGAAGACGCTCTGGGCGCGTGGCGTGGCGGGCCAGCGCAGCCACGACTGGGAGGCCGGCACGGTCAAGGCCGTCCGCCAGCTTGGCGTCCAGCGTGGCGGCGTCTGGGGCCTCGCCTTCAGCCCGGACAGCAAGCAGCTTGTCTCGGGCTGCTGGGACGGCACGCTGCGCCTCTGGCGCGTGAGCGACGGCGGCGCCCTCGCCACGCTCGACACCCAGGCCGGCAATCTGCAAAGCGTGGCCTTCAGCCCCGACGGCGCCCTGGTGGCGGCTACGGGCGGCAGCGAGACGGTGAGACTGTGGCAGCTGCGCGGCGCGCGCCTGCTGCGCACCATCGGCGGCCACCGTGGCTACCTGGGCAGCGTGGCCTTCAGCCCCGACGGCCAGGTGCTGATCACCAGCGGCGCCGACAAGGCGATCTGCCTCTGGCGCGCGAGCGACGGCGCGCTGCTGGAGCGCATTCTTCCCGAGGGCGGCGGCCTCACTGCGCTGCCCAGCCCCGACGGCAGAGCGCTCGCCGTGGGCTGCGGCGACAGGCGCGTTCGGCTCTACGATGCGGCGCACGGCGCGCTGCTCCGGGTGCTTGAGGGCCATCGCGACGGGCCAACCAGCCTCGCCTACAGCAGCGACGGCACGCTGCTGGCCTCGGCAGGGGGCGATGGGCTGGTCTGTCTGTGGGACAGCACCAGCGGCGAGCTGCGCCATACCCTGCGCGGCCACCAGAACGCCGTGCGCTCGGTCGCCGTTCACCCCGACGGGCTGCTCGTGGCCTCGGGCGGTGTGGATGGCGAGCTCAGATTTTGGCGTAGCGCCGATGGCGCCCTGCGGCAGATGATCGTCGGCCACAGCAGCAGCGTGCTGCGCGTCACCTTCGCACCCGACGGCGCCCTGCTCGCCTCTAGCTCCGGCGACGGCATGATCACGCTCTGGCAGCCGGTGTAGCAGAACGGGCGCGATGATGCTGCCATTGTGGGCGCAGGCGGCTGGCTGGGGCCTTCTGAGCGGCTCGGCATTGCTGCTGGGCGCCTTCGTGGGCTATGCCGCTCCGCTGCCGCAGCGCCTGATCGCCGCAGTGATGGCCTTCGGCGCGGGCGTGCTTATCTCGGCCCTTGCGTTCGAGCTGATGGACAAGGCGGTGGAGCGCGGGGGCTTTGGCGCAACCGCCGCTGGCTTTCTCGGCGGCGCTACTATCTACACGGCGGCCAATCTCTACCTGATCTGGCGCGGCGCCCACCACCGCAAGCACTCCAGCGGAAAGCAGGCCAGCGAGGCCGAGCAACAAGGCAGCGGGCTCGCGCTTGCGCTCGGCGCCCTGCTCGACGGCATCCCCGAGTCCATCGTCATCGGCGTGAGCCTCATCGACGGTGGGGTGGTGAGCGTGGTGACGGTCGCGGCCGTCTTTCTCTCCAACATCCCCGAGGGGCTTTCGAGCGCGGCAGGCATGAAAAAGGCCGGGCGCTCGAAGCTGTACATTTTTAGCCTCTGGGGCGGCATCGCCCTGATCTCGGGGCTGGCTGCCACGCTGGGCTATCTGCTGTTCCGCCACTTTCCCGACAGCGTAATCGCGGCGACCACCGCGGTTGCGGCTGGCGCCATCCTTACGATGCTGGTGGACACAATGATCCCCGAGGCGTTTGAGCAGTCCCACGCCTTCGCCGGCCTGATCACCGTCGTGGGCTTTCTGTGCGCCTTTGCGCTCTCCAAGCTCGGCGGATAAGGTTGACGCCGCCTGTAGAGCGTGCTAAAATCACGCGTGCTTGTCGGGGTAGCTCAGCGGTAGAGCAAACGGCTCATAATCGTTAGGTCGCGGGTTCGAACCCCGCCTCCGACACCACACGTAGGGGCTGAGGGCGAAGGGCTTGTGCCCCGGCCCCCAGCCCCAAATGCTATGCGCGATCTGCTCCCCCCACTTCGCACCTTCCTCGCCGCCAACGGGCTGCTGCGCCCGGATGCGCTTCTGCTCGTCGCCGTCTCCGGCGGTCCCGACTCACTCTCCCTGCTCCACCTGCTTCACCGGCTGCGCGCCGACGGCGGCCCCCAGCTCCACGTGGCCCACCTCGACCACGGCCTGCGCCCCGAGGCGGCTGCCGAGGCCGAGGCCGTGCGCGCCACAGCCGAGGCTTGGGACATCCCCGCTACCGTCGAGCGCCGCGAGGTGGCCGCGCTCGGCGCTGGCCCAATGGACGCCGCCCGCCGCGTGCGCTACGCCTTCCTCGCCGAGACGGCCCACGCCACAGGCGCCGACGCCGTCACCGTCGCCCACCACGCCGACGACCAGGCCGAGACCGTGCTGATGCACCTCCTGCGCGGCGCCGGCCCCGCCGGACTGCGTGGCATGCGCCCCGTCGTGCCGTGGGGGGAGTGGGCCGGGCAAATGCAAAATGCAAAAGATCCAATGCAAAATGGCCCGCTCAGCTCCGCTGTAGCTGGCAACGCGCCGGATTTTGCATTTTGCATTTTGCATTTTGCATTATTGCTCCGCCCCCTCCTCTCCGCCCGCCGCCTAGAGCTCGAGGCCTACTGCCACACCCACGGCCTTGCGCCCGCCGACGACCCCAGCAACCGCTCGCCGCGCTATGCCCGCACCGCCGTTCGGCGCCTGCTTGGCAGCCTCGCCGCCGAACACCCCAACTTGGTCGAGGCGCTCGGGCGCACCGCGCAGATCAGCGCCGACGACTACGCCTTTATCCAGGCCCAGCTCGCTAGCGCCTGGCCCGCGCTGGCCGTGGAGCAGCCCGGATCTGTGCAGCTCCAGCGCGGCGCCTGGGAGGCCCTGCACCCTGCCCTCCAGCGCTACGCGCTGCGCCGCACCGCTACGCTCCTTGGCGCGCCCGCGCTGAGCCTGCCCCTCGTGGAGGCCGCGCGTACCCTGGCCGCGCAGCCCGGTCGCCACATGCGCCTCGGCCCACAGCTCCAGCTGGAGGTCGAGCAGGCCGGCCTGCGCATCGCCCGTACCGACGCGCCGGCCCGCGCTGACGCTCCTCAGCTGCCGCTCGCAGAGCTGCCGCTCGCGGTGCCTGGCCTCACGCCCCTGTGCGCAGGCTGGGCCTGCGTCGTGAGCGACGCGCCGCCCGCCACGCCCTCGCGCTGGTGGGTCGCTCTCAGCGTGGCAGCCCTCGACGGCCCGCTCAGCCTGCGCCGCCGTCTTCCAGGCGACCGCTTTCGGCCCGCGGGCGGGCGCGGCAGCCGCAGCCTGCAGGACTTCCTTGTGGACCGCAAGCTGCCCCAGCGCCTGCGCGCCGCCTGGCCGATCCTCGCCACACCCGCCGCCGTGGTCTGGGTGGCGGGCCTGCGCGCCGACGCGCGCTTCATCGCGGCGCCGCAGAGTCAAGGTACAATCTGGGTAGGCCTCGTCCAAGTTTCGTAGGGGCACCCATCAGGCATCGCCACCGCTGTGAGAGGACCGTATGCACCACGACATCGCCAGGGTACTTATCTCGTCCGAGCAGATCCAGGCCCGCGTGCGCGAGCTCGGCGCGCAGATCACCGCCGACTACCGCGAGAGCGACGATCTGCTGATGGTGGGCGTGCTCAAGGGCTGCGCGATGTTCATGGTCGATCTGGCCCGCGCCATCGACATGACCATCGCGATCGACTTTATCGCAGTGGCCAGCTACGGCGCCAGCACGCAGTCCAGCGGGGTGGTGCGCCTGATCAAAGATCTCGACATCGACATCGCCGGTCGCCACCTGATGATCGTCGAGGATATTATCGACAGCGGCCTCACCCTGGACTACCTGCGTAGCCAGCTGCTGCGGCGCAACCCTGCTAGCCTGCGCATCTGCACCCTGCTCAATAAGCCCGAGCGCCGCATCGCCGCTGTGCCCGTCGACTACGTCGGCTTTAATATCCCCAACGAGTTTGTCGTCGGCTACGGCCTCGACTACGCCGAGCGCTACCGCAACCTGCCGTATATCGGCGTGCTCAAGCCGGAGGTGTACAGCGAAGAAGGCGCGCCGACGTAAGCTAGATCACAAACCATGTGTGATCTGGGGCTCTTGAAGCGCCTGATCTGCTCTGCTATAATGCTTTATCGGCGTCGGAATGCGCGACGCTGCGAGTTCGGGGCAGCATTTCTAAGAGGGATGAATACAACGCATGGGCGACAATCGCTGGCTCAAGAACAGTTTTGTCTATCTGATCATCCTGGTCGCAGCTCTAGCCCTTTTCTTTCAGTACTTCGGTCAGACCTCCACCCAGAGCTCTGAGCGCGGCATCGCCCAGGTGATCGCCGACGCCGAGGCTGGCCGCGTCGAGTCGATTACCGCCCAGGCCGGCGACGAGCAGGTGCTCGTCAAGTACAAAGACGGCACCGAGTACCGCTCGCGCCTGGAGAGCACCGACAGCGTGATGCAGCTCCTGGCCGCCTACAACGTGCCCCTTACCGACGCAGACGGCAAGCAGCTCGTGGATGTGGCCGTGGAGCCCGCGCCCGCCTGGGGTGGCCTGCTCAGCATCTTCACCATCCTGCTGCCCACCCTGCTGCTGATCGGCTTCTTCGTCTTCTTCATGCGCCAGGCCCAGGGCTCGAACAACCAGGCCCTCTCGTTCGGCAAGAGCCGCGCGCGCATGTTCGCAGGCGATAAGCCCACCGTCACCTTTGCCGATGTGGCAGGCCAGGAGGAGGCGAAGCAGGATCTCACCGAGATCGTCGAGTTCCTCAAGTTCCCCGATAAGTTCACCGCCCTCGGCGCCCGCATCCCGCGCGGCGTGCTGATGGTCGGCCCGCCCGGCACCGGCAAGACGCTGCTCTCCCGCGCTGTGGCCGGCGAGGCGGGCGTGCCCTTCTTCAGCATCTCGGGCTCCGAGTTCGTCGAGATGTTCGTGGGTGTCGGCGCCTCCCGCGTGCGTGACCTGTTCGACCAGGCGAAGCGCAATGCGCCCTGCATCGTCTTCATCGACGAGATCGACGCCGTCGGTCGCCAGCGCGGCGCCGGCCTCGGCGGCTCCCACGATGAGCGCGAGCAGACCCTGAACCAGATCCTGGTCGAGATGGACGGCTTCGACACCAACACCAATGTGATCGTCGTCGCCGCCACCAACCGCCCCGACGTGCTCGACCCCGCCCTGATCCGCCCCGGTCGCTTCGACCGCCAGGTGGTGCTCGATGCCCCCGACGTGCGCGGTCGCATCGATATCCTCAAGGTTCACACGAAGGGCAAGCCGCTCTCCGAGGATGTGAACATGGAGATCATCGCCCGCCTCACCCCTGGCTTCTCCGGCGCCGACCTGATGAACGCCGTCAACGAGGCCGCCATCCTCGCCGCCCGCCGCGCCAAGAAGAAGATCGGCATGTCGGAGCTCCAAGACTCGATCGAGCGCGTGGCCCTCGGCGGCCCCGAGCGCCGCTCCCGCGTGATGAGCGACCGCAAGAAGCTGGTTGTCGCCTACCACGAGTCTGGCCATGCCATCAGCGGCGCCGCCATGCCGCGCGCCAACAAGCTTCAGAAGGTCACGATCATCCCCCGCGGCCGGGCCGGTGGCTACGCCCTCTTCCTCCCAGACGAGGACAACATGGGCCTCCAGTCGCTCGCCTTCTTCAAGGCCGACATGGTCGTGGCGATGGGCGGCCGCGCCTCCGAGGAGATCGTCTTCGGCCCCGATGAGATCACTACGGGCGCCAGCGCAGACCTGGTGAGTGTTACGCGCACCGCCCGCTCGATGGTGACGCGCTACGGCATGAGCGATAAGCTCGGCCCAATCGTCTTCGGCGAGAAGGAGGAGCTGATCTTCCTTGGCCGCGAGATCAGCGAGCAGCGCAACTACGGCGACGAAGTGGCCCGCCAGATCGACGCCGAGGTTCACCGCCTCGCCAGCCAGGCCTACGACACCTCCTACCAGGTGCTGATGAACAACCGCGCCGTGCTGGACGATATGGCCAACGCCCTGCTCGAGTTCGAGACCCTGGAGGGCGAGCAGCTCGCCGAACTGCTGAAGCGCGTCAAGCCCCTCAGCATGGACATGACCCGCAGCGCCCGGCCCGCCAGCGTCACCACCACCATGCTCCCGCCGCCCCCGCCCGCCACGGGCAGCCTGCCCGCGTAGTGTGACAAGGAGACCGGGAGACCGGGAGACCGGGAGACACCTATCGGTTCCGATAGGTGTCTCCTTGTCTCCTTGTCTCCTTGTCTCCTTGTCTCCTTGTCTCCTTGTCTCCTTGTCTCCTTGTCTCCCTGTCACTCCCCACACACCTCCCTCAGCACAAACACCGCCCCCTCCCCATCGCGGAAGAGCGGCTCGGCGCAGCGCGCCTGAAGCTCAAGCATCAGCGGGCGGATCTGATCCCAATAGCGCAGTTCGGTGTACAGCCAGCGCGGGTTCTCCAGCAGATGCGTCACACCTAGCGAGCGCAGCGTCGCCAGCGCCATCTCGGGGCTCTGCTGCTGCTCCCAGCGCACTAGCCGCTGCGCGATCGGGTGCCCCCAGAGGTAGGGTACGTCAAGGTAGTAGCTGCGCGACTCGTAAGGCATCAGCAGCACGCGGCTATCCGGCGGCAGCTGCGTGTTCACAAAGCGGAAAAGCGGCATCGCGTCCACATTGGCGTCTAGGAAGGCGTCGCGGCTCTGCGCACCGCTCAGGTAGGGCACCCGGCTTAGGAAGAGCGCGCGCTCGCCGCTGTGGTACCACGGCCACTCCGGCATGATCGCCAGCGCAAGCAGGCCGAGTAAAATCGCCTGGAGCGCCGGGCGCCGCAGCCGATCCAGGGCGCGCACTACGGCGAAGGCCGCGATCAGGCTTAGCAGCGGCGCCAGGGGGAGAATAAAGCGCGCCTGATGGCTGGTGAGAAAGAACCAGAGTATCCAGAAGGCTACGCACACAAACAGGCTCTGGCGCACAAAGCGCGGCGCCCACGGCAGCAGCGCCAGCCCCGCCAGCAGCCCAAGCGTCACCAGCGCGCCCAGGTGGCCCCGGTAGCCGCCCAGCAGGCTCGGCTCGAAGATCATGTAGTAGTACGACTGCGCAAGGCCCACCAGCGTCTTCGGGATCTCGGCGGTGAAGGTGCTCTCCATCATCCGCGTGTGGTACTCGTCGCCCAGCGCGTCCCAGTTGCGCCCGCCAAACAGATCGTAGGCGAAGGGAAAGACCGGGTTGCCGGTGTTGAGCACGCTGCGCAGATACCACGGCCCCACCAGGGCCAGCCCGATCAGGCCGTAGATCAGCCCGCTGCGCACTAGCTCGCCCCCCCTCCACCGTCCACCGTCCACCGTCCACCGTCTACCGTTCATTTCCCAGATCAGCAGCAAAAAGTAGATTATCGCAAAGCCCGCGCCCGTGAGCTTGCTGCCCGCCAGTAGGCCACAGAAGATCGCGCACAGGCTCAGCCAGCCCACGCTCCGCTCGCGCGCCCAGCGCTCGAAGCTGTAGGCCGCCCCGAGCACAAACAGGCCCATCGCGGCGTCCACCATTGCCACGCCGCCAAGCCGCTTCACCGTGGGGATGGTGAGGAACAGCGCCACCGCAATGGCGCCCGCCCGATCATCGAGCAGCCGCCGGGCCACCAGCAGCAGGCCGCAGGCCGCGAGCGCCACCATGCTCAGCGTGGTAAGATTCGCCGCCAGGTCGGAGCCGAAGCTCAGGGCGATGGTGAAGAGCATCTCTAAATTGAGCGGCCAGTTCGAGCTGGGGTTGTCGGGCACGTAGACGATGCGGTGCTGGCCCAGGTAGCGCTTGGGCAGATCCAGATGGTAGGCCAGCACGTCCCAGTCGATCGGCGGCGCAAGGCTGTGCGTCAGCAGCACCCAGAGCAGCGAGCTCGCGCCCAGCAGAAGCAGCAGCACGAGCAGCGCGCGCGGCGCCCAGTCTGCTTCCGGCGCCCAGGCCCGCCTATTGGCACGCGCAGCGCGCACGCCTCCCACAGCGACCCAGAGGCCCACGGCGGCCAGCCCAAGCACAATGGCGTTGATCAGGGGGCGGAAGAGCAGCCCGACCATGCCGATCAGCAGGATGAGCATGGCGAGCAGGCCGAGCCCGGCGGCAGCGCGCAGCCAGAGCCCGAGCAGCCCCGGCTCGCCGAGCCGTAGCGGGCGCAGGGCGAGCCAGCCCATTCCCAGGCCGGCAAGCTGGATCAGGACGGCCACGAGCAGGGCGTAGCTAAGGGCGCCCAGAGTCATCGGCGCGATCCCTTGTCGGCCTCGGCCAACTCGCGCGCCAGCGCCTCGATGGTGCCCACAAGCTCTTCCCAGCTGTAGCCTACGCTGGCCCCGCCTGCAGCCATCTGGTCGCGGATGCGCTCGCCGACCTCCGTGGTGAGGAAGCGGATCACCGCGTCGGCGAGCGCCACCTCGTCCTGAGGCGGCACGATCAGGCCGTTTACACCGTCGCGCACCACCTCGGCCAGGCCGCCTACTCGCGTGGTGATCACGGGCTTGTTGAAGCCGAAGGCCAGCGGCACCACCGCGCTCTGCGTCGCGGAGATGTAGGGCAGCACCACGACGTCGGCCAGCTGGAAGT
>Ga0136636_10001975_pt1 | contig 12169 bp, 10 predicted proteins | sample AntDrymUQ8522106_2_FD_104653 | JGI IMG/M metagenome (GOLD analysis project Ga0136636, IMG submission 104653) | Polar desert sand microbial communities from Dry Valleys, Antarctica - metaG UQ852 (21.06) | ecosystem: Environmental > Terrestrial > Soil > Desert | place: Antarctica: Dry Valley... | reverse complement strand
CTCGCCAGCACGCTCATGAAGCCCTTCTGGCCCGACCTCTGGGCCGTGCGAGGGCGTCTCGGCGGCGGCACGTACGACTCGCATCAGACCCCCGCGAGCGCAGCGCACAAGCCGGGCCCAAGCGGCCCGGGCTGAACGGCCTCCCGCCTCCGCCCCTATGTCGCCTCGGGATAATCCGTGTAGCCGCGCTCGGCCCCGTTGTAGAACGTCGAAGCGTCCCACGCCGCCGGCTCGATGCCGCGCCGGAGCCGCTTGGGCAGGTCGGGGCTCGAGATGAACGCGCGACCGAACGCGATCGCGTCCGCGTGCTCCGCCGCGATCGCGGCCCGGGCGTCGGGCCCCGTATATCCCCCCGCGGCGATGATCGGCGCTCGGCACACGTCGCGGAAGAACTCCCCCGCACGCCGGCCCGCGAACCGCGCCGCGTCTTCCCCGCTCAGCCCTTCCTCCCGCGGCTCGACCAGGTGCACATACGCAAGGCCCAGCCGCGACACCGCGCCGATCACGTATCCGAACAGCGGCAGCGGGTCGTCGGTGTCTTCCAGCCGCCCGAAGGGCGAGAATCGGATCCCCGTGCGTTCGGCACCCACGGCCGCCGCGACGGCCGTCGCGACCTCGACCGTCAGACGAACGCGGTTGTCGATGCTCCCGCCGTAGTCGTCGGTCCGAACATTCGGCCCGGCCCGTAGAAACTGGTCCAGCAAATACCCGTTCGCCGCGTGGATCTCCACGGCGTCGAAGCCCGCCGCCATCGCGTTCTCCGCGGCCCGCGCATACGCCGAGATGAGTCCCGGCAGCTCCGAACGCTCCAGTGCCCGCGGCGTCTCGAACTCGACCCGCTCGAAGCTCGGCGTGAACGCCCGTCCGGCCGGCCTGACGGCCGAGGGAGCCACCGGCAACACCCCGCCCGGCTGCAAGCTCGGGTGCGAGATTCGTCCCACGTGCCAGAGCTGCAGCGCGATGAGCCCGCCCTCCTCGTGCACGGCCTTGGTCACCAGCCGCCAGCCGTCGATCTGCTCTGCCGAGTGGATCCCCGGGGCCCGCGGGTACCCCTGGGCCTCCGGGAGGATCTGCGTTGCTTCGGAGATGATCAGCCCGCCGCGGGATGCCCGCTGGCGGTAATACTCGGCGTTCAGCGGCGTGGGCACGTTCCCCGGCTGCGCCGACCGCAGCCGCGTGAGCGGAGCCATCACCACGCGATGTGCGAGCTCAAGGCTGCCCAAACGCAGGGGAGAGAAGAGGGGGTCGATATGCGCTGCGGTCGCGGGCTCGGCGGTCACGGCAGTCGCCCCTCAGTCGCGCAGGCGGCTGAACGCCATCCGCACGCGGGCCAGCCGCGGAGCCGTCACGACGCGCCCGGGCAGGGCGGCAAGAGCCTGTTGCGCCGTGTCAAAGCCACGGGTCGGGTCGAGGCCCTGCTGGAACCACGCGTTCCACCGCGGGTCCAGCCGCGGCACGATCCGGCCGACCGGGATGATCGGCTCCTCGGCCCGCAGCCCCGTGATAAGCTGATACGCGATCTCGACGATCGAACGCACCTCGTCGCGGACAAGCTCGAAGCCCGCGACACCGCCGCCGCTCGCCCCGACGGCCGGAAACGACAGCAGCCGCGCAAGCCCGTAAAGCTCGACCAGCACGCAGCCGTGCCGATCCACCAGCACCTCGTCCATGCTCAGGGCCCCGTGCGGCGTGCCCGCGGCGTGGGCCGTGGCGGCGGCCGAGAGCAGTTGCTCCGTCGCCCGCTCGACCTCGACGGGCTCGAACTGGCCGCCCTTCTCCTTCTGAAGCTTGGCCAGGGTCCGCAAGCCATCGACATCGCCCGTGAACGGCGTGATCAGCCAGGGATGGCTCAGCGTGTCGAGCCCGACCTGCTGGATCCTCAGGATGTGCGGGTAAACCAGCCCCGCGGCGTGCTCGGCGGCGGCCTGAAACCGCCGCTGCTCGATCCCCGCAGGCACAGCCGGGAAGCGATACGCCACGTGGGACGTGCTGTCCGAGGCGTGCAGTGCCAAGTACCGGTCGGGCTGGGCCAGCCGCGACGGGCCGACCGAAAAAACCGTCGGGGAGAACAGGTCGCCCAGGCCAAACGCCAAGGTGGGGACCAGCTCGCGAGTCAGGATGTACGGCCCAAGCCTGGGCCGATCGGCAAGATCCAGCATGGTTTTCGACTCTTCCTGACCATCGACCAGACCCGGGCAACGCACGCCGCCGCAGCCCCCTTTTCAGGTATCGGCGTCTGGCGGCCGGCGCCGACAGAAACCCTCAAACCCCGGGTCGTCGCGCGTCCCCGACCGGTCCTCGATTCTAGCGGCTGACTCTGGCCACGTTGCGATTCGATGAAGACGGTTTCATCTGCGATGTCGAACCGGGCCTTCCCGGGGGTACGCCGGATCCGGGCTTGGCGTCTTGTTCCGATGGGCACCGGGCCGCTCGAAGGTCGTACTATTGATCGACGGGTCTGGCCAGGGGCGTCCGGTGGGCGTCCGGCCTGATGCGCGCATTTGTGCGACTCTGCCGTCTGCCGGCCGGAGACACCCAGCATGACCACCTTCGCCCCGACCCCGCCAATCCCGCCGTCCGCCCCCGCCTCCGCGCCCGCCAAGACAACCGACCCGCTGCAGCTCATCGACGTCGACCATGTGCGTTTCCACGTCGGCAACGCCCGGCAGGCCGCGTTCTTCTACGCCCACTGCTTCGGGTTCCAGATCCAGCAGGTCATGGACCTGACCACCGGCAGCCGCGACGTCGCCAGCTACCTGCTCACCCAGGGCAACATCCGCTTCCTGCTCACCAGCGGGCTCTCGATCGAGCACCCCGCGTCGATGGAAGTCGCGCTCTACGGCGACGGCGTCAAGGACGTCGCCTTCACCGTCTTCGACGCCGAGAAGGCCTTCGAAAAGGCCGTCAAGAACGGCGGCCAGGTCGCCCCCGGCGGCGAGCCCCGGACGCTCACCGATGCGAGCGGCTCGGTCACCACCGCCACAATCCGCACCTACGGCCGCTGCACCCACACGTTCGTCAGCCGCACCGGCGGCTACGACCTCACCAAGGTCAAGCAGGGCGGCGTCTTCGCCCCGAGGTTCAAGCGGCTCGACGGCGGAGCCGGCTGCGAGCCCGCCACGGGCTGCGGGCCCCAGATGGGACCCGGCACCAGCATCCTGTCCATCAACGACTACAACGCCAAGAACCCCTGCGGCCTGAAGTACGTCGACCACCTCGTCGGCAACGTCGAGATGGGCAAGATGAACTACTGGGTCAAGTTCTACGAGGACGTGCTCGAGTTCAAGATGTTCATGCACTTTGATGACAAGGACATCTCGACCGAATACTCGGCCCTCATGTCCAAGGTCATGTCCAGCGGCAACGGCCTGATCAAGATGCCCATCAACGAGCCCGCCGAGGGCAAGAAAAAGAGCCAGGTGCAGGAATACCTCGACTGGCACGCCAACACCCCCGGCGTCCAGCACCTGGCCCTGCGGACCGACGACGAGCTGCACTCGATCGCCGCCCTGCGTAGCCGCGGCGTCGACTTCCTCACTCTGCCCGAGGCGTACTACGACAAGGTCTGGGACCGCGTGAACACGATGCTCAAGCAGCACGGCCACGAGGCCGTCCGCGAGGACCACACCCGCGTCCGCGACCTGGGCATCCTGGTCGATTCCGACGACGAGGGCTACTTGCTGCAGCTCTTCACCAAGCCCCTGCAGGACCGCCCAACGCTCTTCTTCGAGATTATCTGCCGCCGCGGAGCCCAGAGCTTCGGCAAGGGCAACTTCAAGGCACTCTTCGAGGCGCTGGAGCTGGAGCAGGAGAAGCGCGGGAATCTGTAAAAGAGGGTGCGGTTTTACCCCAAGCTGGGCAGAGTTGCGGCAGAGACGTCCATTGACGATCGATGAGGGCGGGCGTTGATGGGCTTGGAGATTGAGTGGAGGTGGTGGGACCGTCCTGGGTGTTCGCAAGACTGTTGTCGTTGTACTCTTCGCTCCCGAGGTGGGCATCGATCTCGCCCAAGGTCGATGCGATGCGGCGGATGGATGGCCGGGGCGGCGACGCCGGGCCCGCGGGTCGGTTCCCAAGGAGTTTTCGCATGAAATCGATCACGACGGCGTTTCCCCTGCGATCAGCGCGGTCGGTCTGGGTGCTCGCTGCGGCGTCGATCATGTCCGTCGCTCCCTTCGTGGCTCTGGGGCAAGTGAGCGTCAGCACGACGCAGCAGCTCATCGACGCGGTCAACAACAGCCCGGCGGGGACGACGATCACGGTCGCTCCGGGGACCTACGCCCTGCCAGCGACGCTGCGGCTCAAGAGCGGCACATCGCTTGTCGGATCGGGCATGGGGCAGACGATCATCCGCAACGCCCCAACCTTCGCGTTGCCCGTGGTGCCCTGGTACGACGCGGACACCAACTTCGAGTTCTCTAACCCCAACGCATATCTGATCGACCTCGGACGCGACCGCAGCAACTTCATCATCCGCGACCTGACGCTCACCGGGCCCGAGGTCTATGGCGGGCTCCACTTTGTCGCCACCGCCAACCTCACGGTCCAGAACGTGCAGTTCACCGGCTTCCGCTGGAGCGGGATCCGGGGCTTCGTCGGGACCGATATGGCCATCACCGGCTGCCGCTTCCTCGACGCCGGCGGGCAGACCGTCAACGCCGATGGCTCGTTTGGGATCACCGGCGGCTCGCTCTACATCGCGTATCTCAGCAGCTCGCTCATCGATGGCAACCGCTTCGAGCGTTCCGGCGCTCGGAGCGACAACGTGTTCGGCGTCAAGGGGCGCGAGTTTCGGTCCGTGCGGATCACGAACAACACGATCCTGTGCGACTTCGCGATCGAGCTGCCCTTCGAGAACGACTACTACACCGACATCGAGAATAACTATCTCGACGGCGTCGTTTCCCTCCCCCGCTATGCCGGCGGCGACCTGCCGCCCACGGGACCGAGCCCGTACACGTTCAGGATCCGCAACAACTACCTCACAAAGTCGTACTCGATCGAGGGGCCGCACAACGGGATGATCGTCGAGCGCAATGTCTTCGACTTCCCGGTCGACAGCGACTACGGCAATCTGTTCTCGAGCTTTGACCCCTTCAGCCAGACGCCGCTGGCTCCCGGGCCGCTGGACTTCAACAACAACATCGTGATCAACCCGGGGCGCGGCGTGTTCTGGAGCGACGTGGTCTGGAACAACCTTTCGTTCAGCAACAACCACATTGTCGCCAACGAGATCGTTCCCTCGCAGGATCCCGAGGGCCTCTTCGCCTTTCGCGAGTCTAGCCCGGCCCTTGGGGGACAGAGCACGGTCTTCAGCGGGATCACGATCGCGAGCAACGTGGTGCAGATCGTCGGCCAGAGCCGACCACTGATCCGCTCCGCCAGCGGATACGGGGCGAACATCAGCAACAACCTGCTCGTCAATGTTTCGGACAGCTCGGCGATGAGCAATCCGCAGACCAGCGCGGTGCGGGGACTCGAGGAACCGCTTGTGTTCAACGTGGGCGTGAACGGCGAGTTTCCGGTCAATGGGTACGCGCTCATCGCCCGGGCCGCGCCCGGCGTATGCCCGGCCGTGCAGGTTCAGCCCGCTGGAGGGCTCGTCTGTCGATCCGGGACACGGAGCGTCTCGGTCACGCTCGTGCCCGGAAACTTTGGCCCGGTGAGCTATCGATGGGTGCGGACGACGCCGGGCGACTCGATGCCCCAGCCGATAGGCAACGGTTCGTTGCCCGGTGGCGCGACGGCCTCGGGCGCGACGACGGGCACCCTCACAATCACAGGCTTCTCCGCATCCGATTTGGGGGACTATTCGTGCGTAATCTCGGGTGTCTGCGGGCAGCTCTTCTCGTCGCCAGCGACGCTCGTCTCGTGCGACGCCGATATCGACTGCAGCGGGGCCCGCGATGTCGCCGACATCTTCACCTTCCTCAGCGCATGGTTCGCGAATGCCCCCGGCTCGGACTTCAACGACTCAGGCGTCCGCGACGTGGCCGACATCTTCGCATTCCTGAGCGCCTGGTTTGCCGGCTGTTGAACCCACGCCCACGCGGGCTCGCGATCCATACGCTCATGCATGCCCGACGGCCACACACCGCCGCGCGGCGAGCACGTGCCCCCGCCGCCCTGGCCCCACCCCGCGTGCCTCGACGACGCTGTCCTTCTCAAGCAGTGCTCCGTCACGCGCGGCCGCTCCGGCGGCCCCGGCGGGCAGAACCGCAACAAGGTCGAGACGCTCATCGAGCTCACCCACGTGCCCACAGGCCTCGCCGCCCACGCCGGCGAGCGCCGCAGCCAGGCGGAGAACCGCGGCGTCGCGGTCCGCCGGCTGCGGCTGGTGCTGGCCGTGCAGTTCCGCGCGGGCGTGCAGAGCGGCGAGGTCGGCTCGGCCCTGTGGCGCTCCCGCCGCCGGGCCGCCCCGACTGGCCGCGACCCGCGGGCCGGCTCGCCGGCACATTCCAAGTGGGACGCCGGCGGGCTGGGCACCCTCACGATCAACCCGGACCATTCCGACTACCCGTCCCTCTTGGCCGAGGCACTGGACGTCATCGCCGCCTGCGACTGGGACCACAAGAAGGCCTCGCTGCGGCTCGAGTGTTCGCCCAGCCAGCTTGTCAAGCTGCTTCGCCACCACCCGCCCGCCATGCTCATGTTCAACGCCCGGCGCGAGCAGGCGGGCCTTTCCTCGGTGAAGTAGCGCCCCGGGCCCGCCGGGCCAAAGCCGCCGGGACGCGGGTCTATCCTCCGACGATGGTCAACTCGTCCACGACGTCCCACGTGCTGCACTCGGTGCTCCGCTGGCTGGTGCCGATCGGCTCGTGCCTGCTGCTGGGCCCGCTGGCGGGCTGGCTGACCCACACCCTCCGCGCCCCCGACGGCGGGGCCCATACGTCCCTGTTGCTCAGCGCCTCGCCGCTGCTGGGCCTGCTCGCGGGCGCGGGCGCGGTCCTGCTGGCGGGCATCGCGGGCGTCTTCGCCGCGGCGATCATCGGCACACGCATGGGCCTGTTCACCGCCGGCCTCGTGCTCGCCTGGGCTTCCTTTGGCACCGGCCGCATCGATGGCATCCTGGGCCGGGTCGCGGCCGGGGGTCGAGGCGGCGGCGCAGGGGCCATGACCCTTCTCTCCGTGGAAGGGCTCGTCGTCGGCCTTCTGGGCGTGCTTATAGCCGCGGCCGTATTGCTGGTGCCCGTCCGGCGGGCCGCGAGCCAAGCCGATGCCCAGCATCACCCGGTCCAGCACTTCGCCGAGCCGCGGAAGATCCTGCACCGCTCGGCCCCGCTAGCGATGTTCGCCGGCGTCGTGGGCGCGGGCCTAGTGGTGTGGCTCGTCGCGCAATCAACGGCCAAGGGCCAGACGTTCGCCGCCGCCGCGTTGGGTGGCGTCGTCGCAGGCGCGGCGCTGCGCATCCTCGCGGTCCACGCCTCGGGCGTCTGGGCCTTCGTCGCTTTCGCAATCTTGAGCACCGCCTCGCCCGTCCTCGCACGCTTCATGAGCGACGATGTCGCCGCGGCGGCTCTCTCCGGGCAACTCCTCCGCCTCGCACATCCGCTGCCCCTGGATTATCTCGCCGGTGCGCTCGTGGGCGTGCCCATGGGCCTGGCCTGGGGCGCGTCGATGGTCGTCAAGGCCGAGACCGCGGCGAAGTAGCGCTCACGGTTTGATGCGAGCCCGCCTCACATCCCCGGGGGCCGCACGTGCTCGCGGCTGGCATATCGGGCCGCCGTCATCACCCCGAGCGCCAGCCACACGAGGTTCTTGCCCGTCAGCACGCCGTCGCGCGTCGAGCGCCACACATGCATCCAGCGATCCGGCGAGGTCGTGTAGTACCGGGGCTCGCTGAGAAACGTCGCCGGCCAGGCCCGCGCCAAGAACGCCAGCAGCACGACCGCCCCCGCCAGCAGCCCAAGCCGCAGCGTCCCCCGCCCGGCCGACTTGAGCGCCGTCATGCCCACCGCGATGCCCAAGGGCCACACCAGCCAGTCGTTGCGGTTGAGCGTCGCCGCGGCGAGCCCAACCCACGCGAGCGTGAACGCCGCGGCCAGCAAAGTCGCGAGCACGACGGCCCGAAGCTCGCGGGTCTGCTCTATTCCGGCAGCAAGGCTCGGCTCGGGCACCGCGCCACCCAGCAGCTCCGCCGCCCGTCTCGCTGGGTCGGCCTTCGGCACGCTCGGCATGTCATGGCCGAAGCCGCTGCGCATCCACTCAAGCGCCGCCGCGGGCTCGATCCGGTCGCGTCCGTCCGACTCGCCTGCTGGCTTCTCGCTCGCGGCCCGGTACGACTCGACCGTCCGCAGATACCCAACCAGCCGCGCGGCAAACTCCGGCGAGAGCGTCAGCCCAAGCTCTCCATACGCCCGCGCAAGCTGCCCGATCGGATCCGCGATCAGGTCCTCGTAGCGGACCCGCGCGACCACCCCGCGGCCGCGATCCGGCAGGCGATCCAGGTCGGCCAGAAACGCCCGCTCGGTCCGGTCATACTCCTCGACGATTCGGTCCCGGATCACCTCGTCGCCCGGGTGATCCTGCAGCAGAAACGGCTCGAGCCGCCGGTGCATCGCGACGTTCGAGCGGAGCACGCTGGTGGGCTCGCGGTGCAGATGGATGAACCGGGCTTGCGGGCCATAGAGCCCGACGAGCTCGCGCACGCGGGCCGTGTGGGCGGGCGTCTTTAGGAGCAGCCGCCGGCCCGGGTTGAGCGCCGCGAGCTTCCAGCTCAGCGTCGTCTGGGCCCTGCGGAACCCTTCGAGTTCCTTCGGTGTCAGGCCCTCGAGCGTCTGGTAGCGCCGGTAGTGCTCCCAGCACCCCGGCAGGATCATCCGCCCCGGCATCGTCCCGATGCCCGCGAGATTGCACAGCCCGAAGTCGTCCTCCGCCGGATACTCCGGCCCGTACGCCACATCATCCTGCGGCCGCTTGGACGACAGGAACGGCACGAGCAGGAACCGCAGCAGCGTCCACGACGCCGCGAACCCCTGCGGCGCGAGCATCTGGTACCACCGCGGCGTCGCCAGCCGCGGATCGCAGGAAAGCAGGTAGTGCAGGTGCGTCGTGCCCGAGCGGTAGTACCCCAGCACGAAGAGCGTCGCCGGCGGCGCGGGCGTCCGCGGCTGGAGAACCGCCGTGATCAGCCGCTCGGGAAGCGTTATCGCCGTCCCGAGCACCGAGGTCGCCAGCGCAAATCCCAGCCGTGGCCAATAGCGGATAGTGATCCCCGGCCCGCCGCCGGCGCGTGCCGACGCGATCACGCGGGCCCAAGCGTCCAGCGGCGCAAAGCCCATGAAATGAAAGGCCGGAAACGCGAAGAGCATCCGGCGGCGCGGGGTCGAATTGTGCTCGGTCGCCGCCATGGGGGCGGAGTGTAGAGGCGGGGCGTCTGCCCAAGTCCCCGCCCGTCGCCGCCCTGGACCGCCCGCGATCAAGCTTTCAAGAAACATTGAAAACTGGCCGCTCGCCACATATACTCCCGCCATGTCCACCAGCGCCGCGATGTTCCCGGTTCCTACACGCCCGACGCTCTCGGCCGTGCCCCCGAAGGGCCTTCGTGACGACCGCCTGGACCCGATCCGGGCCAAGGTCGACTCCGGCCTCCGCCTAGGTCTCGACGACGGCATGCTCCTGTTTGAAACGCCCGACATCTGGTCCGTCTGCGCGATGGCCGACGCGGTCCGCCGCCGGCTCCACGGCTCGGTGGGCTACTACAACATCAACAAGCACCTCAACTACTCGAATGTCTGCGCGCTCTCGTGCAAGTTCTGCGAGTTCTACCGCAAGGACTCAGACGCCGACGCCTACACCCGCGACATGGCGTATGTCCGCGAGCAGGTGCGACAGGCCGTCGAGGCCGGCGCGACCGAGATGCACTCGGTCGGCGGCCTGCACCCCAAGCTGCCGTTCACCTACTACACCGACCTCTGCTCGACGATCCGCGACACGGCCCGCGAGCTCGGCAGCGAGCTGCACGTGAAAGCGTTCACCGCCGTCGAGGTTGTCCACCTGGCCAGGATCGCCAAGGTCTACAAGGGCGCAAACGTCCCCGGGCCCGAAGGCCGCGCGATGCGGCAGGAGGGCATCCGCTGGGTGCTCTCCCGCCTCAAGGACGCCGGGCTCGGCTCCCTCCCCGGCGGCGGGGCCGAGGTCTTCGACGACCGCGTCCACGACGAGGCGTACAAGGGCAAAATCCGCTCCGACGTCTGGCTCGACGTCCACCGCGTTGCGCATGAGCTCGGCCTGAACACCAACGCCACCATCCTCTACGGCCACATCGAAGAGCGCCGCGACCGCCTTGTCCACATGGACATGCTCCGCCGGGCCCAGGACCGGGCCCTGGCGGGGATGGGGTACGAGGGCGTCGAGGTCGCGAAGCCCGCAGGCGCCCTGCGGAACATCGACGGGGAGACCGGCCACCTCGGCTACTCCGGCGACGAGGGCGACGATGTGCCCGTCATCACGCTCACCCGCCCCGGCGTCCCGCTGCCCGAGAGCGTCGCTTTCGCGTCCGGTGCGTCCGGTCCCGCCCGCGCCCAAGGCTACTTCCAGACCATCATCCCCCTGCCGTTCTTTCCCGATGGCAGCGAGCTCGAGCATCTGCCCGGTCCCGGCGGCCTGGAGAATCTGCGAACCATCGCCATCTCGCGCCTCATGCTCGACAACTTTCCCCACGTCAAGGCCTTCTGGATCATGCAGACGCTCCCCATGGCCCAGCTCATGCTCCAGAACGGCGCCGACGACATCGACGGCACCGTCGTCTGGTACGACATCACAAAGGTCGGCGGCGCAAGCACCCACCAGGAAGTCAATGTCGGCACGCTCAAGAAGGCCATTCGTGACGCGGGCTTCGACCCCGTCGAGCGAGACACGCTGTATCGACGCGTCGCCCGCGACGGCAAGGCTTGGCTGGTCGCCTAGCCCGCCGCGTCGTCCGCGTCCGGCTGTTCAAGCATCTTTCCCAGCCGCTCTTCGAGGCCGGTCATCTTCTTGCCCAGCTCGGCCAACCGCTTGTTCACCGACGCAATCTCCGCCGAAAGCTGGTCGACGGTGTGCTCGGTGAACGCGGCGTGCTCCTCGAGCCGCGTCAGCCGCAGCTCATCGCTGGGCGGGTCCGGTGCGGGGGATTGCTGTTCACGTGGCGGTGTGGCCATGACATCCTCGGGCCGATCGGCTAGTCTCTGCCCCGATGAACCGTAGCGAACTGGCGTTGTTGGCGGTGGGTCTGGCGGTCTTCGGGCTGCCGGGCGTCGCCCGGGCGGACCTCATCACCCTCAGCGGCGCAGACACCCCCGCCGCGGCCCCGCCCGCGCAGGCCGCCGCAAGCCCGGAGCCTTCGCTCCGACTCGACACGTCGAGCGGCGTCGCGTCGGAGGTTCAGGCCCAGAAGGCCGTCGATGTTCAGCACTTCGCCCGCTCCACCCGCTACGGCGAGGCCGGCAGCCGCTGGTGGACCGTCGGCGCGGTCTACGCCAACGACTTCAACGACGTTAACGACGTCAACCTCCACGGCGCGTTCAGCCAGTTCCTGGCCGACGATTTCGAGTTCGCCGTCGAGGCCGCGGGGTGGTACTTCGATCAGCCGGGAACGGACACCGGCGGCGTCTCGGGCTCGATGATCTTCCGCTGGCACGTCCTGCACGCCGACGACTACGACTGGTCGGTCTTCGCCGACGTGGGCATCGGCCTGCTCGCCGCCTTCGACGACGTGCCCGACGGCGGGACGAGCTTCAACTTCCTCCCGCGCCTGGGCGGCGGTTTCACGAAAGCGATCGGCGACTCCGGTGCCCGGCTCATGGTCGGGGCCCGCTGGCACCACATCTCCAACGCCCGCATCTTCGGCAACGACCGCAACCCGTCTCGCGACGCGCTGGCGGGCTATGTCGCCATTACCTTCCCGTTCTGAGCACGAGAGCAAAGGATCGTGGGATCGTGGGATCGTGGGATCGTGGGATCGTGGGATCGTGGGATCATGGAATCGTGGGCATTTGGGATCGCGGGAAGGCGGGATCACGGGATCACGGTGTCCGGGGAGCATGGCACCAGGCCGCCGCCCGCCCAACCTCGCAACGTCTCTCCGGCCGCCGAACATGCCAGAACCGCTCGATCCCTCCCTCTCCGCCGACCCCGCCGTGCCCGAGGCGCTGGCGCGGAAGCTCGGCGAGCTGACCCACGAGCTGGG
>Ga0136636_10001974_pt1 | contig 12170 bp, 5 predicted proteins | sample AntDrymUQ8522106_2_FD_104653 | JGI IMG/M metagenome (GOLD analysis project Ga0136636, IMG submission 104653) | Polar desert sand microbial communities from Dry Valleys, Antarctica - metaG UQ852 (21.06) | ecosystem: Environmental > Terrestrial > Soil > Desert | place: Antarctica: Dry Valley... | reverse complement strand
TTTGTTAGAAAAGTTTTAATGGAAACCCGGTGATCCCGTATCCACCAAGGGGCGTAGTAGAGCAGGAAAAAAAGTAATGCCAGCACCTCAAGGCTGATCAGATACCAGGGCCAGGGACCCAGATGGTCGATCAGGCTGGGGTTTGTCGGTTTGGCCCGCAAATAGCCGAAATTACTATCCAGCAACAGATTTACCACGGCGGCGCAAATCATGTAAAACTGGATGAAGAGAAAGGCGCGGAGGATGGAAACAGGATAAGGGCGCATCTTCAGTCCAAAGGTCAGGTAAGCGATGGCAACAAGGATGCCGCAATGGCCGATGAAAAAAGTGAAGAAGTAAAAGTGTGGGAATCCGTAGGCCAGATCTGGCGTGAGCACGCCGTGCAGGGTGCCGGCAAGGCCAAGGAAATAGGTTATTTCAAAGAGAAACTGTTTCCGGAAAATTAGGGCGGCCGGGGCAATCAGACATAACCAATCGCAAAGATGCATAGGCAAAAGATCCACCCATTCCTGGGGTTCCCGAATGATACCGTAAAGCAGCATGGCCAGCATATTTACGATGAGCAGAGCGGCCAACAGCCAGGCCATGTTCCTGATCCTTGTTCCTTCCGGCTTCCGCCGGGCAATGACAATCATGACGACTGCCGACAGGGACATGGTCAGCAAGACCGCCCAGTGGCTGTGACCGTGGGCGATAAAAATCGGGTCCGGTGTGGTCATGATGCCTTAGAGTCAGGTAAGGACAAAAGTCCCCAAAGGCCTGGCTTTGCCATTAAGCAGGATCTCGACCTGGTGTTTACCAGGATAGTGTTTGCGGGTGGTCAGGTCGGCCATTGAAATCTTTTTCCCACAAGCCACAGACTGACCTGGCAGCAGGGCGTAGGTGTTTAGCTTAAAAACTTTTTTGGAGCTTTTTCCGTTGGCTTTGACGAAGTGGATGCAGAGATCTGCCAGAACGTTCTGCCTGTTTTTTTCCGGGTTGCCGATTTCCACCCCGATCCGCACGGAAGCTCCCCGGACGGCATTTTTTGGGCTGATACGGATACTTTGAAGCACGACCCTGGCCGCCTTGCCATAGCCCAGAACATCCAGTGCGCCGGATTCCCCCCGTTTGACGGCGGAACGCAGGCCGTGGCGGATCAGCCATTGACGTTCTTGCGGGGCGTTTTTTAGCCAGTAACGGCAGGTTTCTGCGAGGATGTCAGGATGATCCTTGCCGATATCGTTAAGATTATTGGCGACAGAGCGGCGAACATAAAGGGCGGGATCGTCTTTTAGCATTTCCAGCAGTTCCAGGACGGGTCCGGGATTTTTTTGGAAAGCTGGAAGGCGCGGTGCCCAGGGCAATCGAGGCCGTGTTCCTTCGGACACCAGACGGCGAACATGTTCGTCACGGTCGCGGGCCCAGATTTTCAAACGTGCCAGCGTTTGTTTTTCATGATGGGTGAGAAAAGCGCGGATGCTGAATTCCGCCGTGAAACGTTTGGTCAGTTCGTATTGGGCCTCCATGGAGGCTTCAAAAGAAGCCAGCCCATAATCAGCCACGAAAAACGTGTGGGGCATGTAGATGAAGGAGGATAGGGGGTTGTCGCCATTTCTGACAGGACGTTCTCCTAGTGAGCGGAGGAGTATGCCCACCGCTTTTTCATAGTTCTGCGGCAGATGTGTTTTGAGGGTGTGGGCGATTTTTCTTCCCCGCTGCATCAGGTTCAGGGTTTCGTATCCCTGAAGGGCATCCTTGATAAAACCAGCAGAGTCAAAGGCTGGATAGACTTTGAGAACCATGGCTGAGATCTTCCGGGGAATCTCCGGCCCGTAACGGTTCTTGAGCGGCTCGGCCATGGATGGATTAACGTTTTCTACCGCCGATAAGACTTCCGAGCACCCCACGTATCAGACTTCTTCCCACGCTGGATCCGATGGAGGAGCCTACACTACGAATGACTGTTTTGGTCAGAACTTCGGTCATGGTGTCGCGCGGGCGTCCCACCGGACGTTTTTCGGCAGGTTCGATTCGGGCGGGTGACCTGGAAGGGCTTGAGCCGCTGCCTCCCAAGGCGTCCATCAATTCTCTGTCCTTTCCAGACGAAGGGATTGGTGGAGGGCCATTACCCGGAGCGGGGGCAGCCTGTTGCCGCGCTTTTTTCAAGAGTTCAAAGGCCGAGTCGCGATCCAATGGAGTGTCGTAGATTCCACGATAGGGAGAACGTTCGAGCTGTTCTCTGCGCTCATCGTCAGTGATCGGGCCTATCCGTGATTCCGGAGGGGCAATAAAAGTACGTTGTACAACCGTGGGAGTTCCGGTTTCGTCCAGCACGGAGACCAGCGCCTCGCCAACACCCAACTGGCTGATGACTTCTTCCACGGAAAAAGCAGGATTGCTGCGAAACGTTTCAGCGGCGGCCCGGACGGCTTTTTGGTCGCGGGGGGTGAAGGCCCGCAGGGCATGTTGAACACGGTTGCCCAACTGGCCCAGGACTGTTTCAGGAAGGTCGATGGGATTCTGCGTTACGAAGTAGATGCCGACGCCCTTGGACCGCACCAGCCGGACCACTTGCTCGATTTTTCCCACGAGGGCTTTGGGTGCTTCGTTGAAAAGCAGATGGGCTTCGTCGAAAAAGAACACCAGACGCGGGGCTTCAAGGTCTCCCACTTCCTCGAGATCCTCAAAGAGTTCCGAGAGCAGCCAGAGCATGAAGGTGGCGTAAAGACGTGGCTGCTGAATCAGTTCTCGTGCATCGAGGACATGGATAAGACCGTTGCCGGAAAAATCTTTTCGCATCAATTGCCGGATTTCCAGAGCGGGTTCGCCAAAAAAGCCTGAGCCGATCTGTTCTTCCAGTACGACAAGTTTTCGGAGAAGGCTGCCGAAAGTGGACCCGGCGATTTTTCCGTAATCGGCAGCGAATTCATCGGAGTTTTCGCTCATCCAACTGCACATGGCTTTGAGGTCTTTGAGATCCAGAAGGAGTAGGCCTTTGTCGTCGGCTATTTTGAAAACGAGGTGAAGTGCGTCGGATTGCGGTTCGCTTAACTCCAGAAGGCGGGCCAGAAGCAAGGGGCCCATTTCCGAAACAGTTGTACGGATGGGATGCCCGGTCTTTCCTTTCAAATCCCAAAGAACTGCGGGATAGGCACGTTGTTGGTAGGTTGCCAGGTTGAGTAGTTTGAGCCGTTCATCAATCTTGGGATGGGATTTCCCAGAGCAAGCCACGCCGGAGAGGTCTCCTTTGACATCGGCGGTGAAAACAGAGCAGCCCATGCGGGCGAAACCTTCAGCCATTGTCTGAAGGGTGACGGTCTTGCCTGTGCCGGTGGCACCTGCGATCAATCCATGGCGGTTGGCCATACGCGGCTGGAGGAAAACGGGAAGTTTTTCAGCAGTGGCGCCAAGAAGAAGAGGGGAGGGGCTGGGCATAGGGCTAACTTACGTAAGCGGCCCCGCAGATCAAGCAGAGGATCTATTTTTTTGCTGGGTCAGCTTCAAGTGCAGAAATCTTCCGGGCCAGATCTTTTCGGCGGTATTCAACGATGAAAGGCTGAAAGTCGGGCTTACCGTTTCTGAGCCGCTCCAGGTCCAAGAGAGTTTCTTTGTAGGTATTGAGTGCGAGTTCCTTTTCATTGCTGTCTGCGGCTCTGTCGCCCTGTTTGATTTTGGCGTAAATGGCTGAATAGGCGCTGAGTCCTTCCTGGTCAAGAGCGGCACTGGAAGGGGCCAGAGGTGCGGTGGCTGCCGGGGGTTCCAAAACGCTCAATAGAGGGGCGGCAGGTTTTTCAATTGGAGTGACTTTAGTTGTGGCAATCTTGGGCTCGGCATCAGGAACGGGTGTTGGTTGGATGGTTTTGATGACAATCGGTTCAGCTAGAGGAAGATTAAGGGGCTTTTCCGCGACCAAGGCAGGTTTGGCTTTGGACTCGGGCATGCGCTCAGGCAAGGGCTCAGGTGAGGTTTCAGGTGAGAGATCAGCGGAGCGGGCTGGAAGGGACTCGGCAATGACGGGGACATCCGGTACTTTTTTTTCTTTTTCCGCTTTGGTAATGACGATGGGTTCCGTGACCTTGGGTTGTTTTTTAGGTTTGGCGGCAACTTTTTTAGGCGCCGGGGTCGGCTCAGGGGCTGTGTTTTCCAGAGCAGGGGCTGGCTCCGGTGCCGTAACAATCGCCATGGGCTCAGTTGGGCTGGAAACTGGCTCTGCCTGCACCTCTACTCTGGGCTCTGGTCTGAGCTCTACTTTGGGTTGCTTTTTTTCAGGTTCAGATACCGGGAGGGCGATAGCCATTGCACGCGCAGTACTGGTTTTACTCAACTGCATGAGTTGTTGTGAGGTCAGGGGCTCAAAGCTGTGGTGCAAGGCGGCGGGTTCATAAAAACCGCTTTTTTTGCGCAGGAAAGCAGGAACGGTCTGTCCCTCGCGTGGGATGGATGGCTGAAGGGTCATCGGGCCCGCCTGGGATTTCCGGGTGTAGTTGATAACAATGCGACTGCCTTGCTGAAGTCCGCTCGTAGAACGGAAAACCTGGTTTACGTCTGCTTCCAATTCCACTTTGGAGTTGCTGGAGAACATGGAGCCGCCGTCCTTCAATGTTACCTTGATGATTTTGATTTCGAGGTATTCAGGGGCGACATCCTGAAAGGGACGATAGCCGTCGTCCCAGGCTTTTTCGGCCCGTGCAGTCAAGACGGTCAGGAGGCAGAGAAGCAGGCTGGGTAAGGTCCGTTTCATAAGCGGCAAGAATGCAGTGTGCCAATCTCGGGATCAAATGCAAGAGGAGTGAGGTAAAGGATCATGAATCAGGTATCAAGGATGATGGTAAGATCAGAGTTGGGAGAGCTGGGCCTCGAGTTTGACCAGTTTTTCGGAAGCTTCCCGAGCCAGTTTTTTCCATTCTTCCACCTTTTCCGCCGGGGCATTGGACAGCATCTTCTCGTTGGAAAGTTTCTTTTCTTCCCGCTCCCAGTCGGTTCGGGCTCTGAGTATTTCTTTTTCCAGGCGGACCCGCTCCTGTTCAAGGTCGATCAGGCCTTCCAAGGGGAGATAAAGATCGCCCAAGGGAGTGATGGACATGGGTGTTTTAGCCAAAGGTTTCGCGATCAACTCCAGGGATTCCGCATTCATCAGGGAGGCAAGGATTTTGGTTTCGCCTTCCCCTATCGTCAGACTGTTTTTCAATTTGAAGACCACCTTCTTGTTGAGAGCGATCTGGAATTCTCCCCTTAACTGGCGGGAAGCATCCATGGTGGCATAGATATATCCGGCCAGTGTTAACTTCTTGTCTTCCAGTTTAAAATTGGAAACGCAGGGCCACTCTTGGAATTGGATACTTTCTTTGGAAAAACCCAGTTCCAACCAGAGTTCCTCGGTCAAAAAGGGCGTGTAAGGATGCAGCATGCGCAGCACTTTGGAGATGACATAGTCAAAAGTTGCCAGGGTTCCGGCGCGGGTGGGTGATTCCGGATTCTGGAAGTCGGCCTTGGCGGTTTCCAGGTAGCGGGCACAGAAGTCGTCCCAGACAAATTCATAAAGTGAGGAAGCCACGGCACTGAACTCGTAGTTCCTGAAGCCCGCATCCACCCGGGTGATGACCTGGTCCAGTTTGTGCAGAATATCCTGGGAGAAAGGACTGAGAGCATGTTTCGCCGGATCGGCCTGGGGATCAATGTCTCCCTGCATGGTGCGGAAACGGCAGGCATTCCAGAGTTTATTGCAGAAGTTACGCCCCTCCTCGACCTGTTTTTCATCGAAGCGGATGTCCTGTCCCTGAGGGGCGATGCGCATCAGGCCGAAGCGGATTCCATCGGCGCCGTAACGTGCAATCAGGTCCAGCGGGTCGGGGGAGTTGCCCAAGGATTTGCTCATCTTGCGGCCCTGTTTGTCGCGGATCAGCCCGGTGAAATAAACGTCTTTGAACGCTTTGTTGGCTTCGAGATATTCCTTGGAGCCAGGGTCGGCGGAAGATTCCGCCGGGTTGAATTCCAGACCGGCAATGATCATACGGGCCACCCAGAGGAAGATAATGTCCGGCCCGGTTACCAGTACGCTGGTGGGATAAAATTTCTTCCGTGTTGCGTCATCCATCGTCGCATAAGCCCAGAGCCAGGAGGAGGCCCATGTGTCGAGGGAATCGTTGTCCTGGGTCCAGCCTTCACCGGGGGATTCGATTTGGCATTTGGGTTTCGAGTTTGGGGTTTCGAGTTTCGGGTCTGGATACCAGACGGGGATCCGGTGTCCCCAGAACACTTGGCGGGAAAGGCACCAGTCCTGGATGTTTTCCAGCCAGTGGTTATAAACTTTTTCCCAGCGGTCGGGATAAATACGGATGATCTGCCCACGCACGATTGTAAGTGCTTCCTCGATCATGGTGCCTCCGAGCATTTTCCGGTAATCAAGGAACCATTGTTCCGAAAGACGCGGCTCAATCGGAACCTGTCCGCGTTCGCTGAAACCAACATTGTTCTCGTATGGATCTTCCTTCACCAATTGACCGAGTTCCTGCAACATCTCAGCCGCTTTTTTACGGGCTTCGAAACGATCCAAGCCGTTCAGTTCGGGGACTTCAGGGCAGTTGATTTTGCCGTCGGGATGCAGGATGTCGATGATGGGCAGATTGTGGCGTTGGCCGATTTCAAAGTCTGCTTTGTCATGGGCAGGCGTCACTTTCAGAACACCTGTGCCGAATTCAAAGTCCACGTGCTCGTCGGCCACGATGGGAATCTGGGCCCTGGGGAAGGGACGCCAGACATGTTTGCCGATCAGACCTTGGTAGCGTTCATCTCTGGGATTGACGGCCACAGCGGTGTCTCCCATCAGTGTTTCGGGTCGTGTCGTTGCAATTTCCAGGTAGGTTCCCGGCGTTTCCACCACTTCATAACGCATGGTGTAAAGTTTGCTTTTCTGCGGGGTGGGAATGACTTCCTCGTCGGAAATGGCGGTAAGGGAGGCCGGACACCAGTTCACCATCCGGTTGCCGCGGTAGATATAACCCTTGTGGTAAAGGTTGACGAAAGCTTCCTGCACAGCCTTGTGATAACCTTCGTCCATGGTGAAACGCTCGCGTTTCCAGTCGCAGGAGCAGCCCAGTTTTTTGAGTTGCTGGATGATGATGCCTCCGCGGTCCAGGGTCCAGGCCCAGATCAATTTCAGCAGGGCTTCACGGCCGATGTTGTGGCGGTTTAAAGCCATCTTCGGTTTGTTGTTGGCTTTGTCCCAGACATGGTCGAGGGATTCGAGGACGTCGCGTACCCGCGGGGGAAGTTCTTCGACTTTGCGCAGGGCCTTTTCCACGGCGGTCTGGGTGGCCAGTCCGGCATGGTCGGTTCCGGGCAGCCAGAGAACTTCTTTTCCATCGAGCCGGGCTTTGCGGCAGAGGATGTCCTGAATCGTGTTGTTGAGCACATGATCCATGGTCAGAACGCCGGTCACATTGGGGGGGGGGATGACGATGGAATAAGCAGGTTTGCTGCTTTCAGGGTCGGCATGATACGAGTTCGACTCCAACCAGCGGGCGTAAAGTTTTTCTTCGACCGGCGCGGGTTCGTAGGCTTTGGCTAATTCAGGCATGGAGCAGAAAAGGGTAAGGGAAATGATCGATTTGGCAAGAGATCGCGACGCCCGGATCAGCGCGAACACAAACTCATTCACTCAACCACAAGGAGTTCCGGGGAATAGGAACCGCGTTAGGTTCTGTTGCGATAGAAAGGCAGGTGGCTAACAAGATCAGATAACAGGAAAAGTAGAAAAAAGCCTTCAGCTCGCGTGAGGATATTGGGCATTCATGGATCATTACAGCGTCAAATTAAGGAGCCAGGTGGCCTAAGGGTTTGCTCTGGCTTTATTCTTTGGGTGACAAGATCTTGCGGTTTTATACCTTCACTGGAATGACCCGGTGTTTGAGGATGTATCGGCTGGTGGAAGATGCCTGGGAGGCGGAGTTGTTTCCCTGGCTTCGCCACCAGTCGTCCGCAGTTCTCTCCGGCGCAGAGGCCTGGGTGGTGGTTCCGACCCGGGCCCAGGCGGGTTGGCTTCGCCGCCGTTGCCTGGAAAGTGGTCAGGCTCTATTGGGGGTAAAATTTTTGACGCCCGGCTCCTTACGCCGGGAACTGATTATGCAGCTGGACTTGGAAACCAGGGCACTGGGACGGGAAAGCCTCGAATTTCTTCTTCGCCTCCAGGCCCTGAAAAGGAGTTCCCCTGAAGCCCGTTCCGTTGCTCTGAGTCCGACGGGATGTCTTCAGGCCTTGGACGATCTGGGCCGTGCCGGTTGGACCGGTGAAGAGACGGATCTGGGAGAAATACCTTCGCCAGTGGACGAGTGGTTGAAAATTCTGGGCCGGAGCGGTGCCTGGACGCCCTCGATCGACGCCGAGTTACGGCGTCGCTCTTTGGTTAATGGAACTTGCTCCTTGCCAGAAAAAAAACGTGATCCGCATGTTTCAGCCCGCAACTCAGAAATCCATCTGCTGATTTTTGGCTGGGATGCGGCGTTTTTCCCTGAGTCCACCCTTCTCGAGGCAGCGGTTGAATCCGCCACAACTTCACTTCTGCTTGTTCCTTCCCCCCGGGGATCCAGTCCGGACCCGGAAATGGTCTGGGTTTCGTACCTGGAGAAACTTCTCGGGGTGGAAGCCGAGATTTGTCCGGCATCGGAATTTCGTTCGGTCAATGAGGAACTCGTAGAGCGTCTGGTCAGGAGGGGAGAGGGACAGGGATCCCTGACCCTGCCGCTTTTTCTGGCCGGTGAATCGACGGATGATCAGGTGGCGATGGTTCAGAAGCAGCTTTTGCTCTGGCTGAAGGAAGGTTCCTGTCATGAACGCATAGCATTGATTGTTCCGGCGCCAGGGCCTTTATCCTTGGAACTTTGTTCACAAATGCTGGCTGCCGGACTGCCTTTTCATGATGAGGCGGGGCGCCCGGAACATCCTCCGCTGGAAATGCAACTGCAAGGTCTGTTGTCGGGCTACTATCTTTCCGGTGGTAATGTATTGCTCTTTTTGGAATTGGTGGAATCGTGGAAACGTCTAAATCCGCTGGCACCTGATCCCATTGAACTGCGCAGCCAGCTTTATCGCCGCTTTGGCCGAAGTCAGACCCAGCAGACGGCTTTGTTGTTGCGGGGAGTGCAGGAGGATCACACACCATTGTTACAAAGCATGGCGGAACTGGTGCAGCAATTGGGTAGCTGGCCGCAGGAAGAATGTTGGGAAGTTCTGAAGGCGCGTTGGCAACAGGCTGCCGCACTTTTCGGGATTGGAACCGAAAAACTTGAACCCCTTTGGTCGCGCATGGATGGTCTCATGACTGAGCCTGTGAATGGCAGGGCTTTTCTGCAGTATGTGTCCGCGATTACGGAATCGGCGCGTCATGCCAGGGATCAACGGGCCAACCAACCTTTTGCCCGCGTGGTTTTGACCACGCTGGACCAGGCGGTCAATCAGAGCTGGGCACATGTCATCTTTTTGGAATCGAACGAAGGAATCTGGCCTCAGCGCGCCATCGAAAATGCATTTCTGGACGATCCTCTGCGTGAAGCCCTCAATCACCGCCGTGAAAAGAACCATTCCCTTCTACTAACAAGCATGGACAGCGTCAGGATCGGGCAGCGTCGCTTCCTCGATATACTGGAAAACACTGCCGGTCAGATCGCGCTGGCGGCCCAATCCCGCAATACGTCATCGCCGGAAAAACCGTACTATCCAAACGAGTGGTTTTTGCAGTGTCTGCTGCTTGATAAGGAATCGAAGGAACCAGTGCTGAAGCGTTGGGAGGGATTGGTGAGAAAGGAGAGTGTATTTCGTATTGGAGGTGAGAAAAGCATCAAGAATCAGCTGTTAACGGACAGTAGGGCGGAACTTGACGAGGAACTCAGGCATCTCGAGCAGATCAGGAGTTCACGCATCAATCCTGAATTATCTTTCGATGAGTATTTCTACTGTTACCCGAATACGACAACGAAACCTTGGCCGATTAGTAGGTTAGAGGCAGCGGTGAATTATCCGGCGACGTTTGCCCTGGAACAATTGTTCGGAGCGGTGTCTGCGGAGAGCCAGGACTTTGTGCGCAGCGAAAACTGGATCGTCGGCACGCTGGTGCATGAGTGGGTGCGGAGGCGGGTCGAAGAAGAGCGCCAGGGGCGGAACACGGACATTGAGGCGGAGTTGAAGGAAAAATACTGGCCGGAGACAGCAAGGAACTCGCTTTGGTGGCGCACGGTCTTTGATCTGGCACGTTGGGCGTCGGAATCCTGCTGGAAACAGGTGCAGCCGCAACTGGCCTCGGTGGATTTGCATTCGGAATTCGAGATTCAGGGAAGCATTGAAACACCGGCCGGTCCTTTGAGAGTCAAAGGACGGATGGATTTGCTGGCGAGGGATCGTCATGAATGGGAAAACTCCCTTGCGGAGATTATCGATTTCAAAACAGGAAAGGCCCAGGTGCCCAGTCCGGTCAAGCTGGCTCAGGGCGAGGGTATGCAGTTTGGTGCGTATCTGACCTTGGCCATGAGCCTGGGGGCCAGGGAGGTGACCTTGCGTTGCCTCAGCCCCAAACAGATCTCGCAGCGTCTGTTGACACAGAAAGATGCGGTGTCCGCCTTAGAAGGGCTGGCTTTGGCAGCGAGACTGCAGCAATCACTGGCTTTCGGGATGAGCGGTTCCCTGCATGGCGAGCATGAAGGCTCGGAGGTTCTGCCTATGGCGACCTTGCCAGTGGATGCTGAGACATTGAAACAAAAAGCTGAAAGGTCGAAAAACTAAAATGTTGAAATCCGAACTGGCAGACCAATCCGCCCGTGACCGGTTCATTCAAGAACTGGACCGGAATTTTTGTGTCTCGGCATCGGCCGGGGCGGGTAAGACGACTGCCATAGTGAAGCGCATTGTGGCGATGGCGCAGGAAGACATGAAGCGTGCGCAGCGAGGCGAGGAGACCCGTCTGTCCAGGCTGGTCGTCGTGACCTATGGGGTTTTGGCGGCGGAAGAACTCCGGGTAAGGGCAAGGCAGGAAATTTTTGAAACGATGTCGGGAGGAGGCATTCATCCCCAACAGTTGCTGGCGGAATTCAACCAGGCTTATTTCGGCACCATTCACAGTTTTTGTTTGAAGTTGATTCATGAGGAGGGCCGTCACGCGGGACTTCCGGGAACCGTGCAGTTGCTGGAGGAGAAAGACGAGGCTCTCTGGCAGCGTTTTGTCGAGACGGACATTGAACTACCCATTTTTATTCCGGATACATTTCTTAGCTCCGTGTTGAGGCACTATACCTTTGAGGATCTCCTTAAGCTCTCACGTCAGTTGAGGCCGGATGACGCGCGGCGTCTGACCAAAGCCATTCCCAAAGGAGAGGCATCCATCCTGGATTTTCGCGAAGCCTACACGTCCAGATCGAAAAGCGCAGAACTGGAGCCTAACAAAAGGATATTACACGAGTGGCAGGAAGAATATCTGGCTTCAAATGCATTTCTGGCTCTCCCGAGAATAGAGAAGGGGGGAGCGGAGTTTCAGGCCGGTTTGAAAGAGGGCTTTGCGCCTTACCTGCTGTGGTTGAACAAACGTGCTTCCTACCTGGCAGGGCATCTGGCCCTGGCTTATGCCCGTTTCCGTCAGGATGAAGGTTTCCTCACCTATGATGATATGATCGGGAGTGCGAGAGAGTTGTTTGAGAAAGCCGAAATTTTACGGAGGTTGAGGGCCAGGGGTTACATCATTGTTTTGGATGAGGCGCAGGATACCGACTCGAGTATGTTTGATATTCTGACCGAATTGACGAGGCCGCTGGATGCCGAACCCTTTGTCTGGCCCAAAGACATGGATGTGCCCGCTCCTTTGCCCGGACGTTTTTGTTTTGTCGGGGACGACCAACAGGCGATTTACGGAAGCCGTGCGGAACTGGTGCATTACCGCCGTTATTTGAAAGCTTTCCGCGAGGGCAGTGGCGGTGAATCATTGGAGTTCCATGTGACGATGCGCTGTCCGGGCAAAGTGATCGAGCAGGTAAATGCGATTTTTCCAAAGCGCCTGGATCAGCCTTTGGTGGATTTCCGGCGTTTGACGGCCCGTCCTTCTGCTGCGGAGGGGAGTGTGTTATGGCTTGCGTTGAATCCTCCTGAAACAGATAAAGTGTCGGAACAATTCGAGGAGGAATGCCGCCAAGTGGTTCCATGGCTCAAGGAAC
>Ga0136636_10001972_pt1 | contig 12177 bp, 7 predicted proteins | sample AntDrymUQ8522106_2_FD_104653 | JGI IMG/M metagenome (GOLD analysis project Ga0136636, IMG submission 104653) | Polar desert sand microbial communities from Dry Valleys, Antarctica - metaG UQ852 (21.06) | ecosystem: Environmental > Terrestrial > Soil > Desert | place: Antarctica: Dry Valley... | reverse complement strand
TGGTTCTCCAGCGCCCTCTGGCCCATGAGCACCCTGGGCTGGCCCGACTCGTCCCAGTCGCCCCAGACCGCCGGCCTCCTCGAAGCCTTCAACCCCACCAGCGTCCTCTCCACGGCCCGCGAGATCATCACGCTGTGGGTCAGCCGGATGACGATGATGAATCGCTACCTGCTCGGCGAGGGGAAAGGCCACGGCCCCGTTCCCTTCCGCGACGTCTTCATCCACGCCGTCGTACAGGACAGCGAAGGGCGCAAGATGTCCAAGAGCCTCGGCAACGGCGTCGACCCGCTGGACATCATCGAGTCCCACGGCGCCGACGCCATGCGCTTTGTCCTCTGCCAGATGACCACCCAGACCCAGGATGTCCGCATGCCCGTGCTGCGAGATGCCAAGAGCGGCAAGAACACCTCGCCCAAGTTCGACCTAGGCCGAAACTTCTGCAACAAGCTCTGGAACGCCTCACGCTTTGCCATCGGCATGCTGCCAAGAGAGACCGCCGGGGACCGGCGGGGCACCCAGGAGCCCATCGACCCCGCGGCCCTCTCGCTTGTAGACCGCTGGATGCTCTCCCGCCTGGCCGCCACCACCCGGCACATCGACACGCTCCTCAAGAACTACGAGTTCAGCGACTACGCCGAGGCCATGTATCGCCTGCTCTGGTGGGACGTCTGCGACTGGTATCTCGAGGCCGTCAAGCCCACCATCGCGGCCTCGCCCGCCCAGCAGGCCGTGCTCGCCCACGCGCTCGAAACAGTCGTCCGCCTGCTGCACCCCATCACCCCGTTCATCACCGAGGCCGTCTGGGAGCAGCTCAGAACTGTCGCGACACCCCCCATCGCCGGCTTCTCCCTGGGCGACTCTCGCACCGGCCTGCTCTGCACGGCGGCCTGGCCGCGTATCGACGACCGCTGGATCGACACCGACGGTGAAGGGACCTTCGAGTCTCTCCGAGAGCTCATCAGCGCCGTCCGCAACGCACGCAGCGAGCACCAGGTCCTGCCCAAGCGCCGCATCACGCTTCACGCCTCCGCCGCGGCCCTGGGTCTCACCGCCCTCGCGCCGGGGCTGGTCGAGACGCTCGCGGGCGTCGAGCTCATCGACCCGCGGCCCCCCGCGGCGGGCGTCCCCGCCGTCGCCATCCGCGCCATGGGCCAGGAGATGCAGCTCTCCAACCTCGCCGACGCGATCGACGCGGGGGCCGAGAAGGAGCGGCTGAGCAAGCAGCTCGAGCAGCTCACCAAGAGCGAGGCCGCCCTCGCCGGCCGCCTCAATAACCCCGGCTACGCGGAGCGGGCCCCGGCCAAGCTCGTCGAGGAGTCCAAGGCCCAGCTCGTGAAGATCCAGACCGAACTCGCCGCCGTGCGAGAGAGGTTGAAGGCGCTGTGAGCACGACCAGGCATAGTGGCACAGAGGCACGAAGGAACAAAGCAAACCGAGGCGGGATGCCCTTCTACCGCTTCTTGGCCATCGTGAGTGTGTGCCTCTTCATACTCCAAAGCCCCGCCTGTTCCTCCGCCCGCCCGGGTGCCCCCAGCGCCGGGCCCGGCGTCGCGGCGTCGCCCGTTGCCCAATCATCCGCCGGCCCGCTCGCTCACCACACAGTCGACTCCGTCGAGGACTGGACCTTCAACGGCTCGCCCGGACGCATCATCCGCACGGCGAACTACCGCATCTTCACCACCCAGCCCGAGACCGTCCTCAGCGCCCGCGTCCCCGGCTTCGTCGAGGCCGCCCTCGAACGCTACCGCACCGCCCTGAGCACGCCCGGCACCTCCCTCCCCGAGCCCGAGCTCAAGCTCGACACGTTCCTCATGCGCTCCCGCCCCGACTGGGTGGTGCTCACCAAGTCCCTCACCGGCGACCAGGCCGACCTCTTCCTCCGCATCCCCCGCGGCGGCTTCGCCTTCGGCGGCAAAGCCCTCATGTTCGACATCGGCCCCCGCGACACCCTCGCCGTCCTGGGCCACGAGGGCTGGCACCAATACACCCAGCGCACCTTTAGGCACCCCCTCCCCATCTGGCTCGAAGAGGGCTTGGGCACGTACATGGAGGGCCACCGCTGGGAAGGGCCGTCGGGGACCGACGTCCGCTTCCTTCCCTGGTGCAACGTCGAGCGGTTCGACCAACTCCGCACCGTCGAGGCCCAGGGCCGGCTCATGGGCCTGATGGACTTGCTCGAATCCACGCCCGCCGAACTGCTGGCTGTCCGCGACGACCGGGCACTCACTTTTTACGCGCAGGTCTGGTCGCTGACCCATTTTCTGGCCGAGGGTGCCGGGGGCAGGTACCGGCCGGCCCTGGGCGAACTGCTCGCCGACGCCGCCGCGGGCACGGTCACGCGCCGCGTGGCCCAGGCGTTCGGGCCCCAGCGGGCCGGCGCGATTGTCGCGCAGCGTCGCGGCCCGGCGGTCTTCATGGCGTACTTCAACCCCGACCTTGAGGAAGCCGGCCGCGAGTACGACGCGTTCCTGCGTCGGCTCGTCCAGCCCGGCTCCCGCGGCCCGATTGTGGCCGGCGAGTCGCCCATGAAAGCGGTTGCAGACTGACAAGTCCGAAAATCGCGTCGCGTCGTGCCCCGGGCCCGGATCCTGCGCAGACATCAATCAAGCCCTGACAAAGCACGTTCGGCGACCGAATCGCGGGCTTTCTTGGTCGCCCGATTCGCCATGGTTTATTCTTTCTAGCCTGCCCGGGATCAACCGCGGGGGCTTCCGCGTCGAATCAGTGTCGGCCCGGCGATTCTCGCCGGCGACAGGGCTCTGGCCGCGACCGGCCTGCCCGAGTGTGCATCAGCCTGAGGAGTTCGCATGTCGCGACGGATCCTTGTCGGCGGGTATCGGGCGGTCGCGAGCTCGCTGCTCTTGACCATTGTCGGCTTGGCGGCGTCGGCCACGCCCGCGCGGGCCGATGCACCGATCTTCCTGCAGTGGTTCGAGACCCGCTGGTCCACAATGGAGTACCGGATCCCGGACTTCTTCATGGCCGGCTACGAAGCGACGTGGATTCCCCCGATCTTCAAGGCGTCCGACCCGACCAGCGCCGGATTCGACACCTTTGATCGCTTCGACCTGGGTTCGCCCGGCGCTGAAACCGCTTACGGCACTCAGGCCGGGCTCCAGGCCGTTATCAACGAGTTCCATCAGACCTCGTCGCTGGTCTACCCCGACCTCGTGATGAACCACAACTCGGGGCGCAATAACTCCAACGACTTCTTCAACGCCGGTGGCTACCCCGGCTTCGCCATGCGCATCGGCGCCGACTTTTGGGGCGACTTCAACAACGGGGCGACGCAGTCCTACAGGCCCCAGGACGCCGATTACAACCTCTGGGCCGGCGACCTGGTCGGGCTGATCGATATCGCCCACGAGAAGAACTACCAGTTCATCCGCCAGCCGACGGCCGCAGGCAACCCGCAGAACATTCCCGCCGGAACAGTCCGGAACCGTCCGGACCCGAGCAACGCTCGCTTCTATCCCGATCTCTCGTTGCCCCCATTGACGGTGAACAACCCCGGGCGTCCCGCGGCCCCGGCGACGGACAACCCGGCACGCTCCGTCGTATCGCCATTCAGCACGCAGATCTATCCGTACAACCTGGCGAGCCCGCTCGCGGGCGACCCGGTGCCCGAGAACGCCACCTCGTACCTGACGCGCTCAACCCAGTGGCTGCTGGAAGTCATCAAGGTCGACGGCTTCCGGCTCGACGCGGCCAAGCACATCCCGCACTGGTTCTGGGATCAGTACTGGGACACGGCCGTCTTCAACCGGCGCAAGAACTTCTCGGGCCAGAGCGTCACGCCCTTCAGCTTCGGCGAGGTCGTCTCGGGCAACACCGCGACGGCCCAGTACACCCGCAAGGACGGCTTCGGCAACCGCGATGCGCTGGACCTCAACGGCGCGGGCCAGCTCCGCGACCTGCTGAACTCCGGGGGCTTCGGCACCTGGCAGAACGTGCTCAACGCCCACCTCGACACCGCCGACGATGGCTTCAACAACGGCACTCTGGGCGTCAACCACGTCTTCAGCCACGACAACGGCTCGACGGGCGACGGCGGGTCGGCCCCCCCGCTGCCCGGGCCCGAGCGCTACGCCCTGCCGCAGCACGCCTATCTGCTCATGCGACCGGGCCCGGCGATCATCTACCACAACTCCCGCGAGTTCATCGACCGCTTCCAGTTCCGCGGCTTCTGGCCCCGCGAGGGCAACCCCACCGCCCTGGGCGCTCCGGACCAGAATCTCACGAACCTGATCCGCATCGCCAACCAGTATGCCCGCGGCGAGTTTACCGTCCGCAACGGCATCGTCAGCGACGCGTTTGTCTTCGAGCGCCGCCGCAGTAACGGGCCCGGGCTCTTCGAGGCCAACGTGCTCGTCGCCGTCAACGACTCGTTCCTCAACGGCTCGGTCACGTTCAACGTCTACACGTCGTTCCCCGCCAACACGCGGTTGCAGGAACTCACCGGCAACGCGGCCGATCCGCTGGTGGACCAGAGCAACCAGGTCCCGGACGTCATCGTGACCCAGGCGTTCAATGGCGCCAACCCCGCCGTCGCCGGGTCGCAGAGCTGGGTCACCATCACTGTCCCGTACAACCGGAACTCGGCCGGCGTGACGCACCACCGCGGCTACGTCATCTACGGGCCCGCCGTCCCCGGCGGGACGCTCGAGGCCCGGCGGGCCGACGGCTCGGCGCTCACGAGCCTGATCCCCGCCGACCCGGCGAGCGTGCCCTCGTACCGCCGCCGCCTGACCAGCATCCCCGTGGTCGACACCAGCTCGTTCGAGCTCCGCCTGACGACCACCAAGACCGACCCGCTTGATCCGAACTGGGACGACTTCGCCTGCTTCCGCATCGACGGCGGGTTCCCTTCCGCCGGGGTAGCGTTGGACTTCAACGACTTCGGCGGCGGGCCGGACTTCCCCGAGTCCGACCCCTACATCCCGCGCTTCGAGGCCTTCCGCACCCAGAGCCAGCCGCTGTTCGGGACCGCCAACGCCAACGGTCTGTACCGACAGACCATCGATACTTCGAGGCTCGCCGAGGGATACCACTTCATCCGCGCCGTCGCGTTCCGCAGGCGGCCCAGCAACACCGACCCGCTCTTCGGCGACTTCCGCCGGGTGATCTACGTCGACCGCTTCGCGCCCGCCGTCACGCTCGTCGACGCCGCTTCACCGATCCTTTCGCCCATCACCACCCTCCGTGTGGCGGCGGCGGACCGAACCACCCAGCGCGTCTGGATCATGCTCAACGTCCCTGTTGGCACCGACCCGCTCACACTGCTCAACGTCCCGGGCAACCTGGCGAGCCAGTACGACCGCCTGGAGTGGCGCCGGCAGGTCAGCGGCCTGCGCTCGGGGGCCAACACCGTCACCGTGGTCGCCGAAGAGATTACGGGGCGGCGGAGTGTCACGAGCTACAACGTGACCGTCAGCGTCGGCTCGGGCGACATCAACCGCGACGGCGTGGTGGATCTGAGCGACCTCTACGCCGGCTTTGCCGCCCTGAGCGTCGCGAGCCCCGTGTACGACTCGGCGGGCGACATCAACGCCGACGCGGCGTTCAACACGCTGGACATGCGGCTTCTGGAGCGGCTGCTGCGCCCCGGCGAACTGCAGAACATGACCACGCCGCAGCGGTGACGCAGACCGGGCAACGGAGTACGGGAACTCCGCATCGGGCGCCGGTTCACGCCGCCGCTCGCGTCATCGGGGTGGACTCGCTCGCACAACCTCGAGTCGCGGGCGGCGAGCGGGCATTTGAAACGGATTCTCGTTCAGGACACGCGTTCTCGCAAGTCGAAATAGCGGCCAGAGAGCCAAGCTCCACGCGGAGCGTGGGGGTACCCCGACGCACGAGCTCAAGCGAGAATCCATATCAATCGTGCGTTGCGGCGACGCGTTTTCCCGAGCCCGCTTCGGGGCCCGGCTGAACGCCCAGGTACGTCAGCACGCGTTCGGTGATCCGCCGGTTGATGGGGCCGGCGACCATGGCACCGTAGTAGCGTTTGTTGCGGACGAGCTCGGGGCCCGGGTCGTCGACGACCACGAGCACGACGATGCGAGGGTCGTGGGCGGGTGCCCCGGCGATGAACGAGACGTTATACTGCCCGCCGAAGTAGCCGTCGGCGCCCTTGGGGCGGCGTTTGCCCTCGGGCGCCAAGCCCAGGGGGGCGCGGGCGGTGCCGGACTTGCCGAAGGCCTCGAAGCGGAAGGTCTCCGACCCGCCGTCCTTCTTGCCGGCAAGCCGTTCGTCGAGGTTGTGCGTCACGCCGCGCATGGTCTCGCGGGTCAGTTCTGCGACGCGCTTGGGCAGCACGCGCACGCCGGGATCGTCGAGGCCCGCGACGGTGTCGATCGCGGTGAGACGGATGGTGGGGATGGTGCCGGCCAGCTCGCCCTTGCGGCAGAAGGCGCTGAAGGCCCGGGCCATCTGCACCGGCGTGACGGCGACCTCGTAGCCCATGGCGACGGAGGTCTGGGTGTACTTGCTCCAGGCCTTCGGGCGGGTCACCAGGCCGGGCGACTCGCCGGGCGGGCCCAGGCCGGTCTTCGAACCGAAGCCGAACTTGACGATGGCATTGCGGGCCTGCTCGAAGCTCAGGCGGCTGACGCCCTGGACCATACCGATGTTCGACGAGTTGACCAGCACGTCGGTCCAGACCATCTGCGGACGTTTCTTCACGTCGCTGATGGGACGGCCGTAGGGCGTCTGCCACACGCCGTTGTGGGTGTTGAACCACTCACCGGGACTTACGACTCCGGCCTCAACGGTTGCCGACCACATGAAGGGCTTGAAGGTCGAACCGGGCTCGTACAGGTCGACGAGGCAGCGGTTGCGCGACATATCGGGGCCGAACTTGGCCAGATCGTCCTTGCCGATAATGCGGTAGCGGACGCCGTCGCCGCCCTTGGCGATCGGGTGGGCCCAGTCATAGTCCTTCATGCCCGTGGCTTCGCGGATGAAGTCGACCATTCCCAAGACCTCGCCCGAATACGGGTCCAGGACGATGCAGCGACCGCCGGCGGCGTCGGCGATTTCGACGCCGCGGGTAAGCTCGTCTTGGACGATGCGCTGGATCTCGAGATCAACCGAGAGACGAACATCTTGGCCGCGCTGCGGTGGCGAATAGCCGCCGGGAAAGACCCACATGGGGTCGCCCTGGGCATCCCGGACGTACTGGAAACGGCCCGGGGCGGGCTGGAGCTGGGCGTCGAGGAGTCGCTCGGCCCCGACCTCGCCGGCGTGGTCGAAATCGACCCGGCCGCGGATCTTGGCGACCAGGTCGCCGCCGGGCGTATCGCGGACCGAGCGGGTTTCGAGGTGGACGCCGGGGATGGGCTTGTCGTTGAGCCGCAGGTCCTTGACGGTGGCGATGCGCCAGTCTTCGAGGATGTCGGAAACGGCGACGAAGCGCCTGTGCTGGAGCTGGGCTGGGATCTTCGCCTCGGGGTCCTCGGGCATGGGCGAGCCGTCGACACGCTCGTTGTGCTCGATGGCTGGCACGATGCGGGCCGCGAGCTCCTCGGGCTTGAGGTCCAGGGCCTTGGACAGGGCGTGGATGGCGTCGCCGGGCGGGATGGGGAAATGCACGGGATCGACGAAGACGCGCTGGCCGAAGGAGGTCGAGGCAACAAGGCGACCACGCCGATCCAGCACGTCGCCGCGGACGGCGGGCTGGGAGCGGGTGGTAAGGCGGTCGGACATGAAGCCCGCGAGGCGGTCGCCCGGGGCGACCTGGAGCTGGACGACACGCCCGAGCATGACCAGCAGAAGCGCGACGACGGCCCCGGCCGTCAGCAGCGCGACGGCGTCGACCCGCGAGCGGGCCGCGACTTCTTGAGACGGGGCGGGAGCGGCGGGAGCGGGGAGTGCGGGCGGGGCGACGGGGGGCGGATCTTGGATTGTGGGCACGGAAGGCTCTCTCCCCGCGGGTGGCTCAGCGGTCGGTGTCGTCGATGGGCTTGGCGGTGATGGCGGTCTTCAGGGCGGCCTGGGTTTCCAGGCGGACCAGCGCGATGTATCGCTCGGGGGAAACCGGACGCAGCGGCCCGAGTGCGAGCACGCGGTGCTCGACCTGCTCGGGTGTGATGCGAGACGCGATCTCCGAGCGCAGACGCCAGAGCGTCTTATCGTGCTCCTCGACGCGCTCGGTGGCCCGGGCGGAGGCGTTGGCGAGCTGCAGGCGAGCCGTGCGGATGCCCAGCTGCGCCGCCGCGACCGCGCCAACGCTCAGGATGAGGAAGACAACCTTGGGAAACACGTTCACCTCGCGGGGATGCGGAGCTGCTGGCCGACCTTGAGCGAGTTGGGATCGACGCCGCGGTTGGCATCGGCGATATCGCGCCACCGGCCGGCCGAACCCAGCGTGCGGCGTGCCACCTGTTCGAGAACGTCGCCCTTCTTGACGGTGTAGGTGCTAAAGGCGGACCGGGCCCCCGGGACGGCGGGACGGGTCCCACCGGCAACGCGGGTGTCGCGGCCTGGGCGGGCGTCGCGGCTATCGGGCTTGGCGGGGGTCGGCCCTGGCTTGGCACCCGGCACCGTGGGCTGGGGATTGAGCCTGGCCTCGGGAGAAAGGACGGCCTCCCCGAGCAGGACGTCTCTGGGCGGGAGCATGAGCGTGACACCCGAGCGCATCGCGCCGTTGTCGGCGATCTTGCCCTTGTTGTAGTCACGGAGCTTGGGCCAGAGCGTTCCGTCGCCGTAGACCGAGCGGGCGATAGAGAAGGCGCTCTCGCCCTCGCGGACGTCGTGGCGCTTCATGGGCTGGGAAGACAGCGGCTTGCCGCCGGGGCCGACCGTGTCGGTGACGCCTGCAATTTCGGCAGAAAGTTCGGACTTGGCGAACGTGAGGTCGGGGACCATCTCGAACTGGTCGTGCGGAAGAGCCGGATCGGCCGGAGCGGCGGTCCGGACGACCGTCGGCTCGGCGGTGGGCGGGAGCGGGGCCGTCGGGCCGTCGGTCTGTGCGACCAAGGCGGGCTGCGGGGCGACGCCGGGCAAGGGGACGCGCGTCGTCCCTGCGGCGGCCGCGGTCTCGCTCTCGATGATCTGGGCGGGGGGCTTGAGGCCCTTGGGGCTTGCGCCCACCTGCTTGCTGGAGGCGACCTGGAGCTCCGAGGATTGCTCGACGGAGCGGGCCTTGCTCAGGTGGTCGCTGAAGAGCACAGCGAGCACGAGCACCAGGGCGAAGCCGACGATGAGCGCAAGCTTGTGTTCACGGGTCACGGCGGGCGCATCCTTGCTCTACAGGTCCTTGCGGATCGGCTCCCGCGGACATCCGTTGCCGCGGAACACAGCCGAACCTTCCAGGAGAAACACTCTATCACCAACGGGGGCCAGAACCTCTGGGCGGGCGTTTCCGCCCGGCCCAGTCATTGTCGGATCCGCTTGGTCGACCGCACTAGAAAAGCACGCGGATCGCCCGGAGCTTGGCCGACCGGGCACGGGGGTTGAGCCCGAGTTCCTGGTCGCTTGCGGTGACTGGCTTGCGGGTCAGCTCGGCCGCCACGCCCCGCTCGACGAGCCTGGCGAAGGACTGCTTCACCGGGCGGTCTTCCAGGGAATGGAAACTGATGACACCGACTCGCGCTCCGCCCTTGAGCCACGACCGGACTCCGCCGACCGCCCCCCCGCTGCTGCCTGCGCTGGATGCTCGCTCAACGGCGCTGAGCAGCGCGTTGAGCGAACCCAGTTCGTCGTTCACGGCGATGCGCAGCGCCTGGAAGGTTTTGGTCGCCGGATCGATCGAGTGGCCCGGGCGGCGCGAGGGGAGTGCCGAACGGACGACGGAAGCAAGCTGCGCGGTCCTTGATATCGGACCCGTCGCCCGCGACTGCCCAATTTTGGACGCGATCCTCTTGGCCAGCGGCCAGGGCTCCTCGCCGAGATCGCGGATCATCTCGGCGAGTTCGAGTTCCGGCAGGGTGTTCACCAGTTCGGCGGCCGTGATCGGGGCCGACGGATTGAGTCGCATGTCCAAGGGCCCGTCGCGGCTGAACGAGAACCCTCGGGAGGCGTCGTCCACCTGGGGGGAGGCGAAGCCCAGGTCGGCGAGAACCAGATCGGCGCTCAGGCCCGCACCGGCAAGGATGCGCGGGGCGTCGGCGAAACTGGCGTGGTGAGTGACCACCTTGGGGGGGCTGGTGAGAGCGTTTACACGGGCGGCGGCCCGCTCGAGGTTCCCCGGGTCCAGATCGAAGAGCACGAGCGTGCCGGTCGGGCCGATCCGCTCGGCGATGGCGACGGCGTGGCCCCCGAGGCCGGCCGTGGCGTCGACGGCTGTCTCGCCGTGAGCCGGGGCCAGAAGTTCGAGCACCGGTTTGAGGAGCACGGGGATATGGGTCGGGGCGGGGTCGGCCATCGGGCGAGCGTACGTCCGTGCCCGCGGGCGCGGGCGGGCAACAATCGCTCCGATGATCGTCTACCTCAACGGCCGCCTGATGCCCCTGGAGCAGGCGAGGATCAGTCCGCTGGACCGCGGGTTCATCTTCGGCGAGGCTATTTATGAGGGGCTGCGGGCGTTTGTGCCGCCGGGAGCGCGGGAGCCGCGGATCGTCGGGGCGCGGCTGCACGCCGAGCGGATGAACGCGGGGCTTGCGGCGGCGGGGATCGGATTCGACGCGTTCACGCTGTTGGAGCCGACGCTCGAGATGCTGCGGGCCAACCGGATGCCTGAGGCATTTGTGTACTGGCAGGTTTCCGGGGGCACACCGGGGGCGGGGGACCCGCCGCGTTACCGGGTGGCACCGGCGGGGATCGAGCCGACGGTGTTTATGTATTGCTCTGCGCAGCCCGCGCTGGCGGGGCTGGGTGGCTCGGGGTCGCCGCCGCGGCGGCGTGTGATTGTCGCGCAGGATGTGCGGTGGATGCTCGGGCAGATGAAGAGCACGTCATTGATGGGGAACGTGCATGTGGCGCGGCTGGCGGCGGCGGCGGGGGCCGACGAGGCTGTGCTTGTTCGCGATGCAAAGGTGGTCGAGGGGCTGGCGACCAACGTGGTGATGGTGGTCGAGCGAGGGGGGCGGGAGGAGGTCGTGACGCCGACGCTGGACTCGGCGCCGATGCTCGCGGGGGTGACTCGGCGGCTGCTGCTGGACTTTGCGCCCGAGATCGTCGAGCGGCCGGTGCTCGAGGTGGAGGTGGCGACGGCTCGGGAGGTGATGATGGTCGGGACCACGACGTACGTCACGGCGTGCACGCACGTCGACGGGCGGGCGGTGGGCGACGGGGACGCGGGGCCGGCGGCGCGGCGGCTGTTCGCGGCGCTGATGGATGGGATTCTGGCGGGCCGGGATGTGTAGGGCGATCGGGTCGGCGCGTGCCGCGAGCTATTCAGAACGCGGTGGTCGGGATGGCCGTCATGGTCAAGTCGTCGCCCGCGCCATCGCGGGATTCGAGCAGGTCGTGGGCGAGGGCGGCGATCATGGCGGCGTTGTCGACGCAGTACTCCATGCGCGGGAGGCGGACATCAAGGCGCTGGTCGGCGGCGAGGACGAGCAGGCGTTCACGCAGCAGCGAGTTGGCGCTCACGCCGCCGCCGACGAGGACGGTGCGGCAGTCGGGGTGCTGCTCGAGGGCCCGCTGGAGTTTGAGCATGACGGAGGCAACGGCGGCGAGCTGGAAAGTGGCGGCGACGTCGGCGGCGGGCATGGTGGGGGCGGGAGCATCGCCGCGGGCGAGCTTCTTTTCTCGGGTGCGCTGGGTCTCGGGGACACCGCGATAGGCGTAGATCGCGGCGGTTTTGAGGCCCGAGAAGGAGAAATCGAGGCTGCCGGGGGCGATGCGTGCGAGGGGGAATCCCCCCCGCTGCTCGCCGAGGGCAACGCCGGTCCGGGCGAGTTTGTCGAGGCTCGGGCCGCCGGGGAAGGGCAGAGCGAGGATGGCGGCGACCTTGTCGTAGGCCTCGCCGACGGCGTCGTCGATGGTTGCGCCGATGCGGGTCGCGTTGAGTATCGATTCGCAGCGGTACAGCGACGTGTGCCCGCCGGAGACGACCAGCCCCAGCGCCGGGAATGCGCACGGGGCGGGGACGGCGCCGGGCGGGCCGATGAGGCCGGCGATGAGGTGGGCATGGACGTGGTCGACGCCGATGACTGGGACGCCGAGGGTGTACGCCAACGCCTTGGCGGCGGCGACGCCGACCAAGAGCGAGCCGATGAGCCCGGGGCGATT
>Ga0136636_10001971_pt1 | contig 12184 bp, 7 predicted proteins | sample AntDrymUQ8522106_2_FD_104653 | JGI IMG/M metagenome (GOLD analysis project Ga0136636, IMG submission 104653) | Polar desert sand microbial communities from Dry Valleys, Antarctica - metaG UQ852 (21.06) | ecosystem: Environmental > Terrestrial > Soil > Desert | place: Antarctica: Dry Valley... | reverse complement strand
CAAGTGCTGCCATCGCCAGCCATTCACTCTGTGGGAGCCGGCATGCCGGCGACTGCACCCTCCGCTGCTGCCGCGACTCCTGTCGCTGCCATGGCAGCTCCCACAAGTGCTGCCATCGCTATTGGCGCGGCTCATGTCGCTGCCATGGCAGCTCCCACAAGTGCTGCCTCCGCTATTGCCGCGACTCCGGTCGCTGCCTTGGCAGCTGCCACAAGTGCTGCCATCGCCAGCGGTTCAATTCCGCGCACAAAACCTAGGCCGTAAAACCGATCTGCGCGAGCAGCCCCACCACCCGCGGGTCGCCACGCAGCGGGTCGAGGAACGGGTCGTTGCGCGCGTAGATCAGGCCCGAATCGCCGCTGGCGTGGGCCTTGAGCAGGCGCTCGATCGCTGACTCCGACTCGCCCAGTTGGGCAAGGATCTGCACCTGCTGGTAGAGCACCCGATCGCCGAGTTCGGCAACCAGCAGCGCCAGCGCTGCGCGCGCGGCGTCCGAGTTTCCGCTGCGGTGCTCCAGGATCGCAAGCCCGGTCAAGCGGAAATCGGCCACCGGCTCGGCTTCGTACGCGGCGCGCGCGGCCTCCAGCGAGCCCAGATTCAGCAGCGCATCGCCCATCGCCGCATGTGCACGCGACATGCGCGCATTCATCTCCAGCGCCTTGCGCAGCGGTGCGAGCGATTCCGTGTAGCGACGCGCGGCGTATTCCACCGATGCGGCCGCGCGGTGGATCAGCGGGTTGAGCGGGTCGCGCTGCACCGCACGCTGCATCGCCTCGGCGGCTTGCTGCTCGCGGCCGATGCGCGCGCTGTATTGCGCGTAACGCGCCTGTACCGTGGCTTCGCCCGCGCCGAGGCGACTGGATCGTTCGAAGGGCTCGCGTGCGCCGCGTGCATCCAGCCGGCCCTGGAACAGGATGAAACCCAGCGTCGAATGCGCGTCGGCGAACTCCGGCGCAATCGCGATCGCGCGTTGTGCGGCGTCGATCGCCTGGTCGTACAGCGCCGCGTGTTCGCCGACCGCTGCATACTGGTTGGCGATGGTGGTCAACGACCGCGCCCGCGCCGAACGGGCTGCGGCATACTGCGCATCCAGCGCAATCGCCGCATCGAACTGCGCGAGCGCTGCGCGCTCGGAGGCCTCGTCGGCGCTGAGATCGTACAGTGCGCGTCCGCGCAGATACGCCTCGAAGGCCGGCACGCTGTCGGTACCACCGGCTGCCGCGCGCTCGGACTGCGCATCGACAACGCCAGCAGCCGCGGGCGCGACTTGCGCTGCCAATGCCGTTGCGACCGCATTCGCAATCTCGCGCTGCACCGCGAACACATCGTCGATGCGGCGCTCGAAGACCTCGCTCCAGCGGCTGAATCCTGTTCGTCCGTCGATCAGGTCGGCGGCCACCCGCACGGTGTCGCCGGCACGGCGCACGCTGCCGTCGAGAAGATACGCAACGCCCAGGCTTCCGGCGATGCTCACCGCACCTTCTTCGCTGGCGCGGAACTGGCTCGACGAGGATTGCGCCATCACCCGCAGAGCGTGGTTTCGGGCCAGCGTGGCGCGCACTTCTTCCGATAGACCATCGGAGAAATACGCTTGCTGCGGGTCGCCGCTGATGTTGTCGAACGGCAGCACCGCGACGCTGTTGCCGGTGGTCGGCGCCGCTGCGTTGAATGCACCACGTCGCCAGACGAGAAAGCCGCCACCCACCACGACGGCAGCGGTCGCAGCACCAAGGATGAGTTTGCGCCGCGTCCGGTCGGGCACCGCAAGCCCCCGCGTTTGCGGCCGCGCTGCCGGCGGGGCGCGACCGGCCACTGCGTGCACGGCGCGCACCACGGCCTGGATTACAGCCTCCTCGGCGCCGCCGCGCCAGCCGCGCAGGTCGATCGATTGGTACTGGCGAAAGCCCAGCGGCGATTCGGTACCGTCGATCGACAACGGCACCAGCTTGCGCAGGTCGCGCCCGCGTGCGGCCTCGTCGAGCACCCAGTCGGACGCGACCGATGCAGCCGACCACAGCACCACGACCGCATCGCTGGCGCCCAATGCCGCCTCGATGGTCTTCGCGAACGCCGCACCGCCTTCGATCAGGGTGTCCCACCAGACCTTGAGTCCGGCCTGTTCGAGTACGCCTGCAAGTTGCCGCGCGCGCGCCTGGTCGGCACGGCAATAGCTCAAAAAGATCGTGGTTTGCGCGGCAGCGTCTGGCATGTCCCCCTCTTTGGACATCGTTCCTGGCCCGTCACTGGAACTGCTACCCAGCTTACTCCGGCTGAGCGGCACGCGACTACCAGCAGCCGCAGTTCATCCGATCCGGTTGGCCTCGAGCGGGCGCTCGCGGTGCATCAGGATCCACTCGGCGTGCTCCTCCAGCGCCGCATCGCCGAGCGCTTCGAGCACCTTGCGCTGCGCGAGCGGCGCGTGATCGGCCGCCAGACGCTGGGCGGCGCCAGCGAAAACCCGCGACATGAACCGGTACTGCTTGATCAGCTCCTTGTCGGCCAGCTTGTGCGAGTACGCCGCGCGCACGCCGGCGAACAGCGCGGCCACGCCGGTAAGCACCAGCAGCCAGCGGGCAGCGTGCGGCGGCAGCACGGCGAGAGCGAAAAGCAGGGCCAGCGCACTGCCAAGACTCAGCAGCAGGCTGGCGCGACCGATCGCCTCGGTATGCCGATACTTGCGCTCGCGCGCAGCGCTGCTGCGGCGGAAGTAGCCCAACTGCCCCACCGCGCCGCCATCGCCGACCCAGTTGCGCACCACCCATTGCAAGCCTGCATCGCTGCCTGCCGGATAGGCGCCGCCACCAAGGTTGACCGCGCGCATCGCGTGCCGGATCCAGCCCAGTTCGACGTCCTGTTTTTGCAGGAAGCTGTCGTAGGCAAAGCGCACCCGATGCGCGGCCGGCACGCCGGCGATACTCCAGTAGCACTGCACGCGCAGGCCCTCGGCCAGCACCCGATAGTCCAGATAGCGGCGATGCCACTCGCGGTGCTCGCCCAGCTTGACCACGCTCACGCCGAGCGCGAACAGGACCAGCACCGCGGCGACCAGTTCGCGCCCGGCGTCGAACTCCGAGTACACCATCAGCAGCAGGCCGGTCAGCACGGCCAGTAGGTGCACCAGCAGCAGGCTCTGGTGCACGCGGCGGCGGAAATGCATCGCCAGCCAGTCCGCGCGCGCATACATTGCATCGATCGCGCACGCCGCGGCTGTTACCTCGACCTCGACCTCGACCTCGTCCTGAACTGCGGACGGCAGCAGGCTTCGCGTCTGTGCAGCGATGCGATCGGCGTAGGTGCGGGCGTCGGCATTGAACTCGCCGAGCTGACGGAACAGGCGCTGATAGCTCTCCGGCAGCGGACCATCGCCGGGCGACTCCGCGCTGCGCGTGAGCCAGCGCGTTTGCCCCGACTGCGCGACCGCGCCATTCGCGCGATCGCGTGCGCAGGCGATGTGCAACACCAGATCGCTGTCGTCGTCGGCGAGCAGATTGGGCGGCGCATCCTCGCTGTCGAGTCCGGCCATCTCGCCATGCAGGTGGTAGCCGACCACCGAGGCGGTGCCGCCGGCAGCATCGCCCGGCTTGCCATCCCACAACGCCAGCAGCACCTGGCAGTGCGAGGACACATAGACCCCCAGTTGCGCGTACTGGCGATCGCGCGCGGGTCCGCGGCTGCGGATCGATTGCGCGCTGTTGCCGGGCGCCAGCGGCAGCTGCACCACTTGCGCGCGGGCGAGCAGCGCGTGCAGCTCGGCGCGCGACTGTGCGCTCTCGAAGTCGGCCAGGTAGTCATCCAGCGGCAGCGCCAGCGGCGCGATCAGCGGAATGCCGAGCGCCAGCGCGCAGCGCGCCACCAGCCGATCGCCGCCCTCGGCAAGTCCCGACATCACCGCCAGCGGCAAATCCGGATGCAGGATAAGCAGGCGCGCAAGGCTGGCGCTGACCGTGGCCTCCAGCTGCGGCACCGATGCCGGCAGCGGATCGCGATGCGCGGTGACGCCGACGATCAGTCGCGCGCCGCAGGCCAGCGCTTCGGATTGCGCGCCGACGCCAAAGGTCCCGCCGGCTCGCTGCGGATCGGCGATGGGTGCTGCGTGCACCTGAGGGGCGTTCATCGGCGCATGGTATCCGCTTCGCGGTTCCGACTCAGCGCGCCAGCCGCCAACGCGCCAGCGCAAACAGCACGCTGCCCACCGCCAGCAATCCCGCGGTCGCCAGCACCGAGGCCAGACTGACCTGGGTCAGCAGGCCGACGCACACCAGGCTGGCGAGCAACAACAACGCCGACCCGCCAGGCAGACGCACGGTATGGCCGCTCGCAGGAGCCTTGCGCATCACCGCCGGGATCGCCGCTATGCAGCCTAGATACAGCAACAGTCGCACCAGCACGCTGAGCACCGCCAGCCATGCAAAGCTGCCGCTGACGGCCAGCAGCACGCTCAGCGCACCATAGAACAGCACCGACAGATGCGGTGTGCCGTGGCGCGGATGCACCCGCGCAAACCACGCCGGCAACTGGCCGTCGAGAGCGAGTCGATAGCTGATGCGCGAGGTCGAGAACATCGAGCCGATCAGGTTGGCGCCGACCGAGGCGATGATGCCGATCACCACGATCGCCGCACCGACCGGCCCGAGCAGTACGGCACCGGCCTCGACCAGCGGCCGTTCCACCGTGGCCAGGTCCGGCACCAGCTGCCGGGTCGCCAATTGCACCAGCGCGTAAAGGCCGGCGGCAACCGCCAGTGCCCACAGCAGGGCGCGCGGCAGATCGCGCTGCGGATTGCGCGCCTCGCCGGCAGGCACCACGCTGGACTCGAATCCGACGTAGGCATAGATCACCAGCAGCACGGCAGCGCCCAGATCGGCAGCAGCCGGTGGCGCTGTCGCTGCGGCCAGCACGCTGCCATCGAGCTGCGTCAGGCCGATGCCCGCCAGTGCCACCAGCGGCAGCAGCTTCACGATGGTCAATGCGCTGAGCGAAGCGATCGCCGCGCGGGCACCGACCACGTTGATCCAGGTCAGCAGCGCGCCGACCAGCAGCAGCAGGCCAACGCGCAGCGCCGGCCCCGCGGCCGCCGGCCAGAAGTAGCCGACGGTCGTGACCAGCAGATTGAGGTTGGCCGCGAAGCCGGTCATGCGCGCGATGTAGTAGGCCCAGCCGGCCTGGAAGCCGGCAAAGGCACCGAACGCGGTGCCGACATACAGCACCGGCCCACCGGTGCCACTGAAAGCACTCGCCAATACCGCGAAGCACAGCATCACCGGCGCGATCAGCAGCGCGCACAGCACGAACACCCACGGACTGAATGCAGCGGCCAGCCGTTCGGCTTCCGCCGGCACGCCGAAGATGCCCGCACCGATCATGCCGTTGATCGCCAACAGCCACAGACCGACCACGGTCAACTGCCTCGTGAGCGGCTCGGCAGCGGGTGCAGGTGCAGCGGCGGGCTCGGGCGTGGGCATCGGGCCCAGCCTAACCCAAGCGCGGTGGCGTTCGCCGCGTGATCGCGGCGTCCGCCGCCGGGTTCGGGATCACCCGAACGCGGCGGCGGCGACGCACTACCGGTCGGTTACGAGCGGCAGCATGGCATCACGCATGCAGCTCGAAGCGATCCTGGGTCATCACCTTGTCCCAGGCCGCCACGAAGTCGTTGACGAACTTCGACTGCGCATCGGCCGCGGCATAGACCTCGGCCAGTCCGCGCAGCTGCGAGTTCGAGCCGAACACCAGATCGACCACGGTGCCAGTCCACTTCAACGCGCCGCCCTTGCGTTCGCGGCCTTCCAGCACGCCGTCGGCAGTCGCGGACTTCTGCCACTTGGTGCCCATATCGAGCAGGTTCACGAAGAAGTCGTTGCTGAGCGTGCCTGGGCGCTGGGTGAACACGCCATGCTTGGCCTGGCCGACGTTGGCATCCAGCACGCGCAGGCCGCCGATCAGCACCGTGAGCTCTGGCGCGGTGAGTCCCATCAGCTGCGCCTTGTCGATCAGCAGCTCGGCTGCAGCAGCTTCCAGACCCTTGCGCGCGTAGTTGCGGAAGCCATCCGTATCCGGCTCCAGTGGAGCAAACGAGTGCGGATCGGTCTGCGCTTGCGAGGCGTCGGTGCGACCGGGTGCAAACGGTACGGTCACCTCGTGGCCGCCCTTCTTCGCCGCAGCCTCGATCGCTGCCGCACCACCGAGCACGATCAGGTCGGCCAACGAGATCTTCTTGCCGCCGGTCTGCGCTGCGTTGAAGTCCTGCTGGATCGACGCCAGCGTCGACAGCACCGTTGCCAGTTCCGCGGGCTGGTTGACCGCCCAGTCCTTCTGCGGTGCAAGGCGGATCCGCGCACCGTTGGCGCCACCACGCTTGTCGCTGCCGCGGAAGGTCGCCGCCGACGCCCATGCGGTGTTGACCAGTTGCGGGATCGTCAGACCGGTGGCGAGCAGCTTCGTCTTGAGGACGGCGATGTCGCGCGCATCGACCAGCGGATGGTCGACCGCGGGGACCGGATCCTGCCAGATCAGCACTTCCTGCGGCACCAGCGGTCCGAGGTAGCGTGCGCGAGGACCCATGTCGCGATGGGTGAGCTTGAACCATGCGCGCGCGAAGGCGTCCGCAAGTTCCTGCGGATTGGCCAGAAAGCGCCGCGAGATCTTCTCGTAGATCGGATCCACGCGCATCGCCATGTCGGCCGTGGTCATCATCGGCGCATGACGCAAGTTCGGATCGTGCGCGTCGGGCACGGTGCCGGCTCCCGCATCGCCCTTGGGCTTCCATTGGTGCGCGCCGGCAGGGCTCTTGGTCAGTTCCCACTCGTAACCGAACAGCGTCTCGAAATAGCTGTTGTCCCAGGTGGTCGGCGTCGGCGTCCAGGCGCCTTCGATACCGCTGGTGATCGCGTCGACACCTTTGCCGCTGCGGAAGGTGCTGAGCCAACCGAAGCCCTGCGCCTCGATCTCGCCGGCTTCGGGCTCGCGCCCCACGTTGGCCGCGTCGCCCGCACCGTGCGCCTTGCCGAAGGTGTGGCCGCCAGCGGTGAGCGCGACGGTCTCTTCATCATTCATCGCCATGCGGGCGAAGGTCTCGCGGATGTCGCGCGCCGATCCGAGCGCATCGGGTCGGCCGTTGGGACCTTCCGGGTTGACATAGATCAGGCCCATCTGCACGGCTGCCAGCGGGTTGCCCAGATCGCGCTCGCCGCTGTAGCGCTCGTCGGCCAGCCATTTGCCTTCGGGACCCCAATAGATGTCGTCCTCGGATTCCCAGATGTCGGCGCGACCGCCGCCGAAACCGAAGGTCTTGAATCCCATGGTCTCCATCGCAACGTTGCCGGTGAGCACCAGCAGGTCTGCCCACGACAGCTTGCGCCCGTACTTCTGCTTGATCGGCCACAGCAGGCGGCGCGCCTTGTCGAGGTTGCCATTGTCCGGCCAGCTGTTCTCCGGCGCGAAGCGCTGCGCGCCGTTACCGGCGCCGCCGCGACCGTCGGCGATGCGGTAGGTGCCCGCCGAGTGCCAGGTCATGCGTACGAAGAACGGACCATAGTGGCCGTAATCGGCGGGCCACCATTCCTGCGACTCGGTCATCAGCGCACGCAGGTCGGTGACCACCGCATGCAGGTCGAGGGTCTTGAACTCCTTGGCATAGTCGAATGCCTCGCCCATCGGATTGGACTTGGCCGAGTGCTGGGCCAACACCTTGACGTTGAGCTGCTCGGGCCACCAGTCGGCGTTGGTGCGCGCACCCGCCACGGATTGGGTGCTGATACCGCTTGGAAACGGACACTTCATATCCCCTGCCATAATTCTCTCCTCGGTTGAGCGCAGTTCGCTGTGTGGATCACGCTAGCTGCTGGAAGCTGATCGATCAAAGCGATTCTATCGATGGGTTCGATAGCTTTGTTGAATCGCGCATGGCGGGTGCAGTGCAGCACGGCGGACTTCGATGGTAGACCGCTGAAATGACGGATGGTGCGCGCGGCGGGCGATCGTACGCGGCGCACATGTGCTGCGGTGCATCAATCGGTTTGGCGTCCTGGCGGGCCGCTTCACGACGCGATGTCGGGATGCGGGCTGTCCCGATTCCGCGATGACGGCGCCTATCGGCTGCGCGAGGGCGGCTTGATCGACGCCCGGACGCTCACACCGAATGGAGCGCCCGCAGTGTTTGCTGGCATGGGCGAGCGCGCGGGATTCGTCAGCGAACGCGCCGGCTCACGCGCTCGAGCGCTTCCGGATAGCGCTGCGCGGGATCATCCGAACTGCCGATCGCCAGTTCGAGATCGTGCAGGCGGCCATCGGTGAGTCCGTACACCCAGCCGTGCACGGTCAGCGACTGGCCGCGGTCCCGGGCATCGCGCACGACCGTGGTCTGACAACCGTTCTCCACCTGCTCGATCACGTTCAAGTCGCACAGCAGGTCGTAGCGCGCGCCGGGCGCTACCGCGTGCAGCGCCGCGTGGTGCTTGTTGGCCACATCGACGACGTGGTGCAGCCAGTAGTCCGCCAATCCCACGCGGCGTCCCTCCAGCGAGGCCTGCACGCCGGAGCAGTCGTAGTCGCCGCACACGATGATGTGCTCGACCTTGAGCAGGTCGACCGCGAACTGGATCGCGGCGAGGCAGTTCAAATCCGCATGCGCGACCACGTTGCCCACGTTGCGATGCACGAACACCTCACCGGGATTCAGACCGGTGATCTGATTGGCGGGCACGCGCGAATCGGAGCATCCGATCCACCGGTACTTCGGTGCCTGCCGGTGCGACATGCGCGAGAAATACTGCGGGTCGGCGGCCACCATGGCATCGGCCCAGGCGCGATTGCGATCCAGCAGGTCGGTCAGCTTGCGCGTCGGATTCGGCGTCGTTTGGTGGAGGCGACGGAATCGCCGTGCACACGAACGCGACCGTAGTCGCGGACTGCAATGCTCGAATGCGATTGCTCGGTACTCAAGGCTTGATGCGCACGCAGTGCGCCATCAGCAGCACATCGACATACTGCCCTGCGCGAAACGCGTAGTCGATTGCCCGGCCCTCGACCGTAAATCCGTGCGCTTCGAAAAGGCCGATGGCAGCGGCATTGTCGGTGTAGGTTTCCAACTCGACCCGGGTCACCGCGAGCCAGCCGTGACACAACTCGAGCGCGGCACCGACAAGGGCCGCACCCACGCCAGATCGGCGCGACTGCGCATCGACCGCCAGTCCGATATTGGCCGCGTGCTTGCGGCGCGCCGCTGCAAACACCTCGATGCCGATCTGGCCGAGCACCCGCTCGGCCGAGCACGCGACCAGACTGTAGAAGTTCTCGTGCCGCCGCGCGAGCCGTTGCTCCCACAGTTCGGCCGAGGGAAACGGCAACTGCAGCGTGCTCGCCACGTTGCCCGGCTGCGAATAGATCGCCCGGATCGCCTCGATGTCTCGCGCCTCGCTGTGGCGCACGATGATGGGCATCAGAAAAGACCTTTTCGATGGTCAGCGCAGAAATCGCCGCGAGCCGGATCTATTGTGGCTGCAAGACGGGGGTCGTTCAACGTGGCCGCAGCGATCGGCTACGCGGTCGCGCCGGACGGGACGGTCGCGCACGGGGTGCGCTCCTGCAGCGCCTCGCATGTCTGCGGGAGCGCGCCGTGCGCGCGACAAAAGCCAACTTCGCCGCCTCAACGATGCCCTTGAACAATCGCCGAGTTGGCCGCCTTCAATTGAAACAGGATTCCGCCGGCAGCAGCGAGTGCAGGCTCATCGACCCACTTGCTGCGCCAACGTTGAAGGTGGCCCGAGCGCGCGTGCAGTCGTCGAAGTCGATCTGCAGCCTGCCGCTCGGCTCGAGCTGGAAGGGCTGTGCCTGGTTCAATGCACCGCCGCTGCTGCGGGTCACGTTGAATACCGCGCGCAGGCCGTCGAAACCGGTGGCGCCGGTGTCGATTTGGTACCAGACCGGCACGCCGCCGGCGTAGGTCGCCCAGAGGCCAACTAGTCGGTCTTCGCCGGGCACTGGCAGCAGATATAGGCCCTGGCCGGGGGTCGCCGGATCGAACCAGAATCCGCCGAAGGGGAACGGCTGCAGCGGTTGACCGAGCGGCACGCCGCGGCCGAGCAACTCGATGCGGGTCCGGACGCGGTTCACGTCGGAGCCGGGAGCGCGGCTGAGCGTCCAGCGCAGGCGGAAGCCGCTGTTGTCGGCGAATCGGCCCTGCGCGGTGATGTGCAACAGCGGTACTGCGCTCTGGCTCGGTCGCAGCAGTTCGTTGAACTGCGTGGCGCTACCCATTCTGGCCGACGGCAGCGCCAGCAGTTCGGGCATGGTCAGCACACCGTCGGCGGCGGCGGCGACGAACTCGGCGTGGCGCACGAACAGCACCGGGACGGCGCTACGGCCGATCAGCCGCGAGTACAACGGCGCCGGGTCGACGCCGGGTGCATTCCTCCAGACCTCGTAGCCTCCGATGTCGTTGAGCGGGCACGAGAACGCGCGCGGCGCGTCGAACACCTGGAGCAGGTTGAAACTGGCGGGGACGCAACTGAGCTGCCGGTACAGCACGATGGCCGCCCACTCGCCGTTGTTGGGAACCAGGGCCGGGTCGACCGATGCGAACTCGATGCGCGCGTAGAACGGCGGGCCGAAGGTTTGACCGGGGATCTCCAGACGCAACTCGGCCCGGGCGATGCCGCTCATGGCGACGCAGGCAAGCAGCGCGGCGCCGAGCAGGCGGCGCATCGGCAGCAGGTGGCTCAGTACAGATGTCGATGCGAACATGGCAGCAAGCTTGGGGAAAGGGTCGCTAGACCGGGCTTGAAGCTTCGCGGGTTGTCGCGGCGCCGCCTCTAGGTTTATGTCAGAATCGTCTCAGGAAATTCTCACGTCGATGCTTGCGGCGCCAGCAGCGCCACCGGCATCGATCTGCAGCCAACGGGCGTGGGCCGAGAGGGAACTGTCCGTGAACCAGTTGCTGTGCTTTGGCGATTTCGAACTCGACACCGAGATTCACCTGCTGCAGCGCGGCGGCACAATGGTCGCCCTGCCACTGAAGGCGGTCCACGCACTCGAGCTGCTCGCCGCCGCACCCGGCCGCCTGCTCACGCGACAGGCCCTGATCGACGCACTGTGGGCCGACCGGGTCGTCGAAGAGCAAGGCCTGAGCCAGCTGGTTTACCTGCTGCGGCGCACGCTCGGCTCGCGCCAGGACGGCCGCAACTGGATCGAGACAGTCCCCAAGCGCGGCTATCGTTTCAACGGCGATGTCGAACGCGCTGAGCAGCCGCCGCTGGCACGGCCCGCGCACCAGCCGACCCCCACCGTGGTGGTGCTGCCGTTCCGCGAGACCGCCTGCAGCGAGGGCGGACTCGGTCTGGCGCTGGCAGATGCGTTGGTGACCCTGCTGGCGCGCCACGCAGGTCTGGTCGTGCGCCCGCTCGGCAACCTGCAGAAACAGATCGAGGACATCGGTGACCCGGTGGCGCTGGGGCGTACGCTGGGTGCCGACCTGCTGGTCGAGGGCGGACTGCAGACCATCGGCAGCAGCTTGCGGGTGACGTTGCGGCTGTGGGGCGGTGGCTTGCAGCAGCTATTGTGGAGCGAGCGCTTCGGCAGCGAGATCACCGAGCTGTTCGCACTCGAGGATGCGATCGGTGCTGCGCTGCTGCAGCGCATGCTGCCGGCCGGTTTCATCCCGCTCCCAGCCTCACCGGTGCAACGCTCGCCCAGCGCTGCGGTGCGCGAGCAGCTGTTGCGCTGCAATTTTCTCTGGCATCGCTGGAACCCCGCCGCATGGCACGAAACGATCGCCACGGCACGTGCCGCGCTCGCGCTCGATGGCGCCAACGCCGAAGCCCGCTGCTGGTGGGGCGTGGCGCTGATCACGCTGGCGATAAGCGGCCAGATCGAAGGCGATCCGGCGTTCCGCCAGGCGCGCACGCTGTTCCACGAGGCCGAACGACGCGACCCGCATTCCGACCGCGCCGCGGAAGGCCTTGCCGCGATCGCACTGTTTCACGACTGGGACCCGGCAACCGCGATCGTGCTGCTGCAACGCGCGATCCGCAGCAATCCCGGCAACGTGACCGCGCGCGATCTGTACGGCCTGGCGCTGGTCGCCAGCGGCGATGTCGGCGGCGCGGTGCGCGAGGTCCGCGGCGCGCTGCAGATCGACCCGCTGTCGCTCATCGTCGGCACCGACCACGGCGCCATTCTGATGTTCGCGCGT
>Ga0136636_10001970_pt1 | contig 12184 bp, 8 predicted proteins | sample AntDrymUQ8522106_2_FD_104653 | JGI IMG/M metagenome (GOLD analysis project Ga0136636, IMG submission 104653) | Polar desert sand microbial communities from Dry Valleys, Antarctica - metaG UQ852 (21.06) | ecosystem: Environmental > Terrestrial > Soil > Desert | place: Antarctica: Dry Valley... | reverse complement strand
GCCGGCTCCCACAACGAGAGAGTGTGCTCGGTGTCAGTCTTGTGCGTTCGGAGCCCACGATTGCACGCCCGGCGATGAAATTCCCGTCTGGCATGCGCGAGCCCACCCGGTGGGCGATTGATGTAACGGCACGAATCGGTTCTGCCGGTCGCGCACGGCCAGCGTTTGCGCGAGCCGCCACGGCAGCGCCCGCGGCAACGGTTGGCGCCACTGCCCTTCAGGCGCTGCGCGCGGCCAATGGATCGCCCCAGACCACGCGATCGCGGCCGTTGCGTTTGGCCGTGTATACCGCCTGGTCGGCGCGTTCGAGCATGTGCTTCCAGCTCAACTCGCCCGGCTGGCGGGACGCGCCGCCGATGCTGACCGTCAACGGGATGCTCAGGCTGTCGGCGGTGATCGGGCGCTCACGCACCGAAACGCGGATGCGTTCGGCCACTTCGCGCGCCTCGTTGGCATCGCTTCCAGGCAACACCACCAGGAATTCTTCGCCACCGTAGCGGCCGATCGCCTGACCGGGCTTGAGCAGGTGTTCGATGCGCTGGGTCACTCGCGCGAGGCACTCGTCGCCAGCGCTATGCCCGTGCAGGTCGTTGACCTTCTTGAAGTGATCGAGATCGATGAACAGCACCGCCAGAGGCTGCCGCGCATGCACCGCGGTGGCGAACGCGGTTTCAACCGTCGCCTCGATGTTGCCGCGGTTGAGCGCGCCGGTCAACGCGTCGTAGCTGGCCTTCTGCTGCAAAGCGACGTGGCGCTGGCCTTCGGCCGCGGCCTTGGCACCGAGCGAGAGAAAATCGCGTGCGACGTCGAAGTCCTCGGCTGAGAATTCCTGCCAGGTTTCGCGCGCGATGAGCACCACGGCCCATGCCGTATCGCCGCCGCGCAGCGGCACCACGGCGGCCTTGAGCAGGGTGCCATCGTTGGCCGCCTGGTCGGCATCGGTGGGGCTGAGCACGATGCTGCGCCCCGATTGCGCCACGGAGCGCAGGGTCGCGCCGCGCTTGCGTACGTATTCAGTCACCTTGTCGCGCACCGTTGCCGGTTCGGCGACCAGCAGGCGTGCGCCATCGGTGGATTCGGCGACCCACGCGGCACCCCGCATCGGCAGTACCTGGCGCAGCGCCGCCAGCGCGCGCTTGTATGCCGTGAACGTCAGGTCCTTGCCAGCATGCTGGACCAGGGTTTCGAGGCTTTCGACCAGGGCGCGACGGGTCTGTGCCACGCGCAGGCGCGCTTCTGCCTGGTCGCGCTGGAACTGCGCCCGGTCGCGCTGCTGACGCAGGTCCAGCGCGCGGTCGGCAAGGCCGATCGACAGCACCACGGCCAGCATGGCCACGCCGATCTGCACGCCGTAGGTCGATACCGGGTCGGCGTCGCCGTAGCCGAGCACGAAGCGCAGGCGCCAGGCAACCAGCAGGACCATCACAGCCGACGCCACGAGCACGAACATCGCAGCGCGGCGAGCATGCCGCAGCGACAACAGCGGGGTAACGAATGCCAACAAAGCCAGACCCAGGACACCCCAGTTGTATGCGTGCCGCAGCAAGTCGGCGAACTGCGGCAGCGGCAACACCGACAGCAGCGCGATTCCAAGCACCAGCCAGCGCGCGATGTCCACCACCCGCGAGAATCTCGGCCGAATGTCCGCGATGGCGCAGAACGACTGGATGAACGCGGTACAGAAGAATGCCGACATGGCGCCAAACACCATCCATGGAAACAGCCCTTCCATGCCGGGCATTGATCGCTCCGGCAACCACGCAAACAGGCCCGCAGCATGCGCCATCCATGGAACCATGCTCAGCTGGAAGGCAACCAGCAGCCCGTAGGCGCGATCGCGCAGATACAGCAGGAACATGCCATTCATCAGCGCCATCGACAGCAGGCTGAGCAGCACGAAGGTGGTGATCGCCACGCCGACCCGGTCGCGCGCTGCAAACACTTGCCACGAACTGACACCGAAGATCAGCCGCGAGGGCACCTGATCGCTCACCTGCACATAAAAGGCTCCACCGGGCAGCTCGCGCGGCAGCGCAAACGCATAGCAGCACACGCTGAACTGCGCGCTGGCAGAGGCGTCGCGCGTGCCATCGCGCAGCGTGCGCCAGTTGCCGCCCGGGGTGGGCACGTGCACCACGATCGCATCGATCGGAAGGCGGTCGATGGTGAACACCAGGTCGGTGGCGGGCGCATCAGGATCGATGCGGACCCGAAACCAGCGGCTGGTGTCGAGGCCGTCCGGCACCCAGCGGGGGGCGGAAAGAACCGTGAAACGCGCATCGTAGTTGCCGCCGAGCACGTCGGATTCGGGCGCCGCCACCGTCAACTGTGCTACCTCGATAGGCACGTCGGCGTGCGCCGCAGCCCAAGGCAGCAGCGCAAGAAGCATCGCCAACAGGGCCCCTCTGCCATGCATTCGGCGGTCCTTTGCAGCGCACTGGAGCAATCGGCTTCAGGCGAACGAGTACCCTACACGGACAGCCCGAGGCAACACAATCAGGGCCTGCCTGGATTGCCGGATGGCGCGAAAAAGCAGCGTCAAAGGTACGCCGCTCAGCCGAATCCGCTCAGACCGGGATGCCCTGCGGGATCTGATCGTCGTCCGAGGCGATGGCAGCCCGCGCTTCACGCAGCTGCGCATCCACGCCGTCGACCACCGCGCGCGCGGCCGGCAGGCAGGCCTCCGGCACCATCACCGACACCAGCCCCATGGGCGGCAGCTCACCGATCGCGCCAGTCAAATACTCGCCGGCCACGTAAGCTGGAATGCCCTGGGCTTCCAGCGCTGCCTTGAGCAGGTGGGCATCGAGTATGTTTTCGGCGTGATAGATGGTTCGCATCGGATGCTCCGACGCTAACCTATGCGCAGCCTGCGGTAAACCACGCCGTGCAAATCCGCCACGAAACGAACGATCCGTGAAGGCGACAGATCGGGCAGCATGCCAACGAATGCAACACGGCGGGGCATGCACTATGCTGCGCCGGTAGAACCATGGTCAGGACCATGCTCGACGGCGATCTTTTCGAGGTGCAGGAACCGCAGGTGGAAGTGGACGGTGAACTGACCGGCCGCATCCACCACGCGCTGCTGGAGCTGCTGGAAGCGCGCCGTACCTTGTCCACCGTGTGCCCCAGCGAGGCCGCCCGCGCGTTGGCGAAAGAGCTCAAGTGCGAATGGCGCGACCTGATGCGCCCGGTACGTTACGTGGCCGGCCGCATGGTCGAGCAGGGCATCATCGACATCGTGCAGCACGGTCGGCGGGTCGAGATCGGCGAGGCACGAGGACCGATCCGCCTGCGCCTGCGCCAGCCGCGGATGCGCTGAGGCACCTGCTGTCGCACTGAGTGCCTGGACACGCCCCACCCTCGCACGCGCGAACGGCGGGATACACAGGGCTGGTAAACTCGGCGGCTCGCTGCTCTGAACACCCTGCGCCATGAACGATACGCCCGCCCCGATCAATCATTTCATCCGCCAGATCGTGCGCGACGACGTTGCGGCCGGCAAGCACGGCGGGCGCGTGGCAACCCGCTTCCCGCCCGAGCCCAACGGCTATCTGCACTTGGGTCATGGCAAGTCGATCTGTCTGAATTTCGGCATCGCCAGCGAGTTCGGCGGCACCTGCAACCTGCGCTTCGACGACACCAATCCGGCCAAGGAGGACATCGAGTACGTCGAGTCGATCAAGGCCGATGTGCGTTGGCTGGGCTTTACCTGGAACGCGCAGCTGCATGCGTCCGACTACTTCGAGGTGATGTACCGCGCAGGCGAGAAGTTGATCGATCAGGGCAAGGCCTTCGTGTGCGACTTGAGCGCCGATGAAGTGCGCAGCTATCGCGGCACGCTGACCGAGGCGGGGCGCAACAGCCCGTTCCGCGAGCGCAGCGCCGCGGAGAACCTCGACCAGTTCCGCCGCATGCGCGCCGGTGAGTTCGCCGATGGCGCCAAGACCCTGCGTGCGAAGATCGACATGACCTCGGGCAACATCAACCTGCGCGATCCAGCCCTGTACCGGATCCGCAAGGTCTCGCACCAGAACACCGGCGATGCGTGGTGCATCTACCCGATGTACGACTACGCGCACTGCATCAGCGACGCGGTCGAAGGGATCACCCATTCGCTGTGCACGCTGGAGTTCGAAGACCACCGGCCGCTGTACGACTGGTGCCTCGACCAGCTCGATCTCGCCCACGACCCGCAGTTGACCGAACCGCTGCGCGCTGCCGGCCTGCACCTGCCGGTCTCGCGACCGCAGCAGATCGAGTTCGCGCGCGGCAACCTCGATTACACCGTGCTGAGCAAGCGCAAGCTCATAAGCCTGGTGCACGACGGTCTGGTCGACGGCTGGGACGATCCACGCATGCCCACCCTGTCGGGTGCGCGCCGGCGCGGCTATCCGCCGGCGGCGATCCGCAACTTCTGGGAGCGCGCCGGCATCACCAAGCAGGTCAGCGTGATCGGCTTCGACGTGCTCGAAGGCTGCGTGCGCGAGGAACTCGATGCCAGCGCCGAACGGCGCATGGCGGTGCTCGATCCGCTGCAGCTGGTGATCGACAACCTGCCGCCCGAGCATGCCGAGCAGCTGAGCTTTCCCAACCATCCGAAGGACGACAGTCGCGGCACCCGCACGGTGGCGTTCGCGCGCGAGCTGTGGATCGAGCGCGAGGACTTCATGGAGGTGCCGTCGAAGGGATTCCACCGGCTGGTACCCGGTGGCGAAGTGCGCCTGCGCGGGGTCGGCATCGTGCAGTGCGTGGCGGTGCAAAAGGACGGCGACACGGTGGTCGCGGTGCACTGCACCCTCGACCCGCTGACCCGCTCCGGTCTGCCGGGTGCCGATCGCAAGGTCAAGGGCACCATCCATTGGGTGAGTGCGGCCCACGCGATCGACGCCGAAGTGCGCCTCTACGAGCGTCTGTTCAGCGTGCCCGATCCGGACGACGACAGCGACGGCAAGAGCTATCGCGACCATCTCAATCCGCAGTCCAAGCGCGTGGTGCGCGGTTACGTGGAGGCATCGGTGGCGAGTGCGGCACCCGGCAGCGCCGTGCAGTTCGAGCGCCTGGGCTACTTCGTGATCGACGCGACTGACAGCCAGCCCGGCGCCCTGGTGTTCAACCGCACGGTGACGCTGCGCGATTCGTTCGCGAAGAAGCCGTAGCAGGCAACGCGCACGCGCGGCGATTCCGCACGCGCTTGCGTGCAGGCGGCTATGATCGGTCGCATCGCACGCTGAGGTATCTGCCAGTGGCAACTTTACGCAAGCTCGTGCTGGCCGTGGTTCTTGTGTTGCTGACCGCGTGCGCGCATTCGTCCGAACCGCCTGATGGAGCGGCTGCGAATACGGGAGAAGCCGCATCGACGCCGGCGCAACGACTCGCCTGCACCAGCGATGCACAATGCGTGGTCAAGAACATCGGCAACTGCTGTGGCTACTTCCCGGCCTGTGTACATCGCGACCAGCCAGTCGATCCGCTCGCCGTGCAGCGTCGTTGCGCCGAACTGGGGATGCAATCGATCTGCGGCTTCGCTGAAATCGCAGGCTGTGCCTGTGTCGACAGCGTCTGCAAACCAATCGAATCGCAGGAAAACATGCGCTAGGGTCCTGCCTATCGATCCCCTGGCCCTGAGCAGACCGCCCGCCATGATCTTCACCCAGATCCATCTCACCCTGCCGCCGTGGATCCACGAGGCTGTGAATCCCGGCACTGTCTGTACCGACGACGACAGCAAGGTCGCACTCGCGATCACGCTGTCGCGCCTGAACGTGGAGTACCGCACCGGCGGCCCGTTCGGCGCGGCGATCTTCGATCACAGCGGCAAGCTGGTCAGCGTCGGCGTCAACCGCGTGATGCCGCTCAACTGCTCGGTCGCCCACGCCGAAATGATGGCGTTCATGTCCGCCCAGATGCGCCTGCAGCAATTTCGCCTCGACGCCGATGACGGCCACCGCTTCACCCTGGCCACCAGCAGCCAACCCTGCTGCCAGTGCTACGGCGCCACCATCTGGAGCGGAGTGCGCGAGCTGCTGATCGGCGCGCGCTCCGAAGACGTCGAAGCACTCACCGAATTCGACGAAGGCCCGTTGCCCGCCGACTGGGTCGGCGAGCTCGAGCGGCGCGGGATTTCGGTGCGCCGCGACATCCGGCGCGAGGAAGCGCGGTCGGTACTTTCCATGTACGCATCGACCAGCGGCGCACGCTATTGAGTCGTGCGGCAAAACGGATACGAAGAACGCGTCGGCCGTGAAATGCGAAGGGCGCCTTGCGGCGCCCTTCGGGAGGTGAACAACGACCGGATCAGGGGCCCGGCGGCTGCGGCTCGAAGCCGTTGCTGAATAGCACGTCCGACGTGACCGTCAGGTTGATCGGCACCAGGGTGATCGGCTCATCCGCATCCGTGCCTTCGGAAGAGACGCACACATAGGTACCGTAGCTTCCAGCGGCCAGGGTCGCGGCATTGACAGTCAAGGTAACCGTGGTGCTCGCGAGAGCGCCCAGCGTGCCACTGGTAACGTCAGCCGACAACCAAGGCGCGCCGCAGCCCACGCTGCCGGCCACCGCCAGCGTGAAGCCGCTGGCCGGACCCGGGCCTGGCGCGCCGGTGAGCGCAGGCACGCCCCACGCCGGCGTGGGGCCCGAAGGCGTGATGGTGCGCGGCGCGAGTCCGGTGACCGGCGCGCCGACCCCGGTGATGCGCCACGCCCACAGCGGATTGCCGGCAGTATTGTTGCCGACGCCCGGCATCTCCGGGAACACCGTAACCCAGTAGCGGCCGGTGGTCAGGTTCAGGGCCGGTGCGCCGTTGGTGGCGAGGTTGATCGCGATGTTGTTGCCGGTCAGCGACAGCCCCGCTGCGGTCGCGGCGACACGCAACGAATACACCGGCACCGCACCGAAGCCCTCCGGTGCACCCGCTGGTACGCCGTTGTTGTCGGCGTAAACGTGGAAGTTGATGAACGGCGAGTTCGTCGCGTTCAGGACAGTTCCACCGGGCAAAGCGAAGCCATCGGCGCGCAGGGTCGTCACTTGGGCCGTGCCGCTGACCGTGAAGTCATCGGCGATGTAGGAGCCGGTGTTAGCTGGCGTGGTCCCGGCGAACTGGGCAGAGACGAAGCCGTTGCCCAAAAACTGCGTCTGCGCGAGCAGCGGGCCCGACTGCGTCCCGGAGGCCAGCGCCCAGTTGATCGTTGGATTGCCGCTGTTGGACACCGCGAGCGTAGCGGTGCCGCTGCTGCCCGCCTGGACCGACAACGCAATCCCGGCTGTGTTGCTGACCGCGATGTCAGGCGCCGCGGCGCGGACGGCCAGCGGGAAGCGCTGCTCGACCACCGCGTTGTTGTTCGGCGTGAGCACCACCTCGCCGAAGGTGAAGGCCGTCTGGCTGAGGGTGGACGCATTGATGTTGAACGCCAAAGCCTGCGTCGCGCCGGCAGCCAGCGTGAACGTGGCCGGCGTCACGGTGCCGGCGCCCACCGGGAGGCCGTCAACGGTGGCCGTCCAGGTGATCGACGCGGTGGCCGTGCTGCGCACCGTGCGATTGACCGTGCACGTGCCGACGCAGTTGCGCAACTGCAGGCTGGGCAGGTTGAGCGTCGCGGGGTTGCCGCCAGTTGCCGGATTGGCGGCTGTGAAATTCGCTCCGGTTTCGTTCATCACGAGGCCGGCCTTGGCCGCGCGCGTGAGGTCCACTCGACCGCCGCCACGATCGAAGGGGTCGCTGGGAACCGTTGCCGGGTTGGTGGCCGAGGACTTGAACACACCCTGCGTGCGGGCCGTGCTGACCATCGCCGACTTCACCTCGGACGGCGTCAGCGCCGGATTCAACGCACGCACCAGTGCTGCGGCGCCCGCAATATGCGGCGACGACATCGAGGTGCCGCTGAGCAACCCGGTGGCCCCGTTCAGCGCTGGGTTCAGGCTGCCCGGTGGACCCACGCGGTTCCATCGCGCTACCGAGGCGAGGACGTTGACCCCAGGACCTGTGATGTCGGGCTTGAGCAGGTCGAAATTGGCCGGGCCAATCAGGCTGAACGACGCTATCACGTCGCCCTGCCCCGGGAACGCCTGCCCCGGGAACGCGATACCCGCGGTCGCGGTCGCGGGATCGGTGGCGACATGGGTACGGATCGCGGTGCCAGCGACCGTGTCGTTGATAACCCAAGCGGGAACGCTGCCGCCAGCGGCAGCATTCAGCGGCGTGTCGGCGAGGAAGATCACGCCTGCGGCGCCTGCGACACCTGCGGCATTGACGCGCGAGATCGTTCCGCAAACGCTGGTCGCGGTTCCAAAACGCAGCAGTGCGATGCCGCTGGTACCACCGCGGCGGAAGGCGTCCAGCGGATAAGGGGTGCAACCGTCTGCGTTGGTGCTGCCATCGCCGAACTGCGGGCTGATGATCACCGGCGTGCTGGCGGGGATCGGCGCACTGAGGAACGGCGGCGCCACGCCCGGCTGCAGCGGCACGTTGGTCGCCGCGACCGGCGGGCTCGCCGGCGCGGTGAGGTTGAACAGGTTGCCGAATGTGGCCCGGTCATGGGTCGAGGCCGCGACCGTCGACACCCAAGGTGCGACGTGGTTCGTGGTGCCCGGGGTCGGCGTGCCGTTGCCGGCAGCTGCAGCGACGAACACACCGGCATTGTTTGCTGCGAGGAACGCCAGCGAGTTGGCGTCCGTCCACGGCGACTGGCTGCCGCCAATGGAGAAGTTGACGACATCGATGATGCCGTCGGCAACGACTTGATTGATCGAACCCAGCGTCGACACGTTGGGGCACAGGCCCTGGCCGGCGGTGTTGGTGTAGCACGCGTCGTAGATCACCAGATTCGCGCGCGGCGCGACGCCGGAGATGCTGGCGCTGACGCCTGCGATCACCGTAGTGCGGCGGTTGCCGCCCGCGGTGGAAGCAGTGTGCGAGCCGTGGCCGTTTTCGTCCTCATAGCCGGCTCCCTCGAACTGCCCGACCGGGAAAGCAGCATCGGTGAAGTCCCAGCCGCCAATCAGCTTGTCATTGCAGACGTCGCGGGTCGGGTTGTGGTTGGGGTTGGTCGGGTTGCACCAGCCGACGAAGTTGCCCGTGCCGAGCGGGTTGGCGTGGTCGTAGCCGTCGAGATCGATGTCGGTGAAGGAGGAGCTGCCAAGGTTGGCGCCGGAATCGATGATGCCGATCACGACCCCTTCGCCACGAGTCGCGACGTTGCCCGGCGAATTGCTGCCGTTCCAGAGTGTCGGCGCACCGATCAGCGCGGGGCCGGCGTCGGTGGCGAGCGCGAACTCCTTGTAGCCCTCCACCAGCGCGACCTCAGGATTGGCCGACACTGCGGCGAGTTCGGCCTCTGTCAGGGCCAGGACCATGCCGTTGAACGCGTGCTGGAAGCGGAATTGCGGGGCGAGCGGCGCAACACTGCGCCCGATCGACCCCGAGATGCTGGCCAGAAAGCGGTCCTGCTCGGAGCGCAGGAAGTCAACGTAGGCCAGAGCCGCAGGCGACTTGACATCCATGCGCCCGTTGCCCAAGCGCGGCACGGCAGCCAGACTGGCCTTGCCGCCCTCGTACATCGCCAGAGCGGGCTCGCGCAGTCCAATGATGTAGAGCTCACGGCCTTGGGCGTTCTCGAGTGCGGCCACCGATTTCGGCGCCAGCGTGACACCTTCAGCCGCGACCGCCGCTGATGGGGCGCCGCCGGCGGCGACGATGGCCGCGGCGATCGCGCTGATGCGCAGGCCACGCATTCCAGAAAATACGATCATTGTACTGCTCCCCCCGATGGACATTACGACCGCGCGCGGTGCGCGAAGCCAATGAAGTTGGACAGCGGCGTGTTAATACGCGCAGGCTTGCGTGAAGTCAACCGCTGTCTCGGGGCGATGGTCCGAGCCGCCCTCGATCACCGCCCCTCAGGGCCAACATCCCGCTTGGCAGGCAGGGGCAATACTCACATGTGTCGAGGCGGTGTCCATGTTTGGTGACGGAACAACCTGGTTGCTGCACTGTCGCACCGGCTTCGAGCCCGAATGCGCGGAAGAGTCCGTGTCGATGGCTGCACGCCATGGCAAGCATGCCTTCGCACGCACCGCGCGCGGCGACGCACTGGTGGAAATCGTCAGCGCCGACGGCACCGCACTTGGCCCCGCACCGCAGTGGCGAGAGCTGATCTTCGCGCGCCAGTCGCTGGCCCTGCTGGCCAGCTTCGACGCGCTCGATCCGAAGGACCGGCTCGGTCCGCCGATCGAGGCGCTCGCCGACGCCGGCATGCGCGTGGCCGACCTGTGGGTGGAGAGCCCCGACAGCGAGGCCGGCGGGGACCTGCGCGCACTGGCGCGTGCGCTGGAGGCGGCCGCCGTACCTGCGCTGCGCAAGCGCACCCTGGTCGATCCGGCCTCGCATTGGCGCGCGCACCTCGTGCTGCGTTCCGGCACCCACGCCCTGCTCGCGTATGCCGACTTGCGCCACGCATCGCCCTGGCCCATGGGCATCCCGCGCCTGAAGTTTCCGAAGGATGCGCCGAGCCGCTCCACGCTGAAACTCGACGAGGCCTTTCTGGTGCTGCTCGACGACAGCGAGCGCGCGCGTTTGCTGCGGCCCGGCATGACGGCGGTCGATCTGGGCGCAGCACCCGGCGGTTGGACCTGGCAATTCGTCGCCCGCTCGATCCATGTGACGGCCATCGACAACGGGCCGATGGATGCGAAGCTGATGGACTCCGGTCTGGTCGAACATCGCCGCGAAGACGGTTTTCGTTACCGCCCCCGCCAGCGCGTTGATTGGGTCGTGTGCGACATGGTCGAACAACCTGCGCGGGTCGCCGCGTTGATGGGCGAATGGCTGGCCGGCGGCCATGCGCGCGCGGCCGTGTTCAATCTGAAGCTGCCGATGAAAAAGCGCTGGCTGGAAGTGCGGCGCTGCCTCGATGGACTGGATGATGCGCTTGAAGGGCGCTGGTCGCTGCGTGCCAAGCAGCTGTATCACGATCGGGAAGAGATCACGGTGGCGGCGGTGCCGCGGTAGCTCGGCGATTCGGGCGCCGAATGCGTTCGATGCGACGTTCAGGCCTGCGTTGCGCGAGTGTGTTTTGGTGATTCAATTACCGCAGACCCGGGACCGGGCTCAAGCGTCGGGCGACAGGTCTAACCGTAAACCAACCACTCATCGGTCCCCTTTCTGCGCACGACCCTGCCAACCGTCGTAAAAGGGCAATGGGGTCAGGTCTTGCTTTGCCATATTCGCCCCACACCCACAGCCCTCCCCCTCAACCCCGCCGCGCAATACGACTGATCGTGGCGTAGTGAAGTCCGAAGTGCATGCCGATCTGCGCCAGCGTCCAGCCGCCACTGGCATAGGCGGCGCGGATGGCAGTATCGCGGTCCGGACTTCCCTCATCGTATTGCGCCAGGGTCCGCCACGCCCGCGCTCGGCGGGGCACCTCGCACAGCCCTGTGCGAACTGGATTGAGCACGAGGTAGCGCAACAGCTCCGTCAGGTAGCTGTTGTTGTCGATCAGGATCGCCTTGAAGCGGCCCTGCAACAAATGGCCGACACGCCGACGGCGGCGGTTGAATGCCTGCGTGTAGGTGCCATTGATCTCGCGCATGCCGCTCGACAGCGAACCGCGACGCGTTTCGACCAGCAGGTGGTAGTGGTTGCCCATCAAGCAGTACGCCCACAGCACCCAGTCGAAACGTTCACATGCGCTCGCCACGCCATCGAGAAACGTCTGCCGATCCTGATCGTCGAGGAAGATCGGCTCGCGCGCGTTGCCGTGCGCCATCACGTGATAGCAGGCGCCGGCGAACTCGATGCGGAGCGGTCGGGACATTGCTGGAGACTGTCATCATGATGTGGGAAAACAAGACCTGACCCTTTGCCTCCCTCTTGCCTGCCTGACCCGTTGCCCACAAAGGACTTCCAAGGAACTCTCGTAAAGAACTCTCGGGAACCGTTGACCCTTGTGGCAAAACAAGATCTGACCCCTCGGATAAAGAACTCTCGGGAACCGTTGACCCTTGTGGCAAAACAAGACCTGACCCCTCGGACTAGACTTGTGGCAAAACAAGATCTGACCCCTCGGACTAGACCTGCAAGATCTGACCCCTCGGACTAGACCTGACCCCTCGGACTTCCTCGGACTTGCGTATTGCTGGCCAACTCCCGAGCCATGTTGCGGTGTTGCCTGAATCGGGTCCG
>Ga0136636_10001969_pt1 | contig 12186 bp, 17 predicted proteins | sample AntDrymUQ8522106_2_FD_104653 | JGI IMG/M metagenome (GOLD analysis project Ga0136636, IMG submission 104653) | Polar desert sand microbial communities from Dry Valleys, Antarctica - metaG UQ852 (21.06) | ecosystem: Environmental > Terrestrial > Soil > Desert | place: Antarctica: Dry Valley... | reverse complement strand
TGGTGCCGATTGTCGGATTCGAACTGACGACCTACCGCTTACAAGGCGGTTGCTCTACCAACTGAGCTAAATCGGCGAAGTCAATAGTTTACATGATTCACGGCACAAAATTCGCAACTACTTGATTCTTGTCAACGAAGGCTTGCTATTTTTTTTCGGTGATAGGGTTGAATTCGTGGTGTCAACCTCTCGGTCAGCGCCATCGCCAGAGTCAACGACCGATAGTGCCGTAGCGGCTATCGATGCCTGAGCGTCACGCACACGGGATGCGTCGTCTGGGAGTTCTGACGACGTCATCTCCTCAGCCGCAAACGCCATGCCTTGCCCGTTTTCGCGAGCAAAGATGGCAATGACCCGCCCCACTGGGATCAAAATCTCCCGTGCAACACCACCAAACCGCGCCTTGAACTCAATGTAGTCGTTGCCAATACGCAATCCGGTCGTGGCATCAAAACCGACATTAAGAACAATCTCACCGCCTTTGACATACTCTTTGGGTACCTGAACGGCTCCGTCAACCGCCACGGTGATGTAGGGCGTGAACCCATTGTCAGTGCACCACTCATGCAGTGCGCGGATCAGGTAAGGCCTGGTTGTGTTGGTTTCGGATTGCATCTCGGTCGACATCCCTGTTGCGCCCTAGCGACGCATGACTTTCTCAGAAGGCGTCAGTGCTTCAATGTACGCCGGACGTGAAAAAATACGCTCGGCGTACTTAAGCAAGGGCGCCGCGTTTTTGCTCAGCTCAATACCGTAGTAATCCAAACGCCACAACAAGGGTGCAATGGCGACATCCAACATGGAGAAGCCATCGCCCAGCATGAATTTGTTTTTCAAGAAGACCGGGGCCAATTGCGTCAAACGGTCACGGATATGCGCGCGGGCCTTCTCTAGCGCCTTGTCATTTGCTTTGGCCACGCGTGACTCCAAAGTGGACACGTGAACAAACAGTTCCTTTTCAAAATTCAGCAGAAAAAGTCGCACGCGCGCCCGATCAACCGGATCGCCGGGCATCAGTTGCGGATGGGGAAAGCGCTCGTCAATGTATTCATTGATGATGTTGGATTCGTAAAGAATTAAATCCCGCTCGACCAAAATGGGCACCTGACCATACGGATTCATCACACTGATGTCTTCTGGCTTGTTGTACAGGTCCACATCCCGGATTTCAAAGTCCATGCCCTTCTCGAACAAAACGAAGCGGCAACGATGTGAAAAAGGGCATGTTGTCCCCGAGTAAAGCACCATCATGATGGGATTCCTAAAAAAATAAAAGAGCGGGAGGCCTTGCAGCTACCCACTCTGAACAGCCCGAACAACGTCACGACGTCACCCGGACAAACCTACGAACTATGTGATGTCTTTCCAGTACGCCTTATTCAAACGCCACGTCAGAAAAGACAACCCCGCAAGAAACACCAACACCCAAGCACCAATGATTTGGCGTGTGGTTTGCGCTGGCTCTGCCATCCACTGCAGATAATTCACCAAGTCACCAACCGCATGATCATACTCAGCAGCTGACATGGACCCCGGGGTCACCTGCTCCCAGCCTTTGAATGCATGCGTTTCATGATCCATCACCGCACGCCGTTCGCCTTGCAGCTCCCAAAGAACATGCGGCATGCCCACATTGGGAAAAACCAGATTATTCCACCCGGTCGGACTGTTGTCATCACGGTAGAAGGTGCGCATGTAGGTGTACAGGTAATCGGCGCCCGTTCCGTTGGCACCCGCGCGAGATCGGGCAATCACCGTCAGGTCAGGCGGATTTTTTCCAAAAAACTCCGTGGCCTGTTTCGGAGCCAAAGACGCCACCATGGTGTCGCCAATTTTTGAATCGGTCACCAGCAAACTGTTTTTGATCTGGTCTTGTGTCAAACCAATGTCTTGCAGTCGGGTGTACCGCATGAACGCAGCGGAATGGCAGTTCAAACAATAGTTAACGAATAACTTGGCGCCATTTTGCAAGGAGCCCATGTCGCTGATGCGGTTAGGCGCCTTGTCCCACGCCACGCCACCGCCAGCGGCAAGAGCGGAGGTCGCCAAGCCAAGCGCGATAGCGGAACCTGTCAACAGCTTTTTGATAATTCTCATGTTCAGCATGGTGTTTCTCGGTATCAATGAGGCGTGAAAGTGACGCGACTTGGCACGGGCTTGAACGTACCCAAACGACTCCACCAGGGCATCAACAAAAAGAATCCGAAGTAGAACAACGTACCGGCCTGAGAGATGCGCCCCGCAATATCCGACACCGGTTGGGTTCCCAGATAGCCGATCACCAGGAAATTGACCACAAACAACGCATAGAGGTACTTGTGCCAATCAGGACGGTATCGAATGGATTTGACAGGACTGTTGTCCAACCATGGCAGGAAGAACAAAATCACCACACCCCCGCCCATGGCCACAACGCCCCAGAACTTGGGATCAATGGAGTGCATCATCGCGATGATCACCACGGCCGCGCCGACGATGCCGGCTTTGAAAACCATCGGCAGCTTACCCTTGACAACGGCCAGAACAGCACCCACGGCGACACACGCTTGCAGCACATACATCAACTCCGTGGTGACCGCGCGCAGCAAGGTATAGAACGGGGTGAAATACCAAACGGGCGCAATGTGCAGTGGTGTTTGGAACGGATCAGCGGGAATGAAGTTGTTGTACTCCAAGAAGTACCCGCCCATTTCAGGCGCAAAGAACACGATGGCCGAAAATACAAACAGGAACACGCTGACACCAAAAATATCATGCACCGAGTAGTACGGGTGAAATGGAATCCCATCGAGCGGTTTGCCATTGGCGTCCTTCGTGGCTTTGATTTCCACACCGTCCGGGTTGTTGGAACCCACTTCATGTAAAGCGATGATGTGCGCAACTACCAAGCCCAACAACACCAACGGTACGGCAATCACGTGGAAGCTGAAGAAGCGGTTCAGCGTGGCATCACCGACCACAAAGTCACCGCGAATCAACAACGCCAGATCCGGGCCAATGAAAGGAATCGCGGAAAACAGGTTCACGATCACCTGCGCGCCCCAATAACTCATTTGCCCCCAAGGCAACAAGTAACCCATGAAGGCCTCGGCCATGAGTGCTAGGAAAATCCCGCACCCAAAGAGCCACACCAGCTCCCGTGGTTTGCGGTAACTGCCATACATCAATCCACGGAACATGTGCAGGTAAACCAACACAAAAAACGCCGAGGCGCCAGTGGAGTGCATGTAACGAATCAACCAACCCCACGGCACATCACGCATGATGTACTCAACAGACGCAAAGGCCAACGCCGCGTCCGGCTTGTAGTGCATGACCAAAAAGATGCCTGTGACAATTTGAATCACCAGCACCAACAAGGACAAGGATCCGAAGATGTACCAGATGTTGAAATTCTTGGGCGCGTAGTACTCGCTCATGTGCTCTTTAAAGAGCTTGGAAAGCGGAAAACGGTTGTCAACCCAGTTCAGGGTTTTTTCGCCTAACGATGCGTTGGGCGATATCTCGTGGAATTCAGCCATGTTTTTGGTCCTTAGGCTTTCTTGTCTTCACCAATGAGCAATTTGGTGTCTGAGAGGTACATATGTGGCGGAACTTCTAAGTTATCAGGGGCGGGTTTGTTCTTGTAAACCCGTCCTGCCAGATCAAACGTTGAGCCGTGGCAGGGGCAGAAAAACCCGCCTTGCCAGTCGTCCGGCAAAGACGATTGAGGGCCAGTTTGAAACTTGTCATTGGGCGAGCAACCCAAATGCGTGCAGATACCCACAGTCACGAAGTATTCTGGCTTGATGGAGCGACCCACATTCATGGCGTACTTGGGGGTCTGCTCCCCAGGTTTGCGCAGCGATTCGGGGTCAGCCAACTGTCCGTCAAGTTTAGGCAATGCAGCCAATTGTTCAGGCGTGCGACGCACAATCCAAACTGGCTTGCCGCGCCATTCCACGGTCATTTTTTCACCGGGCTTGAGTGCGGAGATGTCCGCCTCTACAGCTGCGCCAGCGGCTTTGGCTTTTTCGGAAGGCTGAAACGAGCTGACAAAGGGTACGGCAGCAGCAATGCCACCCACCGCACCAGCACAGCCAGACGCAATCAGCCATGTGCGCTTGCTTGAATCGATTGCGCCGGATTCGGCGATAGCTTCACTCATGGACATCCTCAAAGATATATAAGACTGCAACGGATTTGCGGTCTTTAATTGTAGTCGAGCACTTTGTCACGAATCTGACGGCTTCGCCTTGATGCCTATTTGTGACCATAAACATCAGTGCGGTTTTCCACGTTACGCTCACGGTTTTAACCGCCATTTAGAGGATAGACCCATGGGCATGATGACTGAATTCAAAGAGTTTGCAATCAAGGGCAACGTGATGGACCTGGCTGTCGGCGTGATCATTGGTGGCGCATTCGGCAAAATTGTGGAATCGGTTGTGGGCGACTTGATCATGCCGCTGCTCAGCACCGTCATCGGTAAACTGAATTTCGCCAATCTGTTCATTGCATTGGGCAAGGCCCCTGAAGGCACGGCAATGACGCTCGATGCACTGAAAAAAGCAGGCGTTCCCGTGTTCGCCTATGGCAACTTCATCACGGTGGCCGTGAACTTTACGATTCTGGCCTTCATCATCTTCCTGATGATCAAACAAATCAACCGCCTCAAAAAACAAGCACCCGCCGCACCAGCGCCCGCGCCCGTGACGCCTGAAGATGTGGTCTTGCTGCGCGAGATTCGCGACAGCCTGAAAAAATAGCCGTTCGTGTTCACTCGGACTCGCCACCGTCGTTCGACGTGGGCTAGTTCAGCCAACACCCGTGGCAGTCAACTGTTTGGCCATGCGGATGGCTTCTATCAAACTAGAAGCGTCTGCTTGACCTGTTCCAGCAATGTCAAAGGCGGTCCCATGGTCGGGACTGGTACGCACCAAAGGCAAACCAAGAGTCACGTTGACGCCTTTGTCTACGCCCAGATACTTAACAGGAATCAACCCTTGGTCGTGGTACATCGCCAACACCACATCAAACTCTTCAAACACCCCGTTTTTAGCTCGCGCGCGCATGAACACCGTATCTGGGGCCAACGGATCGCTGACCCGCAACCCTTGTGCACGAGCCGCGTTGACGGCAGGCGCAATGGTTTGCGTCTCTTCCCTGCCAAACAACCCACCCTCGCCTGCATGTGGATTCAGTCCGGCCACGCCAATGCGCGGCGCGTGGCCTAACATTGCCGTCAAGGACTGATGGGTAATTAGCAAGGTCTGCAGCACATTGTCAAAGGTCACCGCCGCCAGGGCCTCTCGCAACGAAACATGGATGCTGACCAACACCACACGCAGCTCATCATTGGCCAACATCATGCGCACAGGCTGTTGATCGACGGACACATTCGCGTGCGCTGCGGCCAACGCCTGCAGCATCTCGGTGTGGCCGGGGTATTTGGCATGGGGCGGGCCAGCCAATGACATGGCGGCTTTGTTCAAAGGGGCCGTCACCAAGGCGGCAATCTCGCCGCGCAGAGCCGCATTCGCTGCCCACACCACGCAGTCGCCAGCCAGTTGCCCGGCGCGTGCGCTGAGTTGGCCAAACGGCACGGGTGGCATGCCATGCACAACGGCGGTCGATTCGACTTCCAATAGAGGAATACAGCGTGGTGGACAGGTCAAGGCTTGCGATGCGTCTGTGATGACAGCCACGGCGGGTGCCACTGCCCCCACGCTGACCACTTGCACCGCCCGACGCAGGGTGGCGACATCACCCACCACGAAACAACCGCGCGCATCATTCGGGGCGTCGCGAAAGGCTTTCACAATGGTTTCAGGGCCGATGCCGGCGGGGTCGCCCTGGGTGATGGCAATAGGTAAATGCATGGGGGGAAGTCGGGGTGTTATCAGGCAGGATTGTCAATGTCGATGAACGCGTGCTGCAGACCAAACCGATCGGCCAGATGCGCCGCAACCGCAGGCGCACCATAGCGCTCGCTGGCGTGATGGCCGCACGCAATGTAGGCCACCCCACATTCACGGGCGTAATGCGCTTGTGGCTCTGACATCTCGCCGGTGATGAACGCTTGGGCGCCGGCGGCAATCGCTGCCTCAAAATAGCTTTGTGCGCCACCGCTACACCAAGCAATAGTGTTGATAGCAACATTGTCAGTGGCTATATGAGTCACAGGCCGATTCAACACAGAAGACACGTGATCGGCCAGATGCTGCGACGAAGGGAATGCGCTGCCATCCACCGATTCACCCAAACATCCCAAGTCTTGTTCGCCAAATCGTGACTGACTGACCAAGCCAAGCTTGCGCCCCAGTTGGGCGTTATTGCCAAGCTCGGGGTGCGCATCAAGCGGAAGATGGTAAGCAAAAACATTGATCTCATGCGCCAGCAACAACGACAGCCGCTGCTTCATCCAACCCGTGACACATCCCGTCTGACCCCGCCAAAATAGGCCATGGTGTACAAAAATGGCATCTGCATCGGCTTGGATGGCCGCCTCAATCAACGCCCGACTGGCAGTGACCCCAGACACAATGTTGCGAATCTCGTTGCGACCTTCGACTTGCAAACCATTAGGCCCGTAGTCACGAAACCGCCCCGGTTGCAACAGGTCATCCAAAGCGCGCAATAAATCGGTTCGCAAAATCATGCCATCCCCACAGAAGTAGGCGCCATCATAAACGGCGCAACAGGTTGCACTGCCCCGTCACTCTGTGCACGAAAGGGGGCGTTCGGCAGGCAGCACAACCTCGACATTGCAGTCGCACCCTGCTGCCGCGGCAATCCAGCGAGGTGCAAAACGACGCAACATCAGGGCCAGCGCGGGTGAAAGACCCTTCAGACCGCGAGGCAAGCACGTGTTGAGCACATCCTTGGGTTCCGTGACAGCACCGCATCGGTACACCTGGTGGGCGCTGTTCCAGCGCACGGCGTCACAGGCGCCCGTCTTGCGACCCGACAACACGACCCCCAGCGGACAGGGTTCCAGCAAGCAGCACACGCCGCACCCGTTGCACGATGCACCCACCTTTGGTTTGAGTGGGGCCTCTGGATATATGGAAATGGTGGTGTGGTGCGGCATTGAAAATAAAGCACAAGCCTACAATTTACAGCAGAACCTCACGCCGAGGGGCTCATGACGGTGCCCGATAGCACGCGCGAGCCTCTCCGTCACTTGTCAAACTACCGGGCCTGTGCCCTGCATTGTCCATGAAACGTTTTTGGTTGTTGTTTTCCCAGTCTGTCACCGTCGTGTTGGCGGCTTACTTCGTTGTTGCTACGCTCAAGCCAAGCTGGCTCGATCTGCACCGGGGCAACGCCAACACCGTTTCCCTGGTGGAAGCATCCCCGAGCGCCATTGGCGCCCTGCCCGCCGGCAGCTTCCGGTTGGCCGCGCAACAGGCGTCCGGCGCAGTGGTCAGCATCAACACCAGCAAAAATGCCCGGCCCGATGCACGCAGCAACGATCCCTGGTTCAGGTTCTTTTTCGGGGACCAGCAGCGCAACGAACCCCAAGTCGGATTGGGAAGTGGCGTGATTGTCAGCCCCGACGGCTACATTCTGACCAACAACCACGTGGTGGAAAGCGCTGACGAAATCGAAGTCAGCCTCAACGACAGCCGACGCGCGAGCGCCAAAGTGATCGGAACTGACCCCGACTCCGATCTTGCAGTGCTAAAAATAGAACTGGACCGACTACCCGTCATCGTTCTTGGCAACTCCAATGCGCTGCAAGTCGGCGATCAGGTGCTCGCAATCGGCAACCCCTTTGGTGTAGGGCAAACCGTGACCAGCGGCATTGTCAGCGCGCTAGGTCGCAACCAACTGGGCATCAATACGTTCGAGAACTTCATCCAGACCGATGCGGCCATCAATCCAGGCAACTCCGGTGGCGCCTTGGTGGACACGGCAGGTAATCTGCTGGGCATCAACACGGCGATCTACTCGCGCTCTGGCGGCAGCATGGGCATCGGTTTTGCCATACCCGTGTCGACCGCCCGAATGGTGTTGGACAGCATTGTGAAAGATGGGCAGGTCACTCGGGGTTGGATTGGTGTCGAACCCAACGATCTGACACTGGAACTGGCGCAAACCTTTGGCGTGACCACACCGCAAGGCGTGATTATCACGGGTGTGTTGCAGAACGGCCCCGCCGCCAAAGGTGGCATCAAACCTGGTGACGTGATCACGCGGGTGGTCAATCAAGACATTCGCAATGTGGCAGAACTGTTGACCACGGTGGCCGGCCTCAAGCCGGGCACCGCCGCTACGTTTGCTGTGCAGCGAGGCGGCGACAAGCACACGCTCCAAATTACACCTGGGGTCCGTCCCAAGACGCCCCGACCAACGCGGTAAGGCGCGCACAGACCTCAGGACACTTCGGTTGATGCGGAGGTATCGTCTGGCGTCTTGGTGTGGCGAATAAATATCTGCGCAGCCCAGATGCCCACTTCGTAGAGCAAACACATCGGGATTGCCAGCGCGAGCTGAGACACCACATCCGGCGGCGTCACGATGGCGGCGATGATGAATGCCAACACCACAAAATAGCCGCGGAACTCCTTGAGCTTTTCGATGCTAAAAATACCCATGCGCGCCAGCACGACCACGACCACGGGAACCTCAAACGCCATGCCAAATGCCAAGAACATGGACAGCACGAAACTCAGGTACGCCTCAATGTCGGGCGAAGCGGTGATACTTTTGGGCGCAAAACTCTGAATGAACGCAAACACGCGCCCAAACACAAAGAAATAACAAAATGCCACGCCCAAGAAGAACAAGACAGTGCTGGAGATCACCAGTGGCAGCACCAGTTTCTTCTCGTGGGAATACAAGCCCGGCGCGACAAACGCCCAAAGCTGGTAGAGCACCACCGGTAGAGCGATCAGAAAAGCGGTCATCATCAACACCTTCAAGGGGACCATGAAGGGTGAAATCACCGATGTGGCAATCATCGTTGCCCCTTTGGGCAAATGCGCAACCAATGGCGCAGCCATGAAGTCGTACAGCGGCCCTGGCCCTGGAAAAACAGCCAACACAATGGCCACCAGAACGATGGCCACGGCGGCTTTCACCAATCGGTCGCGCAATTCAACCAAATGCTGTACAAAGGGCTGTTCAGTCCCCGCGAGTTCGTCTTCTTTGTTGGCAGAGTCGTTCATCAGTTGAATTTGTTTGGCCGGTAGCGCGCCACCCGTGCCGCACCCGACAAGGCATGGGTACGCACACCCATTCGGACTTTGAACCAGTTGGGAACAGCGGTTTGTTTGATACGCCAGTTTTTCTTGGAGTGACGGTACTCAGGAACCGTCAAAGAGGATCGGTTGTTGAAGTCGTCGTCGCTGGCCGCGTCGGTGGTGTTGGACCAGTCTTTCTCCAAATCCGCTGCGGTGGTGTGGATCGATTGCCCCACGTCTCGAGCAGCAGCTTCAACCGTGTTTTTCATGTTCTTGAGTTCGTCAAGCGCCATCGAGCGATTGACCTCGGCCTTCACATCGGCAAGGTAGCGCTGGGCCTTGCCCAACAACGTACCCACCATGCGCGCAACCCCGGGCAGTTTCTCCGGCCCAATAACAACCAGCGCGACCGCACCAATCAAGGCCAGCTTGGAAATGCCCAGATCAATCATGTGAACTTTGTCTCAAGATGATCCAAACCATCAGAACTTCTGTTTGGCTTCCACGTCGATCGTGGATTTATCGGCAACGGAGCCTGACACCTGTGACGGCGCAACAGGCTTCTCGTCAGCGGCCGCACCCCCTTCACGCATGCCATCCTTAAATCCCTTGACCGCCCCACCCAAATCGGAGCCAATGTTTTTGAGCTTTTTTGTGCCAAACACGATCACCACGATCAACAAAACCACCAACCAATGCCAAATCGAAAATGAACCCATAACGTACTCCTATGTAGACTTGAATTTTAGGGCGCGCGCCCACCGGCAACGCTGCATTGCAACAATTTAACCCCTTAACCAGGGCCGTGGCCCGCCCATCACGTGGATGTGCAGGTGGTGAATGTCCTGCGCACCATCAGCACCCGTGTTGCACACCGTGCGAAATCCGCCCTCGGGGTAAGGTTTGCAGCCTTCTTGCAACGCAAGCTTGGGTACCAAAACCATCAAACGCCCCATCATGGCGGCGTGCTCTTCGGTGAGCAGTGCCATCGACGGGAGATGCAACCGTGGAATGATCAAAAAATGGACCGGTGCAGAGGGATGAATGTCGTGAAACGCGTAGAACTCCTCATCCTGGTACACCATCTTGGACGCAATCTTGCCCGCTGCGATTTTGCAAAACAAGCAGTCAGGCTCGGTGTGAAAACGGGTACTTGTCATGGTGCCATCTCCATCGGCAAGCCTTTGTTCATGCGGGTAAAACCCATCACGATACGGTAGAAGAACCAGATCGAAACGACCAGCCATGCCAGCCATCCCGGCAAGAAAAATAACAACCACAAAGGCGCCGTGACAAGGTAAAGCACCGCCGCAATGATGACGGTGCGAATACGCCAACGAAAGTGTGAGGCATGCCATGTTCCTACCGCATCGCTGCGTTTGATCAGATCAATCAGCAAGGCCACCACCAGCAAAGTGGGGCCAAACTGCCCACCCGGAATCAAAGCGCCCACCGCAACAATCAGGTGCAGCACATAACTGACAGTACCCCAGGCGTTCAAGCCGTTGAGCGTTTGCACGTCGAGTTCGCGCAATTCGGTGCTATGACCACCGTTGGCCGGCTTGTTAGAAAAGTCTTGTGTCATGCTGCGGCCTGGTGGTGGTTGCCTTCACGCGCTTTGACCTTGCGCAGGGCTTTTTCTTCGATGCCGCTGGTGCCTGCGCGGCGCTCAAGTTCAGCCACCACATCGGCAGGTGTCAATCCGTAGTGGGCCAACGCAATCATGGTGTGAAACCACAGGTCAGCCACTTCATAGACAATTTTGGCCTTGTCACCACCGTGGTCTGCGTCTTTGGCGGCCATAACCACCTCAGTGGCTTCCTCGCCGATTTTTTTTAAAAACGCGTCCGGGCCATTGTGCAGCAAACGTGCCACATAGCTGGCATCGGGGTCACCCCCTCGCTGGGGTAAGCGGCTTTCGATCACCGCTGACAGCGCGGCCAAAGAGTCAGAAGAATCGGTGGGGGTCATCATGGCGTTCACTTGTAAATGGTTTGAGGGTCTTTGAGGATGGGATCGACCTCTTTCCAGACCCCATTTTCATAGACACTGAAGAAACAACTGTGACGCCCAGTGTGGCACGCAATGCCGGGGGTGTGCCCGGTTTGGGTGACTTTGAGCAAAATGACGTCGGCATCACAGTCGATGCGAATCTCGTGCACGGTTTGTACATGACCAGACTCCTCGCCTTTGAACCACAGCTTGTTGCGCGAGCGGCTGAAATAGACCGCGCGGCCCAGTTCAGCCGTTTTTAGCAAGGCGTCGCGATCCATCCACGCAAACATGAGCACGTCGCCACTGCTACGTTCTTGAGCGATCACCGGCACCAGGCCTTGTGCATCCCACTTGACGCTGTCCAACCAATCCATTGTGCATTTCCATGATTAAATTGCTATGCAAATACTAGCAAAAAGCCAACCAACTGTCTGAACCCCAGACCGCTTTGACGCAGCTACCAAAGAAAAGTTCCTTCAGCCGCCCTGCGCATCAGGCACAGACCCTACCCCCGTACGGGAATACCACGTTCGGCCAAACGCGCTTTGGCTTGCGCCACCGTGTATTCACCGTAGTGAAAAATGCTAGCTGCCAGCACCGCATCAGCCCCCCCCAGCTGAATGCCATCGGCCAAGTGGTCTAGGTTGCCCACGCCACCTGAGGCAATCACGGGCACGCTGACCGCGTCGCTCACGCAGCGGGTCAGATCCAAGTCAAAACCCGCCTTGGTGCCATCACGATCCATGCTGGTGAGCAAAATCTCGCCCGCGCCGTACTGCGCCATTTTTGTGGCCCACGCCACTGCGTCCAACCCCGTGTTTTGACGTCCGCCATGGCTGTACACATCCCAGCCTGCACCGATGGCCTGGCCTTGGCCGTTAAGGCGCAAAGCGTCTTGTGCAGTACGTCGTTTGGCGTCGATGGCCACCACAATGCACTGCGCGCCATATTTGCGCGACGCGTCGGCAATCACCTGCGGATTGGCAATGGCGGCAGAATTGAAACTGGTTTTGTCGGCGCC
>Ga0136636_10001968_pt1 | contig 12190 bp, 9 predicted proteins | sample AntDrymUQ8522106_2_FD_104653 | JGI IMG/M metagenome (GOLD analysis project Ga0136636, IMG submission 104653) | Polar desert sand microbial communities from Dry Valleys, Antarctica - metaG UQ852 (21.06) | ecosystem: Environmental > Terrestrial > Soil > Desert | place: Antarctica: Dry Valley... | reverse complement strand
CTTGCTCAGCCCCACGCGGTCTCCCAGAGAGCGGTAGAGGGTCACGCTCTGCTCTAAGAAGCGCACAGCCTTAGCGTAATTGCCGTGTAGACTGTTTGCGACGAGGCCCATCTCGGCCATGGACGTCGCCTCGCCCCAGCGGTCGCCGAGGGCGTGGAACAGGGCCTGGCTCTGGGCCAACGCATCGCGGGCGACCACAAGATCCTGGCTGGCTAGACAACGCCCACAGTGCAGCAGCACCTCGGCGCGCGCTCCATCAGTCGCTGCCCCACCGCTGCCGCGTGTGTCCAGCGCTATCTGGGCCTGCGTGAGCAGCCCTGCGGCGCCTGCCCCGTCGCCGAGAAGGAAGGCGAAGCGCGCCTGCCCGGCCAGCAGGATAGCGTACAGCTCGGCCGGGGCCAGCGGAGCAGCGGACACCATATCGACGGCACCACCCATCGCAGCGAGTCCCTCCGCGCTGCGCCCCAACCACTCGTAGGCCAGGCCGAGTGCGCCGACTGCCGGGGCCAGCAGGCCAATGGCGCCCGCCTCCGTCGCCCACCGCCACGCCGCGCGCACATTCTCGCTCTCTTTTGCGATCTCGCCCAAGGCCTCGATCTGGCGCGCGCCCTTCAGGTCGGCCCCGCGCGCCGCGAGCATGCTGAGGAAGTGCGCGGCGTGGCGACCGCACACAGCGGCCTCCTCATCCCCCCGCGCCGCCAGCTGGGCCTGCGCGAACTGGCGCACCGGCTCCAGCAGCCGGTAGCGCGCCTGCCCGCCCTGCCCCTCGCGCAGCGCCAGCGACGACGCCGCCAGCCGCTCCAGCCGCCCGCGCACCGGCTCGCCATCGGCGCAGACCGCCTCGGCGGCCTCAGGCGTCCAGCCGCCGGCGAAGACCGCGCAGCGCGCCAGCAGCCGCTGCTCCGCCGGCGCCAGCAGCCGGTAGCTCCAGACCAGCGCGCTGTGCATGGTCTGGTGGCGCGGGATAGCGGTGCGATATGCGTTCGTCAGGATCGCCAGATGATCTTGTAGCTGGCGAGCGATCTCCGGCAGGGCCAAGCTCTGGGCCAGCGGCGCGGCCAGCTCCAGCGCCAGCGGGATGCCGTCGAGCTGGCGGCAGATCTGCGCAATGGCGACAATCCCAGCGGCCTCGGTCGGCGCACGCCCGGCGTCCATGCGGGCGACAAAGAGCTGCGCGGCCGGCGCGGCGAGCACTTGGGCGGGACGAGTCTCGCTCAGCGCCGGCAGGGCCAGCGGCGCAACCGGGTAGGCCCACTCGCCGGGGACGCGCAGCAGCTCACGGCTGGTGGCGAAGATGCGCAGCCGCCAGCAGCGCAGCAGGAGCTGCTCGGCGACGGTGGCGCAGCCATCGACCAGGTGCTCGCAGTTGTCGAGGATCAGCAGGAGCTGCGTATCGGCGAGGTGATCCTGAAGCTGCTCCAGCGCGCTGCGGCCGGGCTGCTCGTGCAGGCGGAATGCCCGCGCGATGGCCGGGGCCACCAGGGTAGGTTCGGCCAGCGCCGCGAGCTCGACCAACCAGACCCCGTCGGGGGCAATGTCCGCCGATCCGCCGCGCACCATACGGATTCCCGCCTCGATACAGAGGCGGGTCTTGCCGACGCCGCCAACCCCGGTCAGGGTGACGAGGCGATGATCGGCGACCGCCGCAGCGATCTCGGCCAGCTCCGTTTCTCGTCCGACAAAGCTGGTCAGCGGCGCGGGCAGGTTTGTGCGCAGCGGCGTCGGGATGCGCTCGCGCTGCACGGCAGAGGCCGGCGCGGGTAGAGAGTCAGGGGAGGCGAGCGGGAGCGCGGCCAGGTGTTCGACATTCAGCTCGCCGCGGGCCACGCGCACGAAGATGGCCCGCGCGGGCGGCGCGAGCCCCAGGCGCTCGGCCAGCAGGGCGGCCATCTGCGGCGAGGGCCGGCGCGCATCCTCCTCGATCTTGCGCATCGTCACCGCCGCGCAGCCGACCTGCGCCGCCAGCTCGACGCGCGACAGGCGCAGCTCCCTGCGGCGGCTATAGACCCAGTGGCCAAATGACGTGTCACGCTCCATCGCCTGCCTCCCAGTAGTCGCGCTTGGCCCAGCGCGCCTGCGTCCAGCTCGCGGGCCCGACCGATGAAGGGCGTGACCTGGCGCGAGGGGCGGCGGCGGCCGCTCTCGATCTTCTTGACCGTGTCCAGCGCACAGAACGCCCGCAGGGCCAGGGCCTCCTGGGTCAGGTCGAGCGCCTTGCGCCGCCGCTTGATCCAGTCGCCGAGCGAGAAGCTATCGTTCATCAGCAGGCGCTCCCACGGTCAAACCTATCTGGCTCAGCGGGACGATTCGCGGTTTGTACCACTACGGGTGCGGCTTATTGTACGACGAAATGGTACCGATAGATAGCTTTCGCATGGTTTGCTGACATCACGAGAAAGAGACGACAGACGAGCTCGACTGCGGCCCAGAGCTCACTCCGCCGCCGCCAACTCATTGGCCTACTCGCCCTGGTCGTTATCCTGGCCAGCGTTTTCTGCGCGAGGAAGGCCGGTGAGCGGCGGGACGATCGGATCACGATGCGCAGCGGAGTGCCGTGATCTTCGGATTGACAGCTGCCCAGTTCGGCTACGGAGCGTTCAAGCCGGCACCGATTGATCGGTGAAAGATCCCCAATGCCTCGCTCACATCACTGCGGCGCCCATGTGATCCTGGCGAGCCTCTGCGCAGCGCTGCTCATCGGCGGCTGTGGGATGCTGGGCAGCCTGCGGCACCTGCGGGCCGACCTGATCGCGCCGGGGGGCGTGCTGCTGTAGGCACAGATCAGCGGGCTCAGCCACCAGGATCTCACCTACCGGCTGGCGCTCCACGGGCCACAGAGCAGGCTGCGCCAGCACCTCAACCGGCACGGCTGGCGGCTCGACCGCAGCGCCGGAGCCGCCGAGGAAGCCCAGATCTACCGACGCGCCTGCTTCGACGGGATCATCTACGAGGTAGCCCTGGTGCACTGGGACAGCGAGATCGTGACGATCAGCACGCTGCGCTGTGTCGCTCGGGTTGGCTGCTGGTGATTCACGTTCGCCCTAACTATCAGGAAGCGGAAAACAGCACGCCCTCGGCCAACTCGACAGCGTGAACGCCCGCTTACTGCGCCAACGCGCGCAGCTGCAGGACGTTGCCTTCGGGATCATGCCCATCGCAGACACGCTGCCCATAAAACTGCCACTCCTGGTCATGGTCGGCAGGCGGGCGCGTGAACGCGTGCTATGGGGGCGCGGTGCGCCGGGCGCCCCCATAGCGCGGGCGGGTCGGGACGCGTCGGCGCAGGCCGACGCGCGGCCGCAGGCCCTGCCGCCGCGGTTTCAACCGCCTGGTTCTGGCAACCGCGCCGACAATGACGTAGCCCTGATCGTCAATTGACAAGCTTGCGCTCGTCGTGCTAAGGTGCGTAACTGTGGCAAATGTTTCAGCGCTCCCTCAGATCAGACCTACATTGCTGCGCCAACGGGTGATTGAGACACTGCGCGGCGCGATCATCGACGGGCGCTTCCGGCCGGGCGATCAGCTGGTGGAGGCGGATCTCTGCTACCGTGCCACGCCTCCCTGGCCGAGATCGCCGAGGAGCACCGCGAGCTGCTGGACGCGATACGTACCGGCGAGATCGAGCAAGCACGCGCCGCGCTGGAGCCGCACATCCTGGTCGATAAGCTGCTCGGCTCGCTAGAGGCAAAGCGGTAGACTTCGGGGCGCCGCAGCTCATGTCGCATGCCCAGAAGCGCACGGAGGTCATCGTGGGCCGCATCCTTTTGTGCCAGTGCAAGCAGGAGATCTCCTCGTTCAACCCGGCGCCGAGCAGCTACAGCGACTTTGTGGTCAGCTTTGGCGAGGAGCTTTTTGCCCGCCAGCGTGGCCTGCAAAGCGAGGTGGCTGGCGCCCTCAGCGTGCTCGGCCAGCGCGCCGACCTGACGCTCGTCCCCGGCTACAGCGCCCAGGCGATCACCTCGGGCGGCACCCTCGCCGATGGCGATTTCCAGCGGATCGCCGACGAGTTCCTGGCCGCCGTGCGCGGCGCCGGGCCAGTCGATGCGGTCTACTTCGCGCTGCACGGGGCCATGGCCGCCGTGCGCGAGGCGGACCCCGAGGGCTATCTGCTGGAAGAGACGCGCCACATCCTTGGCGAGCGCGTGCCGATCGTGGCCTCCTTCGATCTCCACGGCATTATCACCGACCGCATTCTGCGCCACTGCGATGCAATCAGCATCTACCACACCTACCCGCACGTAGACTTCTTCCAGACCGGCGAGCGGGCCGCGCGCCTGCTGCTGAAGCTCCTCGACGGCGGGGTGTGCCCAATCACGGCCCGCGTGCCTATCCCGGCCCTGGTGCGGGGCGACGAGCTGATCACCGCCACGGGTCTGTTCGGGCGCATGATCCGCTCGGCCCAAGCGAGTGAGGCCGGCCCCGGCGGGCTCTCGGCGGGCATGTTCATCGGCAACCCCTTCACCGACGTGCCCGAGCTCTGCTCGAACGCCATTGTCACCACCGACGGCGACCCGGCGCGGGCCGAGCGCGAGGCCCTGGCCTTGGCCGCCGACTTCTGGGCGGTGCGCGAGCGGCTCCAGCAGCCTCTGACGCCGCTGGACGAGGCGGCACGCATCGCGGCGACAGTGCGCGGCGGCACCGTGGTGCTGGTGGACGCCGCCGACGCCACGAGCTCGGGTGCGCCGGGCGACAGCAACGCTATTCTGGGCGCCCTGCGGGCTGCGGGCTACGCGGGGCGCGTGCTGGCCCCCCTGGTGGACCCACCGGCCGTACGTGCCGCCCTGGCGGCCGGGGTGGGTGGTGCGGTGCAGCTAGGGGTGGGCGGCGCCATCGACCCGCGCCACGCGCCGCTGCCGCTCGCCGGGCGCGTGCGGCTGATCTCCGACGGCAGCTTTCGCAACGAGTCCGACGGCGGCAGCTGGCATGGCGGGCCGACTGTGGTGGTCGAGGCCGGTCGCGAAACCCTGGTGATCACCAGCCGCCCGGTGAGCCTGTACGACCGCTCGCTGTTCCTTGCTCACGGCCAGGACCCGGCACAGTTCGACCTAGTGGTGGTGAAGTCGCCCCACTGCCAGCCGCGCTTCTACGCCGACTGGGCCGCGCGCATGATCAATGTCGACGCGCCGGGCGCGACCAGCGCCAACCTGCGCAGCCTGGGCCACACCCGCTGCGCCCGGCCGATCTTCCCCCTGGACGAAAGCGCGACATTTGAGCCGCAGGCGCGGCTGTTCAGCCGCTAGTACACCTCGGCGTACGTTGCGCTACGGTTTGAAGTGGGCTTGAGCTCGCCATAATGCGGCGTTCGCCATAGGCGAACCTACGCTTGAGCGTACTAGCAGGGCCAAGGAGCAGGCATGAAGATCCGCGAGATCCGCGCCTTTGGGCTGCGCGGGGCCACCCCCGAGGGCGGCTGGAGCAACGAGCTGCGCCACGATGACTGCGTGCATACCCTCGTGGTCGTCCGCACTGAAGAAGGCGCCACCGGCGTTGGCAGCGTCTTCACCAGCGACCACCTCGTGCGGGCTGCCCTGCGCGTCCTTGAGCCGCTGTACCATGGCGAGCATGCCCTGGAGCCCGAGCGGGTAAGCGAGAAGCTGCACCAGCATACATTCTGGCAAGGCCGTGGTGGCACCCTCACCCACGCGATCAGTGGCGTGGACATCGCCCTCTGGGATCTGCTGGGCAAGGCGACGGGCCAGCCCGTGGGCCGGCTGCTCGGCGGGCGCCACCGTGAGCGGGTTCTGCCCTACGCCTCGCTGCTAATGCGCGAGCCGGCCGCCCTGGCGGAGGAGCTGCTGGCCCTGAAGGATCGCGGCTTCCGGGCCTTCAAGATCGGGTGGGGGCCGTTCGGCCGCGTGGACAACGCCACAGACGAGGCGATCGTCCGCGCCGCCCGCGCCGCCGTGGGCGCCGATTGCCGGCTGATGGTGGACGCCGGCGGCAGCGACGCCCACTGGGGCAACCGCTACAAGTGGGCCCTGCGCACGGCGCAGATGCTCGCCGCCTACGACGTGGCCTGGTTCGAGGAACCGCTCCACCCCGACGCCCTCGACGAGTACGCCATGCTACGCCGCGCCGCGCCCCTGCCAATCGCGGGCGGCGAGGTGCTGACCAGGCGGCAGGCGTTCCTGCCCTGGCTGCGGGCTGGCGCGCTCGATATTGTGCAGCCGGACGTGACCAAGGTCGGCGGTATCAGCGAGGAGCGGCGCATCGCCTACATGGCCGAGGAGCACGGAGCGCGCTTTATTCCCCACGGCTGGAACACCGCCATCGGCCTCGCCGCCGATCTGCAGCTCGCCTCGGCCTTCGCCGACACCGACCTGGTGGAGTACTGCACGGGCTCGCCGTACATCGACGACCTGACCGCCGAAGGCTGGGCCCTCGACGCCGACGGGATGCTCGCCATCCCCACTAGCCCCGGCCTGGGCATCAGCCTCGACCGCGAGGCCTTGCGCCGCTACACCGGCGACGACGAGCTCGCCGCCCTGCTGTACGACTCCGCCTGATGCACCTATGCTGTGATCGGTGCCGCTCTCGACACCTGGATACTCAAGCCCGGCTGGCTCATCTTGGCGGGCTGCTCGCCGCGCGGGGCTACGCCGCCGACGATGTGGACGCGATTATGCACGGCAACTGGCTGCGCCTGCTGCGCAAGCTGTGGAGCACCTACCCCACCCTGTAGCGCGCCACCAGATCCTCGTCCAGCTCTACGCCGAGGCCGGGGCGCTCCAGGGGCCGGGCGGAGCCGGCGCTGATTGGCAGAGGCTCGGCGAGCACGTCGCCCTCGTAGAAGAACGGCCCGAGAATATCGCAGGGAAATTCCTCCGCGCCGATGCCGGGCGATGCCATGGCGAGGTGGATCATGGCAGCGCTGGCCACGCCCAGCTCCAGGTTGCTGCCAACGGTACAGGTCAGGCCCGCCGCCTCGGCCAGGGCCGCCACCTTGCGCCCCGCGCCGATCCCACCACCCTTGCCGACGTAGATCGAGAGCACGTCGGCGGCGCCCGCGCGCGCCAGCGCCATCGCGTCTTGCAGCGTGTAGAGACTCTCGTCGGCCATTACCGGCACCGGCACCTGTCGGCGCACGTCGGCCATCCATGTGATGTCCAGTGGCGCGACGGGCTGCTCTGCGAAGTAGATGCCGAACTCGCAAAGCCGCCTGATGGTCTGGATGGCGACACGCGGAGCCCAGCCGCCGTTGGCGTCCACGCCGAGCCGAACGTCGGGGCCGACGGCCTCGCGCACAGCACGCACCCTGGCCACGTCCTGCTCGGGCTCCATGCCGACCTTCACCTTCATCGTGCGGAAGCCCTGCTCCACGGCCCAGGCGGCAATCGCGGCGGCCCGCGTCGGCTCTACCCCCGAGACGGAGAACTTGGTCGGCACGTGGTCACGAACGGGGCCACCGAAGATCCGGTAGAGCGGCAGCCCGGCGGCCTTGCCCACCAGATCCCAGAGCGCCATCTCGACCCCGGCCTTCGTGAAGACGTTGCCCGCCAGCACGCGCCCCATGCGGGCGCTCAGCCGCTCGACCTCCGTCGGGTCGGACCCGACGAGCTGTGGCGCCAGATACGCCTGGATGCAATGGACCGCTGTCACCTGATCCTCGCCGCTCCAGATCGGTGTGCAGGAGACCTCGCCGAGGCCAACGAGACCCGCGTCGGTGTGCAACCGCACCAGCACGAACGGCGAGACCAGATGGGCGCCGCGCCCGCCGCGCACCGCCCGCTCCTGGTTGATCGGTACCTGCACGGGTATCGTCTCGACGCGAGTGATTTTCATGGGGCCTGCTCGCCCTGAGCCTCGGCGGTGCGGGCGTAGAACGATGTGAGGGCATCGGCCACCCCTTCAACGGCGGCCGCGAGGAAGCGCTCCCCATCGTCCTTGTGCCCCCGCGCCGGGCTGTCGGAGTAGCCGTCGACGCTCTGCCAGAAGCCGTGGATCTCGGTCCGGTAGGGGTCGGCGGGCATGGGCGGGCTAGTGCGCGGGTCGAGCTCGCGCTCCGGGCGCGGCTCATGCACCAGCTCGGGGCGTAGCGCCGCGACCAGCGAGGTCTCGAAGGCACCGGCGTGGCCTGGCAGATGGCCAACCTTGCCCGCGCCCGCCGCCGTCAGGCGCTCCCAGGCAATCGTCCAGTAGCTCCCCGCAGCCACGGCGATCTCGCGGCGCAAGGCCACATCGCGAGCGGCCAGCTGCACCAGCTCGCTGTTGCCCCCGTGGCCGTTCACGATGAAGATACGCCGGAAGCCCCCTTCGGCCAGCGACTCCAGCAGGTCGCAGATCAGACGGTAGTAGGTCTCGGTGGAGACCGACATGGTGCCGCCGAAGGGCAAGTGATGGGGCGAGGAGCCGAAGGCGAGCGTCGGCGCGACAAGGGCGAGCATGCTGGGCCGCACACGGGCCGCCGCGCTGCGGGCCACGGCCTCGACGACCATACTGTCGGTGCCGACCGGCAGGTGGGGGCCGTGCTGCTCGGTGGCGCCGGTGGGCAGCACCACCAGGGCGCGGGCGGCGACCTCGCGGGCCTCGGCGCGAGTGAGCTCGCTCAGCAGGAGGGGGAGTTCCATTGGGGCACCTCAGGGCTCCAGAAAGCGGTTGAGCACATTCAGGGTGATGCGGGAGACGGCGGCGTCCACGAGCAGCGATGAGACATAGGTGATCGAGCCCACGGAGAAGACCGCGCCGCCGCCAGGCCGCTCGTGGTAGACGATCTCGGCGCCGCCGTCGTCCGGGTTGAGGCCCTTAGCCAGCACTAGAGCGCCGAGCGGAGCATGCGGGCTGAGCTTGTCGGTCTCGTGTCCAGAGGCGCCGCCGCTACAGCGTTCGTGCAGGCTCGCCTCGCCGAAGCTGTCGCCGTCGCGCAGCCCTGTGCCCGCGAAGGCCCAGTGGTTGGCACGCAAGGCGCGGTAGGGCGCCCCGGTCATGATCCCGCTCTCGGTAGTAACCGCACCGAGCAAGCTCGCCTCGGGCGCCACCGTGCGGTGGAAGCGGCTCTCATAGTAGCGGCTTGGGTCGGCGGGGTCGCGCATCCCCAGGGCGCCACCCTCGGCCCGCAGGTGGGTCTTGCAGCGCATCGTGTCGGGCGTGGGCAGCTCGACCTCGCAGTTGATCCCGTTGCCGCCGAGAGAAATGAGACGCCCACCCCGGTCGGCCCAGTCGCGCACACGCTCGAACATCGGGCGGGTCCAGTATTCGGGGTGTACCGAGATGATAAGCACCTTGTAGGCGCCCAGGTCGAGCGTGCCGTCGTGAAGCTGAGCCTCGGCGTAGTAATCGTAGGCCTGGCCCTCGCGCTCCAGCCAGGCCAGCAAACGCCACTCGGCTGGGGCGAGGCTGCTAGCGAGGCGTCCGGTGATAGGATCTGTGGGCCGCGCGCCCTTCGGCACGTGGTTGCCCGGCTCGGGGCGCTCGAACGAGAGCGGCGGGAACGCCCCGTCAAGGGCCGCGCCCCACTCGCTGAAGGCGCCGTCGGTGTAGCGCGGTAGCTCCAGGCGGGCGTTGACAACGGGTGTGGCGGGGAGACCAGCGGCGTTGATATAGTTGCTGCGCCCGCCGAAGTTGTTGTAGGCGTTCCAGGTGTTGGTCGAGGCGAGGATGGCCACGGGGGCGGAGGGCGTGGCGGGGGCGACCACCCAAGGGAAGGAGAAGAATTCGCCGCGCTCGTTCTCGGCGTGGAGGTAATAGAGCCCCGAGCGGGTTGGAGCCTCGGCGAGCTGCGTATGATGCGGGCTGCTTCCATAGCCGCGCCGGTTCCACTGGACTCCAGTCTGCGTGTAGTCACCGTCGGGCGTGACCTGCATGGTGGCAAGGGGGCCGTGCTCGTCAAACCAGCCCAGGAGGCGCACGGGCTCCTGCTCGTGCCCGCAGCGCCAGAGGCTCAGGCGGTAGGGCGCCACCGAGTGGACGCGGAACTCGGCTCGCTCGCCGGAGCGCACCCAGCGCGGCCACATGTAGCCCAGAAGCCGGTCGGTGAGCAGGCGGAACTGGAAGGGCGCAGCTGGGACGGCCACAAGCTCGACCACCTTCGCCCCGTAGCCTGGCTTGACCAGAGTCACGCGGTACGGCCCCGGCGCGAGCTCGGCGTAGATCCCGCCGCGCGGCGTCGAGCGCACAACGGCGACGCTGCGGCCGTCGCGCTCGAACTCCACCGCCACGTCGCAGAGTGCCACGTAGCGCTCGTCGCTGACATAGCCGATCAGCATCCTGGCATCCTCCTAAGGTACGCGCCGCTCTTCAGCTAAACGCCCGTCACATCGCCGGCGGGCGAGATCGCGCTAACGCGGCGCAGCCCCGCGTAGGCCACGGCGCAGAGCTCGGCCTCTAGAACCTCGCCCGGCGCCAGCCGTCGGCTGGTGCCCAGCGCGATGGCCTCCTCGATCGTGGTCTGCGGCGTGGTCCACGGCTCCAGCGCGATGTTGTAGGTGCGCCCAAACCAGGGCGACCCGAACGCTCCACCGTACACCTGCCAGAACCAGAGCGTCCCAAAGAGCTCGACCGGCCAGGCCATGCCGAAGCCGACCGCGCGGCGCGTGTTGGTGATGGCGTACCAGCCCGCCGCGAGCTCGTCGAGAAACAGGGTATCGTGGGTGCGCGTCTCGGGCGGCGGGATCCTGCTGATATCGATCAGCTCACCGTTGTGGCCAGGCACGTGGGGCCACAGGTAGCCCGCGCCGGGGCGGTAGCGGTGGGTGGGCAGCGCGTCGGTGGCGCGCACCCGCGCGCCGGGCAGATCGACGACGCAGCTATCGTCGAGAAAAGGCGGCCCGAACGCCGGGTGGTGCCCCCACATCAGATCGACCGGCTCGCGGCCCTCGTTCACCAGCCGCTCCCAGATGCGCAGCACCGGCGCGCCCCGCGTAAGCGTGAGGCGCTTCTCGACAAAGAGCGGCGTGCGATAGGTGCGCACGCGCAGCCGCAGCGTCACCCGCTCCGGCTCATCCTCCAGCAGATCGTAGGCCCAGGGGATGAGGCAGAGCTCGCCGTGAGGCCCAAAGCTCGTGCCGGCGTAGCGCGCCGCGTTGCCGCCGGTCGGCAGGCACTCCTGCCAGCCGCCGGGGTAGTAGTCGAGAAATGCGCCCTCGGGCCGCGGGGCGGTGGGCACGAAGGTGGCCGGGTTGCGCACGCCGAGCGGCGAGCGCCACATAAAGTCGGTGTCGCTGGGCTTATGCAGAAACTCGATGATGTCGCTGCCCTTGTCGGCCAGCACCGTCACGCGGATCAGCTCGTTCTCTAGGGTGACAGTGCGCAGGCCACGGTAGACGTACTCCGTCGCCCGGCAGCCGAAGTTGCGCTCGTGCGTATAGGTGGGCCACTGCATTGTGCGCTCCGTGAGCAGTTAAAGCGGCACCTCGACGATCTTCGAGGTCAGGGCGCCGCCCGCGATGGTGACGATGCGGTAGTGCGGCGGCAGCAGGCAGCGCAGCAGCTCGCCCTCGATGGGCGCGAACTGAAAGCACGTCGAGCGCAGGCCGTAGACGGGCACCTCGCCCAGCTCGCGCTCGAACGTCGCATGGGTGTGGCCGGAGAGGATCGCGAGCACGTTGCGCCCGGCGATGCGCTCGGCAAAGGCGTCAAGATCGTCGGGGATCAGCGCGTCGATGCGGGCGTGGCCCAACGGGGCGACGTGGTGGTGCATCAAGATGACGGCGGGCACGCCGCTGAGGGCCGCATCCAGGAACGCTGGCAGGTCGGGCGTGGACTGCGCCTTATTTGCCGTCCCCCAGTCCACGCAGACGAAGCGCACCCCGCCGCGCTCGAACCAGCCGTGTAGCCGGTCGGCGGGCGGGCTCGCGGGGAACAGGTTGCGCAGCAGCGTGGGGCGCACGTCGTGATTGCCGGGGAGGGCATAGAAGGGCACGCCCCCAAGACCTTCGCCTTGGGCGATCAGCGGGCCTGGGAAGACCCCATCCGGCTCCACCCCGATGAGCTCGCGAAAGATGCGATACTCGGCGTCGCTGCCGTGCTCCACCAGGTCGCCGGTGCTGACGATGAAATCCAGTGGGCCTGCGTTAACGACGATATGGCGCAGCACCGCACGCAGCGCATGCCACGTCGAGTAGCCCCACAGCAGGTCGCCCTCGGCCAGGTGGTGGTCGGTGATCTGGGCAAAGCGCAGGCTCATGGCTCGCCCTCCCTGTTGGCCAAGCGCACCGGTGGGTGGCCGATCGTCCAGCCGCCGTCCACGGCGAGG
>Ga0136636_10001967_pt1 | contig 12190 bp, 10 predicted proteins | sample AntDrymUQ8522106_2_FD_104653 | JGI IMG/M metagenome (GOLD analysis project Ga0136636, IMG submission 104653) | Polar desert sand microbial communities from Dry Valleys, Antarctica - metaG UQ852 (21.06) | ecosystem: Environmental > Terrestrial > Soil > Desert | place: Antarctica: Dry Valley... | reverse complement strand
CTAATAGTCTAATAGTCTAATAGTCTAATAGCTAATAGTCTAATAGTCTAATATATAATTCTAATATCTAACGCCTCATAAAAAATGAAAAAGAAACTTGTAGTACTTACAGGAGCCGGAATTAGTGCAGAAAGCGGACTAAAAACTTTCCGCGATATGGGAGGTCTATGGGAACAATACGATGTAATGGAGGTGGCCAGCATTGATGGTTGGTACCGTAACCCACAACTGGTGCTGAAATTTTATAACGACAGGCGTAAACAGCTCGAAACTGCGCTTCCTAATGCTGGTCATAATGGTTTGGTTGATCTGGAAAAGTATTTTGATGTATATGTGATTACCCAAAATGTTGATAATTTGCATGAAAAGGCAGGAAGCAGGAATATATTGCACTTACATGGTGAACTCACTAAAGTAAGAAGCGCGACCTATGAAGAAGATATTAAAGACATTGGTTATGGGGAATTAAACTGGGGCGATAAATGCAGCAGAGGAACTCAGCTTCGGCCTCATATTGTTTGGTTTGGGGAAGCGGTTCCTGCTATAGAAGAAGCTGCTGAGATAACCCAAACTGCCGATGCATTTGCCGTGGTGGGAACTTCTTTAAATGTTTATCCCGCCGCCGGATTGATTAGTTATGTGCCTAAATTTGCGCCCATTTTTTTGATTGATCCGAATGATGTTCCTCTTTCCATGCCTGGCCGCGTTGAAATTATTAAAGAAAAAGCTGGTGTTGGAGTTGAAAAAATGAAAAAGAAATTACTGGAAAATTTTAATTTAACCCAATTATGAAAACAACATTCTCATTTCTCTTACTCTTGTTAATAACAGCTTCATTAACCGGACAAAGTTTTAGCGGTGGTCTTCTTGCAGGATTTAACGGGAGTCAGGTCGACGGCGATACATATGCAGGATATAACAAAGCTGGTTTGGCCTTGGGAGCTTTTGCTTCCACACAGTTTAAGGACAATTTCTCTGGTGAATTACAAATAAAATTTATGCAAAAGGGAGCCAAGAAAAAAATAACAGAAAATGACTTAAGCCAATATACCAGCAAACTGAATTATATTGAAATACCGGTATTGTTCAGATACCATCAAACTAAAAAAATATCGTGGCACGGCGGTCCCGCATTTGGTTACTTATTTAAATATTCTGTTGAAAACGAAAACGGTTCCTTGAATGAAGACGATATAAGTTTCAGGAAATTTGAACTATCAGGACTGGTTGGTTTTCAATATCAGATTATTGAAAAAATCGGGGTGTCGGTGTCATTTTCTTATTCATTAATGCCTATTGCAGATAGCCCTGTAAATCCAAATTATTACCGACCGGGTGGTTTATACAACAACCTGGTTAGTATAATGCTATCTTATAAAATATAATTTTTAAGCCATTGCAAGAACTGCCACACTTACTTTTGTTCCCGGTGCTTTTAAAATAGCCGAAATACATGCCTCTAAAGTAGATCCGGTAGTTACCACATCGTCAATTACCAAGTAATGTTTATCGCTGGCCGATTCAACATTGCTTAGCTGAAATATTCCTTCAACGTTAGTCCATCGTTCATATCTCCCTTTCCGGGTTTGGGTAGGATTTTCAATTACCCGTTTTAAAATATTATTATCCATAGGTTTGTTCATCGTTTCTGAAATACCTCTGGCAAGGAGTTCACTTTGATTGTATCCTCTTTTTTGGAGTTTTTTAGGGTGTAAGGGAACAGGTATAATAAAATCGATGGAATTAAAATCAGTTTGTTTTAGTTCATGACCCAACCATCGTCCTAATTCAACACCCAGATTTTGCTGATTTTGGTACTTAATTTTATGTAATAATTTCTGAAAGCGGCTTCCTTTCCTAAAAACGAAATAGGCTGTTGCATTTTCAACATTTACCCGGCCCCAGAATAATTGAGCTACAGGATTATCTTTTTCGTTGTGAAACCGGGTATAAGGTAAATACGATCTGCAACGGGTACAAACTTCCCTTTCACCTTTGAAAAGCGAGGAATTGCAGGAAGCGCATAAATTTGGATATAAAAGAGATATAAAATCTCTAAATGAGTTAAAAATATTGTTTAAATGAATCACTTAATATCCTACTTTAGGTTAATTTTAAGAGCCCAAAAAAAGTATTAATGATCAAACATAATGAAATTTTCTATATTATTCTATCATCGATAGTTTTGATTATCTGTGTTCTAATATTTTATTTGGCGACAGATCCTACTTTTTATATGATAGCAAGTTTATTATTGGGCTTAAATATATTGTTGATATTTCATCTTTATCTTTTCAGAAATAAACTTCAAAAGTTTGAAATAACTTCTAAACAGGCTCTTCTTACTATGAAGGAAGATCTGGAAGAGGCCTGTATAAAAAAAACAGAAGATCTGGAAGAATCTTACCAGCGTTCGATACAAAGGGAAAGACAGCTCCAGGATGCTTTTGAATCGGCCATACAGGGAATGGCACTGATATCATTAGAGGGTTCTTTTATTAGTGTAAATTCATCATTGTGCGATATTATCGGCTACAATGAAAAAGACCTGTTAAGGACAGATTTACAATGCATAACCCATCCGGATGAATATGAGAAGGATAGGGAAAATATGCAAAAATTACTGACAGGGGAAATAACATCATATAAACTCGAAAAACGGTTATATCACGTTGAAGGATTAACAGCATGGGTTTTACAAAATATGAAACTGGCGAGAAATCAGGATAGTATACCAATACATTTTGTGGTACATTTTATTGATATAACAGAGCGCAAACAAGCTGAAAACCAATTAAAAAAATATACTGAAACCTTAACTGTACTGCTGCGTGAGGTAAATCACCGTGTAAAAAATAATCTGGCAGCTTTGATCAGTATGCTTCATATGGAGCAAAACAAAGCGTTGGCAAATCATAATGAGGAATATGTTAATTTTTTAAACGACCTGATCAGTCGTATCCAAAGTTTATCTACAGTGCATAGCATGTTATCAGCACAAAACTGGCAGCCTTTGGAAATTAGCAAATTATGCAGCTTGGTAATGCAAGCTGCAATTCAGGGAACCCCTTTAGGTAAAAAAGTCAATATTCAGGTAAGTCCTGTAAACATTAAGGTAAATAGTAATCAGGCACATCATCTTACATTGGTTATAAACGAATTAACTACAAACAGCATAAAACATGCTATTCATAATCGTTTGCAGGCAATGATAAACGTAGATATTTCAACTGGTGAAGGTTTTATAAATTTGAAATTTAAAGATGATGGCCCTGGATTTCCCCAGTCGCTGATAGATGGTGATTTTAGCCATGCCAATATCGGGTTCGAACTAATCAGGGGTATTGTCCGACAAAGCTTGGATGGTGAGTTTCGCCTTGAAAACAACAATGGGGCAACAGCTATTATTAGATTTCAAAACGAGCTGGAAGAAAAATAGAATCTTCGATTCAGCAAAAAAGATTTACATTTAAAAAGTTAATATAGTCACTATCTCAAATCTACTATTGTGCTTGCTGCAAAATATTTATAACTTTGCATCGTTTTTTGTGAAAACCCTTTAACCCTATACCTATGGAAAATAGTTTTGAAAACAAGCCAAAATCAGGCAAAGGATTAACCATTGTGCTTACTATTGTTGCGCTCATTTTACTTGCAGCTGTTGTGGTATTGTTTTATCGACTCAACGATACTAAAAAACAGGCAAATGAAACAGAGCAGTATTTAGAAACACAAAAAAAATCGTTAACAAACGAATTACAGGATTTAATTAGCGAATATGATGCCTTAAAAACCAATAATGATACAATAAATCAAAAGCTTACCGATCAACAGGAAAAAATTAAAAAGTTGTTGAATTTTCAAGCTTCAAATATTCAAAAGATTACATTGTACGAAAAAGAGTTAAAAACCTTACGGGATGTATTAAAAAGTTATATCGCCCAGGTTGATTCATTGACAACGCGTAATCAACAGCTTATCGAAGAAAATGTTGATGTAAAAGGCAGACTGGATGTTGCCAGAAATGAAAATGTACAATTATCGGCCGAAAAAGAAGACTTGTCTTCTAAAGTGCAGAAAGCATCAGTAATTACTACCAGTAATGTTGTAGTTACCCCATTAAACAAACGTGGAAAAGATGAAGATAAATCCACACGGATAACCAAAATCAGGACTTGCTTTACTCTTCGCGAAAATGCTATTGCTGGTGCAGGATCCAAAGAAGTTTTTATTCGTATTACACGTCCGGATGAAATGGTGCTCGCATATTCCGAAGCTGATGTATTTACTTTTCAGGGCGAACAGATTGTTTATTCAGCCAAACGTCAGGTAGAGTATGATAACAAAGACCTTGATATTTGTATTTTCTGGGATAATAATGATAAGTTAATTACAGGTACTTATACTGTCGACATATTTACCGAAGGAACTTTGATTGGAACTACAAAGTTTACTCTTAAAAAATAAGGATTTTAGTGAGTATGTGAGAAGCTTTGCATTTCAAAATGCAAAGCTTTTTGCTTTTTATGCTTTTCTGCTCATTATCTGATAAGCAAGCTTTTCAAGTTCATCTTTCGATTTTGAAACATTTAATGAAGCAAGAGCTTTCATTGCTGTTTCTGTATATTCTGAAACAGTTTTAGCAGCCATGGCCTCAATTTTCAGATCATTGAAAATATTCAATACCTGTTCAATTTTGGACTTATCATCCATATTTGGATTTGTGTACAAGCTTTCCAGTGCCTTTTTCTGGTTAGTGGAAGAAAGCTCCAAAGCTTTTAAATAGATAAAGGTTTTTTTACAAGCCAATATATCTCCTCCAATGCTTTTTCCAAAATCTTCTTCTTTTCCGAAAGCATCCAGCAGATCGTCCTGTATTTGAAAAGCAAGACCAAGGTTAAAGCCAAAATCATACAACTTCTGTTTTTCATTTTCTGTGGCCCTTCCGCAAATAGCTCCTATTTTTAAACTAGTTGCCAGCAATACTGCTGTCTTCAATCGGATCATTTCAAGGTATTCCGGTATAGTAACTTCCGTTCGCGATTCAAAATTCATATCCAACTGTTGTCCTTCACAAATCTCAATGGCTACTTTGGAAAAAACATTCAATAACTCAGGTATTATTTCATTGCTGGTAAGGCATAAATACTGGTAAGCAATAATATTCATAGTATCGCCCGATAAAATTGCAATGTTATCGTTCCATTTACGATGTACCGTAGGGTGGTTCCTCCTCAAAGGCGCTTTATCCATTATATCGTCATGGAGTAAAGTGAAATTATGGAATATTTCTACTGCCAAGGCAGGATTTATAGCTTCATCAATACTTTCGGTAAAAAGCTGGCAGGACATTAAGGTTAATACAGGTCTGATTCTTTTTCCGCCTAGACTAAGAATATAGGATATAGGCTCATATAGCTCTATTGGTCGATGATTAACAAATGAAAAATTTGTAATTTCATCATCTATTTTATTTTTACATTCCTGAAAGCTGAGCATACTGCAATGATATTTGCTGCAAAATATTAAAAAAGCCCGACTTGAAAAGTGAAAAACTTATTTTATTTTCTAACACTAAGAAAATGAATAATTAATAGTTCTATAAAAAAAGCCTTTAATTAAACTCTTTTTTTCAAAAGTTCCACCTTAAACAAAAATTCCGTCTGCTTATATCTATTGGCCGTACATAAATTGTCCAACAGCCGCAAAATTGGCTTTAGGGTTAATGCACATTACAGGAATTTTTTCTTTGTTAGCAATTATTTTTTGTTCATTTGCGCCAAACATATAATCCAAGAAACTGATATACTTGGTTGTTACAGTAAGAATGATATCGGCATTGATAGATTTTGAAAATGCAATAGTTTCGTCTGTAAAATTGGAGGATTTCTCGGGCGAATATATTTCGTAGCTTAAATTGTTCTGAATGAGAAACCTAATAGCAAAATTAAGGTTGGTATTGATTTTTCTTTGAAGCGATTTATCTTTTACCGGATATTTATATAAATGAATTTTGGAGTTAAAATACTTACCGAAATATATAGCCCAGTTCAGTGTTTCTTTATTTTCCGATTTAAAATCGACCGGAAAAACTACATTGGTATATTTTTCATGACTGGCTGGTTTATCCTGAACCACAATAAAAGGAACACTTGATCCGACAATCACTTTCAAAGCCCAGCTTCCAAAAATTCTCTGGCTTTTTTTCATTCCCTTGGTACCCATTACAACAAAAATTGCTTTACTTTCAGTTTCATACTTTGAAAAATCCGAAAAAATAGAACCTTCTTTAAAAACTATTTCAGGTTTAATGTTAAATCTTTTATATGTTTCTTCACAGACGATCTCCAGTTTCTTTCTTTTTTCATCCAGTTCACTTTTGGATGCCCCAACTTTTATAATATGTAAGAGGTTAATTTCCTGATTAATACTTCGTGATATGCGAATTGCATGTTCAAGTGCATTTTGCGAAACAATAGTAAAATCCCAGGTTACTACAATGAATTTTCGATTCTCTTCCATATTAAAAAAGGGTTTGTTGCGGCTAAATTAAAAATTTCTTTTAATAAAATTTGATAACGGTAAATAAATCTTTATGTTATAATGGGAATCAATTAAATTAAGCTTTAAAGTTTGTTTTCAAATGCGGGGGATATTTAAGTTAAAAATAATTATTTTAGCAGTTTGTTAAAATTTAAAGATTTATGAAGAACGAGCGTTATAAAGTTAAGGATGTTCTGACATTACAACCGGTAGAAAAGGAAATTCTTGTCAAAGGATGGGTTCGCACTAAACGTGGAAATAAAAATGTTGCTTTTATAGCCTTAAATGACGGGTCAACTATAAATAATCTTCAAATTGTGGTAGAGGTTTCATCTTTTCCGGAAGAAACATTAAAACGCATAACGACCGGAGCATGCATTGCGGCTAAGGGGAAACTGGTAAAATCGATGGGGCAGGGGCAGACAGTGGAAATGCAAGCCAGCGAAATTGAAATTTATGGAGATTGCGATTCGGAAGTTTATCCACTTCAGAAAAAAGGTCATACCCTCGAATTCCTGAGAGATATAGCACATTTACGTCCACGAACAAATACTTTTGGAGCAGTGCTGCGTATCAGACATGCCATGTCGTTTGCTATTCATAAATATTTTAACGATAACGGGTTCTTTTATCTTCATACGCCCATTATTACAGGTTCGGATGCGGAGGGAGCAGGAGCAATGTTTCAGGTTACTACACTCGATTTAAAAAATTTACCTTTAAACGAAGATAAATCCATAAATTTTGAAGAGGATTTTTTCGGTAAATCAACCAATTTAACGGTATCCGGACAATTAGAAGGTGAACTTGGGGCAATGGCATTGGGTTCTATATATACTTTTGGTCCAACATTCAGGGCTGAAAATTCTAATACACCCCGACATCTTGCCGAATTCTGGATGATTGAACCGGAAGTTGCTTTTTTTGAGATCAAAGAAAATATGGATCTCGCTGAAGATTTTCTTAAATATCTAATCAGTTATGCTCTTGAAAATTGCAATGACGATCTCGATTTTCTCTGCACTATGTATGATAAGGAGCTGATAGATCGTCTGAAATTTATAACCGAAAACGATTTTAAGCGGTTATCCTATACCGAAGGAGTTGCTATTCTTGAAAAGGCTGATCAGAAATTTGAATTTCCTGTATTCTGGGGAGCTGATTTGCAATCGGAGCACGAAAGATACTTGGTTGAAAAACATTTTAAGTGCCCGGTAATACTTACTGATTATCCTAAGGATATCAAGGCTTTCTATATGAAGCAAAACGAGGATGGAAAAACGGTAAGAGCCATGGATGTTTTATTCCCGAAAATTGGTGAAATCATTGGTGGTTCGCAACGTGAAGAAAGTTATGATAAACTGAATGCGCGAATTGCAGAACTTGGAATACCGGTTAATGATCTTTGGTGGTATCTCGAAACCCGGAAATTTGGATCAGCCCCTCATAGTGGCTTTGGACTTGGTTTTGAAAGGTTACTGCTTTTTATAACTGGTATGGGAAATATCCGTGACGTTGTTCCTTTTCCACGGACACCTAAAAACGCAGAATTTTAAAAAAATAGAATAAAACATTAAGGCTCCAGTGTTCTTAAAGGAAAAACTAAAAACCTTTTAAAACACCGGAGTTATGTATTACCTATTATTAAACATTATTTAAGCTGTATTTGCAGCAAAATGTTTTTAACTTTGTTTTTAATAAACTGATTATTAAATTACTGTAATTTCATTTACATTATAAAGAAACATCTTTAACTATTACATGTTTCTATTTAATAGAAGGGATTGGAACTTTCCATTTAAAAAATCGTTAAATTTGTACATAACGAAAACAAAGTGCCCTTAAAGGAGAAACATTATGCTTCGACAGAAACTTCAGCAAAAGCTTCTTCAAAAATTATCTCCTCAGCAGATCCAAATGATCAAGCTGTTGGAAGTACCATCAATGCAGCTTGAGCAGCGTATTAAAAAAGAAATTGAAGAAAACCCTGCATTGGAAGAAGGATCTGATGAAAATTCAGATGAGTCGATTGATGATGTGGCAGTTAAAGAAGAACGTCAGGTTACACTTGACCAATTTGAATACGACGATACGCCTTCTTATAAATTAAATTCGAATAACTATTCAAAACCGGAGCTGAAGCCTGATATACCCTTTTCAGTCGGGTTTTCATTTCACGATTATCTCGAAAATCAGTTAGGTTTGCGCGATCTTGATGAAAGAAAAACAGAACTCGCTCTTTATTTAATTGGCAACATCGACGACGATGGTTATCTGCGTCGCAAACTTGAAGCAATTGCCGATGATCTTGCCTTTTCCCAGAATATTAAAACAAATGAATTTGAATTACTGGAAATATTAAGGATTATTCAGGATTTCGATCCTCCTGGAGTTGGTGCCAGGGATTTACAGGAATGCCTTATACTTCAGATACAAACAAAGGATATGAATAATCCTGAAGTTGTCCTCGCCAGAAAAATATTAAAACATCATTTCGACGAATTTACTAAAAAGCATTTCGACAGGATTATGGACAGGCTCAATATTACTGAGCCACAAATGAAAGAAGCGGTTGATGAAATACTGAAACTTAATCCAAAACCAGGTAGCGGATATTCCGATCCTCATAGTAAGGTTGCCGAACATGTTATTCCCGACTTTATTTTTGAAAACGATGAAGGAGAACTTCAGTTAAGCCTTAATTCCCGAAATGTACCCGAGCTCAGGGTAAGCAAAACTTACAGCGAAATGCTCGATACCTATAGTAGTAATGCCAAGTCGAAAGCATCCAGTCAAATGAAAGATGCTGCCAGTTTTGTGAAACAAAAAATGGATTCGGCACGCTGGTTTATCGATGCAATAAAACAAAGACAGAATACCCTGATGACCACTATGGAAGCGATCATCGATTATCAGAAACTTTATTTTGAAGATGGCGATGAGATGTTTTTGAAGCCTATGATTTTAAAAGACATTGCTGATAAAACAGGCCTCGACATCAGTACTATTTCAAGAGTTGCTAATAGTAAATATATTCAGACACATTTCGGAATATATCCGTTAAAATATTTCTTTTCAGAAGGAATGCAAACCGATTCGGGAGAAGAAGTATCTACCAGGGAAATAAAAAAAATCCTGGAAGAATGCATTGAAAATGAATCAAAAAGAAAACCCCTTACTGACGACGAGCTGGCAGAAATACTTCAGAAAAAAGGATATCAGATTGCAAGGCGAACAGTTGCAAAATACAGGGAACAATTAAACATACCTGTAGCCCGTCTGAGAAAAGAATTATAAACCAGACATAATAAGAATGTTGGCGAAACTTCTATTTAACGACATACCTAAAGTTATTTCCTATCTGTTGCATCCTTTACTGATGCCTTTGTTTGGATTGTTTATCCTTTTTAATTCAGGTACTTATATTTCTTTTTTTTCACCCGAGTTTAAGCGCTCGGTTTTTCTTATTGTAGGTATTTGCACTCTTGGAATTCCAATGATATTCGTACCTTTTTTCCTCTATCGGAAAATAATTTCCAATATTCATATGAATTTTTCGCACGAAAGATTACTTCCATTGGTTGTAACTACCATCATGTTCTTTTTGTCGTACTATCTTATGAGTAATTCATCGGTTCCTAAAACCTTGCAAATGTTCTTGTTAGGTTCAACATTTTGTGTTACTGTAACTTTGCTTGTTACTATCAAATGGAAAATAAGTGCCCATATGATTGGTTTAGGAGGCATTGTTGGGTTGATAGTATCTATTGCGGTTTTTTTGCATTCCGATGTTTTAATTTATTTGTTCTTGTTTATTATTTTTGCGGGAATTACAGGTACTGCCCGTTTACTGCTCAACAGCCATTCTCCGGCACAGGTTTATTCAGGTTTTGGACTTGGTTTTATCATTATGGTTTCCACCTTATTTTTTTTCTAAAAAAAGCCAATTAATCTTTCTGTATTTATCTGATAATTCTATCTTTGTAAACTTTTTTTAAGTACCAGAAGTTTATCTCTCGACCCTTAGCAATCCTTAGTACTCCGAACATTTTTTCTATTAGTAGGTTTACTTGATCAATGTCAAAGGCCTACAGATTTATCTGGTTTAGTCTAACAGAAGGATTTTATTATGAGCAACCGATTTCCGGAGTACAAGAAATTTGATTTATCACAGGTTAACAAAGACATTCTTGCTTTATGGAACCAGAACGACACTTTCAGGAAAACCCTGAAACTTCGGGATGGACATCCTAAATTTGTATTTTATGAAGGGCCGCCTTCCGCAAATGGTATTCCTGGTATTCATCATGTAATGGCGCGTACTATAAAGGATATTTTCTGTCGTTTTAAAACGATGAAAGGATTTTATGTTGAAAGGAAAGCTGGTTGGGATACACATGGTTTACCTGTTGAGCTGGGTGTTGAAAAAGCAATGGGAATTACCAAGGAAGATATAGGAAAAAAAATCAGTATTGCCGATTATAATAGTGCATGCCGCAAGGATGTTATGAAATATACCGATTTGTGGGAAGAGCTCACAGAGAAAATGGGATACTGGGTCGACATGGAACATCCATACATCACTTATGATAACAGGTATATCGAATCGTTGTGGTGGTTGCTTAAAAAGCTATACGAAAAAGGATTATTATACAAGGGTTACTCCATACAGCCTTATTCTCCGGCAGCAGGAACAGGATTAAGTACACACGAACTTAATCAGCCTGGTTGTTATCGCGATGTTAAGGACACCACCATGATTGCCATGTTCAATATTGTAAGAAATGATACTTCGGAGTTTTTGTTCGAAAATACAGATACAACCTTGTCATTTCTTGCATGGACCACAACTCCCTGGACTTTACCTTCGAATACGGCACTGGCAGTTGGTAAAGACATTACTTATGTTAAAGTATTTACTTTTAATCCATATTCAGGTTTACCCTGCACTGTTATTTTAGCCAAAGATTTATTGGATAATCATTTCAATCCAAAACATGCAGAGTTGAAATTTGATGAATATCAACTGGGACATAAGGAAATACCATTTAACGTTTTAGGTGAATTTAAAGGCGCAGAACTTAAAGGGATCAGATATGACCAACTGTTGCCATTTCAACAACCTGCTGTGGGAGATGCATTTAAAGTATTACTGGGCGATTTTGTTACTACCGAAGATGGTACCGGTATTGTCCACATTGCTCCGAGCTTTGGTGCCGATGACTTTAGAGTTGCCCGCGAAAACGGCATTGGAGCCCTTACATTGGTAGATAAACAAGGAAAATTTATTGAAGGAACAGGCCCGTTTAGTGGCCGGTACGTTAAAAATTCATACGACGAAACCCTTACTGACAATGATAATACTGTTGATGTAGATATTGCAGTAATGCTGAAAAAAGAAAACAAAGCTTTCAAAATTGAAAAGCATGTTCACTCTTATCCGCATTGCTGGAGAACCGATAAACCTGTTCTTTATTATCCACTCGATTCCTGGTTTATAAAAACCACTGCCATGAAAGACAGGATGATGGAACTAAACGATACCATCAACTGGAAACCGGCATCAACAGGCTCAGGACGTTTTGGTAAATGGCTTGAAAACCTGCAGGATTGGAACCTTAGCCGATCGCGTTATTGGGGTACACCT
>Ga0136636_10001964_pt1 | contig 12197 bp, 5 predicted proteins | sample AntDrymUQ8522106_2_FD_104653 | JGI IMG/M metagenome (GOLD analysis project Ga0136636, IMG submission 104653) | Polar desert sand microbial communities from Dry Valleys, Antarctica - metaG UQ852 (21.06) | ecosystem: Environmental > Terrestrial > Soil > Desert | place: Antarctica: Dry Valley... | reverse complement strand
CGACAACCGTGCGAACCCCCTGGGCTACCGGGCCATCGCCGACCGCGGCTTCCTGGTCGACGGCACGAGCACCTCGCTGAACTTCGGCGGGACCATCGGCTTCACCGGCATCCCCTATCAGATCCACCCGACCCCGCTGACCAGGGACATGGTCGCCCTGGGCGACCGCAACATCGTCGCCAACGGGGCCCGCGCGTTCCTCCCGGCAATCATCGTCGGCAACAACAACGGGCTCCAGCCCTCCTGGCTCCCCAGCACCGATCTCACCGGGCCGCAGGCCTCTGGGATGGGCTCGCTGGGCGCGGTCATGGGCACGCAGACCGCCGTCGGCCTGCTGTACCACATCACCGACTCGGGCGGCCGGTTCGACGTGACGCTCACGTTCACCGACGCGACCAGCGTGACCGCGACGGTCGCCGCCCCCGACTGGTTCGGCGGGACTGCCCTGGTCCCCGCGGCCCTGCCCGGCGTCGCGATCCAGCGCCGCCTGGGCACGACATACAACTCCGTCCGCGACACCGACAACGGCAACCTCGCGGCGGCCAACGAGCGGCTGGGCGTGATCGAGGGCGTGGTCACGCGCGATTCGCTGCTCTCGGCCACCGGCTTCGACATCTCCGGCCGCACGCTGGCGAGCATCGTCTTCTCCAACCCGATCTCGAACAACACGACCGCCGTCAATCCCGGCGCCACGCCCGCCAATCGCTCGGGCGTGGGCATCTTCGCCGCCACGCTCCGCAACCCCGCCAGCGTCTCGCTCAACTTCAACCCCAGCGGCAACGGGACCGCGACGCCCGCCCTGGTCCGCGTGGGCGGCACGACCAAGCTCACCGTCCAGACCGTTCCCGGCACGGGCACGCCCAACACCGTCACCTCCGTCTCGCTCAACGCGTCGTCGGTCGGTCTGGGCACGCTGGCGATGTTCGACAACGGGACCGGCGGCGACGTGGTGGCCAACGACGGCATCTACACGCGTGATCTCTCGTTCCCTGTCAATACGACCCCGGGCACGATCAGCCTCCCCTTCACCGTCACCGACGCTCAGAACCGCACCAGCGCGGGCGACATCTTCTTCGCCGTCGTCGGCCCATCGGGCGCGATCTCGCCCTCGCCGGCCATCGCGGGCCAGTCCGCGACGGTGACCGTCACGCTCGCCCCAGGGACATTCGGCCTCGCCGACCTAGCGTCGGTGGTCGTCTCCTCCCCGGGCGTCATCTCCGCGACCCAGCTCAGTGATTCGGGCCTCTTCCCCGACCTGACGCAGAACGATGGCCTCTGGACCGGCACCGTCAACATCGACGCCGCCGCTTCGGGCGGCCCGGCCCTGGTCGACATCACCGCGACGGACGTGAGCAGCCGCGTCGGAGCCGGCTCGTTCAACGCGAGCATCGTCGGCCCGCCCGTGGCGACCGACCTTGGCACGCTCGCGGTCGGCTCGACCCAGAACGTCTCCGGATCGCTCTCGCCGGGCGGGATCATCTGGTTCAAGTTCACTCTGGCGACCGCCATCGACGCCGCCTCGCTCTCGTTCCTGGATATCGATACCGAGGGCTCATCGCTCGCGGGCACGACCCCCCTCGCCAACGACACCATGATCGGCCTCTACACCGCCACCGGGGCCCGCGTCGCCTTCGACGACGACGACGGCACCGAAGGCTTCAGCCAGCTCAGCTTCGGCCTCACCAGCCCGGCCCGCCCCTCGCCCGGCAACGGTCTGGCCTACAACGGCCGCGACGGCGCGATTCTCGCCCCGGGCACCTACTTCCTCTCCGCCTCGGCCTTCAGCTCCACCTTCAACGCTGCCAACTGGAGCGTCACCACGACCTCCGTCGGCACCGGCACCATCAACGTGCGCCTCACCGCAGGCACCTTTGCCTCCTCCGGCGGCGTGCCGACCACCTTCGCCGACCTCGGCACCATCGGCACCGCGACCGCCACCGCGACCCGCGCCGTCGGCCCCGGCGAGGTCCGCTGGTTCAGGTTCGCGCTCGACGCGGACATCGCCGCCGCCTCCCGCACCTATCTCGATATCGACACCGAGGGCTCCACCCTCGCCGACACCATCATCGGCCTCTTCCGCGACGACGGCTCGGGCACCTTCGTCCTCAGCGACGACAACGACGGCTCGGGCACGCTGAGCCAGCTCGCCTTCGGCCGCGCCGCCCGCAAGCCCGTGGGCGACGGGCTCACCTACAACGGCCGCGACGGGGCGAATCTCGCCGCCGGCACCTACTACCTCGCCGTCGCGCAGCCGACGGTCGCCTTCGGCAGCAACTTCGTCGTCGCGTTCACCACCGGCAGCGGCTCTGGCGACGTGACGGTCAAGATCCGCCGCGGCACGATGCCCGAGAACGTCTTCTTCGGCCCGGTCGTGAACCCCGCCAACGGCAACAGCTACTACCTGCTCGTGCAGGGCCTGTCCTGGTCCGCCGCCCGCGACGCGGGCATCGCCCTGGGCGGCAACCTGACGACCATCAACGACGCCGACGAGAACGAGTGGATCCGCCTCAACGTCAACCGCTTCGACGGCGTCTCCCGCCGCTGCTTCATCGGCTACACCGACGAGGTGCAGGAGGGCGTCTTCGCCTGGGCCGACGGCTCCACCGCCGCGTTCACCAACTGGCTCGCCGGCGAGCCCAACAACGGCGGCACGTCCGGCAACGCCGAGAACTACGTCGAGCAGTTCGGCGACGGCTTCTGGAACGACATCTTCGCGGCCGGCGCCTCGGTCGGCGGGAGCTTCTCGATCGTCGAGATCCCGCGCACCTGCCCGGCCGACTTCAACAACTCCGGCACGCGCGACGTGACGGACATCTTCGCCTTCCTCACCGCCTGGTTCGCGAACGCCCCCGGATCAGACTTCAACAACTCCGGCGTCCGCGACGTGACGGACATCTTCGCCTTCCTCACGGCCTGGTTCGCCGGCTGCCCGTGAGCCCGTATCGGCCCGAGACTTCAGTAAATCGCACGCCCCGGGCCTTCACGCCCGGGGCGTGTTCGTGAGTGGCTGCTGGGCCCGTGCCGCATCCCCGTCGCTGTGACCAGTCCGGACGGGAACACCAAAGGCACACGACCTTTCCTCGGAGCAGGAAAGGTCGTGGCACGGCTCGAAAATGTAAACAAACTTAGTCGCCCATCGCGCTCAGGCCCGCCGCCGCGATCACGCGGACCTTGCTCGGGGTGTGCCCGTGCTCGTCGAAGAGCACGACCTCGGTGTTCTCACCCTTGAGCCAGCTCCTGGGCACGACATACCGGTGCTGCGGCTGGACCTTCTTACTGCCGCCGCCGCCGCTCGAGGCGGAGACGAAGTAGCGACCCAGGTGCTTGCCGCCGACGTAGATCTGGCCCTTGCTCATGCCGGCCAGGTCGAGCAGCAGCGGGGTGTGATCGTCGGGCGAGGTGTGCAGCGTGGCGCGGTGGAAGGCCGGTAGTCCCGGGGCGTGGGCCCCGACGCCGGTGCCCTTGCCGCCCCGGGCGAAGACGTCGTTGCCCGGGACTTCCCACTTGGCAAAGGCCCACTCGGCCTTGGCCGTGGGGCTGTCGATCGCGGAGTAGAAGTGCACGTGGCTGGCCAGTGCCTTCTCGGCCCCGACCGTCGAGCCGACCAGGGCGATCTGCAGCTCGTTCTTGCCCTTGAGCAGGAGCTCCGGGGCGATGAAGATCGGCTTCACGCCGCCCTGCTGGAAGAAGTGGATGGGCTTGCCGTTGAGCAGCACGATCCCGCCCGCGGCGCACGACTCGCGGTCCTCGACCTCGGCCTCGAACGGGCCGATCTCGACGATCACGGGGTGCTTGGAGCGGTGGTCGAGGATCCAGGTCAGGCGGTGGGCGTCGGCCCGATCCTCGCGCAGGACCCGCCACAAGGGCGAGCGGAAGCCCAGCACGTCCACCGGGTCGGAGTTGACGACCTTGGGCTTGGGGAGCTTGATCGCCTCCACCTCCCAGGCGTGGTTGTAGATGCCCGTGAGCTCGCCCAGGTCGGCCCCGCTGCTGGCCCGCCCGAGGTTCTCGGCGAGAATGACCAGCGTCGAGCCGCCCTTCTTGAGCGGGACGTTCAGCGTGCTGCTCGCGCCGGGTCCGGGCCCGATGATGCCCACGCTCTCGCCCTCGGCGAAGACGTGCAGGCGGTGCCCGGCGTGGGGGAACATCAGCTTGGCCTTGCGGGCCGACGACGAGGGAACGTGCAGCCGGTACCAGCCGTAGCCGTAGGGCGCGCCCAGCGAGACCAGGTCGGCCGGTCCCTTGATATTGGCGAAACGAGGGCTCGTGCCGTCGACATACGGCAGCATCCCGCCGAGCTGGAACTCGCCCAGCTGCGGCTTGGCGGCCCGCTTGCCGCCGTGGGCCGGAACGGCGAACTTGACGCTCGACACCTTGCCCTCGGGGTCGATGTGCGTGCAGGTCTTAGCGTCGTATAGGGCCAGCGGCCGGCCCTGCGCATCCAGCCCCGCGACGCCCAAATACACCCCCGAGTCGTCGAGCACGACGTGGTCGATCTGCTCCTGATTCGCGATGACGATCGTCAGGCCCTCGTGCTCCTGGATCGCTGGCCCCGCGGCCTTGGCGTCGGGAACCGTCGTCTCCATCGGCGAGCCGTTGATCGAGAGCATCGCCCGGGCCCCGGGGGCGCCGAAGACAACGAAGACCTTGCCCGCAAGCCCAAGCGCGCACAGGTTGCAGTAGTCGAGATTGGCCCGCCCGGTCAGGCGGGTCTCGAGCAGGCACCACACCACCGACTGCTCGCCAAGGTCGACCGGCAGCGTTCCGCCGTCGGGAAGCAGGAGGCTCATGGGCTCGCGCGAGTTGTGCCCCTGGTCGTCGCCGAAGACGAAGACCACGCCGCCCTGAGATCCCACGGCGTGAATGACCGCGACGCGCGAGCTCGACCCGACCTTGTCGGCCCTGGCCGCCTTGTCGCCCGACGCCTTGGACTCGGGCAGCAGCGCGACGGGCTGGCGGGCCGGGTCGAGGTGGCTGAGCACGCGGCTGAAGCGGCTGGCGAACGTGCAGATCCGCCGGGCGGCGTAGTAGACGGGCGTCTTGAAGCCCGTCTCGCTCAGCGGGGCGCCGGCGTCGGCGCTCGTGCAGAGAAAGCCGGCGGGGCCCAGCTGCGGGTCGCGCCCGGCGGAGAAGCCAAAGTATGTCCCGCCGTGGAACGGGCTGAGATTGAACTGCCCGCCCGCGGCCAAAACCTCGGCGATGCGGCGCATGACACTGCTTGGGGCCTTCTGGGCCTGGGCCGGGGTCGCCCACGCCGACCGGGTGCCGACGCGGAAGTCGATGACGATCCGCGGCTGGGCCGGGCGGATGGTTCCGAGCTGGCGGAGGTGGCTCAGAAGATCGTCGTACCCCGTCCAGCCGTCGATCTCGCCCTCGACGGACTGCCAGAGGTCGTTGGCGTTGATGATCGGGACGGTGAAGCCCGACTCGCGGAAGTAGCGGTCCAGCTCGCCGAGATAGGTGGAGGCCAGGTGGTCGTCGCCGCAGGTGTAACCGTTTTCATTCTGCAGAAGAATGATCGGCCCGGCGGACGTGCCCGCGGGCGAGCCCTTGGGCGTGGGGGCATTGACCTGCAGATCGCGGAGCTGGACGGCGACGGCGGTAATGTAGCGAGAGCAGGCCTCGAGGAACGGCTGGTTGGCGGCCCGGAGCTTGATGTTGTCGGCCGTGGTCAGCCAAGGGGGCAGGCCGCCGAGGTCGAAGCCTTGGTCAACCAGAGGCCCGGGGCGGATGATGCAGAACATCCCGGCGGCGTGGACGAGGCGGACAAACTCGCGGATGTCGTTCTCGCCGGTGAAATCGAACTGCCCCTGCCGTGGCTCGTGGCGGGCCCAGACGATCGGCGTCTCGATGCAGTTGAGCCCGGCGTGCTTGGCGGCGAGGATGCGCTCGGCCCAATGGGCCCGGGGAACGCGGGCGTAGGGGATGGAGCCGGAAACCAGCCAGACCCGCCTGCCGTCGAGCAAGAAGGATTGCCCGTCGAAGGTGATTGAGGGCATGCGGCTGGGTCTCCTGCCGGCCCGGTTAGAGGCCAGGGGCTGTGGGGGCGCGAGTGGGGCCGAGATCCGTTCTCACCAGCTCGCGATCGGGGTCCGGACGGGAAGCGGCTCGGTCGAGTCATCCGGCAAAACCCGATCCTGGGTCTTGGGCGAGTGCCTCTTTACTTACCGCGGCGTAAGGCCGCAATGGTAGGGTTGGAGTCGCCAATCCGCAACGCCTTGGGTCGATCTGCTTGGATCTAGAGGGGATATTGAGGGGAATCGTTGTCTATTGTTGGGATGTTTAGGCAACGGCGACGGGCAGGGCGGGATTCCTGCCCCGTCTCCCGTCCGTATAGGCGGGGGTCGGGGCGTTCACTGCGCTGCGCGCGGTGTGATGAAGTACGAGACGGAGACCGTTGCCGTCACGACGACTTCGCCGGCTTCGACGACCGTGGGGGCGAAGTCGGCCTTGGCGGCCATGGGAAGGCCCTCGGCACCGCCGCGGTGCATAGAGGGGCGGACCTGCGAGCCGTCGGTGTTGGCTTCCAGCACCGTGCCGAGTGTCAAGCCGAGCGCGGCGGCGAGGGTGTCGGCCTTGCTGCGGGCGTCCTGCGCGGCCTGACGCATGGCGGCCTGCTTGGCCTCGGCGTCGTCCTTCAGGCTGAAGGCGATGCCGAAGAGCTGGTTGGCGCCCGCCTTGAGCCCCGCGTCGATCGCTTGGCCCACGCGGGGGACATCGGCGGTGACGATGCGCACGGTCGTCTGGGCCGAGTAGCCGACAATCTCGGGGGGCTGGGTCTGCTGGAAGTCACGTTCTTGGCGATATTGGGGGATGAGGTTGACGGTCTGCGTCTGCACCACCAAGCCCGGGTGGTTGAGCGCCTTGACGGCCGCGACGACCTTGGCGATCGACGTGTTCACCTTGTCGATGGCCTCGGTGGACGACTTGCCAGCGGCGGCGACTCCCAGCGAGACCTCGGCCTGGTCCGGTGCGCGGCGGACCTCGGCGAAGCCGGTGGTGTTGAGGCGGGGGGTGATGCGGGAAGCCGCCGAGAGGTCGGCATTGCCCTCGGGCTGGGCAAGGGCGGGCAAAGCGGCACCGACCACGGTGAGCAGGAGCACGGCGGACACGAAGCGCGGGAGACGACGGGCGGGCATGGGCGGGTCCTTTCAGCGATCTCGATTGAAGGTCAACAAATGCTTATACCGCGCCCGACGGGGTCGGTGGCGGGGCGTGCATCGGCGCGGCCGGCCCGTACACTCGGCCCATGAGCAACGACTATCGCCCTGAGCCGGCCGGGAACCTGCGGATCGACGCGACGCACGACCCGGAACTCGAGAGCTTTGTCGAGTCGGCCAACGACACCTCGAGCGACTTTCCGATCCAGAACCTGCCGATGGTGGCGTTCCAGATGAATCACGACGGCCACAGCCATCGGCATCTGGGGGTGCTCATCGGCGACCAGGTGCTCGACGTTTCTTCGCTGGTCGAGGCCCGCGTATTCGGCGAGGACGAGGTCGCTCGGGTGTGCTCGATGAACGTCTGGAACGGGCTGGCGGCCAACCCGCAGCTGTGGGCACCCTTGCGCGAGCGGGTGCAGGCGTTTCTGCGGGCCGATGCGCCCGGGGGCCAGCAGCTTCGGCGGCTCAGGCAGAAGGCGATGCTGCCGCAGAAGACCACGCGGCTGCTCGCGCCGATGGCGATCTTCAACTACACGGACTTTTACGCCAGCAAGTTCCACGCTTCGAACGTGGGCGCGATGTTCCGGCCCGACAGCCCGCTGCTGCCCAACTACACGCACGTGCCCATCGGCTATCACGGGCGGGCGTCGTCGATCGTCGTGTCGGGCTCGGAGATCGTGCGCCCCAGCGGGCAGCTCTCGCCCGAGCAGGAGGGCGGGGGTGGTGGGGGGGGTGGGGGGGGTGGGGGGGGTGGGGGGCGGCCGGGCTTCGGGCCGTGCAAGATGCTCGACTACGAGATGGAGCTCGGGGTGTTCGTCGGCCGCGGCAACGAGCTGGGCGTGCCGGTGAAGATGGCGGATGTGCGCGAGCAGCTCTTCGGCGTGTGCGTGCTCAACGACTGGTCGGCGCGGGACATTCAGAAGTGGGAGTATCAGCCCCTGGGCCCGTTCCTTGCCAAGAACTTTGCGACGAGTGTCTCGGCGGGCGTGGTGACGATGGCGGCGCTCGAGCCGTTCCGGGTTGCGGGGCCGCGGCGAGACGAGGGGGACCCCGAGCCGCTGGACTATCTGAAGTCCGGCGAGGGCTGGGGGTACGACATCCAGGTCGAGGTGGCGATCCGGACGACGGCGATGTGGGAGCGCGGCGAGCCGGGGGCGGTCGTCAGCCGGGGACGCATGAGCGACTTGTACTGGACCTTCGCCCAGATGCTCGTGCACCACGCGAGCAACGGGTGCAACCTGCAGCCGGGCGACCTGCTGGGCTCGGGGACGATCTCCGGGCCGGAGAGGTCGTCTCGCGGCTGCCTGCTCGAACTGACCTGGAACGGCGTCGACGAGGCGAAGAAGCCAAGGCCCCGCACGCCGGTTCAGCTCCCCGGCGAGGAGACGCGGACGTTCCTGCAAGATGGCGACGAGGTGGTGATGCGGGCGTTCTGCGAGCGCGACGGATTCCGGCGGATCGGGCTGGGCGAGTGCCGCGGGCGGGTGGTGGCCCAGCGGGGGTGATCGCTGGCGCATGCTGGAGACCCGCCCGCTGTCGGCGCGGCGGAGTCGGGGGAATCGATCCGCGAACGCGAGTGCGCGATCAGCGCTGCGCGATCGGCACATACGCCGAGCCGTGGGGCCCGATGTACTTGGCCGCGGGGCGGTACAGACGGTTGCCGTCGAGCTGCTCGAGGACGTGCCCGCTCCAGCCCGCGATGCGGCTCATGGCGAACATGGGGGTGAAGAGGTCGAGCTTGAGGCCGATGGAGTGGTACGTGGTCGCCGAGTAGAAGTCGACGTTGGGGTAGATGCCCTTGGCACCGACCTCGCGGGCCATGATCTCTTCGATCTTGCTCGACATCTCGTACAGCGGCAGGTTGCCCGTGTCGGCCGCGATCTGCTTGGTGAAGGTCTTGAGAAACGTGGCCCGGGGATCGATGGTCTTGTAGACCCGGTGCCCGAAGCCCATGATGCGGGCGCCCTCGGCGCGGCGGGCGAGCTTGTCCATGATGTAGGGCTCGACGTGGGCCATCGCGTCGATGCCCTTGGCCTTGGCCTCGGCCTGGATCTCGAAGAGCATCTCCATGACTTCTTCGTTGGCCCCGCCGTGGAGCGGGCCCCGGAGCGAGCCGATGGCGGCGGTGAGGGCGGAGTAGACGTCCGAGAGGGTGGAGATGACCACGCGGGCGGTGAAGGTGGAGTTGTTCAGGCCGTGGTCGGCGTGCAGGATCATGCAGATGTCGAACGCGCGTGCGACGGCGTCGGTTGGGACCTGGCCGTTGAGCATGTAGAGGAAGTTCTGGGCGAACGAGAGGTCGGCGCGGGGGTGGACAACGCGCTCGCCGCGGCGGTAGCGGTCGAAGTAGGCGATGAGCGCGGGCGTGCGGGCCAGGATGTTCAGGGCCTTGTCGCGGGCCGAGGCGATGTCGTTGGCGTTGGGGTCCGGATCGTGCATGGAGAGCGCGCTGACCATGGTGCGGAGCACGTGCATGGGCTGGGCGGACTTGGGCAGGCGGGTGAGGCGTTCTTCCATGCCCTCGGGCAGCTCGTAGCGCTTGCGGAGGTCGGCGCTGAACGCGTCGAGCTCGGCCCGGGTGGGGAGCTTGCGGTTCCAGAGCAGGTAGACCGTCTCCTCGAAGGTCGAGTTGCGGGCGAGGTCGTCGATGCCGATGCCGACGTATTCCAGCACACCCTTCTCGCCGTCGATGAACGACATGCTCGTCTCGGCGGCGACGATGCCCTCGAGCCCCTTGACGAACGTCGGCGCGGGCTTGGGGGGGGTGACGGCGGTGACGGCGGCGGGGGTCGCGGGGCTGGTCATGGCGTCGGCTCGGGAGTTCTTGGGGAGATGAGGCGCGGGGCCCGGGGGTGGAAAAGTCAGTGTAGAGGGGTATCGGTGGACGGGCAGGGGGACGGGGCGGGCACGAAGATCGTTGCTCCCGGGCCGGGCACGGCGAGCCCTCGCCCGGGCCGATCCGATACGATCGGTAGCATGCTGGCCAGCCATTCCTCTCTCGCAACCGACGAAGCCCACGCCCTGTCGCTGGACCGCGAGGACCCGCTGCGGCACACGCGCCAGCTCTTCTGCATCCCCAGCGTCGGCGCGATCGCGCAGGACGCCTCGCGGCCAGACGCGATGCGGCCGGCGGTCTACCTCTGCGGCAACTCGCTGGGCCTGATGCCCGCCCAGACCCGGCGTGCGATCAGCGACGACCTCGAGGCCTGGGCCCGCATGGGCGTCGAGGGGCATTTTCACGCCAAGCACCCCTGGCTGCCGGCCCACGAGCCGCTCCGGGGGCCGATGTCGCGGCTGGTGGGGGCGGGCGAGCACGAGGTCGTCGCGATGAACTCGCTGACGGTCAACCTGCATCTGATGATGGCGAGCTTCTACCGCCCGACCAAGGAGCGGTACAAAATCGTTATCGAGGATGCGGCGTTCCCGAGCGATTCCTACGCCGTCGAGAGTCAGGCGAATCTGCACGGTTTCGCATCGGGCGACGCGGTCGTGCGCTTGCGGCCCCGCGAGGGGGAGCAGACGCTGCGGACCCAGGACGTGATCGACACGATCGGGCGGCACGGGGCGTCGGTCGCGCTGGTCATGCTCGGGGGCGTGAACTATCTCAGCGGGCAACTGATGGACATGCCAACGATCACCAAGGCCGGGCACGCGGCGGGGGCCGTCGTCGGCTGGGACCTCGCGCACGCGGCGGGGAACGTCGAGCTTCGGCTGCACGACTGGAACGCCGACTTCGCCTGCTGGTGCTCGTACAAGTATCTCAACTCGGGGCCCGGGGCCGTCGCCGGGTGCTTCGTTCACGAGCGGCACGGGCGGAACCTGGCGCGGTTCGGCGAGCGGGATTTCCTGCCGCGCTTGGCGGGGTGGTGGGGCAACGACCCGGAGACGCGGTTTGCGATGGGCCCGGCGTTCGTGCCCGTGGACCGGGCCGACGCGTGGAGCATGTCCAACCCGCCGATCCTGGCCCTCACGCCCGTGCGGGTGTCGCTGGAGATCTTCGACAAGGTGGGGATGGCGGCGCTGCGGCAGAAGAGCCGGCGGCTGACGGACTACTTGCATGGGCTGATCGACGCGATTCCCGGGTCGGGGGGGGAGGCGGGGGAGAAGGGGGAGGGGGGGGCGATCCGGGTGCTCACGCCGCGGGCGTTCGAGGAGCGGGGATGCCAGTTCTCGCTGGCTGTTCTGGAGCGCGGGCGGGAGTTTCATCAGGCGCTCACGCGGGCGGGCGTCGCGTGCGATTTCCGCGAGCCGAACGTGGTGCGCGTCGCGCCCGCACCCTTGTACAACACGTTTCACGACTGCTGGCGGTTTGCCGGCATCCTCCGTGACCATCTGGCGAAGACCAGGCCATGACTCACGGCAAGCCCCTCGGCACGACGAGCGCGATCGGGCAGGACAACCTCAACGCCGGTCCGGGCATCGGCACCGGTCCGGCCATCGGCGACGGTACGGCCATCGGCACCGGGAAGACCGTAATCATCTGCGGGGCCGGGCTGGCCGGGGCACTGCTGGCCTGTTCGCTCGCGAAGCTCGGATACACGGTGCGGCTGCACGAGCGCCGGGGCGACCCGCGTGCGGCGGGATACTCCGGTGGGCGGTCGATCAACCTGGCGCTCTCGGCCCGCGGGCTCTGGGCCCTTGACGGGATCGGGCTCAAGGACGAGGTCCTCAGGCACGCGTTGCCGATGCGCGGGCGGATCATGCACAAGGCCGTCGCGAAGCCCGAGCTGGTGTTCCAACCCTACAGCAAGGACCCGGCGGACGCGATCAACTCGATCAGCCGGGGCGGCCTGAACATCGCACTTCTCGACGCGGCCGAGAAACACCCGGGCGTAGACATCGTGTTCAACCAGCGCTGCGTGGACGTCGACCTCGACACCTGCACCGCGACGTTCGTCGACGATTCCCAGCCCGAGCAGCCCCCTGTAACGGTTGCAGCGGACCTGATCGTCGGGGCCGACGGTGCGTTCTCCGCCGTGCGCGGGAAGATGGTCAAGACCGACCGCTTTGAGTACTCCCAGTCGTATCTGGCGG
>Ga0136636_10001962_pt1 | contig 12200 bp, 6 predicted proteins | sample AntDrymUQ8522106_2_FD_104653 | JGI IMG/M metagenome (GOLD analysis project Ga0136636, IMG submission 104653) | Polar desert sand microbial communities from Dry Valleys, Antarctica - metaG UQ852 (21.06) | ecosystem: Environmental > Terrestrial > Soil > Desert | place: Antarctica: Dry Valley... | reverse complement strand
TTACGGCTGTGTGTATTTTCGAAGTAGTTGCACCACCTATCAGAATTGGTATTTTTAACCCAGCTTTTTCCATTTCGGCAGCCACAATGGTCATTTCTTCCAACGAAGGCGTGATTAAGCCGCTCAATCCAACAATATCAACCTTTTCTTCTATTGCTCTGCGGATAATGGTCTCGGTTGGTGTCATTACTCCCAGGTCAATAACTTCGAAATTGTTACACGCCAATACCACCGACACAATGTTTTTGCCAATGTCATGTACATCGCCTTTTACCGTAGCAATCAGAAATTTACCAGCCGATGAACTTTGACCGGGAACTTTTTCTGCTTCAATAACCGGTTGTAAAATAGCCACGGCTTTTTTCATGGTACGAGCTGTTTTTACCACTTGTGGCAAGAACATTTTTCCATCTCCAAATAAATTGCCGACAATATTCATACCGCCCATCAATGGTTTCTCAATAATTTCAATGGCCGAATCATACACTTTTAGTGCTTCTGCCAAATCATCTTCCAAAAACTCACTGACTCCTTTTATCAAAGCATATTCCAGTCGACCTTGCAGGGACCGGGACCGCCACTCATCTACCACTTCCTCCTTTACTCCCGAAACTTTGTTCTTTATTTTTTCTGCTAAATCAATCATGCGCTCCGTAGCATCTGGTCGGCGATTTAGCACCACATCTTCAACGTGCTCTAAAAGTTCGGGATCGATATCCTGATAAATTTGCAACATGCCTGCATTTACAATACCCATATCCATGCCTTCTTTGATGGCATAATACAAGAACACGCTATGAATAGCTTCACGAACGGTGTCATTTCCACGGAACGAAAATGATAAATTACTTACACCACCACTTATTTTGGCATAAGGGAGGTTCTTCTTTATCCAACGAGTAGCATTCAAAAAGTCTACTCCGTAGTTGTTGTGCTCTTCAATACCTGTTGCAATGGCAAGGATATTAGGATCAAAAATGATATCCTGCGGTGGAAAACCCACTTTGTCGACTAACAAATGGTAGGCACGACTACAAATTTGTGTTTTGCGTTCAAAACTATCGGCTTGTCCTTTCTCATCGAAAGCCATTACCACAGCGGCAGCGCCGTAGGCACGAATTTTACAAGCTTTTAAAAGAAAGTCGTCTTCACCTTCTTTTAAACTGATGGAGTTTACAATGCATTTGCCTTGCATACATTTAAGTCCAGCCTCAATAACTTCCCATTTAGACGAGTCGATCATTATTGGCACACGGGTAATCTCCGGCTCAGAGGCAACATAATTTAAAAAGGTAACCATTTCTTCCTTCGACTCCAACATGGCATCATCCATGTTGATGTCAATAATCTGAGCACCATCCTCCACTTGTTTACGAGCTATTCCTAAAGCTTCTTCGTATTTCTTTTCGTTGATCAAACGAAGAAACTTACGCGAACCTGCTACATTGCAACGCTCGCCGATATTCACAAATAAGGACCTCACTCCCGACCCCTCTCCTTGAGGAGAGGGGAGAAGTGCATCTGTATCATTATGATTCGATTCGTTATACGATGGCAAATTATTAAGTTGCTCTTTTATTTGTTTTGCAACTTTATACGGATTTTCAAGAACTTCTTCATTTGTGAAACGTATAACAAAAAATCCACTATTGTTTAAAACTTCTGTTCTAAATTTATCGTACTCTTTTAGTTCCTTTGTTTGATGAATTCCTCCATCAACTTCAATTACAACTCTTTTCTCAATACAAATAAAGTCTGCAATAAATCCATTTACAATGTGTTGTCGACGAATCTTGTAATCAATTTTTCTATTGCGAACACACTCCCATAAAGCATCTTCAGCTTTGGTAGGTACATGTCGCACTTCTTTTGCTTTATCAATCAACAAATTCCACGATGTAGGATCAGTTGTAAAATTAGCATGCTCAGTTGTGCCCCTCTCTTTGAGGACAGGGGTGAGGGGTGAGGTGATTTCCAAATGCTCCAATCCTGACAATATCAAGCTGTTACTTTTCTCTTTTATTTTTCTAACCTCCGCACTTTCAATTAAAACACCATAAGCTGCAATGTGAGCCGGGGAAGTTCCACAACAGCCACCAATGATATTCACCAATTTTTCATCGAAATATTCTTTTACTTGCGCAGCCATCATTTCGGGCGATTCGTCATATTCTCCAAATTGATTGGGTAAACCAGCATTTGGATAAGCACTTACAAACCATGGCGAATGTGCGCAAATTTCTTGCAAGTAAGGTTTTAGATCGTGAGCGCCAAACGAACAGTTTAGTCCTATCGATAATAAATTAGCATGTCCTATCGAAGCCAGAAAAGCACGAATGGTTTGACCAGAAAGTGTGCGTCCACTTTTATCGGCTACAGTTGCGGAAAGCATAATTTCCACTCGTTTGCCCAGCTCGGCCATAGCTTCTTCAGCGGCAAAGATAGCCGCTTTGGCATTTAGGGTATCGAAAATAGTCTCAATCAAAAGTGCGTCTACGCCACCCTCGATTAATGCTAAAACTTGTTCTTTGTATGCCAGCACTAAATCATCGAAACTAACCGCACGAAAGGCCGGATTATTTACGTCGGGCGACATGGATGCTGTTTTGTTGGTAGGTCCTACGGCACCTGCCACGAAACGTGGTTTAGACGGATTCTTGGCCGTAAATTCATCAGCAGCTTGGCGAGCCAGACGTGCACCTGCCAGGTTTATTTCGCGTACCAACGCTCCCATGCCGTAATCGTCCATTGAGATGGTTTGGGCATTGAAGGTGTTGGTTTCGATAATGTCGGCACCGGCTTCAAGGTACTCGGAATGAATGGTTTTGACTATGTCGGGTTGAGTTAATACCAATAAATCATTATTCCCTTTCACAAGGTGACCCCATTTCGCAAAACGCTCACCACGGTAGTCTGCTTCATCTAGTTTGTAACGTTGGATCATTGTTCCCATCGCACCGTCGAGGACTAAAATGCGATGTTCAAGTTCATTTCTTAGTTTCATTCTTCATTGTTTTGAGATGCAAAGATAACTATATTCAATTCATAATTCGCAATTTGGTGTTTCGTGCAGATTATCAGCACTTTTGCTATTTTGATTGAGCCTAAAAAAAAGACGCAATAGAAAGTCTAATGCGCCTTTAATTGTGAATTTCGAATTCTTAATTAGGCATTAATTAATCCTTTTCCTGTCATTTCGTTTGGTTGGGTAATACCCAAAATCTGACAAATAGAAGGAGCTACATCGGCCAAAATGCCGTTTGCAACTGTTGCATTTTTATTTTTGGTGACATAAATAAACGGAACCGGATTTAATGAGTGTGCTGTGTTTGGTGATCCGTCGGCATTTTCAGCAAAGTCGGCATTACCGTGATCGGCAATGATAATCACTTCGTAGTCGTTTGCTTTTGCTGCTTCTACAACTTCTTTTACGCAGTTGTCAACAGTTACTACTGCTTTTTGAATTGCTTCGTAAATACCGGTGTGTCCCACCATATCGCCGTTGGCAAAATTAAGAGCAATGAAATCAAATTTCTTTGTATTCAACGCAGCCACCAGTTTGTCGGCTACTTCGGGAGCACTCATTTCTGGTTGAAGGTCGTAAGTTGCTACTTTTGGAGACGCTACCAAGATACGTTCTTCACCTTCGAATTCGCTTTCGCGACCGCCAGAGAAGAAGAAGGTTACGTGAGCAAATTTTTCAGTTTCGGCAATACGCAATTGTTTCAATCCAAGGCTCGAAACATATTCTCCAAGCGTGTTTTGAACATTGTCTTTGTCAAATATAATATGCAATCCTTTGTAGCTCGAATCGTAAGGAGTCATACAGTAGTATTCCAATGGAATAGTATGCATTCCTTCTTCGGGCATCTCCGTTTGAGTCAATACCACTGTCAATTCTTTTGCACGGTCGTTACGGTAATTGAAGAAAATAACCACATCGCCGGCTTCGATTGTTGCCAATGGTTTGCCGGCTGCATCAACGGCTACAATTGGGTTCACAAATTCATCGGTCACGCCTGCATCGTACGACGCTTGCATGGCAGCAACCAAATCAGTAGCTGTTTCACCAACTCCGTTCACTATTAAATCATACGATTTTTTAACGCGATCCCAACGTTTATCACGATCCATCGCATAATAGCGACCAATAACAGAAGCGATTTTTGTATCTGTTGCAGCCGTGTGAGCTACCAGTTGTTCAATAAAACCTTTTCCGCTGCGAGGGTCGGTATCACGTCCGTCCATAAAACAATGAACAAAAGCATCAGAAATACCGTATGTTTTGGCAATGTCGAGCAATTTGAATAAATGATCCAGTGAACTATGAACACCTCCATCAGAAACCAACCCTAAGAAGTGAATTTTCTTTTTATTGTCGCGGGCATACGAGTAGGCACTCATAATTTCCGGATTTTGAAGAATGCTGTTATCACGACAAGCAATATTGATTTTCACTAAATCCTGATAGACCACACGACCAGCACCAATGTTCAGGTGACCTACCTCTGAATTACCCATTTGACCATCAGGAAGTCCTACATCTTCGCCAGCAGCTAAAAGCTGCGAGTTAGGATAGTTTGCCACCAACGAATCGATGTATGGTGTTGGTGTACTGAAGATAACATTTGAGTGAGTTGGTTTCCCAATTCCCCAGCCATCAAGAATCATAAGTAATGCTTTTTTGCTCATATTATTGTGAATTTTATTATTTTAGACAATAGTCGACACATTGCTGTTTCGGGCTGCAAAATTACTTCTTTTTTTGCATATTTTTATTCTGTTAGTATCAATAAATCAGTAAATCAATCAAAAAATGACAAATACTGTTTTTTGAAATTGAAAGATTATCTTTGTTGTCGAAAAAAATGAATTTTTATCCGCATTTTCTTATAAAATATGTTCACAGTCCTATCTTTTATGTTTGCAGGCATTGCCTTTGGTTATCTGCTGCGAAGTAAAAAAATCCGTTTTATTCATTGGGTAATTATAACACTCATCTGGTTGCTATTGTTTTTGCTTGGATTAGAAATCGGTGCCAACGAAACCATTGTACGTCAGTTTGGCTCTCTGGGTCTCGAGGCTTTTCTGCTGGCTGCTGCCGGAACATTAGGAAGTGTTGTTTTTGCATGGATTCTTTGGTTAAACCCACCTAAACCCACCTAAATCCCCCAAGGGGGACTTTTATAAATAAATATCCAGTTCGATTTAAAAAAACAACTATATGAGAATATTTGAAATAGATAATACTAATCTTAGAGTCCCCCTTTGGGGGATTAGGGAGCTAATATGAAAGGGAGTTTGATTATACTTTCGTTTTTTGCAGCAGGTTTGTTGCTGGGCGTTTTCCGTTGGTTTCCAGCAGAATTATTGCACCTGAATTTCAGTTTCTATGTACTTTGTGCCCTTATGTTTTCGGTAGGTATCAGTATTGGTAACGATCCAAATTCTTTCAATCAATTTCGTAGTCTAAACCCTCGATTGATATTCTTGCCGATGATGACCATAGTCGGCACTTTTCTGGGCGTATTGGCTGCAAGTATTTTTCTTAAAAATCGCAGCATTACTGATTGTTTAGCAGTTGGGTCTGGCTTTGGGTATTATTCACTTTCAAGCATTCTAATCACTCAATACAAAGGCGTAGAACTTGGTACCATTGCATTGCTGTCAAATATTTTTCGCGAAGTCATTACTTTGCTTTTAGCTCCATGGATGGTGAAATTCTTTGGCAAACTTTCGCCCATTTCGGCTGGTGGAGCCACCACTATGGATACTACTTTCCCCATTATTGTTCGAAATTCGGGTAAAGACTATGCCATTCTTTCCATTTATCATGGCTTTATAATGGATCTTTCTGTTCCATTTTTAGTGACCTTCTTTTGTAGTTTATAGAATTAGTTACAAGTCTTATTCTCTGAAAATTATTCCAAAATAAACCATCGATTTGAATTCAAAATCATTAAATATTCTTTAAATGATTTGCCGATAACATTACTTTAGATGATTTTTGGGGAGCATTACCGGCAATAATTTTCTTTTTGTTTGTTTTTACTTTTAAAAAATAGTCGATTTATGCGGCAACCCCCAAAAAATATTTTGTACTTTTGCAAACAACATAAAATTCCTATGGATTTTATAGTTTTAATGCCAAAATTGCGATTAATGCTAAATGTAATTTTGGTACAAACGTCGTTTATCTGTAGCTAAATATTAATCCGAAAATATTTATAGTATGAAAATTATAATTGTTGGTACTGCTTTCCCATATCGTGGTGGATTGGCGGCTTATAACGAACGTTTGGCTCGTGAATATGTAAAGCAAGGACATGAAGTGGAAATTCTGACTTTCAAACTGCAATATCCTGCGTTTTTATTTCCTGGGAATACGCAATATTCTCAGGAATTGTCTCCAACAGATTTGAAGATTACGCGTGCTATAAATTCTGTGAGTCCTCTCAACTGGCGCAAAGTTGGATTGCAAATAAAGGCCAAAACACCTGATAAAGTTATTTTCTGCTACTGGATGGCATTTATGGCACCCTGTTTTGGTACTATCGCCCGTTACGCCCGCTCACCAAAAACAAAAATGATTGGGCTTATTCACAATATGATTCCTCACGAGCCTACCATTTTAGATAAACTATTTCCAAATTATTTTGTATCGGCAATGGATGGATTTGTGGGCATGGCCGACTCGGTAGCTGCTGATATTAATAGTTTCGACAAAAGTAACAAGCCCAAAGCGGTTTCACCTCACCCTATCTACGACCATTATGGCGAAAGTTTGACCAAAAAAGAAGCTGCCATGAAGTTGGGTTTGTACGAACAAAAACTCTATATCTTGTTTTTTGGGTTTATTCGTTACTACAAAGGGCTGGATTTGCTGATACAAGCTTTTGCTGATGAACGATTACGTGCGTTTCCCGTTAGATTAATTGTTGCTGGTGAATTCTACGAAAATCCACAACCTTATTTAGAACAAATTATTAATCTCAAACTGGAGGGATTGGTGGAATTACGTACAGGATTTATTCCAGACAGTGAGGTGCGCAACTATTTCAGTGTTGCCGATTTAGTTGCTCAGCCCTATCGTAGTGCTACTCAAAGTGGGGTAAGTCAAATTGCCTATCATTTTGAAAAACCAATATTGGTGACAAACGTAGGCGGTTTGGCCGCTACCGTTCCCGATCAAAAAGTAGGGTATGTGGTGGAAGTTGAACCTAAAAATATAGCTGATGCTCTTGTTGATTTTTATACTAATAACAGAGCTGCATTGATGATTGAAAATATTAAAATTGAGAAACAAAAATTCACTTGGTCGCATATGACCGAGGCTATTGATGGCTTGTTTAATTAAGTTCTGATCCCTAATGGGGATTTTTATAAATAATCTGAAAGTTACATGTTTTACTAATTAACTTCCCTTTCCCCTTTTGGGGGTTAGGGGTTCTTTATATATTATGGCAAATGAAATAGTGGAAACACCGATGATGAAGCAGTTCAACGAAATTAAAGCGATGCATCCGGATGCGATTCTGCTTTTTCGTTGCGGTGATTTTTACGAAACCTTTTCTGCAGATGCTATTAAAGCATCGCAGGTGCTAGGAATTACACTCACAAAACGGGCTAACGGCTCAGGAAAAACCATAGAACTAGCCGGTTTCCCACACCATGCACTCGATACCTATTTGCCTAAATTGGTGCGTGCCGGTTTACGCGTGGCCATTTGCGACCAGCTTGAAGACCCGAAACTTACAAAAAAAATAGTGAAACGTGGTGTTACCGAACTGGTTACTCCCGGCGTTTCATACAGCGACACGACCCTTAATCACAAAGAGAATAACTTCCTCGCTAGTGTTTTTATGAATAAAAATCGCGTAGGAGCATCGTTTCTGGATATCTCTACTGGCGAATTTCTACTTGCTGAGGGAACTGTTGAATATGTTGATAAATTGCTCAATAGCTTTGGACCCAAAGAGGTGTTGTTCGACCGTTCCAAACGGAAAGATTTTGAGGCTAACTTTGGAACAAAGTTTTTTACATATGCACTTGAAGATTGGGCTTTTACTCCCGATTCTGCCAATGAAAGATTATTGAAACATTTCGAAACAAAGAACCTGAAGGGGTTTGGTGTAGATAATTTGCCCAATGCGGTTGTGGCCGCCGGTGCTATTCTTCATTATCTCGATTTAACCCACCACCAGCAAACAGGACATATCACACAACTTTCTCGCATTGAAGAAGATCGCTATGTGTGGCTGGATAGATTTACCGTTCGCAACCTCGAATTATACGGAACAATTAACGAAGGTGGACGCACGTTGCTGGATGTTATTGATAAAACGATTAGTCCGATGGGAGCCCGTATGCTTAAGCGTTGGGTGGCTTTTCCATTGAAAGACGTAAAGCCAATCAACGAACGATTGAGCGTGGTGGAGCATTTTTTCAAAAAACCTGATCTGAAATTGTTACTCGAACAAAATGTAAATCTGATTGGCGATTTGGAACGTATCATTTCTAAAGTAGCTGTGGGCCGCATCAATCCGCGCGAAGTAGTACAACTCAAAGTGGCCTTACATGCTATTGAGCCAATAAAACAAGCTGGTTCGGGGTCCGACAACGAAACCCTGCGCAAAATTGCCGATCAGCTAAATGCTTGTGCAGTTATTTCTAAAAAAATTGAGGCGGAGGTAAATAACGACCCCCCCAATTTTATTCATCGTGGAAGCGTTATTAAGTCGGGTGTTGATGCCGATTTGGATGAATTGCGCAAACTGGCATTTTCAGGAAAAGATTTTCTACAAAAAATACAAGAGCGCGAAAGTGCTGCCACTGGCATTCCGAGTCTAAAAATTAGTTTCAACAATGTATTTGGTTATTATATCGAGGTGCGCAATATGCACAAAGACAAAGTACCCGAAACATGGATTCGTAAACAAACGCTCGTAAATGCTGAGCGTTATATTACTGAAGAACTGAAAATTTACGAAGAAAAAATTCTTGGTGCTGAAGAAAAAATTCTATCAATAGAAACAAGATTGTTTAATGGGTTGGTGTTGAGTTTGGTCGATTATATTACTGCCATTCAGCTAAATTCCAACCTCATTGCACAACTCGACTGTTTGCTTTCATTCACCAAAGTTTCATCCGAAAATAAATACGTACGCCCCGAAATAACCGACACCGATGTGCTTGATATCAAGCAAGGTCGCCATCCGGTTATCGAGAAACAACTGCCTATTGGCGAAAGTTATATCGCCAACGATGTGTATTTGGATAACGAATCGCAACAGATAATCATCATTACTGGCCCCAATATGTCGGGTAAGTCAGCACTACTCCGACAAACAGCTATTATCACTTTGATGGCACAGATTGGCTGTTTTATTCCGGCCGAAAGTGCAAAGATTGGTGTTGTTGACAAAATTTTTACCCGTGTAGGTGCAAGCGATAATATATCGTTAGGCGAATCGACCTTTATGGTGGAAATGAACGAAGCAGCGAGCATTATGAATAACCTTTCGAACCGAAGTCTGGTGCTTTTTGATGAATTAGGGCGTGGCACAAGTACCTATGACGGTATTTCTATTGCTTGGGCTATTGTGGAATATATTCATGAACACCCTACCTGCAAAGCCAAAACCCTTTTTGCCACTCACTATCACGAGCTGAACGAAATGGAAAAATCGTTCACACGAATAAAAAACTACAATGTATCCGTAAAGGAAGTAGACAAAAAAGTGATTTTCTTGCGCAAACTGGTACGTGGCGGAAGTGAACACAGTTTTGGTATTCATGTTGCTAAAATGGCGGGAATGCCTCAAAGCATTGTGAAACGCTCGGAACAAATATTGAAGCAACTCGAAACAGACAACCGACAATCGGGGATTTCTAAACCTATTGGTGAAATTGCTGATAATCGCGAAGGCTTTCAACTAAGCTTCTTCAAACTAGATGATCCGGTATTGGAACAAATACGCGATGAAATAAAAAATTTGGATGTGAATAATCTCACACCTATCGATGCTCTGAATAAATTGAACGAGATAAAAAGGATAATTACGGGAAAATAATGGGAATTGTGTGAGTTGACAAAATGAATAGAATCCTGTTTTATTTTGTTTAAATTGGATTTAACGATGCACACTCTCAAATAAACTGCGCAGAATATTTTGTATAAAAATACAATTTTACATTCAGTAGTGTATGACTATAAACTTTTTGAATTAAAAAGTAATAAAAACGCATTTTTAGGCGGTTTAAAGCGAAAAAAATAGTACTTTTGCGCTTCATTTCAAAAAAGACAAAACTATCAAACAAATATAAAATATTACAGTATGAAAAAGCATAATTTTAGTGCAGGACCATCCATTTTGCCTCGCGAAGTAATTGAAAAAACCGCCGAGGGTGTTTTAGACTTTAATGGTACCGGACTTTCTGTTTTGGAGATTAGCCACCGTTCGAAGGGATTTGAAGCGGTTATGGACGAAGCGGTAGCGCTTTTTAAAGAACTCCTAAACATCCCCGAAGGTTACTCTGTGCTTTTCTTAGGTGGTGGTGCTAGTTTGCAATTTTGTATGGTGCCGTTCAACTTTTTTGAAAAAAAAGCTGCATATCTGAACACTGGTGTTTGGGCTGCAAAAGCTATGAAAGAAGCGAAAGGATTTGGCGAAGTTGTTGAAGTAGCTTCTTCAAAAGATGCAAATTACACTTTTATTCCAAAAGATTTTGTAATCCCTACTGATGCTGATTACTTCCACATTACAACTAACAATACTATTTACGGAACAGAATTATTGAAAGATATCGATTCTCCGGTACCTTTAATTGCCGATATGTCATCCGATATTTTCTCTCGTCCAATGGATGTTTCAAAATACGCCTTGATTTATGGTGGTGCTCAAAAGAACCTGGCACCTGCCGGCTTGACTTTCGTAATTGTAAAAGATGAATTGTTGGGTAAAGTGTCTCGCTACATTCCTACCATGCTTAATTACAAAACACATATTGCCGATGGCTCTATGTTCAATACTCCTCCTGTATTGCCTATCTATAGCGCATTGCAAACTTTGCGTTTGTTGAAAGCAAATGGTGGTTTAGTGGAAATGGAAAAGATAAATATCGCTAAAGCAGAATTACTTTACAATGCCATTGACAATAGTCGTATTTTTGTTGGAACAGCAGCAAAAGAAGACCGTTCGCGCATGAATGTATGTTTCGTTATGAAACCAGAATACCAAGCTTTGGAAGCTGATTTTTTGAAATTTGCAGTAGCGGCCGGTATGGATGGAATCAAAGGTCACCGTTCAGTAGGTGGTTTCCGTGCTTCTATTTACAATGCAATGCCAATTGAAAGTGTGCAAGCTTTGGTAGACTGCATGACTGAATTCGAAAAACTAAATTAGGAAGTAGTTGATTATGAGTAGTTGGTAGTAGCTATCCGTCACTCATACATTTGTCTACTCGTTTACTATTAACTCGTTTACTTATATAATATGAAAGTACTTATTGCTACCGACAAGCCGTTTGCCAAAGTGGCTGTTGACGGAATCCGCGCAGAAATAGAAGCGGCTGGTTTTGAACTGGCTTTGCTCGAAAAATATACCGAGAAACAACAATTGCTCGATGCAGTTGTGGATGCTGATGCTATTATTATTCGCAGCGATGTAATCGATGCAGATGTAATTGCCGCTGCAAAACAACTAAAAATAGTAGTTCGTGCCGGTGCTGGTTACGATAACGTAAACTTGGTTGCTGCTACTACTGCAGGAGTTTGCGTAATGAATACGCCGGGACAAAATGCGAATGCCGTAGCCGAATTGGTAATGGGATTGCTAATCTTTGCAGTTCGTAATTTCTATAACGGAAATTCAGGCAGTGAATTGAAAGGTAAAAAACTAGGTATTCATGCTTACGGTAACGTAGGACGTAATGTCGCGCGCATTGCCAAAGGATTTGGTATGGAGTTGTTTGCATACGATGCTTATTGTCGCGCCGAAGATATCAAAGCAGAGGGTGTAGAACCATTGTGCTCGGTAGAAGCCTTGTACGAGACTTGTGATATTGTGTCGGTTCATATTCCTGCAACTGCAGAAACAAAACAATCGATAAACGCTGCCTTATTGAGTAAAATGCCTAAGGGTGCAATTGTGGTAAATACCGCCCGTAAAGAGGTAATTCACGAAGCCGAATTGGCTGAG
>Ga0136636_10001961_pt1 | contig 12202 bp, 6 predicted proteins | sample AntDrymUQ8522106_2_FD_104653 | JGI IMG/M metagenome (GOLD analysis project Ga0136636, IMG submission 104653) | Polar desert sand microbial communities from Dry Valleys, Antarctica - metaG UQ852 (21.06) | ecosystem: Environmental > Terrestrial > Soil > Desert | place: Antarctica: Dry Valley... | reverse complement strand
TCAGCCTATGGAGGCCAAAAAAGCTCGATTTGACCTGAAAGTTGGCATGAAAGCCTTTGATATGGGGGCATTGCTGGGGCGTTCGGAAGAAATTGGAAAAATTACCCTTCAGGCAGATGCTAAGGGTACAGGATACGATCCTACCATGATGAGCGGTCAGTACGAGGCAAATATTCAGGCCGCGCAATATATTGGATATACCTACAAGGATATTACCATGAAAGCCAATGCCCAAAATGGCATTTTCAATATTAATTCGTCATCTGCTACTCCTGAACTTGAATACGCGCTTCAACTTCGCGCAGACCTGCAAAAAGAAACGCCCAATGTTTCCACTGAAATCAATTTAAAAAATATAGATTTTCAGCAATTGGGCTTTATGGATTACCCGCTAAGTTTTGGCGGGCAAATCTCAGCCATCTTTCCTGAAATGGATATTGAGCGGCCCGAAGGAACCTTACTTATTACCGATATAAAAGGTGTTTATGATACCCTGAACTATCAGTTGGATACCCTTTCGCTTATTGCCTCCAACAAACAAGGAGAACAAACCTTGTATGCAAAATCCAGTTTCTTCAGTGGATCCATTGCAGGAGATTACACGCTAACGGGTATTTTTCCTGAGTTACTACAATTCATTAATACACATTATGGTTTTTTTGAACCAACGCCTGCATTGGCTGGAAATCAAAAGGCTAAAATTCACTTTCAGGTAAATCCTTCTCCGCAACTAGCACAGTTTTTACCGGGTCTCGAAATGGAAGGCCCACTAAGTATGGATCTGGATTTCGATTCGCGGTTATGCATATTTGACCTGAAGGGAAATATTCCTGGTTTTACATACGGCATTAACAATATTAAAGGAGGTAGTTTTTTTGCCATAGGCAACGATACTTCCATTGGATATAAAATTTATATTAACGATTACGATAACGGTGTCACTTTTATTCCGACAGGCCTGCTACAGGGAGATATTGTACACAGCATTGTTTATTTTGACTTAAAACTATTAGACAACACGGGTCGGTTGCAACATACATTAGCGGCGAAAATGGAAAAGCGGGACGATGGTTATGCCTTTCATTTTGATCCTAACAGCGTGCTGCTCGATTACGAAGATTGGGGGTTGGATCCGGGAAATGAATTGCTGCTGGCACCGGAAGGACTTTTTGCCCAATCCTTTACCTTTAGTAATGGTAGTCAGGCACTGGTATTGCAAACCTTTGGTGATAGTGCCACCGATCCGATTGGAGTCAGGTTATTTAATTTTCAGATTGGCACTTTTACCAGTATTGCGCGGCAGGATTCGCTATACCTGAATGGTATTGTAAATGGCACAGCCGAAATTGACTTTAATGCAGAACATATGCAGGTGCTGGCAGACATTACTATTGAGGATATCACCTACAAAAAGGACAGCATTGGTGACCTGAGTTTAAAGATTGAAAATTCAACAGCCGATCTTTATAATATTGAAGCAGAAATAACTGGTTTTGGGAACATTGCCCATGCATCTGGTAATTATAATAGTAACTCCGGTGTTTTTGATCTAAATCTTGACGTAGAGAAACTCATGCTTAGAACCATTGAACCATTTACGCTAGGTTATTTAAATAAAATGAAGGGGCACCTTGAGGGAGGTATTTCTATCAGCGGCACATCGGACAAGCCAATGCTGGTTGGGAACTTGCTTTTCAGAGATGCAGAAGCAAACGCCCCTCTATTGAATAGTGTATTTTCGCTACGGAATGAACGCATCCGGTTTTTATCCGATGGTATGCATTTTGATGACTTTACCCTAACCGATGCGGAGGGTAAAAAAGCTATTTTAAAAGGCACTCTACTTACCGAAACATGGAGAAGTTATCGATTTAATCTTGATTTTGAAGCCAATAATTTCCGCGTCATTAATAGTACAAAAAGAGACAACAATCTTTTTTACGGAATACTTTATCTCGATTCAAAAATTTCATTTCGTGGCAATACCGACCGGCCATCTATTGAAGCTAAGTTCAGGGCCAATGATAAAACAAATCTGACCATGGTGATGCCGCAGGACAACCCGGAAATTGCCCAAAGAGAAGGAATTGTAGAGTTTATAGATCCTGAACATCCATTCGGAGATAATGCGCTCACCTTAAAAATGGATTCATTATCGCAGAGTGGCATTTTCGGGCTGAATCTTAATGCCGATATTGAAATTGATAAGGATGCCATTATGAGTTTTGTAATAGACGACAACACCGGCGATGCATTGATAGCAAAAGGAGAAGCTTCTCTCTATGGGGGTATTGACCCGAGTGGTAAAATTACCATGACAGGTATTTATGAATTATCAGAAGGATCTTACGAAACAAGTCTTGCTAACCTAACAAGAAGAAAATTCTCGATTCAGAAAGGCAGCACCATCATTTGGACAGGTGAACCGACTACAGCCGATATTGACATTACAGCGGTTTACAATATCCGTACCCCTCCCTTCGATCTGGTGGAAGCACAAATACTTGATGAAAATCCGCAAACGCAAACATTATACCGGGAAAGGCTACCATTTGATGTACTGTTAAATATGAAAGGGGAACTAATGAAACCGGATATCCGATTTAATATAAAAATGGATCAGAATGTAAATACCAGTATAGGTGTAATTACTACTGTTAACAGTAAACTGGAGCAATTGCGGCTGGAACAATCCGAAATGAACAAACAGGTATTTGCTCTGATATTGCTGAACCGTTTTGTGGCTGAAAATCCATTTTCGAGCTCTACGGGTGGTGGCGGAGTGAGTGCTTTTGCCCGGCAAAGTGTAAGCCGGTTGCTTGAAGATCAATTAAATGCGCTGGCCGGTAACCTGATTGAAGGGGTAGATTTTGATTTTGGGCTGAATAGCGAAACCGATTTTACCTCAGGAGGCGGACAAGCAAGAACTGACCTCAATGTGGGGATCAGTACCAATTTACTCAAGGATCGTTTGAAAATATCTGTGGGTAGTAACTTTGAGCTAGAAGGCGCTAACCGACCCAACCAAAAAACGACCAATATTGCAGGGAATATAGAAATAGATTATATGCTGAGCCGCGACGGACAGTATCTCCTGAGAGCCTACCGCAAAGATGAATACGAAGTAGCGTTGCAAGGACAGGTGATAGAAACAGGAGTATCTTTTATCATAACGCTGGATTTTGATACATTCCGGGAGATTTTTGACAACAGAAAATCAAGAAAAGCCATTAAAAAAAGTGCTGAAAAAAAATAAACCATACCATATTAATTTCAGAATAATTTTGCTTTTATCGGCTTTGCCGGGGCTATGGAGTTGTAGTGCCAATAAGCTTTTAAGCGAGGGTCAATATTATTATGATGGTGCTCAAATTGTATACGAGTCGGACAGCTTAAGCAAGAGCCAGAAAAAAGAATTGAATGGAGTACTGGAGCCTATGCTGCGTCCGGTACCCAATAAAAAAATATTAGGCAACCGACTTAAAGTATGGTTTTATACCAAAGCAGGTGACCCAACCAACGAAAAAAGCCTGCGATACTGGATGAAAAATAAGCTGGGCGAAGCACCGGTATATATGACGGATGTAAATACAGAACGGAGCGCAAACCTTTTGAAAAATACACTTGAAAATAATGGCTTTTTTCAGGCTGAAGTCATAGGAGACACCCTATTGAAAAAAAAGGAAGGGAAAGCTGAATACAAAATAACAGTTGGTCCGCGCTATTCCATTCGAAAGGTGTTTTTATTACCCGATTCGTCTGCTTTATCAGATTACATAAACGACTTGCCTGAAAAGAGTTTTTTAAAACCGGGTGATTCATACAATTTCGAAGCAATAAAAGCCGAGCGGGAACGAATAGACGGGATTTTAAAAGAAAATGGATATTACCTTTTTAATGCAGATTACGTATTAATGAGAGTTGACAGCACAGTTGGTAAGTTTCAGGTAGATATATCAGCGGTTCTGAAACGCAATACGCCTTCCATAGCACTCAAGCCTTGGTTTATAGACAGTATTTTTATTTATGCAGATTACGATCCCTCGCAGGACTCCATAAAGGTGGACAGCAGCCAATGGAACAAAAATTATTACATTATTGATCCCAAAAACAGATACAAACCCAAAGTATTTGACCGCACCATCTTTCTATCGTCAGGCGAAAGATACAACCGAACCGACCATAATAAAACACTAAACCGGCTTGTAAACGTAGGTACATTCCGCTTTGTGCGAAATCGTTTCGAAGAGTTGAGTACCAACAATGACAGTGGTCATTTGAATTCGTATTATTACCTGGTAAATGCCAAACGCCGCAGCGCCCGTTTTGAGAGTACGGCCAAAACAACATCCGCCAATTTCGGGGGAATTGAATTTAATCTTAGCTTTAGAAACAGGAACACGTTTAAAAGTGCAGAGCAATTGTATTTTAATTTATTCGGTGGGCTTGATGTACAGTTTGGAGGACAAAATAAAGGATACAATATATACCGGATAGGTGCAGAAGGGGGTATTAACTGGCCACGATTTGTATTACTTAAACTAGCGCCTACGAGTGCTTTTGTACCAAAAACAAACTTGAATGTGGGGTACGAATGGCAACAAAGACAAAAATTATATACTTTAATCACCCTGAGATCGAGTTTTGGATGGGCCTGGAAAAAGAACCTGCGTACTGAACAGGAATTTAAACCTTTTAATATTACCTATGTGAATAGCAACAATGTTACCCGTGAGTATATGGATCAAGTGTCCCGCGACAGCAATCTATTCCGTATTATTGAACAACAATTAATACTTGGCCCAAGCTATTCCCATGTATATACCAATACCATTGATCAAAAAAAGAAGAATGGATGGTATTATAAAGGAAGTGTAAAACTTTCTAATAATGGCTTGGGGCTGCTGCAAGGTGCAAAGGCCAAGGAAGAAAATTATAAGTCCCTGCTTGATGTACGATATAGTCAGTTTGTAAAAACGGAGCATGACCTTCGTTTTTACCGCAGGCTATCCTCAACTAAAACAGATAAACAATGGGTAAGCCGTTTAAATATTGGCGTTGGTGTACCCAATGGCAACTCTTTGCAACTTCCTTTTATTGAACAGTTTTTTACGGGTGGCAGCAATAGTTTAAGAGCTTTTCGGGTGCGCAGCGTAGGTCCGGGAACGTATCGCCCACCCGTGCAAACCAATACATTTTTACCCGATCTTGTAGGAGATATCAAATTGGAATTGAATACAGAATTGCGGGTTCCTTTATTCAGCATTGTAAAAGGGGCAGTTTTTGCGGATGCTGGTAATGTTTGGTTGTTTAATGAAAATCCGCTAAAGCCAGGAGCAAAATTCAGCTCGAAATTTATTAGTGAAATGGCAGTGGGTGTTGGTGCCGGATTGAGGTTTGATATAGGGGGTATTTTCCTGCTGAGGCTCGATCTTGGTATGCCTGTACGAAAACCATGGCTTCCACAAGGAAATCGGTGGGTTTTTAGCGATATTGAATTTGGAAGCTCCACGTGGCGGATAGAAAACCTGGTTTTTAACCTCGCAGTAGGTCTTCCTTTCTAAATGATGGATATGTATTACATTTATTGACATTTATTAATGGCTTATGACATCCAACGCCACGACTGTTGAAGAGTACCTAAAGGGTTTGCCAGAGGAAAGGAAAGTGGCAATCGGTCAACTAAGAACAGCTATTTTAAAAAATCTTCCAAAAGGTTTTGAAGAAGGCATAGGTTATGGAATGATTGGTTATTATGTACCTCATAGCCTTTATAATGAAGGGTACCATGGCGACCCATCTTTACCATTGCCCTATATAAATATTGCTTCTCAGAAAAATTTTATAGCCATTTATAGCTCGGTTGTTTATGCTAAAAAAGAAATTTCAGACTGGTTTCACAAAGCTTATCATGAAAGAACAGGTAAAAAACCAGACATGGGAAAAGGCTGTATCCGGTTTAGAAATCCTGCTCAAATTCCAACTGATCTAATAGGGGAGCTGGCATCCAAAATGACAGTAAAAGAGTGGATTGATGTTTATGAAATTATATTCCGGAAGAAAAAAATTTAAATTGTCCCCTTAAAAAACGCAAACATATTTTCTTTCTGTTTCAATTGAAATATTCAACGGATTGCGGTTTAGATATCACACGAAAATTATTTGAATGACCTCTATCATTATCATTTCCCTTTGTACACTACTACTGCTTTCCTATATTTTTGACTTAACGAGTGCTAAAACTAAAATCCCATCAGTAATTTTACTATTGATGCTGGGTTGGTTTGCTAAACAAGCCACCGTATATCTTGAGATCAAACTTCCAGATTTCAACAATATGTTGCCTTTATTGGGCACAATAGGACTTATTTTGATAGTGTTAGAAGGATCATTAGAATTGGAGTTCAATCCTTCCAAATTAAAAATGATCAGGACTACCTTCTTAAATGCACTGATTCCCATTTTCATTATTGCCTTTTTATCGGCATTTCTATTTTCTTATTTTGGTGATTTTTCTTTCAGAGACAGCCTAACCAACGCTATTCCATTGTGTGTAATCAGTAGTGCTATAGCTATACCAAGTGCCAGAAACCTAAGTAAATTTAACCGGGAGTTTGTCATTTACGAAAGCAGTTTTTCAGATATATTAGGGGTTCTTTTTTTTAATTTTATTGCTCTCAACCGCAACTATGATTTCATATCATTCAGCCATTTTGGACTCGATTTATTATTGATTGCTTTCTTTTCGTTTGTTGCTATTATAGGATTGGCTTACTTATTGAGTAAAATTGACCATCACATTAAGTTCTTCCCTATCATTCTTTTAATTTTCTTATTTTACGCTGTATCTAAAATTTACCATCTTCCCGGATTGATATTCATCCTTTTGTTTGGTTTATTCCTTGGAAATCTTGATGATTTGAAACTGATTCGATGGATTTCATTTTTTGATACTACCAAACTAGAACAGGAGGTCGTGAAATTTAAAGAACTTACTTCTGAGGCAGCTTTTTTAATCAGGTCTTTATTTTTTCTTTTATTTGGGTACCTTATAGAAACTTCTGAAATAGTAAACACCTCCACTTTAGTTTGGGCAGCAGGTATTACTACAGGAATTTTCTTGATAAGATATATCCAAATAAAAATTTCAAAATTACCTATATCTCCTTTACTGTTTATAGCACCGAGAGGATTGATTACCATACTTCTCTTTTTATCTATTGACCAGACGCAGAAGATTTCATTAGTAAATAAATCACTTGTCATTCAGGTAATTATCCTTACAGCTTTGGTAATGATGATTGGTTTGATCTTCAATAAAAAAACAGAAACAATTCCTAAAGCAAATGCAAAAATGGCTTCGCCCACCTGAATACCCTTTTTTAAGCGAACATCTTTATTTGGCAAAAAGAGCTTTATGGCTAACAATAGCGTTTGGTTTTGTATAATACAATCAATAAAATACAGCAAAGGCATAAATTATTTAAGAATGATAGTAAATGTACTGCTAAATGACTATATATTTACTTATAATACCTATTTAACATGCTAGATTATATCACTTTCGGAAAGAATATTTCTTCTGAAATACGTTCTTAATTCTGTTTTTATATCAATTAGAATGATGTACCAAATAAAATTTGAATAGAAAGCATGATGTAACTCCAGCCTTTTAAAAGACCAGCAATTTTTTTTTAACGTTTTACAGTTGAAGATCAATGGATAAGACTACGGACAGAAAAACAAAACGGACTTTTACAGATGACCCAAAATGGCTATTGGATTCATCTATAAGCGCTATGTTTTTAGCTTCCATAACTAAACTGTGTTCGCTTGTTTGTGAAACGGAACTGGCTTTTATATCAAAAAGGAAACGGGGAAAAAGAATAATTCTTGCCAGATATGGAGATAATGATAAAGAGATTCCAGAAGCGAATGTGGAATTATTTTTTTCTTCTATACTTTCTTCTAAAGTGTTTGAAATAAATGATCTTTCGCAGGGAAGTCCACGACAGGATGTTATTTCCCAAATAAAGGATTATAGATTTTATGCGGCAGCGGCATTTGCATACGACCATGGCATCATTACCTTAGAGGTTTTTGGTAAAAAGTCGAAACTACTTCACTTAGAGCAAAAAAAACAATTAGTAGAAAGCATCAGCTTAGTGGAGCAGGAAATCCACAAAACAGATTATATTCTGGAACTTGAAAATAAATATAATCATTACGAAAAACTCTTTTTGCAAAATCTTGATATACTTGTAATAATTAATAAAAATGGAACAATAAACAAAGTAAATCAACAATGGTATGAAATTTTAAAATTTTCAGAGGAAGAAACTCTCGGAACGGTTTTTTTAGATTTCATCCATCCGGGTGATTACGCCTGTACATTACCTGTCATCAAACATATTTTCCGGCAAAAAAAAGTGAAGGACTTTAAAATACGGTTTAAAAATAAAAATGGTGAATACCGAATTCTCCAATGGAGAGCATACTCTAACGGACAACAAATATTTGCATCGGCACGAGATATTACCGAAAAACAAAAAAAAGAAAGCGAAATTCAGCGATTGACGAACCTTTTAACAGATGCTCAGGAAATTGGTAGTTTAGGTGCATGGGAACTCGAACTAGAAACAGGAAAAGTTACGTGGACGGAAGAAGTTTATAAAATCCACGAATTAGACAATAAAGTTATAGATTCTCTCGCAAATGCCATTGACTTTTACCATCCCGAAGACCGTCAAATTATGGCTCGTGCTCTCGACATAACTGCTAAAACCGGAGAACCATTTGATGTGACATGCCGGTTAATAACAGCCAATAAAAATTTAAGATGGGTAAAATCTTTAGGACGATTAATGAAAGGTCATGACCAATCAGCAAGAATTGTAGGCATCTTTCAGGATGTAACCCAAAAAACGATAGAAGATCAGGGAAAGGAATATCAATCTTTACTACTTAAGGGACTTTTTACACGCTCTCCAATTGGCATTGGACTTGTGGACTTATCATCCGGTATGTTTTTGGAGGTTAATCAAAAACTTATTGACCCCACAGGCTACAGTATGAAGGAATTTGAAAACCTTCATCTATGGGATTTAATGCTTCCCGAAGATGCAGCCGAACATAAATATATTCTTAAAAACATAAATTCTTACCAGAATTATGGCCCTAAGGAATTGCTATATATAAAAAAAGATAAGAGTTCATATCCGGTGGTTATAAGTGGTGTTGTTCTTATAGACGGTTATGGAAAACAAAAATTCTGGACTTTTATAGAGGATATTTCACAAAGAAAACAATATGAAAACCAAATAAGTGAAAGCCTTTCGAGACTACAGGGAATTATGGATGCAAGTACACAAGTGTGTATTATTAGTATAGATAATACTGGTATTATTCAAAATTTTAACAGGGGAGCCGAATTGCTGTTAGGATATGCTGCCCTTGATGTGATCAATTTAAGTTCTATTGAAATACTAAGCCCAAGGGAGGTTTACCATAGAACAAAAAATAGATTAAACCATCAAGATCAGGCATTAAAACATTTGGAAAATGAATCCTTATTGAACAGCTTTAAAAAACAAAATATCTTACAATCCGGAGAATGGACTCTTCAGAAGGAAAATGGGGTAAACGTTCCCGTTGATTTGATTATTACTCCTATAAAACAAGGTGAATTTACAACCGGATATCTTTTAATTGCAAATGATATTACCCCAATAAAGAAGGCCAATGAAGAACTTCAATTTTTGTTAGATCTTTCAAAAAATCAAAATGAACGACTTACCAACTTCGCAAATATAGTATCGCACAATCTTAAAAGCCATTCTGGAAATATTGACACTCTTATTCAATTTTTACTGGATGACCAACCTTTACTGAAAGAACAGGAATTAGTAAAAATGATTCAACTGGCCTCGGAAAATCTTAAAGAAACCATTACACACTTATCTGAGGTAGCGTTGGTAAACGTAAATGAAAACCAACAGCATGAACAAATATTCCTTTTCGAAACGGCCAATAAAGCTATAGATTCCATACTGGCAATTGCAATTAAAGAATCGGTACAAATTATAAATGAAATAGAAAAGCATTCTTTCGTAATGGGTATTCCTGCATACCTCGATAGTATTATCCTCAATTTTTTAACCAATGGCATAAAATACCGTTCTAAAGATAGAAAATGCTATATCCGATTATTATTGCATGAGGAAAATGATTATAAGGTTTTGCATGTAGAAGACAATGGTCTCGGTATTGATCTACATAAATACGGTTCAAAATTATTTGGGCTATATAAGACTTTTCACAGCAAAACAGATTCACAGGGTATCGGGCTATTTATTACAAAAAATCAGGTGGAATCAATGGGAGGATTTATACATGTAGAAAGCGAAGTAAACAAGGGAACTACGTTTAAAATTTATTTTAAAGATCAAAAACCAACATAACTGATATAGCGATTATCACCTTTTACTAGATTTTTAATAATAAATAAACCTACAAAAACTTTAAATTTCCATAAAAAAGAGGTAATATTATTAATACAGTGAGAAACGAATTTACATATCCCAATGATTCTGCGAAGATTGGTACGCTTTATAATTCTTTGCCCTGGTTACTGATAAATTCTTCATTACATATTATAAAAGCAGGAGGTCATTTTTTAAATCTTATTGAACCATCAACAAACCGTAAAAAAACAGAAAACCCATTATTGACAACCGTTATAAAAAATCAGTTACAAGATTTACTAACAATTCTTAAATCAAATAATCTAACAGAAATACGAAAATCATCGCAAACAGATAAAAATACATTGTTTTCGGAAATAATTATTCGGATATACTCATCCACTCCTACCAACAAATACCTTACTTTATATATAGTATATTTTATGCCGCTGTCTCATAAACAAGGCAGAAATTCCAGTTTGGCAATCCCTTCTTCATTATCGCTACAAAAAAATCAGACTTTTCCAATTTTCGGACAATTCACCAAGCGAAAATTTGATGAAAATGCCAATGAGGCTCAATTGCTCACTGACCTTAATTTTAAAATAATAGCCTATAATTTAAAATTTAAAAATAGATTCTACTATTATTTTAATACAAAAATATTAATGGATAAAAATTTGCGTACGTATTTAGAAAATGAAAGTATTGAGCGATTAGAACAAGCCAGATTAACCGTGTTGAACGGAAATACATTTAGCTATTCTATCAATGTAAAACCTAATAGAAAAAATATTAATCAGGTATATTTTCAGTTTGATCCGGTAAAAAATAAAAGAGGGGAAATTACCAGTATTTTATTATCTGGAATTAATGTTTCAGAACAAAATAGAATACTAAAAGAAAAGGAAATTTTGGAAGAAACCAATCAGGCATTATTGGATATAATCCCTTTTCCTGTTTGGATATATGATCCTTTGACCCGTGAAATATTAGATGTAAATACGAATGCTATCAATACTTACAGGGTTGATAAAAATACTTTTTTAACAAAAGCAAATCTAAATCCTAATCTTGAAAAACAGTTGATTGCAAGTAATAAAGTTGATTTGGTCAACCCATTAGAAATTTCAACCCATTTAGGAATATTTACTTCAAAAACCGGCGATGAAAAATGGATACGATCTGATGTTCATTTTACAAAAATTATCTATTTGAACAGAACCTGTTATCTTGTTAGTGAAAATGACATAACGGAAACTGAACTTCGTTTTAAAATCAGTCAACTTGAAAACGAGTTACTGGAGGAAGCCCTGCAGCAAGACGCCAACATAGAAGAAGCATTGAATAAATATCTGGGAGGGTTATGGTGGGTGCTATGAAGGACATTACTTACCAAAAAGAGTATGAACAGTCCCTTTTAAATTTAACTCATAAACTTGAAACCTTTACCAAGGAGTTACAAATTTCAAACAAAGAATTGGAACAATTTGCTTATGTGGCTTCGCACGATTTGCAGGAACCGTTAAGAATGATAACAAGTTACCTTAGCCTTTTGGAAAAAAAGTATGACTCCGTTTTTGATAGTAAGGCAAAACAATACATTTATTTTGCTGTTGACGGGGCAAAACGAATGCGTAAAATTATACTTGATTTGCTTGAATATTCAAGAATAGGCAAGCATGAAGACAGTTTGATAAATCTTACTCTTAATGAAATATTGAGGGACGTTTGTGTTT
>Ga0136636_10001960_pt1 | contig 12204 bp, 10 predicted proteins | sample AntDrymUQ8522106_2_FD_104653 | JGI IMG/M metagenome (GOLD analysis project Ga0136636, IMG submission 104653) | Polar desert sand microbial communities from Dry Valleys, Antarctica - metaG UQ852 (21.06) | ecosystem: Environmental > Terrestrial > Soil > Desert | place: Antarctica: Dry Valley... | reverse complement strand
TGTTTCTGGTTGCATTGTAGTATTACTCCGCGAGGGGCCGCAGCAGGTCGCGCAGCTTAAGGAGGCCTAATCGTAGGCGAGTTTTTATGGTGCCAAGCGGCTCGCCCAGGCGCTCGGCGATCTCCACACGGGTAAACCCGCCGTAAAAGGCGAGCTCCACCGCCTGGCGTTGGGCTGGCGGGATGCTATCAAGGGCGGCGCGCACCGCCTCGCGCAAATCCATCCCGGTGAGCTCCGGGTCGGGGGCTCCCGTGGTCTCGGCGAAGCCACCCTGCTCGATCGTCTGCTCGCGGTTGCGGGCCCGCTCGCGTTTACTTCTGGTGGAGTCGATCGCACGGTGGCGCGCAATGCCCACCAGCCATGCGGCACAGGCGCCCCGCCCCGCCTGATAGCTGCCGGCCGTCTGCCAGACGCCTTGAAAGACATCTTGCATCACTTCTTCGGACGTCTGCCGATCGCCGGTAATACGTAGCGCGATCGTGTAGACCAGGCCACTGTAGCGGTCATAGATAGCGCCAAGGGCGGGCTCATCACCATTAGCGACGAGCGCAAGCAGCTCGTCGTCACGGAGAGCGCCCAAGTCGGCGCGTGCAGGTACGTTGATCTGGCTCACCCGGTAGAACCCCTCTGATACCGGTGCTTCACCTCGCTGTGGCACAGTCATATTATACATACGACTCTCGTTCTGAATGCGGAACGCCGCCACGAGGGAAAGCAGGCCCACGTCAGAGGCGACGTGGGCCTTGTGGTAGGTCTGCACAGCTTTCGGAACGCTTACAGCCTTCTCGAAAGTTCGCCAAGCTAGAAGACGTTGAGGAACACGGGCACGCGTACGGCCTCGGTGCCAGCGAGCTTCTTGATCGCGTCGGCGCCGGGGAAGGGCACCGGGCCGGCGAAGCCCGTGCCACCCTGGAGGAACGGCGTCAGCGTGGGCACCGCGTCGGAGACGTTGTAGTAGATCGGGGCAGGCAGCGCGTTCGGGTTCGGGATGAGCCCGCCCACCAGCCGGGTGAGGGCGAGGTGCTCGGCCTCGGTGGCTGCGTGCTGCGCCGTGGTGGCGGCCAGGCGGGGCTCGCCAAGCTCGGCGAAGCGGCGGGTGGCCGCCAGGTAGGCACCCGTGAAGGCCGTCTCTGCCGCGATGAACGTCGCCACGTTGACCTTCTTGTCCTTGAGGAAAGCCGTCGGCGTGTAGAACCTGTCGGCGAGCGACTTGCCGCCCAGCGACATCAGGATGTCGAGGTGGTACAGCTCGGAGCTCATCGCCAGCTTGAGGTAGCTCAGCTGGAAGTCGCTGAAGCCCAGCGGGTTGTTCAGAATCGTGTAGTAGTAGCTGGTGGCGGCCAGGGTCTCGGCGGTGGCGGCCAGGTTGGCGATGGTGGCCACATCGTCCATCGCGTTGTGGCTGGCCTGGGCGGTCTGAAGCCCAAACATGCCAGCGAAGCCCGCAGCAGCCATGCCCCCAGTGATGCCGGCGGCGCTCTTCAGCAGATTGCGGCGCGAGATCGAGTTGCGCTCAGTCATAGGATCCTCCTCAAACGTGCTCACCGTGGTGATGAGCGGCCCGACTATCGGGTCGTTATATCCCACTGCGCGGGTTCTGTTGCGATGGATCTCTGCTGCGCAATATTCCTACGAAAGCTCTGTCGCCTCATCGAGTCTCGGTCGCCGCCGCCACAGCTCAGTGGCCTGCTCATAGGCATGGGCGATCGCCAGCACGCCCAACTCATCACGCGGGCGCCCTACGATCTGCAAGCCCACGGGCAGCCCCTCCGGCGTGAAGCCGGCAGGCAGCGCGATGGCAGGGCAGCCCGTGACGCTGATCCAGTAGCACGAGCGCATCCAGTCGAGGTAGCTGCCCATCTGCACGCCGTTGATCTCTGTCACGTAGGGCTGATCCACCGGGAAGGGCGGCACCTGGCTCACAGGCAGCACCAGAAAATCGTAGTGCTCGAAGAAGCTGCGCACCCGCTCTAGCAGCTCGCCGTGGAGTCGCATGGCCCGTGCTACCTGCGGGCCCGTGAGCTGCCGCCCCTGCTCGATGTTCCAGATCACGGTGTCTTTCAGCTGCTCGCGGTGCTTATCCAGCAACGCGCCGAGCCCCAGCTCGTACGAGAGCGCCCGCAGCGTGGTGAAGATCTCGTCGGCGTCGCGCAGGTCGGGTGTGGCATCCTCCACCGCGCAGCCCAGCGCCCTAAAGGTGCCGCGCTGCGCTTCGATCACCGCTGCCACTCGCGTATCTACGGGCAAGCCACCCAGATCCGGGCTCCAGGCCACGCGCACGCCGCGCTGCTCGCGTTGGGGCGGGCTGGCGAAACTGGCGCCCGGCTCGCCAAGCGAGAGCGGCGCCCGCAGGTCGGGGCCAGCGATGGCCGAGAGCATCAGCGCCACGTCGCCAACCGTGCGAGCCATCGGGCCGTCCACGGAGAGCGGGAAGTAAGGCCAGCGCGATGGCCAGTCGGGCACGCGCCCCGGCGTGGTGCGAAAGCCTACCACATTGCAGTAGCCGGCGGGGTTGCGCAGGCTACCGCCGAGGTCGGAGCCGTCGGCGAGCGGCACCAGGCCGCAGGCGAGGGCCACGGCGGCGCCGCCGCTGCTGCCGCCGCAGGTCTTCGTCAGATCGTAGGGGTTGCGGGTGGCGCCAAAGACGGGGTTGAAGGTCTGCGAGCCAGCGCCAAACTCGGGCGTGTTGGTCTTGCCGACCGTGATGGCGCCAGCGCGGCGTAGACGCTCGACGATCAGGGCGTCGAAGCTGGGCACGTGGTCGGCGTAGATCGGTGAGCCGTAGGTGGTGCGGATGCCGCGCGTCTCCACGAGGTCTTTGTGGGCGACGGGCAGGCCAAACAGCGGCGCGTCGGCGGCGTCGGGGGCGGTGCCGTTGGCGAGGGCCGCGTCGCAGGCGCGGGCGGCGGCGCGGGCCTGCTCGGGCACCAGCGTGACGATGGCGTTCACCAGCGGGTTGACGCGCTCGATGCGCCGCAGATGGGCCTCCAGCAGCTCGACGCACGACAGCTCGCGGGCGCGGATGCGGGCCGTCAGCACGGTGGCCGGTAGAAAGCAGAGCTCGTCGGACATCGGCGCTCCTTTGATTTTGACGGAGGACGGGCTACCGTCCACCGTCTATCGTCTACCGTCATTCTGACGGCGCAGCTCGTCGGCCACGAGGCGGGCGGCGGCGTTCTGCCAGTTGTAGAGCGTCCGCTCGGGCACCTGGGCCTGGAACCAGGCTAAGGCCGCGCGGCTGTCTGGCTCCGCAGGGCTGGGGCCGCGCTGGCTGTACGGCCTAAGCCCCACGACGTAGGGGAAGTAGAGCGCGTTGTAGAAGCGCCACTCGTCGGAGGTGCCGAAGGCGCCCTCGGCCCGTGGCTTGAGGCGCACAATCGCCTCTGCGAGCAGGGCCTTCAGCTCGTCGGCCCGCTCCAGGGCGCTGTCGGGGGCCTGCCTGGCCGCCAGGCGGGCGCTCACCACGGGCAGCTGCGTAAGCGGGCTGGCCGCGAGGTGGCCAAGGTCGCCGTAGTGGCTGAGGGCGCGGCGCACCAGGCGCGCAAATTCTTGCTCGTCGAGCAGGCGCGGGTCGATGGCCTCGGGCACGCGCGGCAGGGCGGCGGCCACATCGCGCAGCACAGTGCGCTGGGTGCGCAGCCGGGGCGTGCCCGCAAAGGCCAGCCGGTCGAGCAGGCTCGCCAGCGGGTCGGCCAACGTCTGCGCGGCAATGGCGAGCGCCACAGTGACAAACGTAAGCGCCTTGAGCGTGAGCGCGGCCTGGGGCTCGACGGCGATGGCGAACGCGCCGGGAGCTGCGAAGAGCGCGGCGGCCACGGCGGCGGCCACAGCGGAGCGGGCGAGGTGCGGGCGCAGCGCCTCGCCGTCGTCGAAGGCGTCGGCCCAGGCGATCGCAAGGCCAAGGCAGGCGAGGTCGAAGCCGATGGCGAGCATCGCCCAGAGCTGCGGGAGCAGGCCGAGCAGCGCGGCGATCAGGCCGCTGCTGAGGCCGGAGAAGAGCACGGCGACGGCGACGAGCCAGAGGCCCCGTGCCGGGCGGCGCGCCCAGATCGCGCTGGCCACAAGCACGAGGCCGACTACAAGCGCGAGCAGGACGATCAGCGCTACAGCTACACCGGTGCCGCCGGGCAGGGCGCCGCCAAGGTGGAGCGCCGTCGCCACGAGCACCAGGGGCAGCAGGCCCAGGCGCCAGCCGCGATCCAGGACCTGCCGGTAGGCGGCCTCCTCGGGCAGCAGCAGGATCAGCGCGCCAGCCCACCAGAGGGCGGGTAGGGCCACGAGCGCGCTGTGGAGGCGGGCGAGGGCGGGCGCGAGCGCCGGTTCGGCCATGCCCTCGAAGGCCGCCACGGCCAGGGCGAGGGCGTAGGCGAGCAGGCCCGCAGCCGCGCGCCGCAGTAGGGGGCGGCGCGGGTTGCGGGCCACAAGGTAGAGCCCAAGCCACCAGGCCAGAGCGAAGGCGAAGAGCTCAAGGGCCAGCAGCATGGGCCTGTCTCCGAACAGGGAACGGGGAACAGGGAACAGGGTGCAATCGCCTAGCCAAGCCTGCGCAGGCCTGCCCACTGGGCCGCGCCGAAGCCCGCGCAGAGCAGGGCGACGCCGACAAGCGCGGCGATTCCAAGGGGGGTGAGCGGCAGCCAGCCCGTCGTTAGCAGCACTGGGATCAGCAGCACTCCGGCGAGGTTGGTCATCAGCATGGCCTGGCCCACCGGGCGCAGGCGCTCATCGCGGCGCAGCAGCATAAGATAGACGATTCCCTCAACCAGAAAGATGGCGCCTGCCGCCAGAAGCGCCGGGGCGGAGAGCCCCGTGAGCGCCGCAAGCGGCCCCGCGAAGATCAGTAGGTCGGCCCCAAAGAGCGTGAGTAGCACCCCATCGTACGTTGTGGCCCGGCGTAGCAGCGTTGTAGCGCCACCAGCAGCGTTCAGTACAGCCATCGCAGCACCTCCTCTTTGTCATTCTTTGCCGCTCGGACAGCCTGAGTGTAGAGGTGAGGCGCTGCCATGTCCATGTATTATGGTGCCACATGGTGCCAAGCTGGTGCAAGTGCGACGTATTGTTTCGAGCGCTGGCCTCCATCCGCACGCCTTCGCGCTGAAGCGCGCGGCTGGTAGGAGCGAAGCCCGCTGCGCGGGCTTTGCACTACCAGCCTGCGGCTTCAGCCGCCAGGCAACGGGCGGGCCAGGGCGGCGCCCGAAACGTTACGTCGCACCCATATTAGCGCAAGTGGATGGAGAGAGAGCGGAGTATACTGTGCGCCTACTAGGTTCACTCACAGCGAGGGAGGCAGACAAGATGGCGGCGCGCACAGCGGGCACGGGCAGCATCGACACGGCGGCGGCGGAGGAGCTTGGCGGGATCACGGTGATCCGGGGCGGCGGCGAGCGGCGCGGCTGGAACGGCATACAGTACATGCAGGGCATGTCGGCGAAGAATGTTGGCGCCCAGGCGCTCTCGATCAACGTGGCCACGGTGCCGCCAGGGGCGGTGGCCTACGCGCACATCCACGACGGCTTCGAGGTGATGCTCTTCATCCTGCAAGGGCGTGTCAAGCACACCTACGGCGAGGGGCTCACCGAGGAAGTGCTCAACGCGGCGGGCGACTTTATCTATATCAAGCCGGGTGTGCCCCACGAGGTCTTCAACATCGGTGAGGAGCCTCTGATCGCGTTCGTGGCGCGCTCCGCCGCCGACGAGTGGGACAAGATCGTCAACTATCCCTCGCAGTATCGCCCGGCTGAAGAGGCGTAGGCTAGCCATTGCGCAGTGCTGCGGCCCCGTGGTCTGGCCTATGCTATAGTGGAGCCGGGCGCGGCCTGCGCCCGCTACGCGGGGGGCGCGATGGCAAAGCTGAAGCTCGATCTTCACGACCTCTACAACAAGGGCGACCTGATCGACACCGAGCTGCGCCGCATCGTTCAGGAGGCGGTGGATCGCCGCATCGCGCTGGTGGAGATCATCCCCGGCAAGGGCAGCGGGCAGCTAAAGAAGCGCGTGCTGCGCTTCCTAAACCAGTCCCACATCCGTGCGCTCTACCACCGGATTGAGAAGGATGAGCAGAACTTTGGGCGGATCTTTGTCCATTTTCGCCATTAAGGTCAGACAGGAGCTATGAGCACACAGACACGGCCAACGCCGCCCGAGCCGATCCCGGTGCCGCCCGCTGCGGAGCCTGCGGCGGCGGAGGATGCGTCGCACGCCGACGCCCAGCCTCACGCCGCACCGAAAGGGCGCTACCTGGCCATCCTTGCTCTCTCAGCTATTGGCATCGTGTATGGCGACATCGGCACCTCGCCGCTCTACGCCCTGCGCGAGAGTTTCCACGGCATCCATGGGGTCGCCCCCACGCCGCTGAATATCTTTGGCGTGCTCTCGCTGGTTTTCTGGTCGTTGATCGTCGTGGTCTCGATCAAGTATATCGGCTTCATTATGCGCGCCGACAACGGCGGCGAGGGCGGCATCCTGGCGCTCACGGCGCTGGCGACGCCTATTCGCCCGCTCCACCCAAGCCAAAAGCGCTGGCTGGTGCTGCTCGGCGTGTTCGGTGCGGCCCTGCTTTACGGCGATGGCGTGATCACCCCGGCGATCTCGGTGCTCAGCGCCGTCGAGGGCCTGAATGTGGCCACCCCATTCTTCGCGCCATATGTGCTGCCCCTAACGCTGGCGATCATCGTGGGCCTCTTTGTTATTCAGAGCAGTGGAACGGCCAGGATCGGTCGATTGTTCGGCCCGATCATGCTAACTTGGTTTGGTGTGATTGCGCTGCTCGGCATCGTCAATATTGTGCAGAACCCCGGCGTGCTCGGCGCGCTCAACCCGATCCACATCGTGCGCTTTTTCGTGACCGATGGTCTCGAAGGTTTTCTGATACTCGGCACGGTGGTCTTCGTCGTTACAGGCGGCGAGGCGCTCTACGCCGATATGGGCCACTTTGGGCGCAAGCCGATTACCCTGGCCTGGTACTCGCTGGTACTGCCTGCGCTCTTGCTGAACTACTTCGGCCAGGGCGCCCTGCTACTGCGCAACCCCGAGGCCGCTGTGAATCCCTTCTACCTGATGGCCCCGAGCTGGGCGCTGTATCCGCTGGTTGTGCTCTCCACGCTCGCGACAATTATCGCCTCGCAGGCTCTGATCTCCGGCGCTTTCTCAGTAACCATGCAGGCCCAGAACCTCGGCTTTCTCCCGCGCCTGCGCATCGTGCACACCTCGGCCCAAGAGTTCGGCCAGATTTATATTCCCTTCGTCAACTGGGCCCTGATGGGGATGTGTCTGATTGTGGTGCTTACGTTTCGGACCAGCAGCAATCTCGCCGCAACCTACGGCATCGCGCTCGCCTGTACAATGGTTATCACGGCGCTGATCTTCGGCATCGTCGCCCGTGAGCGCTGGAAGTGGCCCTTGAGCCGTGTGATCCTGCTGGCCGGCTTCTTCCTGATCGTGGACCTGGCCTTTCTTGGTGCAAACCTTGTGAAGATCCCGCAGGGCGGCTGGTTCCCGCTTGTGGCCGCCGTGCTGATTTTCACCGTGATGACCACCTGGAAGCGCGGTAGCCGCATTGTCAACCAGCGCGAGCAGAGCCTTGAGCAGGATCTGCACGCGCTGCTGATTACCTGCGACGAGTGTCACCCCCTGCGCGCCCCCGGCGTCGCAGTCTTTATGAGCGCCAACGCCAACGGCGCCCCAGACGCGCTGGTGGCTAACCTGCGCTACAACGGTGTGATCCACGAGCAGGTGCTGCTGGTCAACGTGCTGATCCGCGGCATCCCGCACCAAGGCGACACTGATCGCATGACGGTCGAGCCGCTTGGCCAGGGCTTCACCAGGGTCACGCTGCGTTACGGCTTTATGGAGGAGCTGAATGTGCCCGCAGCCCTCGCTAATCTGGAGATCCCTGGCGTCAGCTTCGACCCGCTGGCCGTGCCCTACTTCATCAGCCGCACCAAGGTGATCCCCTCCGAGTTGCCGGGCATGGCCCCCTGGCGCGAGCAGATCTACTCGGTGATGCAGCGCAACGCCGCCAGCGCCGCCGACTTCTTCCGCCTGCCGCCAGCGCAGGTGGTGGAGTATGGCACCAGCGTGGAGATGTGAGGCGAGGGGACAGGGAACTGGGGACAGGGTCGGGCAAGGCCGGTCCGCATGGGCAAAAGCATGGCAGAGCCAGCGACGATAACGGCGCGCAAGGCGGCGCTGCGCAGCGCGGCGATGGCGCGGCGCGACAGCCTGGGGCAGCGCGAGGAGCGCAGCGCGGCGATCTGCGCGCAGCTGCTCGCGCTGCCAAGCTTCGCCACGGCGACGGCCATTCACTGCTACCTGCCGATCCGCTCCGAGGTGGACACGCGCCCGATCATCGCGGCGGCCCTGGCGGTCCACAAGGCGGTAGCAATCCCGATCACCGTGGCCAAAGGGCCGCTGGAGCATAGCTGGATCAGCAGCCTTGCGCCGGATGAGTTTGTGCGCGGCGTCTTCGGCACGCCCCGCCCGCGCACCCTGCGCCCGGCCCACGCCGGCGAGTGGAGCCTCACGGTGGTGCCGCTGCTCGCCTTCGACCGCGCCTGCGTGCGGCTTGGCTATGGCAAAGGCTACTACGACCAGCTGCTCGCACTCGGCGGCGGGGTTGCCGTCGGGGTCGCCTTTGCCGACCAGGAGCAGCCAGCGCTACCCCGTGCCCCCCACGACATCCCCCTCAGCCTGATCATCACCGAGCGCGAGATTGTGCGGCCACTAGTACGCTAAAGCGTAAGTCCGCCTATGGCGGACGCCGCACTGTGGCGGGCTAAAGCCCTTCTGAAACCCTGGGTGAACTTCCGCCGACGGGTACTAGCCTTCTAGCAGCAAAACCTCCGGGTCCTCCAGCAGTTCCTTGAGCCGCACCAGGAAGCGCACAGCGGTGGAGCCGTCGATCAGGCGGTGGTCGTACGAGAGCGCCAGGTACATCATGGGGCGCACTACGATCTGGCCGCCCACCACCACGGCCCGCTCCTCGATCTTGTGCATGCCGAGGATGCCAACCTGTGGCGCGTTGAGGATGGGCGTGGACATCAGCGAGCCGTAGACGCCGCCGTTGGTGATTGTAAACGTGCCGCCCTGAATGTCGCCAAGGCCGAGCGTGTTGTCGCGTGCCTTTTTCGCCAGCTCGCCGATCTCTTTTTCGATCTGGGCGAAGCTCTTCTTGTCGGCGTCGCGCACCACGGGCACAACCAGGCCCTCCTCGGCGCCCACGGCCACGCCGATGTCGTAGTAGCCCTTGAGCAGCATCTCGTCGCCCTGGATCTCGGCGTTCACCGTAGGGAAGGCCTTCAGGGCGCCAACCGCAGCCTTGGTAAAGAACGACATAAAGCCGAGGCCCACGCCGTGGCGCTCCTTGAAGCTGTCCTTGCGGCGCTTGCGCAGCTCCATCACGGCGGTCATGTCCACCTCGTTGAAGGTGGTGAGCATGGCGGCGTTATGCTGGGCCTCCACCAGCCGCTTCGCGATCGTCTGGCGGCGTCGGCTCAGGCGCTGGCGCTCCTCGGGCCTGCCGCTCGCCACAGGCTGCGGGCTGGGCGCTGCGGGCTGGGTGCTGCGGGCCGGTGCGGGCGCAGGCGCGGGGCGTGGGGCGGGTGCAGGCGGTGGCGTTGGTGGCGGCGCCGGAGCGGCGACAACGGCGGCGGAGGCCACATCGCCCACGCTGCGCAGCACATCCTCCTTCGTGATCCGCCCGCCGGGGCCGGTGCCAGCGACATTCTTCAGATCCACTGCGTACTCGGCGGCCACCTTCTGCGCCACCGGCGTCGCCGTGGCGACAGCGCCATTGCCTGTCGGCGTAGGCGCCTGAGCCTCGCTAACGCCAATCGCTGGCGCGGGCTCGGGCGCCGGGGCGGCTGGCGCTGGTGCGGGCTCGGGCGCCGGGGCGGCTGGCGCTGGTGCGGCTGGTGCCGGGGCGGTCGTCGCAGCGCCCGCCCCCGCCTCCACCGTGCCCAGCAGATCGCCGATCGCCACCGTCTCGCCCTCGCCCTTCACAATCGTGCCGACCACACCGGCATAGTCCGAGGCGACCTCAAGGTTCACCTTGTCGGTCTCCAGCTCCACAATCGCCTCGCCCGCCGCCACCGGCTCGCCGGGCTGCTTCAGCCAGCGCGCAACTGTTGCCTCGACGATCGACTCGCCGAGCGAGGGGACTTTAATCTCATAGGCCATGCCTGTATCTCCCTAAAGATTGCGATCTTGGAATCAGACAAGGAGACAGGAGACCGGGAGCATCGCTCGCTGCGCTCGCTGGGGAGACAGGAGACAAGGAGCGCCTAGCGGCAAGTCGAAACGTCTCCCGGTCTCCCGGTCTCCCGGTCTCCTTGTCTCCCGGTCTCCTTGTCTCCTTGTCTCCTTATCTCCCGGTCTCCCGGTCACCGTCCCACCGGCACTGGCGCCCCCTGGCAAGCCTCGCGAATGATGCGCGCCTGCTCGGCCACATGGGCGCTGTGGCTGCCCTCGGCGGGCGCGGCGGACTCGGCGCGGCCCACGTAGCTGAGGGGGATGGCCGGGTCGAGCACGCCCCGCAGCTTCGGCGCGATGTAGGTCCAGGCGCCCATGTTCTGCGGCTCCTCCTGCATCCAGACCAGCTCTTGCAGCTGCGGGTAGCGCCTCAGAGCCAGCTGAAGCTCCTCCTCCGGAAAGGGGTAGAGCATCTCCAGGCGTAGCATATCGACGTTACCGCCGGCCTTCTCCAGCTCGCCGGATGCCAGCAGGTCGATCGCCACCTTGCCGCTACAGAGGATCAGCCGTGTCACCTCCTCGGGGTTCGGGCCGACGCTCCCCAGGCCGAGCACCGTCTGGAACTGCACATCGCTCAGCTCACTCAGCGAGGAGCCAGCGCGCGGGTTGCGCAGCAGGCTTTTGGGCGTCATCACCACCAGGGGGCGCGGGTGAACCGGCAGCGAGGCCGCCTGGTAGCGCAGCAGGTGGAAGTATTGGGCCGCCGTGGTGGGGTTCGCCACGCGGATATTATCGGTGGCGCAGAGCTGTAGGAAGCGCTCCAGGCGCGCCGACGAGTGCTCGGGGCCGTTGCCCTCGTAACCGTGGGGCAGCAGCAGCACCAGCGCCGGGTCCACCGTCCACTTCGAGCGCCCAGCCACAATGAACTGGTCGATGATCACCTGGGCGCTGTTGGCGAAGTCGCCGTACTGGGCCTCCCACAGCACCAGCGTGCCGGGGGCGTGGGTGCTATAGCCATACTCGAAGCCCAGCACGGCCGCCTCGGAGAGCGGGCTGTTGTAGACAGCGAAGGCCGCCCGCGCCTGGGGGATGTGGTGCAGCGGGATGAAGCGCTCGCCCGTGGCCGAGTCGTGGAGCACCAGGTGGCGCTGGCTAAAGGTGCCGCGCTCGCTGTCCTGGCCCGACATGCGGATCGGCGTGCCGTCGGCGAGGATGGCGGCGAAGGCCAGGCTCTCCGCGTGGGCCCACTCCAGGCCGCCCTGGTCGTGGAGCGCCTGGCGGCGTTTCTGCAGCAGGCGCTCTAGCTTCGGGTGCGGCGTAAACTCGGCGGGGCGCTCCAGCAGCGCCTCGTTCAGCTCCACCAGCTTGCTCGTGGAGATCGGCTTGGCATAGACCTTAGTTCGCATCGGGTTGGCGAGCGGCGCAGCTGGGCGGGCGGCGCGTTCCGGCTGCGGCGCCTCGGCGGCAAGGCGCTGGCGCTCGCGCACCGTGTCGAAGGCCTGCTGCAGCCGCGTCATCACCGCATCCACGCGGGCCTGGCTTTCCGCGCTGGTCACAACACCGCGCCGCTCCAGCTCGCGCGCCCAAAGCTCGCGTACCGTCGTGTGATTGCGGATCTGCTCGTACAGGCGGGGCTGCGTAAACTCGGGCTCGTCGCCCTCGTTGTGGCCAAAGCGGCGGTAGCCCACCAGGTCGATCACAAAATCCTTCTGGAACTTCTCGCGGTAGGCCCAGGCCATGCGCGCCACCGCCACGCAGGCCTCGGGGTCGTCGGCGTTCACATGCACCACCGGCATCTCGAAGCCGCGTGCCAGGTCGCTCGCGTTCATGGTCGAGCGCGCGTCGCTGGGGTCGGTGGTAAAGCCCACCTGATTGTTCAGGATCAGGTGGATCGTACCGCCAACATGGTAGCCCTTCAGGCCCGACATGTTCAGCGTCTCGGCCACGATGCCCTGGCCAGGGAAGGCCGCGTCGCCGTGGATGACGATCGCGAGCGACTCCTTCTCGTCCTCGTAGGGG
>Ga0136636_10001958_pt1 | contig 12204 bp, 4 predicted proteins | sample AntDrymUQ8522106_2_FD_104653 | JGI IMG/M metagenome (GOLD analysis project Ga0136636, IMG submission 104653) | Polar desert sand microbial communities from Dry Valleys, Antarctica - metaG UQ852 (21.06) | ecosystem: Environmental > Terrestrial > Soil > Desert | place: Antarctica: Dry Valley... | reverse complement strand
TGCCAGGATATATGCATAAGCCCAATGGAAACGGCTGGTTTTGATCTGGACACTCAAAATGGATGTTCACCGCTTGAAGTCACTGCAACCAATACTTCCGTTACAGGCACATGCACTACTCCTACATTCAGCTGGATGGTATCTTACGATGATCTTGCCTGCCCGCCAAACACCAGTGGCTGGACTTTTACTTCGGGTACAGATGCCAATACAAAGGATCCTATATTTAGCTTTGATAATCCCGGCGTTTATACCATAACGCTGACCATTTTAAACGGATGCGGTACCGGTACAGATCCGACCATGTCAAAAACAGTCACTGTAAAAGGAAAACCAACAGTAACCGCACTGACTCCTGCAGATATGTATTTGTGTACCAAAGGGCAGCAACTAACATTTTCGCCCACATTTACTACCAATTGCAATAAGCCGGCCGAACCATATCTGTGGGAGGTAACACCCACGCCCATATCAGCAATTTATTCCTTTACCGGAGGTACCACAAATAAATCTGAGAAACCAACCATTTCTTTTGCCGATTATGGCGACTACCTCATAAAAGGAACAGTTAAAAATGACTGCGGAGAAAATTCCACAACACAGACTATTCATGTTGCTAAACCGGTTGCCGATAATAAAATTTCAATAACCACGCCGTCCGGTGGGGAACTGTGCGCCGGGCAAACTTCAACAGCGGTATTAATTGAAGGGCCTGTTCCGACTGATGGAAGCGCCCCTTTTTCGTATCAATGGCAGGAGAATTTGAACTGCGATTATTCGGCATCCGGAATCTGGACCGATATTGCGATTGGAGGAACAGTACAGAACTATTCTTTACTTTCACTTACTTCAACCAGATGTTTCAGGCGTATTGTTAAAGACAAAGGCAACTGCCTAAGTCCATCCGATCCGGTACAGGTGTTGTATAAAGAGATTAAAAATAATGATATCGGCAATTCACAGCAAATTTGCAAAAACACAGCCCCCGCTCTGCTAACAGGTAGTCCTGCTCTTGAAGTTGGAGGCACAGTTACCTACCAATGGGAACAATCGGCTGAGGAAACAGCTAATTATACGCCCATTAACCTCACAAATACTGTGACTTATCAACCTGGAAGCCTTAGTATAACTACATTTTTCCGCAGGGCAGCAATTTCGTTGCCTTGTCCTCCTGATTATTCACCTCCGGTAAAAATAACTGTGGTTGATCCAATCAGCAACAACTCAATATCAACGGACCCGGAGATTTGCCAGGGCACTAAACCTTCCACTTTCACCTCATCAACGCCGACAGGAGCAGGAGGCAGTTATACTTACGAGTGGCAAGCTGCAACCGAAACATCCTATCCTACTTTTACCCCAATAACCGGGGCAACCGAGGCAACCTATTCACCACCTGATATTAATTCAAAAACCTACTTCAGACGAATTGTATCCACTCCAGCCAACAATTGTCTTAAAAGTCAAAGTAATGAATTTACTATCAATACCTTACCTATTCCAAACGTAAAAATAACCGGTCCAACCACACCATTGAGTAACGGATCATCAGTACCTCTTGTAAGTGAAATTACAGGTGGAAACCCACCCTATTCAAATTGCCAGTGGACCCCTGAAAATTCCCTCAAACAACCGACAAATGATTGCGCCAAGGTTATAACCAATAATCTTGATTCAGGAAGAGAATTTACCCTGACCGTTACTGACTTAAAAGGATGTAAAGGGATCGGAAAGGCTTTCGTTGATATCCAGGGTGACGCACTTTCATTTACAATCCTTTCAAATCCTACCATAATATGTCCGGGCGACCTGGTGCATTTATGGGCTGAGGCTTCCGGTGGCAGCGGAGAATACACCTTTAAATGGGATGGAGGTGGAAATTCTTATTTTACGAGCGCATTTGATGTAAATCTGAATCAGTCAACAACTTTTACATGCGTGGTAACTGATAAGCAAACAGGAGTAATTTCTATCCCTAAAGAGATAACGGTAGAGGTTCGACCCAGGCCAGTTATCACTAGCCCACTCACTGCAGAAATATGCTCCGGCGATCAGCTCAATTATTCCCCGACTGCGGATGTGGCTGGTTCTACCTTTATCTGGAAATCAGATCCCGGAGCAAATTATTCTGGCAATACTAGTTTCCCCTCTCCGGGAAAATTAGTTATTGAAGATAAATTGATTAACCTGGGCAGTGCTGACGAGGTAGTGCATTACTCTGTTACACCAAGGCGACCTGACCAGCCTTATTGTGAAGGAACTCCTCTGGATTTATATGTAACGCTTAAACCCGAAGCACAGGTAATCAATTCTGTTATGATACAGACCGTAGTCAGCGGTTTCGAGTCGAAAGCGGTTAATTTTAATTCAAACGTTACAAATGCGGGATTTCTTTGGAAATTTGATCCTGAAGCTGGTTGCAAGGGATTTGTTGAACCGCAGTTACTCAAGGGCGACTCCCCTACTCTTGGAAAGCAGATCATTACACTTTTAGCGGGAGCACCATCTTCCTGTACGATAGCCTACACCGTAACTCCCTATATTTTGGCCGCCAATGGTGATAAATGTCTGGGATCTCCTTACACCTACCAATATGTTGTTAACAGCAAGCCAACTGATTATCAACTAATATGCCCAACGCCTTTCTGCAAGGGACAATCAGCTACAATATCTCTCGATGGGTCGGAAGCCGGAATGGAATACAGGTTATACCGGGGCAGCACATTTGTAACTCCCATGAAACCTGGTACCGGATCACTCATCGACTGGCCAGGCATTGCCACTGTAGGTTCGTATACTGTGATAGCGACAAATCCGATCAACGGGCAATCTGCTACCATGAAAGGTATGTGCCAGATCACAATTAATGATTTGCCGCAAATATTTTTTTTTACACCGCAGAACGGCTTACATTGTGCCCCTGTTATTCCTTTATTGAGTGGTTCCGAAGCCGGGATAAATTACAGGCTGATAAATAACGGGAATATCAATATTCCGGTGCAGGTAAAAACAGGAACCGGATCCGCAGGTTTTCTGACGTTTGACACAGTAAGCGATGCAGGAACCTATACCGTTATTGCTTTGAACCCCCTGACAGGATGTGAAAGAGAAATGCTTGGCAGTTTCAAGGTTGATCCTATAATCCAGCAATTTCCGGTTTATCCCGGCGGTGTGCTGTGCGAAGGAGTAGATTTATGCATGGATGGATCAGAGCCGGGAATTACCTACCAGCTTAGGCTGAACAATCAACCTTTCGGAGTTGCCATTCAAGGGGATGCCAATGGCGGGCCGGTTTGTTTCGGAATACCTACACATGCAGGAACATACCAGATCCATGCAATAAATAAGCTAACCAAATGCGAAATATACTTTGATAAGAGTTACATCGTAAATCCGCTGCCGACAGTTTTTGTAATGTCACCGGCAGAAGGTTGTCCGGGATCTGAAATCACATTGAACAATTGCCAGGATGGTTTTGCATATTACCTGGATTTTGTCCCCGCAAAGGGACCAAGCCCTAAAAAATCATTCATTTCTGGTCCTGTTTATTGTACCAGTGGCAAAATTACTTTCGGACAGTTGCAAGATGCAGGTGTATACACCATAAAAGCAGTTGATCCGGTTACCAATTGCAGTGCGTGGATGATTGGCAGTACGATTATACATCCGGAACCAACGGCGTATAAAATGGCTCCACAAGGCACAGCATGTCCTCCTGCTGATATTAGCCTTGAGCATTTCGATCAGAATGCAATTTATTATCTTTACAGAAATGGAGATACACTTGTTGCAACTGATAATGCAGTGGATGGGATAATAGATTTTGGACCTCAGATCTTGCCGGGAATTTATTCAATGAAAGCACAATTCGTGTTTGCCGGTGGATATGAGTGCTGGAACAATATGGCAGGAACACTGGAAATATATCCGGAGCCTGTAAAATATACTCTTTTGCCCTCAGGTATTTTATGTCCGCCTGCAAAACTATTTCTGAACGGCTCCCAGTCCGGGGTTACCTATACATTATGGAACAATACCTTCGGCATAAGGCAAGTTATAAAAAGCAATAGCGGAATCTTACAGTTTAAGTCTGAAAATGAACCGGGCAACTATTGGGTTACTGCAAAAACAGGCGATAGCTGCTCAGCAACTATGACAGGAATTGTGACTGTGCTTCCGAATCCGACAGTTTATCACGTATTGCCTTCGGGGCAGGGCCTTTGTGAACCAACGCAGATCGGTCTCGATGGCTCCGATATAAATACCACTTATGAATTACTGACTTCAGATGGATCAAGCCTGATTCCGCCCCAGGTTTATGTTGCTTCCAAAGCCGGGAAATTCTGGTTTACTGATCCGCTGGCTGCCGGAAGTTATATTGTAAGAGCCACCAATGCATCCGGATGCGATACATTGATGAATGGCATTGCTCAAATTCATGCGTTGCCAACTGTTGATGCCGGCAAACGGGTGGATACTATCTGCAGTCCTCCTTCAGTTAGTATTTCGTTGAACGGAAATGCTGTCAATTACTCAACTGTTCTCTGGACCAGCCCTTCAAATCCAACCGGGAATAATTTTTCAAATTCAAAAGACCTTTCTACTGAATATACATTCACAACTACTGACTTTAAAAACAAGCAGGCTATACTGGTTCTTACTGCCTATGGAACCGTTGTGTGTATTGGATCATCCGTAACCGATACAATTATCATTCACTTACTTGCTCCTTTGGTAGATGCCGGCTCTGACCAGGCAATTTGTGAAAACGAGTCAGTAGCACTTAACGGCGCAGTGAGTGGGGGAACCACAACCGGGATCTGGACAGGAGGTGCAGGGACATTTGACGACCCAAACAGCCTGTCAACAGTTTACCATCCACGTGCCAGCGAAACCGGCACAACTGTAACTTTAACATTAACTTCAACCAATGCCAGTCCTTGTCCTGATTACAGCGATAATGTGACTATCAATATTTTCAGCCCTTTAACCGGCGGTATTGCCGGATCAGACCGAACGATATGCTTTGGCGAAACGCCGACAATGCTGTCGGCCACATTGCCTTCAGGCGGAAGCGGGACTTTTGCTTATCAGTGGCAATTTTCGACTGACAAAGGCGCTACCTGGACGAATGTTGCCTCAGGAGGCACTTCGCTTATCTATTCAACCGGCCCGCTATATATTACAACTTCATTCAGGCTTTTGCAGACGGATACGTATTGCGCACCCGACCAGGTAGTTTATACCAATGATGTAACCATTACTGTTCTGAAACAGTTGGTTGCCGGATCGACCAGTGTAAATCAGACGATTTGCTACGGATTTGCGCCTGTACAGCTTTCAGCCACGATTCCTACAGGTGGAAGCGGTAATTACAGTTACCAATGGCAGCAATTATCCACGGCAGGAACATGGGAAAACATTGCAGGAGCTATTGCTTTAAGTTATGCGCCATCAGCTTTATTTGATACTGCATATTTCAAGCTAATCCAGACGGATGAATACTGTAGTCCCGGCCAGTCTGTAGCAACTAATATAGTGTGTATTTTCGTTCAGATTCCGACAGCCAATGCCGGGTCGGATGATACAGTCTGCGGTTTGGTTCCCTATGAACTTTCGCATTCAACAGCAAAATTTGCAGTAAATTACACCTGGACAACATCGGGAACCGGTTCGTTTGGCAGCCAGTTTCAGTTACATTCAACCTATTTCCCAAGCCCTGCCGATATGAATGCCGGCTCCGTATTTCTGACCCTGACTACATCAGATCGGTGCAAAAATACGGTTACTGATAATATGACCCTTACACTAAGCCAGCAACCGGTGTCCTTCTATACTTTCAACACTCCTGTTTGTTCTGGCTCGCCGGTTAAGTTTAATGACCTTTCAACTCCCGGAAGTGGGAATGTCAGCAAATGGATATGGGATTTCGGAGATGGAAGTCCGGCGGATACTGTAAATTTCCCTGACGATCCCAACGTTTTGCATTCATTTGCCAAAGCAGGAACATTTGCCATAACGCTTACTGTTATGAATTCGTTTGGCTGTTCCGACGACTTCACTACTAGTGTTACCCTTTTACCGGCACCTATTGCTAATTTCCAGTTTTTGCATCCCTGCGAAAATTCGATGGTAACTTTTACGGATGCCTCCCTCTCGAATGGTTCCGGCAAAGTAATTTCGTGGAAATGGGATTTTGACGATCCAGGTACCGGGATCAATAACTCATCCGCACTAAAGGATCCTGCACATATTTTCAGTGAGAGGAATAAAACTTACAATGTGAGTCTTACCATTGTAAATTATAATAACTGCTCTTCCACTATTGTGAAACAGGTATTCGTACGCAATGCTCCGGCAGTTGATTTTACGAATTCCAAAACATGCCTGAATGAGTATGTAAATTTCGCGCCCGACAGCAAAACGATGAAATTTGATTCAATAAGTACCTGGCATTGGGACTTTGGCGATGGGGAAGATGAAAGCGACCGGGATGCAGCGCACCTTTTCCCGGCATCAGGAACTTATACCGTTGTACTTCAGGTTGTTGATATTACAGGATGTGAAAACTTCATATCCAAAGAAATCACAATCAGTCCTCCGCCTCTAGCCAATTTTAATGCCGGCGACCTGAATTGTACAGGTACAAACGTCCATTTCAATGAGCTGGCATCTACTTCCACCGGATATATAGTTAAGTGGGACTGGGACTTTGGCGATGGGAATACACAAACCGTTCTGCATCCTGATAATCCGAATGTGGATCACACCTACATCAACAGCGGAAAATATTCTGTTAAACTCACTATTCAGAACTCTGAAGGATGCACATCATCAGTTAGTTACCCAATTACCGTAAAGCAATCACCATCTGCAAATTTCGAATTTACGGATCCGGTTGCAGCCGGTTCGGCTGTTCAGTTTAGTGATCTTACACAGGTGTTTGGAGGTGGTGCACTTCTGTCGTGGGACTGGAATTTTGGCAACCCCACATCAGGAGCCGACAACACATCGTCAAGTAAGAACCCTCTGCATGTTTTCAATCTGGGAGGCAGTTACAACGTAACTTTGGTTGCCCAAAGTATAAATACCTGCGCCGATACCGTTACCAAAACCCTTACTATTATTGCCTCGCCTTCGGTTGTTTTTTCAGCCGATACGGTTTGCGAAGGACTGCCAACACATTTTAACGATCTTACCCATATCAACAATGGAACTATTAATTCGTGGTATTGGAATTTCGGAGATGGAAGCACAGGATCGAGCCTGAAAAATCCAGTACATACGTTCGCTTCAACCGGAATTTACAATGTTAAGTTGAGCATTAAGGCCAGGATTGAAGGCATTCTGATTCCTGACTCAACCACAATGAAAGTTGAAGTAAAACAAGGTCCGGTTGCAGGGTTTACAACTGGGATTACCTGTTTTGGTCAGGAAACCTTGTTTACCAACACATCAACTTCTCCTGGTTCACCAATAGATTCCTATAGATGGATATTTGATGATCCGACAACCGCACCCGATATTTCATCAGTCATTCAGCCTAAATACACATATCCGGCTGCAGGGGTTTATACCGTTCAATTGATTGCAGTAAATACGATTGGTTGTGGCGATACGGCACGAAACCAGGTAGTTGTAAATAAACTGCCCGTAGCCAATTTGAGCATAACGAATGCCTGTACCGAAAATCCTGTAGTTCTGCACGATTTATCGCAGCAAGGCGATGCACAATTGGTATCGTGGCAATGGGATATTTCAGGCCCGAATGGATTTCTGCAATTAGACACCGCTCAAAACCCTTTAGTTATTTTCACACAGGCAGGTAGCCATAATGCTAAGTTAACCGTAACAGATGCCGATGGATGCCGATCCATCTCAATCCAGAAAGCTACTGTGAATCCAAGCCCGCAGAGTGCATTTTCATTTACCGGGAATTATGAAAATGAGCAAGGCAGGATACTTCTGAACAATGAATCTCAAAATGCCACACGGTACGTCTGGGACTTTGGTAACGGAAGCTATTCATCGGATCAGAATCCGGTTGCCACTTATACCGCCGACGGAGAATATGTTATAAGTCTTGTTTCGTTCAATTCGCTCAATTGCCCCGATACAATTAAAAAACCTTATACCCTTCTTTTCAAGGGTCTCTATATCCCTACAGCCTTTTCGCCCAATAATCCCTCAAGCAAACTTACTATGTTTAAGCCTGCAGGAGTGAATCTTAAATCGTATAAGATTGAAGTTTTCAATAAATGGGGTCAGATAATCTGGAGTTCGGAGTCACTGATCGATGGGCAGCCTAATGAAGGATGGGATGGGAAATTTTTGGGAGAAAATATGCCGATAGGGGTTTATTTATGGAAAGCTTCTGTGGTATTTAAGGATGACTCAGTTTGGGAAGGACAGAATATTGGAAACAACAGTGGCCTTTCGGATAAAGCCTTTGGCACGGTTATTTTACTAAAATAGTGACTTATAGAAAACGTATGAAAACAAGCAATTCATATACAGTCCGTGTAATTAAGGCAATGCTTTTGCTTTTTTTAACAGCAGGTTATGTCCAGCTAAAAGCACAGGATCCTACCTTTTCGCAGTTTTATAATAACCCCATTTATTATAACCCGGGATATATCGGCCTTAATCCCGGTATGCGGGCCCGTTTTAACTACCGTGACCAGTGGACGGGTTTGCCGGTTGATTTTAAAACCTACACTTTTTCGATGGATATGGCTGAACGCAAAATACCGGGCTCTGGCGGACTTGGGCTATTGGTTTCGTCGGACAGGGCCGGTACCGGGATGATAAAATCCACCAATGTAGGCATAGGAACTGCTGCCCGTATTCCGTTGTATGAAAATATGGTTGCCCAGATGGGATTTATGGTTTCGTATGCTCAAAAATCGGTAAACTGGAGCGACCTGGTGTTCTCCGATCAGCTTCATGCGCGTTACGGCAATATTTACCAATCGGCTTTCGAAGCGCCTTCCTCAAACCGTGTTTCTTACCCCGATTTCTCAGTGGGAGGCGTATATCGTTTTATTGAATCGGGATCACGGTTTTCGGGCATACAGGGTACGCTGGGGGCGGCTGTCCACCATGTTTTTACGCCTAATGAATCGTTCCTGGGCCTCAATTCGCCTTTGCCACGCAAACTTGTGATCACCGGCGATCTTGTGCTGGCAATGGATCAGGGGCGTTCGTCATCCTATAAGGCATACCGCAATAATACCGGGTTTAAATTCAATCCTGCTTTTCAATACGAAAAGCAGGCTGAATTCTCGACATACACCATAGGCATGAATGTACTCAAATCATCTGTCTATTTCGGCATCTGGTTCCGGAACCAGGATTTCAACTTTTTCGAAGCGAAAGATGCTATTTTTCAGGTAGGCATCAATGCGCCATGGAGTAAGGATTCGCGTGTAAAAATCATGTACACATATGATTATCTGATTACCGAGCTTCGCACGGCAGGCCGCGCATCACACGAAATATCGCTGGTTTTCGAATTTGACGAATTCAGCTTATTCAGTAAAGCTCCCGGGGGATCCAGCCCCGCACGCATTGGGTCCAGAGAAATGGAGTGCACACCGTTCTGATTAAACGCATAAACGAAAAGGATAGGATATCAGAAGGTTGGCGGGACACTTATAATTGCTGGTGAAATCCGGATTCGCTAAATTGACAGTTATTACGACTTGTACCATTCATTAATGAACTGTTATAGAGCATAATGATAGAGACCAATTGAATACTAAATTAAACTTGAAACTCTTTTCTTTTTTATAATAAATAAGGTAAAACAATAAACTCAATAATCTAAACATCTCTACATATGAAAAAGCAAATTTTCTTAATCCTGTTCATCTTATGCAAACTTACCTTGTTAGGCCAAATTACTGCAGTCACTCCAAAAATAGGTGTAACTCTTTCTAATGTAAGAGATTTTAATGGAATGCAATATAAACTTGGCTATCTTATTGGAACATCAATCGAATATAAGTTATCCCAAAAAATTGTATTTAAACCAGAAATCAAATTGGCACAAAAAGGCACAAAACAAAATGGATTTTTAACCGATGAAAATGGATTTTTATTACCTGATTCCAAGAGTTATATTTCTTATAATTACTTGAGTTTACCTATCCTTATTGAATACCATCCTTTGAGTAGCAACCATATTTTTTTAAGTGGGGGGCCATATATAGGATATTTACTCAAATCAACACAAAGAACGATTACAACATTGAACGGAGAAAAATATGATTCAAAAAAGAATTTAGACGTGAGTAATTACAACCTATGGGATGTCGGCTTTTGTGTTGGTGGGGGAATTAATATCCCTTTTCTTAAAAAAGGAGAAATTAAAATTGATTTACTTTATGAATATGCATTATCGATTGTGAACCAAAAACAACCTCCACGAACAAACACATTCAGCCTTTCAACAGGATATAAGATTCGTTTCGGTAACTAGTTTTCTAAATAGACTATGAATAATCTCAATCACTCCAAACGAAAGATAATCAGCATATTGGGACACACTTTCGTTCAGTGTTTTGCAGAACAATTTTATTGCCCAAGTATGTTTTGACAGTCAGACTTGACAGTATGGATTGACAGTTCGGTGCGACAGTTTGGTTTGACAACTCAAATTGACTGTCCTTCTCGAAAATTTTGACAATTTTGAGAGAATCTCGACAACTGACATTTGATACATTTAGCTTGATTTTTTTATTAATTTCTAATAACCCTGACACGATTGCAACAAATTACGCGCTATAACAAACCCTTATTTTATTAATATTTTTGTGTGATTATCATTGGTAATCATTATGAATATCATTCCATAACAAATTCCGGTTTTATGCACGAACTCCTTACCAACAATTATATCCGTATCATAGGCAGCACTCTGGCAGTTTACCTTTTCATTGTTATCGCTATCCACATTTTTGGAAAGAAAGAACTGGCGCAGCTATCCGTTGCCAACCTGGTTTTCATATTACTGATCAGCAACGCAGTGCAGAATGCCATGGTCGGATCGGATTCCACACTCAGCGGCGGACTTGTGGCCGCAACTACATTATTGATTGTCAATTACACGCTGAAGTACCTGCAATACCGTTTCCCCCGGTTCGGAAAAATTGTTCAGGGTGATGCAACCATGCTGGTTTACCATGGTAAAATACTGGATGAGCATATGAGAAGGGCAAAAATAAGTACGGACTAACTTATGGAGACGGTGAGGGAACATGGACGTAAAATCTGTTACAGACGTCAACCTGGCCATTATGGAGGTGGATGGAAGTATAAGTGTGCTATCTGATAAATACCAGAAAAAGACCGTAAAAAAGCTCAAGGCTCATAAAGGCCTCACCCAACATGGGGCTTAAATCGGGAAATTACAGATCATCAAATTCCTTACTCTCTTCTGGCATATTATTTATCAGTTTTCTCAGGCGGAACCTTTAATCCTGCCTCTCTTGCTTCGCTAATGCCTATGGCAATAGCCTGTTTCCGGCTTTTCACCTTACCTCCGCTGCCATTTTTTCCTGATTTCAGAGTTCCATCTTTGAACTCTCCCATTACTTCCCCGATTTTTTCCTGGGCTTTTTTTGAATACTTTGCCATAACGAAATTGTTTTAGAAAGAGATTCTCCCTGCAAAATTAACCTCAGGCAATTAAAATAGTGTTACATGATTATTTAAATATTTTATATAATTGCCATTTCTGGTTACGAAATTGTTCTGATCTCAAATAAATCTTCAGTTTGAACAGGCACTCCTGTATTTCAACCCTTATAAATTTTGCCAGCAGTTTGCGAAGCTAACTTTTCCAGAGTTTAAAACTTCGGAAAAGTTCTTTTAAAATAAATTTGCCAGGTACCGGTCAATCAGCCTGGGAATAGGCAATTTGGCGATCCGGTCTTTTCTGATTTCTATAAAATCTTTAGTTTGATAGGAAATACGGTTTACGGTTTCTCTATTCACTTTTAAATATTTTTTTAAAGAATGATTTCACGCCCTTATCTTCCTTGTCATTCTTATCTTTGTTTTTGGCATCTGCATCATCTTTAGACCTCCCTCCAAATAAGCGGTGGAAGAATCCTTTAATTCCGATCTGCTTGTATGGGTCACATTGCAGAAAAGTATAAGCGTCGTCGGGGAACTGGAATGGAGTAAGATATTTATTTC
>Ga0136636_10001957_pt1 | contig 12206 bp, 15 predicted proteins | sample AntDrymUQ8522106_2_FD_104653 | JGI IMG/M metagenome (GOLD analysis project Ga0136636, IMG submission 104653) | Polar desert sand microbial communities from Dry Valleys, Antarctica - metaG UQ852 (21.06) | ecosystem: Environmental > Terrestrial > Soil > Desert | place: Antarctica: Dry Valley... | reverse complement strand
GCTATTGAAAGCCTCTAAATGCTTCTACTACCATAATCCTCGCACTGGTGCTGGAGATTCACTAGGAGTTGGAGTTTCACTAGGTTGACCAGCAGTAGATGATTGGGTTTCAGTTAAGATTGGTGCAACTAGAGCCATCACTTCATCTTTAGTAGCATAGCCATCAAAAGCGTCAAGATTAAATGGAATCGGAGAACCAGATCGACTCTCGTTATAGATGACTTCACTATTGCTAGCATCAGTGGAAATCCAAGGACGCACATCGGCTCCTAGCAAAGTTTGACGTAAGAATCTCACACCAGCAGTATGTCGCGCTTCGACACTGTGAATTTGCAAAGCAGCCGCTAGAATTGGCTTACCCGCTGCACCTGCGGCAAGTAGATTCTGTACTTGTCCTTTATAAGCAGCCACACCCAGATCTTCCACATATTGTCCTGCTAAGAGAAAATCGCTAGGATTAGCAAAGGGATCACGACCTAAGATCGCACTGTAGTTAGGTTTTGCAGGAATGTTCACAGCATTAGGATTGCCGCCGATAGAGCGTAATGCTGCCGAGAGATCAGTCACGTGTTTTGCTTCATCTTCACCATAGGAGACAATTACGTCTTTGGCAATTTGAGGTGCAGACATCAAACCGCCATTCATAGCCGCGTCAACCCCACGGCGGTAAAAGTCTGCTTCCAGCTTTTCTAAAGTAAGTGCATATTCGGTTACTTCTCTAGGGCTTAGGACTGTACTTTGAGCATGAGCGGGTAAAGCGGTGCTGAAGAACAATCCTAAAAACAGGACAGGAGCAAAGACGAGGCTAAACTTGAGAGGCAATAAGGCTCTGCTGATAGCAGTCTTAAAACTATTAAAAATAGTTTTAAGATGTATTCTGAAAGAAACGAAGTAAGGTGTCATGTTGAGCGATTCCTTCTGAATGAATGTATTTATAGCTGAGAGATTTTACGCATAGGGCTATTCTTTAGCTAAGCAACTAGAGAACCGCCAATAGGATTGTTGATAAGATTTAGAGAACCAACGATGGCAATAATCTGTTTGGGCGTATACAGCTCGTCGTAAGCTCTTCCTCTAAATGGGTTGAGACTCGCATTTAAATTTGCATCATTAATCAGCCGCGCCGAATCTGGCTCTGTCGTTGGTTTGCCAAGTAGCGATCGCACACCAGCCGCATGTCGTGCTTCTACCGACACGATTGAACCAGCCGCAAGAATAAAGGTGGGGTTAGTCAGGCTTGGTCCCGCACCGTTGTAAGCATGAACGCCTACGTCTTCTAGAGTAACTGCGGTATTCAAAATACTATCGCGGCTTGCAATAATTCTACTTACGCTGTTTTGGTTAAGACTTAAATCTTGGGTAGCAAATAGAACTTGATTAGCGAGAACGCTGCGTAAAAATGTCACATGGGCAGTTTCTTGTGCGCCCAAAAACCGCATATATTCTAGTTCTTTACTATTAGTAATTTTGCCAGAACTAATAACAGCTGCATAAAATGCAGACTCCAGTTCTTCTAATAACAATGCAAAATTGAGAATACCAATGTCATCAGCATTAAATGTTAGGGTCTTGCCACGGCTACTTGTTTGGGCATTCATCATGCTTGGAATGGTTGCAACTGCCATCGCACCAAGTCCAACAAGTCCATAAATTCCCCATTTGATCAGGGAACGTCGTGACGTAGAATGTAGTTTCCTACTGTTCATATATTAAGATCTCCTAACTCATGACATATACAAAATGTATATGATTTATGTACTCAACCGTATCGTCACAGGTAGATGTTTGAGATGGTGTATATCGATATGATGAAGAACAAGTGAATTGCTTTGTTTGTATAAGAATGTAGTAAATCTTTATCATTAATAAAATCTAAAAGATAGTAATGGAGCGAAGCTCCATTACTATCTTTTGGGTCTATGTCTCGGTCAACCAATAAAACTGATAACCTTGAAGCACAAGGCGTTCATCATGTTGTGATGGCTTTTTACCGCTATATAAATCGATAAATCGCGTGTAAGTGCTAAACCCTTTATGACTCAATGCTGACAAGTCTAGATATTGCGGATTGACATCAAAATTGGCAAGTACAAGTACTTTCTCAGATGGACGCTGATGATCAAATCGAATGAAACCAAGTAAATGTTCATTATCTAGTTGTAGCAATTCGCGATTATTAAAATCGGCAAATGCAGAAATCTCTTTACGGATTGCAATCATCTTTTTCATAGCCGTAAAAATTGCATATTGCTCAGTGCCTTGTTTTTTGCGTAATTCCGCTTTTTCCCAATCGATTTTGGGACGATGCACCCAGCGAGTATCATTTTTTTTGCTCGGATCTTCATAAAAGCTGTAATCATTCAATACACCCAAGGCATCACCGTTATAGATTAAAGGAATTCCGCCAAAGGAGAGAATAATGCCATGGAGTAAGAGAATTCTGTTAATAGCGGCGGTAATCAAGTTTTTGTCTTCAGTTTCTAGGGCAGATTCTAAACCGACTAGAGAAGCCAATGAACCACAAATTCTCCCATCGCCTGTGGATTCGTTATGCATAAATTCTAATCCCCGCGCTGAGCCGTCAAACTTACCGCTAAAGTAATCAATTAAAAAGCGTCTGTGGGAATAAGGCTGGTAACCCGCTAAGCGAATATCGTTGTCGTCAAAGCCAAAACCAATATCATCGTGACAGCGTACATAATTTAGCCAAGTTGCCCGTTCTAATTTGTCGGGCAAGTTTTTAATTCCCTGACTAATCAGTTTGGTGTTTTTGGTGGCAACTCCATCCCAGAGCAGCGCCATTAAAGTCGCGTTATAGGCAATCTCACATTCTTTAGCCGCGATCGCATCTTCACCGAAATACTTAATTACCTCCACAGGTGCAACGATCGCCTCGGCAATAAATAGCACCCCTGGCGCAGAAACTTGGCAGCAGTCCTTCATTAACTGCAAAATTAGATGGGCTTTGCGTTCGTTTTGACAGGAAGTGCCAATCTTTTTCCACAAAAAGGCAACAGCATCAAGACGCAAAATATCTACACCCTGATTTGCCCAGAACATAATGATGTCCAACATCTCAATGAATACCGCAGGGTTACTATAATTCAAATCCCATTGATAATCATGGAAAACTGTCATTACCCATTTCTGCATTTCAGGATTCCAAGTGAAATTGCCTGGAGAAGTTTCGGGAAATACTTCTGGCATACTCTGCTCGAACATATCAGGAACTTCTCGACCTTCAAAAATATAGTAATAGTCTTGAAAACGAGAATCGCCCTTGATCGCTTTTTTTGCCCATTCATGTTCATCAGAAGTGTGATTAAGAACAATATCGAGAACTAATAAAATATCGCGCTTACGGAAATCTGCGGCAATGTGACGAATATCTTCTAGATCACCAACACGCTCATCAATTTGCCGAAAATCGCTGATCGCATAGCCTCCATCACTCTTACCTTCAGGACATTTCAAAATCGGCATAATATGCACCATATTGATACCTAATTCTTGAAAATAGCTGGATTTGTTGACAAGATCGCTTAAATTGTCAGCAAATCCATTGGAATAGAGCGCCATTCCCACCCATTTTTGAGACAAAAACCAGTTGTGATCCTGTTCCCGTTGGATATCCAAGCGCTCCAATTCCGCAGAGCGATCGATATAGCCCTTCGCCATTGTTTCTACTAGGCGCAACATCTGCAATTCAAAATCATCACGATGTCCATACAACGTATAGAACAGCGAATGGATCGCGTAAAAGTTAGCTCCGAGCCGCGTATAAAAGTGGCGTAAGTCTTGACGACGGATTTCAGGCTTCAAATCATCAAGAATAGAATTTAGAAGTGAGTGAGAAATTTGTTCGTACATTGGACTTTCCTAAAATATATTTGTCTGTGCTTCAAAGATGAAATGATGTGTCGCGCTTTACGTGGTATCTCATTCTAAGTAGGCAAGCATAATTAAACCCAAAACCCAAAAAGCTGTAGCGCACGCTGCGCGTGCGCTACAGCTTTTTGGGTTTTAAGGTTTCTTTTGCATAGCTACTTATCCATTGTTTTGTGTCTGGATAATAGTGAACAATTCCTTCTAAAATCCCTGCGCTGTAGTTCCCATTCATACCCAAAAAGTCGCCCTGAGCTAAATATAATCTATGCAGATTTCCTAGTTCCTTGGCTTGCTGTTGGGACTGGGCAATAATGTCATCGCTCGCATTGGCAACCAAAACCGAAGGCACGGCACTAATCAGCAATGGCAGATCATTACCGCTATCACCCGCAAAAACAGTATTACTATGATCAAAATCCAGTTGATGCATCAGAAATTCCACTGCATGAAGTTTGGTGGCTTTGGCTGGCAATATGTCCAATAGACCAATCCCCTTAGCTTCATCAACACTGTAAATCAAGCTTGCAGCAATATTTTTCTCTTCAAGGCGAAGTCTGATGTACTGCTGCAAAGCAGCTTTTTCTGCATCTAAGGGCAGATAATAACTAAGTTTAAAACGACTCTGTTGATCGGGTTCTTGCAAAATCAAATGCGATATTTCCGCTAAATCTGTAAACCATGGCTCTAAATCTACAGCGCTTAAACCTCGCCAATCACCCGCAATCTGCTGTGACCAGCCTTGCCAAGATTTCCAGCGATCGCCATCAAATTGATATATCGTACTACCGACATCACCAACTATCCAATGTGGTGCTGGTAAATCATATTCCTGAATTGCTTCTTGAACTAATGCAAGATTTCTACCGCTCACATATGCCAAGCATACTTCTGGGCGATTTACTAAACGGGTAAATATGTCTCGCGCTTGAGGGGATTCTGGTTGTTTTCCATTCGGTAATAGGGTGCGGTCAAGATCAGTACAAATCAATAATTTCTGCATAGGTCACAGTTGTAGTAGTTGACTAGGGATATTTAGCCGTAATCAGTCTTGTTAGGGTACAAAACCAGAAGACGAGTTGCGGCGCTTCACGCCGCAACTCGTTTCTTGGTTTTTGATTTGTCTTAGTTGACTTGGAGACAGCTATAACAATCCTAAATAAGGTGAAGCCATGTTTTTCTATAAATTAAAGAAATCATAATGGGCGATCGCCTCTAAAATACCTCCAGCATGAGCGCTATCGGCAAAGTAAACGCGATCGCTATCGTTCAAAGCCAATAGCTCTTCACGGTGACGATTATCAACGACTACACCCAAAGTATTACCACGCAGCATATCTTCATCGCCGCCCGATCCACCGTTGACCAAAACCTTTTCCAAGGGAATATTCCATTGTCTTGATACATATCTCAGGGCAAGCCCTTTAGAAGCCCTTGCAGGCACAAAGTCTAGATATTGACCGAAAGAGAGAGTTGTATTCACAGATAATTCCTGTTGACGCAATAGGGTCAAAATCTCCTCCATTGGCGGCGCAAGGTTAGCATCGTAATAATAAGAGACTTTAAACCGACTTTGCTGATCCTTCGGCTGTGGGGTGATCCCTGCTAAGGGATCGATAATGCGACGTAATACCTGCGGTGTCCACCAACGATCAATATGGTGATTCCAAGCAATATCGGCAATAAGTCGAGGAGGATAATAAATTTCTGTCCCTAGACTAGTAATTAGAACATCAGGAGTGGGAATGCCATAGGTTTTCAAAATCTTAAGGACTGAATCCAAACGACGACCTGTGGCGATCCCAAACAAAAATTTCCTGTGTTGTTGGCGGACAAGTTGGATAAATTGCGCGAGTGCTTCGGCATCCCCTAACAGGGTATTGTCGATCGCGGTGAAAATTGCCCGCTTGCGATACTGTCCTGACTTGGGTAAGAGTGTTGGCTTGGGCAAAGGCTCCTGCCGCAATATCAGGGGCTGGATTTTTTGCAAATAGGCGATCGCGTGGGCTTCCCATGAGTAGAATTTGGCAATATTTTTTAGTCCATTTCCAGAAAACTGTTGCCAGAGTGTCGCATCTTCGAGAATCTGCAATAAAGCCTCAGCGATCGCATTCTCATTCAAAGGATCGACTAGTAAACCATTTTGGCAATTGCCAATAATATCCACTGGCCCCCCATTTTCGGTTGCAACTAAAGGCAATCCACTTGCCGTAGCTTCCAATAGGGTTAATCCAAAAGGCTCAGTTAAAGCAGGGTTCACAAAAACACCCTTGGACTTAGCCGCTAATCGATAAATATCAGCTACGTCATTAGAACGATGATGCTTCGGTAAAGCCACCAGCCCATAGAGATCATAGCAATCCATTACCAATAATAATTCTGTTAAAACATTTTGCGCCCCCTCATTTAACTCCCGAATATCCTCTCGATTGCCTGCGATAACTACGAGATTGGCTAGTTCTTGCAGACGAGGCGATCGCCCAAATGCTTCTAAAAGGGTAACAATATTTTTGCGCTGATCGGGGCGAGATAGCGCCAAAATAATCGGCTTATCAGGATTATTGAGAAACTTTGTTAAAACCTCTTGGAAAGCGATCGCTTGATTATTTTCAGTCGGCGGATAAAACTGCTCTAAATCTGTTCCAGGTGGGATGATCGCCATTTTTTCGGGAGTGTAATAGTCGTAAAGCTCATACTGATCTTCAATCTCATTACGAGTACTAGTAATCACCAAGTCCGCATTACTTAAGGTATCTTCTTCAGCACTAATCCTCTGGAACATATGATAGCGTTCTTCGATTTGTTCTAGGGTTATCCCTGAGGCAAGCAGTCTTCGCAACTTATCCCGTCCTAAAGAATGTCCTGTATGGACTAGCGGTAAACCCGTTAAATGGGAAAGTCGCACTCCCACATATCCCGCATCGGCATAGTGACTATGGATTACATCAGGCAAACGCGGCTGCTCATGCAACCAAGCAAGCAAGCGATCGGTAAAACCATCAAGATGGCTCCACAATTCTTCTTTAGGAATATAAGCTTCAGGTCCCGCTTCAATTCGCACGATCTGAGCATTTTCCGCTAAAGCTTCAGTTGCCGCGCCATAGTCAGGATCTACAGCATCGTCAATAATCAACCTCGTAACCAAATCAACCCGTTCTACGTTTGGTTGTCTAGCGATCGCCTTGGCTAGTTCTACAACATATTTTGTCTGTCCGCCCGTATCGGCATCACGTCCTAATTCCAGATTATGACCTCTGATCAACCCATGAATACTGATAAGCAGAATATACAATGGTTTGTTTTTGGCGTTATTGAACATAATCCGTCCATAGTTCGTCAATCTCAATTTACAGTGCTTTGTGCTTAAAGCCAAACTAAGAGAATTTTCGCGTAATTCCTATCATCTCTAAGAATACTGTATGGAATTTTTAATTTTTCTCTTAAGTACAGCCTATTGAGGCTTTAAAGGGTACAGAGAAATTTTTGAAAGTGGCGCGAAGTGGCACTTTCAAAAATTTCTCTAGGTTTTATAGCAGCGCAAAGCGCTGTAAGTAGGCAAAAGAAACCTTAAAACCCAAAAAGCTAGGCAGGATCGTGCTAGGAAGTCGGACTTCGAGAGATTGAGCGATCGCTTCTGTTCCCCGCTCGATTCCATTCGCCTCACGAGCGGACTGTCCAGTTTCTAGTTTGGGAGTCGTGGCAATCGCTAGTTCTGCGCTAGTCCTCCCTACGAGTTTATTGATGCAGCGGTTGAGGCGAAGCTCAGTTTGCCAAGAAATCAGTTCAGCGCGATCGCTAATCCATACTCCATATTGCTTAGCTGGACTTTGCCAATCATTCACAGACTGAGCAAAACTCGCAGGTTGAATGGCAAACAATATCGCAAGAGCGACTCCAAAGACAGCAATTAAAGTACGAGAGAGGCTTTTAAAGAATGACATAACAATTTAAGATTGCATGAAATACTACCTAAACAAATCTACTTTACCTGCGATCGCCTCAATAATCATCTTCTCAAGTTTGTAAGGGGCGATCGCTGATACTATCAAAAATCTAAGGCTAAGTTAATAACGGTCGGCGAAGATCGTTCGTTTTAATCTGTTTTAAAACACGAAATACTTCATGTAAATCTTGACTACCAGTGGGGAAAAATAATGAATACAATCGCGATGCACTGTATAAAGGAATTGGCTTTGCGATCGCCTTCACAAAAATAAACTCATCTCCATTAGTAATTAGCCCAAAAGATGGAAGTTCTGGTTCTGGATTACACATCATGTAGGACAGAGCTTGTGGTAATGCTAAGGAAGCCATAATCGTGCGTTTTGCCTCAATCACCAATATCCATAGGCGATCGCGCACTATTAAAGTGTCAATTCTCCCGCGCAAAACTTCTTCATCGCCTTCTAGCACAAATTCAACAGATTCTTCAGTTTGCACTTCATATTCAGGCTCATAAAAGCCAACTAAATCTAACAGAGGCGAAATTATCAGCTTGTCAACAGCACCTTCTGCTAAGATACCGCGCCTTCGATGTCCTGTAAATCTAACCAATAGGCGATCAAGGCTTGCTTTTTCAAGTTCAGTTAGTTCTGGTAAATCTTTCTGCCATTCACTAAAAAATGTTGACTCAACACATGGCATGAGTTGAAATTTGTTCTCAATGTCTGCAATTGTCAAAATTGTTTTAGAGATAGGAAGTGTAACAATCATAGGAACATTTTCAGCTAATCAATTAAATCTATTCTACAGTCTATCTAAAGAAGTTTGTATGAAATTTCAGGCGATCGCTATCTCACTCAACAATAAATATCCTCAAATGATTTGATGTGTTTTAGATGGCGATCGCCAATAACTTTTCGGAACTCATCAACAAAGCCAACTATTTCTACTTGCCCAAAATTGGCTAAAAACTTACAGCTCTAAGTGATATTTGCTTCTAAAATGAGTTCTAGTCAGCCTCGGATTGCTAAGGCTGAAAATGGTGATAATTCTGTTTCTATTGAGTTATTGATTAGGGCTATGTTGGCTACTGGTGCTACGCCTCAGGATATTGGTCAGGTTATTGCTGAGGTAGGGTAAGGCGATCGCCAAATCACTCACAAAAAATACAACGAGATCGCCCAATCAATCACCAAAACGCGATCGCCACAAATCTGAATTTTAAGTAGTTGCGATAATAATCTGTAAATTGTTATGATTATGTTAGTTGTGGCGCTGAAGGTGCAAAACATGAATTCTAAGATTATTGCTTGGGGATCGGTCGCCGCGATCGCTGTTGTAGTTACAAGTTGGTTCGGGTGGACAACCTATCAGCGCAGCGTCTATGAGAGTTTTCTGGCTTCTGCTGAAGAGGTCACTACTAAAGCTAGCAGTGACAATGCCCCAACAAGTCTTGAAGTTCTAATTGCTAGACAGAAAAATATTGATGTAGCTATTTCTACTCTAAATAAGATTCCATCTAGTTCAGGAGATGTTTATCGTAAGGCTCAAGAACGTTGGAATAAGTTAAAAGAACTTGATGTTCAACTCACGCAGAGAATAGAAAATGAGAAGCTGGCAATTAGTTCATTTGAGAAAGCTAAATCTCTGCATAAGGAAATAGTGAATGAGTATAACAATCGCAATCTTTCCCTTGAAGAGTTACGAGTGAGTCTTGCTAGATATCAAGAGGTAATCTTCTTGTTAGAAAAGTTACCTACTGAAACTTCTATCGCTGCGGAAGCCAACAAATCTTTGCAGGAATTTCGTAAAAGTAATGACACTATTCTGGCTGCGTATCGTAATAAAGAATCTGCGGCAAGGGACGTTGTTGAAAGGCAAAAACAACAAGAAGCAGATAAACAGCGTCAACATGAGTTGCTTATGTTAGAACGCCAAGCTCAGTTAGAAATACAAAAGAGTATGATTGAATCAACAAACCGAAAGGCTGAAGCAATCATTAATAGACCCTTTCAACGTTTGGTAGATTGAGATGATTCTAACGTAATCTTTAGTTAGCAATTTACATAATAGAATAACAATGCTACAAACAACTTTGCAAAATATTGAAGAAAGCTTAAAGCAACTTCCCTACTCTTTACAGGTTGAAGTATTCCATTATATTGAATTTCTCAAAAGCAATTATGCGAAGCAAAATATAGAAGAGGCTGAGGTAAAGCGACCTAAAAAGCGTGATGGTTTTGGCATTTGGCAGGGAAAGATTTCGATATCAGAAGATTTTAATGCGCCAATGGAAGAATTTGAAGAGTATATGTAAATATGAATGTACTTTTAGACACGCATACATTCATTTGGTACATAGAGGGAAATGCGAAATTAACTCAAAAAGCTAGAGATGTTATTGAGGTTTCAGGAGACAAAATATATCTTAGTATTATTAGTCTCTGGGAGATTGCAATTAAAACTGGCAAAAAACAACTTACACTTCAAAACGAATTTGATGATTTATTGGATGTTTTAAATTCATTAGATATTGAGATTTTAACAATTACGTTTGCAGATACACAAATTTATAAAAACCTGCCTTTACATCATGGCGATCCTATTGATCGCATGATAATCTCTCAGGCAATAAATAACAGCTTAACTATTATCGGTTGCGATCAATCGTTTAATGATTATCCGATCCAATTATTGTGAAAGTGATGGGTGAATAATTATATCTGTGAGTTTAGATAACAACTTTATAGCGATCGCCAAATCAATCAACCAAAAGTACAATGCGATCGCCTAATTAGCCATCTAATTTAAACGACTGCGCCACTTTTTAGAATCTTGAGAACAATGAAAGACAGCGTACACCGTTATTTTTCCCTCAAAATATTCGTAAAAAATAGCATAAGGGAATCGTCGCACTAAAGCTCTGCGGTATTTTTCATAAGCAAATACATATATTTCAGGATTCCTTTCAATGGTTTGGATAGAGGCATCGATACATCGCAAGAATTCTTCTCCTAATCCAAGTTCACGCTGCTGATACCAATCATAGGCTTCTGTAATGTCTTGTTCTGCCTGTGAGAGAAGAATGAGATTTTTAGACATTTCTTTGGCTACGGATTCTTGCTTTTACGGAATCCCAAGAAGATGCCAGACTAGGATCTTGCGAGTGAGATAGTTCTCTTTTAGCTAGTTCTTCTTTTTGCCAGTCCAACACAGGAATATTGGTTGGTTGAGTTGCGATGTTATCCCATAGATCTTCGAGAAGCTGTAATTTTTCTGAGAGTCCTAGCTCAAAAATTGGTGCGAATTCTACTTTCATGACTTAATTTTATGTAGAAATAACAATTTTATTTTACTGCAAAAACAGGAGATTTGTATGTCGATGACGCGATCGCCCAATCAATCACCAAAACGCGATCGCCACAATAAAATTGACCTGTGTTAGTATATCAAATATGATATAGAAAGGTATGGGAAAACAAAGTAAACCTTTAGCTTGGCTGCATGGTGAGGTTAAGACTCCGCCTTTTAGTCAAGAAATACGGGTAGAAACTGGTGTGCTGCTCAGGCAATTGCAGCAAGGTGTATCTATTGGATTGCCCCATTCGCGTCCGATGCCACGTATAGGAGAGCGCTGTCATGAGTTGCGAATCCGAGATGTGGAGAAAGACTGGAGAATCATTTATCGCATTGATGACGATGCAATTTTGATTGTTGATGTCTTTAATAAATCCACGAGAACGACACCTAAAAATGTGATGGATATATGTAAGAAGCGACTTAGTAAATATGATGCTGATTAAGTAGGAGAATATGATGGATCAAGCTAAAAGAGAGCGTTTAGAGGCTAAAGGTTGGAAAGTCGGTTCGGTTTCAGATTTTTTGGAGTTAACTGCTGAAGAGTCTACTTTAGTTGAGATTAAGCTGGCTCTTAGTCGAAATTTAAAGGAACGTCGGCAAAAGCGGATGACTCAAAGTAAACTTGCTTCTAAAATGAGTTCTAGTCAGCCTCGGATTGCTAAGGCTGAGAATGGTGATACTTCTGTTTCTATTGAGTTATTGATTAGGGCTATGTTGGCGACTGGTGCTACGCCTCAGGATATTGGTCAGGTTATTGCTGGGGTAGGGTAGGGCGATCGCCCAATAACCACCCTCACTCACAACGCGATCGCCCAATCAATCACCAAAAACGCGATCGCCCAATTACCTCCTACTAACAATAAATCGATTTATCTGAATTTTGATATTTATGTTACTTAGGGCTTGCTGAATAAGTACAAGAGCTATGATAGCCAATGGTTTCGAGCTTACTTTGCCCAAACAAGTGCAAGGTTAAAGCGTCTAGAGGCTCAAAACCCTTGCACTTCCATGGAAAATCG
>Ga0136636_10001956_pt1 | contig 12207 bp, 8 predicted proteins | sample AntDrymUQ8522106_2_FD_104653 | JGI IMG/M metagenome (GOLD analysis project Ga0136636, IMG submission 104653) | Polar desert sand microbial communities from Dry Valleys, Antarctica - metaG UQ852 (21.06) | ecosystem: Environmental > Terrestrial > Soil > Desert | place: Antarctica: Dry Valley... | reverse complement strand
TCGTGTGTTTGGGATGAATGTCGGGCCGCCTTTGCCGACCGACGCACCAGTCTCGACGAGGGCCTGGATGGCGTCTGTCGGCTTGTGCTATGCCGGGTTGTAGGACGAGAACCCGTGGTGCCGCACGACGGCATTGCAGTGATCGGCCCCAGCGCCGTCGCCCATGCTGGCGCATGCACGTTCCTCGAGGCCACCAACCCGCTGGCGTGGAACAGCGCATCGACCGCGCCGGAACAGGGGGTCGCCGGGTGGCTGTCTTCCGTCGTTGGCGGGCGAGGTTTCTGTGCCATGCTTGGATTTAGGCGGGCCGACGCGGCGACTTTGACGGCCAATGGACCCGCAGGGAGCAGCAGCATGACCCAGCCCGAGAGAGCGGCAACCCGCGTTCAGGCATCCGTGGCCGCGTCACCCGCCGCGGCGAACAGCGACGCGACCGGGGCGGCCGACGAAAACCGCTTCCAGCGACTGCTCGAAGGGGTGCATGGCGTTGCCGTACAAGGCTACGACCGGCAGCGGCGTGTCATTTTCTGGAACGACGCCAGCACCCGCCTGTACGGTTACGCCGCCGCCGAGGCCATGGGCCGCCAGCTCGAGGACCTGATCATCCCGGCGAACATGCGCGAGGCCGTGAAGCAGGCAGTCAACGGCTGGCTGTCGAGCGGCGCCTTCTCGATGCCCGCTGAAGAATTGGTGTTGCGCCACAAGAACGGCGGCCCGGTGCCGGTGATGTCGAGCCACACCATGCAGTTCAATGCCGCCGGCGAGGTCGAGTTGTACTGCGTGGACATCGACATCGGCGCACGCGTGCAAGCCGAATCGGCAATGCGCGCCAGCGAGCAGCGCTACCGCGCGCTGACTGCGCTTTCCTCCGACTGGTACTGGGAAACCGACGTGAGCCACCGCGTCGTCGCGACGACGGCCAGCGACGCCGGCGACAGCATCATGAACACCGCTGCGCAGCTGGGGCGGGCGTATTGGGAGCTGCCCTTCACGCCCACGGTCACGCCCAAGGTCACACCCAAGGTCACACCCATCGACCCAGCCGGGTGGTGGCAGCTCCGTCATGCGATGGACCGACACCAGCCCTTCTACGACTTCGAGCTGTGGCGGCAGGCCGGCGATGGCCGCCAGCGCGTGTATTGCATCAGCGGCACGCCGCGAATTGACGACGGCGGCGCCTTCGCTGGCTACCACGGCGTCGGCCGCGACATCACTGCGCTGCACGAGGCCAACCAGCGACGGCTCGAGCTCGAAGGGCAGCTGCGAGAGGCGCAGAAGATGGAGGCCCTGGGCACGCTGGCCGGCGGCATCGCCCACGACTTCAACAACGTGCTCGGCTCGGTGCTGGTGGGCCTGTCGCTGGCCCGGCAGGACGCGACGTCGGGCCTGCGCGTGGATGAGCGGCTGGCGCAGATCGAGACCTCCGCACTGCGCGCACGCGCGGTGGTGCAGCAGATCCTGTCGTTCAGCCGTCGCCACGCGCCCGTGCTGCGCCGCGTCGCGCTGGCGCCATTGATCGAGGACGTGGCCCAGCTGATGCGCGCCACGCTGCCGGCCGGCGTGACGCTGCGCACCGTGCTTGCGGACATCCCGCTCGAAATTCGCGCCGACGGCAACCAGCTGCACCAGTTGCTGATGAACCTGTGCATCAACGCCTGGCAGGCGCTCGAGGGCAACACCGGCGAGATCGTCATCGGCCTGGCCGCGGCACCGGCGCGCATGCTGGCCGGCGGCCCGTCTGGCGATGCACCCACGGGCCCTTGCGCCCACCTGTGGGTGCGCGACACCGGCTGCGGCATGGACGAGGCCACGCAGGCGCGGATCTTCGAGCCCTTCTTCACGACCAAGCCGCTGGGCACCGGCACCGGCCTAGGTCTTTCGCAGGTGCACGGCATCGTCACCGCCCACGGCGGCGTCGTCCGCATGCGCAGCCAGCCCGGCCAGGGCAGTGTCTTCAACATCTATCTGCCGGCCATCGAGCACGAGACCGAGGCGGCGCCGTTGAGCGACTTTCATGCCGACTTCGAACAGGGACATGGCCAGCACGTGGTCTATGTCGACGACGACGAGGTGCTCGTGATCCTGGTGCTGCAACTGTTGCAGCGCGCCGGCTACCGCGCCACGGCTTGCAGCAGCGGCCAGCAAGCGCTGGACCTCATCGCCGCAGGCACCGTGCCGGTGGACGTGCTCGTCACCGACTACAACATGCCCGGCCTGTCGGGCATGGTGGTGGCGTGCGAGGCATTGGCGCTGCAGCCGCAGCTGCCGGTCATCATCAGCTCGGGCTTCCTGCCCGAGGACGTGCGCCTGGAGGCGCTGCGCATGGGCGTGCGCGACCTGCTGCGCAAGGAGCACACGGTCGACGAGCTGGCGTGGCGCATCGGACGCATCCTGCGCAGCCAAGGCACCGACTGACCGCCTGCTTCGCAGCTCTTGTCGCCGCGGGCAGACTTCGATCTGCGTCGGCCGCACATCGATGGAACAAGGAGACCCCATGCCCCAGGCCTACATCTGCGACGCCATCCGCACGCCTTTCGGCCGTTACGGCGGCGCGCTGTCGTCGGTGCGTGCCGACGACCTGGGCGCGGTGCCGCTGCGCGCGCTGATGGCGCGCCACCCGCAAGTGGACTGGGCGGCGGTGGACGACGTCATCCTGGGCTGCGCCAACCAGGCCGGTGAAGACAACCGCAACGTGGCGCGCATGAGCGCCCTGCTCGCCGGGCTGCCGCTGGCGGTGCCCGGCGTCACCCTCAACCGCCTGTGCGGCAGCGGCCTGGATGCGGTGGGCACGGCGGCGCGGGCCATCCGCGCCGGCGAGGCGAGGTTGATGATCGCCGGCGGCGTCGAGAGCATGAGCCGCGCGCCCTTCGTCAGTCCCAAGGCCACCAGCGCCTTCAGCCGCGACAACGCCGTCTACGACACCACCATCGGCTGGCGCTTCGTCAATCGGCTGATGAAGGAAATGCACGGCATCGACTCGATGCCCGAGACCGCCGAGCACGTGGCCGCCGAACACGGCATCACGCGGGAAGCGCAAGACCGCATGGCCCTGGCCAGCCAGCGCAAGGCCGTGGCGGCGCAGCAGGCGGGCCACCTGGCGCGCGAGATCACGCCGGTGGCTGTGGCGCAGAAGAAGGGCGAGACGCTGCAGGTCGACCGCGACGAACACCCGCGCGAGACCAGCCTGGAGGCCTTGGCGACGCTGAAGGGCATCGTGCGTGCCGACGGCAGCGTCACGGCCGGCAATGCCAGCGGCGTCAACGACGGCGCCTGCGCGCTGCTGCTGGCCGACGAGGCCAGCGCCGCCCGCCACGGCCTGACGCCGCGGGCGCGCGTCGTCGGCATGGCCACGGTGGGCGTGGCCCCGCGCGTGATGGGCATCGGCCCGGCACCGGCGACCCAGAAACTGCTGGCGCAGACCGGCCTCAGCCTCGCGCAGATCGACGTCATCGAACTCAACGAGGCCTTCGCCGCCCAAGGTTTGGCCGTGCTGCGCCTGCTGGGCCTGGCCGACGACGACGAACGCGTCAACGCCTGGGGCGGCGCCATCGCGCTGGGGCATCCCCTGGGCGCCAGCGGCGCCCGGCTGGCGACCACGGCCGTCAACCGGCTGCACGCCAGCGGCGGGCGTTACGCGCTGTGCACCATGTGCATCGGCGTCGGTCAGGGCATTGCGCTGGTGCTGGAACGGGTGTGAGCCGCGGCGCGTGCGATGGCACCGGCGCTGGGCGTCGATGGGCGTCAGGGCGTCGGACGGCCCGGGCCCTGCGTGCCCTCGGCACGCGCCGAGAGGTGGGCGTAGAGGTGGGCGTAGGTGTGGGCGTAGAGGTCCACGATGTGCGCGCGACAAGACGCTTGCAAAGGACTGGGGCAGCCTGAAGGCCAGCTGGCACAAGCCGCCTTGTCGCGGTTCGAAGCTCTGCGTCGCATCGTCCCTGCCCCGCTGGGCGATGGCCCCCGATCAGGCCGCGCGCAGGCAGTCGACGATCTTCAGCCGCGCGGCACGCCAGGCGGGGATGAAGCCGCCGACGAAGCCCATGCCCAGCGCGAACAGCAGCGACTGTGCGGCGATCAGCGGCGTCAGCCGGAACTGGAATGCCAGTTCGGAGAAGGTGGCGAAGTTGGTGGTCGAGACGCTGACCGCCTGCATCCCGGTGGCCGCCAGCAGGCCGACCACGCCGCCCACCAGCGACAGCAGCAGCGCCTCGCCCAGAAACGCCGCCAGCACCGCGCCGCGCCTGAAACCCAGCGCCCGCAGCGTGCCGATTTCGCCGATGCGCGAGGCCACCGAGCCGAACATCGTGATCGTGGCGCCGACCACCGCACCGATGGAGAACACCACCGCCAGCGAGGTGCCCAGGATGCCGATGAAGTTGGCCAGCGACTCGCTCTGCTCGGCGTAGAAGCGCACCTCGCGCTTGGCGTCCAGCGTCAGCCGCGGGTCGGTGTCGATGCGGTCGCGCACCGCGTCGAAGGCATCGACATCGGACAGCCGCACCAGCACGCTGGACCAGCTCTGGCGGCGAAGGGCCTGCATCAGCTGCTCGGCGTCGGCCCAGATCTCGCTGTCGAATCCGCTTCTGGCGGCGTCGAACACGCCCACAACCACCCAGTCCCGGCCGCCGAAGCGCAGCGTGGCACCGAGCTGCACACCCTGGAAGCCGTCGGCGACAGCGCGTCCGGCGATGACCTCGTTGCTGCCGGCGCGGAACATCCGTCCCTGCACGATGCGCACCTGCGGCCGCAGCAGCGCGCCGATCTCCGAGGTGCCGCGCATCGTCACGTTGCTCGGCTTGCCGCTGCTGCGCTTGGGCAGGTTGTTCAGCACCACCGGCTCTTTGCTGACCAGCGGCCGGCCCCTCGGGTCGGTGGCAATGCCCGGCAGCGTCTCGATGATGGCCGCCTGCTCGCGCGAGATGCCGCTGTTGATCTCGGCGCCCGCGCCCTTGCGCAGCACGATCATGTTGTCGGCCTGGCCGGTGGCCACCAGCGTGCTGCGGATGCCCTCGGTCATCATCAGCACCGTCGCGAACACATAGACCACCAGCGCCATGCCGGCGGCCGTGAGGCCGGTGGTCACGCGCCGCACCCACAGGTTGCGGGCGATGTAGCTCAGCGGAACGGCAGCCATCATTCAGGGCACTCTGAGGGCGCTCTCAGGCCACTCTCAGGCCACTCTCAGGCCACATGCCGCAGGCCGTTGACGATGTTGATGCGGCTCATCTTCCACGCCGGCCAGGCGGCGGCCACGGCGCCCACGACCAGCGCCACCGCCAGCTGCAGGCCCATCGTGGCGCCAGAGACGCGGAACACCGGAAACAGCGTGCCGGTGGCGCCGGCAAACAGCGCCGCCAGCGGCAGCGTCAGCAGCAGCCCGAGCACGCCGCCAAGCAGGGCGATGAACAGGCTCTCGCCGAACAGCAGTCGCACCACGAACTCGGGCGGAAAGCCCAGGGCCTTGAGCGTGGCGTATTCGGCCAGCCGTTCGCGCGCCGTCATCGTCATGGTGTTGGCCATGACCGCCATGATGATGACGATGACGATGAAGCTGACCGCCTGCAGGGCCACCAGGATGGCCTCGCTCATCGCCACGAAACCGAGCTGGAAGGCCTTCTCGGTCTCGGTCAGGGTCTCGGCCAGCGAGTTGCGGAACTGCGCGTCGATGCGCTGCGAGACCAGCGCCGCGTTGTTGGGGTCGCGGATGCCGACGATGAACACGCCCACCTGGTCGGCGCGTCGGCCCGAGCGGGCCCGCATCGTTTCGTTCAGGTAGGCCCAGTGCATCAGCATCTGGTTGGTGTCGGTGCCGGCGTCGGCACCGTCGTAGATGCCGCGCAGCGTGAAGCTCCAGGTGCCGGGATAGATGGTGCCGCGCAGCGGGATCTGATCGCCGACCTGCCAGCCGAATTTGTCGGCCAGCTTGCGGCCGACGATCACGCCCTTGCGGTCGCGTTCCCAGGCCACGCGGTCGTCGGCCTTGACCACGAACTCCGGATACAAGGGTAGATAGCTCTGCGGATCCACCGCAAACTGGGGGAAGAAGTTGCGCTCCGAGACATAGACGCCGCCGAACCAGTTGCTCCAGCTGATGCCGTCCACGCCGTCGACTGCGCGCAGCCGCTCGGCGTAGGCCAGCGGCAGCGGCACGGTCAGCGAGGTGGCGCTGCGCGTGATCAGCCGGGTGCTCGAGCTTGCTTCGGCACCGGCATACCAGGCATCGACGATGGTGCGCAGCATGCCGAAGGCCACCACCGCCACCACCAGGCCCACGATCGTCAGCAGCGTGCGCAGCGGGTGGCGAAACGCGTTCTTCAGCAGCAGCCGGAAGATGAACATCGTCGTCTCGCGGCCCTGCGCGCGGCGCTCAGGCCGTGACCTTCGCTGCGGGCAGCTCGGACACTGCCGACACTGCGGGCACTGCGGACACTTCCGGCACTTCGTCCACCAGCACGCCCTTCTCCAGGTGCACCACGCGCCGCGCGCGCGACGCGGCCTTGGGGTCGTGCGTGACCATCACGATCGTCTTGCCGAGCTCGTCGACGAGTTGCTCCAGCAGTGTCAGAACGTCCTCGCCAGTGTGGCGGTCGAGGTCCCCGGTGGGTTCGTCGGCCACGATCAGCGTCGGGTCGGTGACCAGCGCGCGGGCGATCGCCACGCGCTGCTGCTGGCCGCCGGAGAGCTCGTTGGGATAGTGGTCGGCCCGATCGCTCAGCGACACGAGTTCGAGCACCTGCTGCACCCGCGCCTTGCGCTCGCGCGATGACAGGCTCGTCAGCAGCAGCGGCAGCTCGATGTTCTCGAACGCCGTCAGCACCGGCATCAGGTTGTAGAACTGGAAGATGAAGCCCACGTGCTCGGCGCGCCAGTCGGCCAGCGCGCCCTCGCCCAGCGTGGCGATGTCGATGCCACCGACCTCGATCGTGCCGGTGGTGGGCTTGTCGATGCCGGCGATCAGATTGAGCAGCGTGCTCTTGCCCGAACCGCTGGGGCCCATCAGCGCGACGAAGTCGCCCGCCATCACCTCGAGCTCGATGTCGAGCAGCACCGGGATCTCCTGCTCGCCGCGACGGTAGGTCTTGCTCAGACCGTGAATGCGGATCAGCGCCGTGGCCATCGCGCTACTTGCCGGCCACTGCCACGCGGGCGCCGCTGGCCAGCTTGTCGCCCGGGCTCAGCACCAGTCGGTCGCCGGGCTTGAGGCCTTGCCCGGTGATCTCGATGACATCGCCCAGCGTGCGGCCAGGCGTCACCGGCACAGCCTCGACCCGGCCGTCGCCGATGCGGAACACCACCTGGCGGCCGTCGCGTTCGACCACGGTCTTGGGGTTCACCGCGGTCACCGGCTGCTGGTCCGCGTCGCTCGCGCGCTGCGACAGGAACACCACCTTGGCGCTCATCTCCGGCAGGATGCGCGGGTCCAGCGCCTCGAAGCGGATCTTGGTCATCACCGTGGCCTTGGCACGGTCCACCGTCGGCACGATGCGCGCGACGCTGCCGCGAAAGCGCAAATCGGCCAGCGCGTCGAGCGTGATCTCGACCGGCTGATCCACCCTCACCTTGCCGACGTTGCTCTCCGAGACATCGGCCTCGACCTCGAGCGTGCCCATGTCGGCCATCGTCACCACCGCACCCTGCGATCCTGCCGCGCTGGAGAAGGGCGTGATCATGTCGCCCACATTGGCGTTCTTGACCAGCACAACGCCGTCGAACGGGGCGCGGATCTCGGTGCTTTCCTTGTTGACCGTCTGCATCCTGAGCTGTGCCGCGGCCAGGGCCTGACCCGCCTGGGCGGCCGCGATGCCGGCCTGCGCCGATGCCACGCCCGCGCCGGCCGCATCGGCGCGTCGGCGGGCCGAATCCACCACCTGCGTCGAGACGAAGTCCTGCGCCTGCAGGCTCAGCGTGCGCTGCAACTCGGCCTCGGCGTTGGCCCGCTCCACCTGCGCCTGGCTCAGCGCGGCCTGGGCCTGTGCCCGGCCGGCGTCGCTCTGGCGGATGCCGGCCTGGGCCGCCATGATCGCGGCGTCGACATCGCTGGCGTCCAGCCGTGCGATCAGGTCGCCGGCCTTCACGGGGCTGCCTTCGCGCACACGCAAGTCGACCAGGCGACCCGAGGCCCTGCTCGCCACCGCCGCCCGTCGCTGCGCCACCACGTAGCCCGAGGCCGCGAGCTGCGCGAACTGCGCCGATGGGTAGGCCGTCATCACGCTGCTGGCCTGCACCTCGGGCTGGCGCGATGCGAGCCAATAGCCGGCCAGCCCCACCAGCAGCATGGCGGCCACGAGCCACTCCAGCCAGCGCCTGCGCCGGCGTGGCCGCGGCGAAGCGCCCGGGCGCGCCGTCTTCAGGGACGACAGCGTTGGACGGGCCGGGACGGGCGTTTCGGGAGCGACTTCGGTCATGGTGGGACGTGCGTCGCGGGTGCAACTCGAACAGAAGTGACAGCGACCCATTGTGGCCCGGCAGCCTTCTCCCGCGCCGGTGCAGGACGGTCTGCACCTGCCGGGCCTGGCCGACGTCGACGACAAAGACGACGAGCGGGGGTGCCGATTCAGGGCGGGCCGAAACCTTCACGCTTGAATACGGCCTGCGCCGCGTCGCTGCGCAGATGGTCGATGAAGGCCCGCGCCAGTTCGGCCTGGCTGCTGCTGGCCACCACGTTGGCGACATAGCGGATGGGCGTGGTTGTGGGCAGGGTCTCGACCACACGCACGCGCGGGCCGGCCACGCGCGCATCGCTGGCGTAGACGAAGCCGGCCTCGACCTCGGCGCGGGCCACCAGGCCCAGCACTGCACGCACATCGTCGGCAGGCACCACCTTGCGCTGCACCTGGGGCCACATGCGCTGGGCGTTGATGGCCTCGCGGGCATAACGCCCGGCGGGCACGGCAGGCGTGTCTCCCATGGCGATGCGCACGATCTCGGGTCGGCCCAGGTCGACCAAGCGCTGCAGAGGCAGGTTCAATGCCGCAGGCGTCACCAGCACCAGGGTGTTGGACGCAAAGGCGCTGCGCAGGTCAGACACCAGCAGGCGCCGCCGCACGCCGCTTTCCGCTGTCTGTGCGTCGTCGCTGGTCAGCACGTCGGTTGCGGTGCCGCCTGCAACCTGCTGCAACAGCGCGCCCGCGGCCCCCGTGCGCAGCGTCACGCTGACGCCGGGGCGGCCGCGCTCGAAGTCGCGCGCGACGGCCTGCAGGGCTTCGTCCAGGCTGCTGTCAGCGGCAACGACCAGGGTCTGCGCGGCGGCCGGCATCGTCAGCGCGGCCAGCATCAGCAGCGCAGTGCCTGACTTCAGCGCCAGGCGGCGCGGGAACACGCCCCGCGGGGGCAGATGCATTGCACCCGGGATGGTGCGGTCGACGACGTGGTGAAAGAAGGCGTGGACGGAGCGGTGAAACTTGAACGAGACCATGCCCCGAGGTTACGGCATGGCACGGCCAGCCGGCCCTGCCCTGGGGCTCAGCCCCCGGCCGGCGTGTCGTAACGCGCCGCCGCCGCACGCAGCCGCGCCGCCACCTTGTCGCGCAGCGCGGCAGGCTCCAGCACCTGCACCTCGTCGCCCTGGCGCAGCAGGTCCATCACCAGTTCGGTGTCGTCCACATAGGGCAGGCGCAGGCGGTAGCGGCCGTCGGGCAAAAAGGCGCCCTTCTGGTCGGGGTGCCATTCTTCGCGGCTGGCCCATTGCGCGGCGCGGGCGTCGAACTCCAGCAGCGACCAGCGCCGACGTCCGCCGGCGTAGATGCCGTAGCCGCTGTCCATCTGCGCCTGCACCTCGGCCAGCGGCATATCAACGGCGGGGGTGTCCAGCAAATCAGCCTGTTCGATGCCGTCCAGCGCAAAGCGGCGCAACGCGTTGACACGGTGGCACCAGGCGTCCAGATACCAGGTGCCGCGGTAGTGCACCAGGCGCTGGGGCGAGACCTCGCGTTCGCCACGCTCGGCCCGGCCGCGAGTCAGGTAGCGCAGGTGCAGTTGCCGCCGCTCCAGCAGCGCCGCGCTGGCGCGCTCGAAGAAGGGGCCGGACACCGGCCGCCGCAGCGCGGTGACGATCTTCACCCGCCGCATCAGCAGTTCGGCCCGCGGCGCGTCGCCATGGCCCAGCAGGCCGTGGATGCGGTCCAGCAGCGGCTGCAAGTGGCGGCTGAGCATGCCGGCGCCGTCCAGGCTGGACAGCAGCTGGTGGGCCATCAGCAGCGAATACAGCTCGCTCTCGGCAAACCACAGCCCCGGCAGTTCGTGCTTCTGCCCGCGCCAGTCGCTGGCGAAGCGGTAGCCGTTGAGTTCGCGGTCGTATTCGATCGGCGCACCCAGGCGGCTGCGCAGAAATTCGAGGTCGCGCTTGAGCGTGGCGCGCGACACCTCCAGCGTGGACATCAGCTCGGCAAAGCTGACATGGCCGCGGGCGCGGATCAGGCTCTCGATGCGGTACAGGCGCTCGGTGCTGGACATGGGCGACCTAAGCTGGGCGGCTCAGGACAGTCCGACCACCCGCCCCTTGGCGTCGATGTCGATGCGCTCGGCCGAGGGCACCTTGGGCAGGCCCGGCATGGTCATGATGTCGCCGCAGACCATGACCACGAACTCGGCCCCGGCCGCCAGCCGCACCTCGCGGATGTTGACGGTATGGCCGCTGGGCGCGCCGCGCTGGCTGGGGTCGGTGCTGAAGCTGACCTGGGTCTTGGCCACGCACACCGGCAGGTGGCCGTAGCCGCCGTCCTGCAGGCGCTGGATCTGCGCCCGCACCGCGGCGCTGGCGCTGATGCCGGCCGCACCATAGATGCGCGTGGCCAGGGCATGCACCTTGTCCCACAGCGGCATCTCGTCGGGGTAGGCAAAGCGCATCGCGGGCGGCTGTTCGGCCAGCTTCACCACCTCATGCGCCAGCGCTTCAGCGCCCTTGCCGCCCTCGGCCCAGTGGCGGCAGGTGTGCACCGGCACGCCCATAGCGCCGATGCGGGACCGCAGCAGCGCATGTTCGGCCTCGGTGTCGGCCGCAAAGTGGTTGATGCCGACGACCACCGGCAGGCCGAACACTTCACGCAGGTTGTGCAGGTGACGTTCCAGATTGGCCAGGCCGCGGCCCAGTGCGTCCAGGTCCTGGCGGCCGAGGTCGGGCAGGTCGACGCCACCGTGGTACTTCAGCGCCCGCACCGTCGCCACCACCACGGCCGCAGCCGGCTGCAAGCCGGCCTTGCGGCACTTGATGTCGATGAACTTCTCGGCCCCCAGGTCGGCGCCGAAACCGGCCTCGGTCACGACGTAGTCAGACAGTTTCAGCGCCGCGCGCGTGGCAATGACGCTGTTGCAGCCGTGGGCGATGTTGGCGAAGGGCCCGCCGTGCAGGATGGCGGGGTTGTTCTCCAGCGTCTGCACCAGGTTGGGGGCCAGCGCGTCGCGCAGCAGCACCGTCATCGCGCCGTGCACCTTCAGATCGGCCGCGGTGACGGCGCGGCGGTCGGTGGTCTCGGCCACCACCATGCGGCCCAGCCGCGACTTCAGGTCGTGCAGTGAGGTCGACAGGCACAGCACCGCCATCACTTCAGAGGCCACGACGATGTCGAAACCGTCTTGCCGCGGGTAGCCGTTGCCCGGCCCGCCCAGGCCGACCGTGATGTCGCGCAGCGCGCGGTCGTTCATGTCCATCACGCGCTTCCAGCTCACGCGGCGCACATCGATACCCAGCCCATTGCCGTGGTGGATGTGGTTGTCGATGGTGGCCGACAGCAGGTTGTGCGCCAGCGCGATGGCGCTGAAGTCGCCGGTGAAGTGCAGGTTGATGTCTTCCATCGGCACCACCTGCGCATGGCCGCCCCCGGCCGCCCCGCCCTTGAGGCCGAAGACGGGGCCGAGCGAAGGTTCGCGCAGGGCCACCATCGCCTTCTTGCCGATGTGGTTCAGCGCGTCGCCCAGGCCGACGGTGGTGGTGGTCTTGCCCTCGCCGGCCGGCGTGGGGCTGATGGCGGTGACGAGGATCAGCTTGCCGTCGGGCCGTTCACGCAGCGTGTCGAGGTAGCGCAGCGAGATCTTGGCCTTGTGGTGGCCGTAGGGCACCAGGTGCTCGTCGCCGATGCCCAGGCGGTGCAGGGCAATGTCAGTGACGCGCAGCAAGCGGGCGCCTTGCGCGATCTCGATGTCAGAGGCGAAAGCGGCCGGGGTTGGCGCTGTGGGGTTCGCGGACAAGGCCGGCTCCTGGTCAGTAAGGCAAGC
>Ga0136636_10001954_pt1 | contig 12209 bp, 12 predicted proteins | sample AntDrymUQ8522106_2_FD_104653 | JGI IMG/M metagenome (GOLD analysis project Ga0136636, IMG submission 104653) | Polar desert sand microbial communities from Dry Valleys, Antarctica - metaG UQ852 (21.06) | ecosystem: Environmental > Terrestrial > Soil > Desert | place: Antarctica: Dry Valley... | reverse complement strand
AAAAATGGCCGGATAAAAATTAAACGCGCCAATTCTAACAACCTTTTGAGAATAAAGATTGTTTGTAGCTACAATGAAGCATATTATAATGAATATTATTTTTTTCATAACATTATTTTTTTTTATCATTGTCCGGTTAAACCCTTTATCGTCCCTGACGGGACTTTAATTGTATATTGTATCTTGCTTTCTACCAATATATTGCCCCTATCGGGGCAGTCCCGCAGGGAAGATATAATGGTAAAATCGAAAGAAGCTCCATTCCATAAGTCCCGTAGGGGAGGTATTAAAATCAAAGGTTTCAATATATTGTTATGCTTTTAACCTGACAACAGTGTTTTTTTTATTCTTCGCAATGAATTTTTATCCTAAGGAACATCCCATTTCCAGCTGTTTAATCCCGTTAAAATTTCAGCGATTCAGCTTTAAAAAAAAACATTGTTGATTATTAAATAGTTATAGCGTGTTGGAAAAACAATTTTTCCGGCTGATTTTACACCGAGTGGACATGAAGGGTTGCGAACCCCATCTTGCTGATAATCAGCTAAATGTTCTCTCATTTCGTTTTTTTTTCCATAAGGGTTTAATGAGTAACTTATGGAGTTTTCATTGATGTAAAATTACGAGTTAGTTATTTGATTGCCAAATATATGACACGTTTATTTTATTATTTTTTTTTCAAAAAACCGGATGTGTTTTTACTGAGAGAATCAGCTAAAAAGACAACTTCTTCAATTACTTTGGCCTTAAACCTGCCCCATGCCGATGTCATTGACGAGGTACTGCGTGTATTGGCTCCCATGGAGATTAAGCAGTTGAAGACCCATTTGGTCGCAGGACTAATCGAGCAAAAGATGCTGCGCAAGTTCAGGTGGGCAATGTTCCTATTCAGGATTTTCTTTTAGTGATATTGAAGTTCTACGGACTATAGCAGATACCCAGGTGCTACAGCATTCACCATCAATCTATGGTCATTAGTTCGAACAGCAGCAGGTATTCCTGCCTCACATGCAATTGGGGAAGTTATTTTGAAAGCTTCACTTAGCAGTAAAAAGACATCAAACTGTCACTGAAACTGAAGATCGAGTATTTTTTTTGTTAGTTTTCGTTTGTGCCATTGCTAAATGGTATTAGTCTTTTCATTTTTCATGCATGTTCAACTGAGGCAATGTAAAATAAAAAGCAGCTCCACCCCCAACAGTGCCCTCTGCCCATACGCGCCCTTTGTGGCGGGCAACAATAAGCTTAACAATTGCGAGTCCGATACCAGTACCTTCAAAGTCTTTTACAGTGTGAAGGCGCTGAAAAACACCAAATAGTTTATCATAATAAGTCATATCAAAGCCAGCACCATTATCCGTAACGGAGTATATGTTTTCGCCATCAACGCAGGAATAAGCGATTTCAATTTTACGGATTGGTTTCTTTGAAGAATATTTTAACGCATTCCCGATTAAATTTACCCAGATTTGTCGAACCATAGCCGGATCTCCATAAGCTTCGGAGATGTCGTGCAGGCAAAATTCAATATTCGCAGGGATGATGTCGGAAGAAATTTCTTCATAAACCGATTGTGCCATAGCACGCATATCAATGGGCGATTTTAGTATTTCCTGCCGGCCCAAATGTGAGAATGCAAGCAGATCATCAATAAGAAAGCCCATCTTACTTGTATTCTTAATAATGACATTCAATAATCGATTTCCTTCAGCATCAAGTTTAGCGCTATAATCTTCGAGCAAAAAATTAGCAAAACCATCAATAGCCCTTAGCGGCGATCTTAAATCATGCGATATCGAATAATTGAATGCTTCCATCTCCTTATTGGCTGCTTCGAGCTCTTTTGTACGTTCAAGCACCCGCTGTTCGAGCACTTCATTCATATTGCTTATTTCTTTTTCTGCCAGTTTCCGGCCGGTAATATCGGTTATAGTGCCAATAAACCCGGATATTTTTTTATTTTTTATTTCCGGAACTGCATCGCCAAGTACCCAGACAATGCTGCCATCTGGCTTTAAGAAACGATATTCTGCAATTGATTCCTTATGTAAATTAACATCATTATTCCAGTTTGAATTCAAAGGATGCCTGTCATCAGGATGCACTGCATTGAGCCATCCGAAGCCCAAAGCCTCTTCGAACGATATTCCGGATAACTCTGACCAACGAGGATTCACAAATGTCGTATACCCATCTGCCCTGGTGCGGAAAATCCCAACCGGTGAAATAGTTGTAATATCTTGAAATAGTTGCCTGCTTTCTTCCAGTGCTTCCTCAGCATTCTTACGCTCAGTGATATCATTAATTGAGGTTATAAAGAATTGAGGATTCCCATGCATATCTCTTTGGAGAAAAGTTGATAAGTCGGTCCATACAATACTGCCGTTTTTATGAACAAACCTGGTTTCAATACGTGCGCCTTTTGTTAATCCATCCAGAACTGATTTGAAAAGTTCCTTATTTCGGGGAAGATCTTCCGGGTAAGTAATCTCATGCCATTTTGTTGTTTTCAATTCTTCTTCAGTGTATCCCAGTATATCACAAAATGTTTTGTTTGTTTGAAACGACCCGTCAATGCTTGTAATGGATTTCCCAACAGGTGAATTTTCGAAAAATATTCTGAAATTTGCTTCACTTTCCTGAAGGGCATAAGTGCGTTCTGTTACCAATTGCTCCAGTTTTTCGCTCCTGCGCAGGATCATTCCGGTTATTAAAGTTAAAGCAGCCGTAAGCAGTATGCCCATCATTGCAGCCAGCGCACCAGCCGCCATCGGATGCACTTTGTTATACCCCGGACCGCTGCGAACAGTTACTTCAAATACTTTACCAAAAGCTAAAACAGGTCGCGATACAAATAATCCGGTTTCCTGAGTGATTATGGTTTTATTTGATTTAGTAAGAAGTTCAGAGGGACTATCCTTGTGTAACATAAAAATTTCAAGCGCAACGGTATTGTCAGTTTGAACATTCTTTATGTACGATGCCATGTTCAGTTCAGCAAATGCAAAACCACGCAGACGTTTCGGATCAAAATTATAATATACCGGTCTGAAAACCATCAATATCTTTTTCTGAATATCTGTTCCGGAATCAGGTTTAACAAGATCGGAGCAGGTCATCAGTCCACTACCGGCAGCCAAATCCATCGCCTTGCGATATGATGAATCCGAGCCAAAGTTATAACCTAATCTATGTTCATTGCCTTTGAGCGGGGTTATATTAAGTAAGGTATAACACTCATTTCTGTCCGAATTTAAGAGCGGTTTGCTACCTGAGTATTTTTGCCAAATCCTAAAAGTCTCTAATTCATTTTTATTAATATTTTTCCTGAAAGAGGCTGTGTCCGAATGAGGAACCACCTGAATCCATCCCCAGCTTTGAACAAATTGTGACTTTAAAAGAAATTGAGTGTATTCCTGAAATTCGTTCAAACTAACATCCTCGCTACCAATATAATAATTAGCCAGTCCTTCGAGCTCAAGGTCTCTTAGATTATAGATTTTTCCGGCAAAATTGGCAGTTTTACTTATTGCCAGTGCTTTAAATGCTCTCGACTGATCATACAAAATTTTATAGTATACTATATGTGAAACGAATAAGGTTAGTGTTAAACCCATTATTGCAGTCAGTATGGATTCGATACGCCATGTCCGGTATGAAAATGAACCGCTAAGCTTTGACCGCCTTTGAAAACTGATACTGATCCACAGGATAATCAGAATACTTAGTGTAAGTAGTAATGGCTCTATAGCTGCTTTATATACATCCCTTTTCCACGAATAAGCATCTATATCAATACCAATAACAACAAGTGTTTTGCCTGTGAGTGGATCAATTACCGGAACCAAGGCTGAAACCCATGTACCCCATTTATCAGGAAGAGGTCCTTCGGTGATTGAAATTTGATTTTTGAAAATATTCAGGAGTTTAACTGAAGCATCGTTATACACTTCACCTGGAATGGCCGGTGTTTTCTCGTCGCTATCCAGAAAAAAGAAAACTTTTCCATCGGATTTGCGTCCCATTAAATAGAGGTTACGGCATTTATTGTTATTCCGTTGGTAAATGTTAAACTGCTCTTTTAATATCCGGTATTCCGCCACTGAGGTGTCAGCATCTTTGCCGGTAAGCATCTTCAGGTAATCGATGTTCAAAGTTTGCGCCAGTAACTGAGCTTCCTGCAACATATTGTCGCGCTTTTCACCTTCAGCATAGCGAACTGCGAACCATGAACCAAGTGTTCCCAAAAAAATAATAGTTGCAATTGTTAATGCAACCCATATATTTTTTACTATGAACTGAATGCAGCTATTTGATTCCTTCTTTTTCTTCATTTCCAAGCTTTTCACCACTTCCGGAATGTACTGGTTTAATTACGTATTTACCTTTGTTGAATGACGGTTTCATCCAAAATCGAAGCAGTAAATGTAGGCAATAAATTAAGTACTTGAATTATTAAATTGATGGTCTAAATAGGAATTAGTAATTGCTATACTTATAATTAGGGTCTGCTGGAAAACACATATAATGCTATTAATGTGCTGGTTTATGATTGTATTGTTTTTGAAGTGCAAGGAATATTTACAATTTTTTACAAAATCCATGCATTCCATATATCGGTGCTCTGCACCTTTTGATCTGCTTTCCTGCTTTATGCGATATTTCCGGTACGGTTACTATCAGCGTTACCAAACTTCCAATAGTGAATGCTACAGTGCTGTTAACCGGTGACGAAACAGTTTACACAACTGACGAAGATGGCTACTATCTGATTGATGATGTTATGGATGGGACACGCATACTAAACTGTTTTGCTCCGGGATACGAATCGCAACAGCCAGTTCAGGATACAATTGGTGTAGGCGAATCTGTGGTAATAGATTTCAGTTTGCTACCAATAGTGCAGAAGAATTAAAAATTCATTTGAATAACATTTTGATAAGAGGCTATCTGTTAAAAGATTAGCCTCTTTTTTTTACACCAGCACGCATAATGCCGGCACAAAAAATAAAACAATATCCAGCTTGTATAAGCAATGAAAAATTTCTTTATTTTTTTGTATCTTTGATATAAGGAAACAGCACAGAAAAAAGTTCTCCGAAATGTAACTTTAAACCAATTCGTATATGGAAATCTTCATGGCATCGCGCCTTACAGCAGGCAACAAACTATTCCCTTCCAAAATCAGCATAGGGCCTAACGGAGTAACGTTAAAAATCCCGGGACTGTTCAGCGGAAATGAAAAAACGGTTCCTTACACCCGTATTTCTTCAGTTGATATCAACTGCCCATTTATCGGTTTCTCTTCCATCAGCATCGAAACTACCGGCGAAGGCAGTATTCAGGCACAAGGATTTAGAAAAAATGAAGTTATAAGAATGAAAGAGCTGATTCTTGAAAAAATAAACAGCTACTCCCAAAAAGAGTAATGCATCTATTGCACGCATGTAATTCAAATGAAAAACTAAGGCTTACTTATTTGATGGTAAGTTGATTCTTTTTATGAATAGTTGAGATTAAAAATTTGGAGAGCAACGAAGCAAATATAGTATAAAAGCAATTTCGGATCATTTTTTCCAGTCTTATTCTGTACGTTTATAAATTTGATAAGCCTGCAATAAATCCGTAGTAACATCAGTTTATAATGCATACTTACAAAACCTCTGACAAAACACTATGAGAAAGCTAATAATATTGATTATCGTTGTATTTTCCTGCTTATACAATGCTGTTGCACAGGATATTATAACTCTGAAATCGGGTGACGAACTGAAAGTGAAAATTATCAGGCTTAACGCCAAAGATGTTGTTTTCAGTCCTCAGGGAGTCAATGATACCATGAGTATGGCGCGCGAAAACGTTACAAAACTTACCTACCAGAATGGAACTAAGATCTATTTAGCCGAAGAGAAAACAATAAGTGATTATACCGGACCTTTTTCCGACAGTATTTATAATGCCGGAGTTAAAGACGCATCTTTAAACTACAAGGGTTATAAAGCTGCTTCTACCGGAACTCTTGTTTCGGCATTGGTTTTTCCGTATAATCTCATTCCTGCCATTGCATGCTCAGCCACACCTCCAAGGGATCAAAACCTTGGTTACACAGATACTAAACTAATGGAAAACCCGTCGTATAAACAAGGGTATAAAGATCAGGCGCACAAAATAAAGAAGCGTAAAGTGTGGAAAAATTTTGCGATAGGATCAGGAGCCATATTCGGGCTATATATCGTGGCGGGCGCACTTATTGCTACAACACTAATATATTAAAGGGCTGCTGCCAAATAAAAGGAATAAACATAGCAGCAACTAACATTGTATCGGGCAAATATCCTGGCTATCTATTTTAATGGTAAAACAAAAGGATTTCCATACTTTTGTAAAAAAATAAGTTAAATTAAACAGGAATGTCTAACAAGATAATGGATCCCATCGGAAAACTGATGGGTTTGAGATATAAATCGCACCCTTGGCATGGTGTTGAATTAGGTGACGAAGCGCCACACTGCCTTACATGCTTTATTGAAATGGTTTCGACCGATACAGTAAAATACGAAGTTGACAAAGTGAGCGGATACCTGAAACTCGACCGTCCTCAGAAATACTCGAATGTAGTTCCGGCGATGTATGGTTTCCTGCCACAAACCTATAGCGGTAAATCAGTAGCTGAGTTCTGCATGGAAAAATCAGGCCGCACTGATATTAAAGGTGATGCCGACCCTATTGATGTATGTGTACTTACCGAAAAAGTGATTTCGCATGGCGATATCCTGGTAAAAGCAATTCCCATTGGAGGCTTCAGGATGATTGACGGAAATGAGTCGGACGATAAAATTATTTGTGTTTTGCGTAACGATGCAGTGTACGGCGATTATAAGGATATTACAGATTGTCCCGAGCTGGTTATTGACAGGCTTAAACATTACTTCCTCACATACAAAGATTTGCCCGGACAGGAAAAACGTGTCGAAATCACGCATACATTTGGCGTGGAAGAAGCACATGAAATCATCAGCAGGTCAGGAGATGATTATCGCCGCCGTTTCGAAAATCTCGAAATGTTACTCAGGGAAGTTTAATCCGCTTTTCGCTTACTAAAATCTAATTACCTATGAGCAAATCCACGTTGGTGATAGGCGCAAGCCTGAAAGAAATCAGATTTTCAAATAAGTGTGTGCGAACATTAAAATCGGGGAATTTCCCGGTTACAGCCATAGGGCTTCGCGAAGGCATGATAGATACAACTCCTGTACTTACGGGCACACCTGAACTGGAAAACATTCATACAGTTACACTCTATCTGAGTTCGGATAATCAAAAAGCATGGTACAATTATATTCTGAAACTGAATCCCAAACGAGTAGTTTTTAATCCGGGTGCTGAGAACAAAGAATTTGCTGACATGCTTTCGACAGCAGGAATTGAAACAATTGAAGACTGCACGATTATAATGGTTCAATCCGGACGATATTAATCTGCATCATTAAACACGAAAAGCAGTCACACGCACGTTATACTTACCGAAAGAAATAATTTTTCTAATTTAGTGCCCCGAAAAGCTTTTTAAACAGAACACAATCCCAGATTCAACTCAAAGCATGCGCAAACTCCTCACCTTATTTTCAATCGTTTTATTGTTCTTATTTTTTGCACCAAAGCAAATTAATGCTCAGGTGGTTACAGGAATAGGCGTTTTTGAAATGTGTTATGGAACACCTGTGGCAATGCCAGTTATAGTTCAAAATATGAGTGCAGTTGATTCGTTCAGGCTTGTACTTCAATATAATGAATCTGTTATTGATTTTGTTGAACATTTTGCCTTAAACGGAGCGCTTTCGGGTGGAACTTTCAGCATAACCCAGGACGTTAACTCACTTGTAATTAATTGGGCACGTGCCAGCACCGCTTCCATAGCTGCAGACACATTGGTTTGGCTCAGGTTCGAAGGATTGGTTGGTACAACAAGCTTGCAATGGAATGAGCAGGAAAGCTTTTTCCACACCCCGGGTGGTAACGCATTTGTTATTTTTGAAAATGGAAGTGCAACCGTGTCGCCAAAAATTAATATTGTGTTAACTGAAATTAATGCCACCTGTCTTGATTTATGCGAAGCCAATTATCAGGCCGATGCATCAGGAGGAGTGCAACCTTTCACTTACCGCTGGAATGGTGTTCCCGGGCAGTTCGAGAATGTTCAAACTAATTTGTGCGCCGGAAAAAATCTGCTTTCTGTATCCGACTCAAAAGGCTGCAGGATCGACAGCAGCTTTATCATTGAAGGCCTGCCCGTGGCTGATGTAAACATAATTATTGAAGGAAACGAGGATACAACCATCTATAAAGAAAATCCGGTGGTTACTTTCCGCTTCGAAGAAAATTTTCCGACTCATGTAGTTGAACCTCCTTTATGGGAGTTCGGCGATGGCGATACAGCGGTTTCGTTTAACCCAACGCATCTTTATAGCAGGGCAAACACCAACACCGATGGGTTTTACCTTGTAAAACTTCATATCAAAAACGAAAACGGTTGTGGAACTATTATTGAGGTTCAAATCCCTATAAAAGATGTGAAACTGAAAATCCCCGGAGTTATTACACCCAACGGAGACTCGTTTAATGAATCGTTTCTGATACTAAACGAAAACAAAATCGGGTCGGGAGAAGATATAAAAATAACAACTGAATTTCAGCGAATGGAACTTATTATTTTTGATCGCTGGGGGCGGAAAATTTACGATGATTCGAACTATCAGAGCGACTGGCAGGCACGCGGAGTGCCTGATGGGGCATATTATTACAAGCTAAAAACCGTCGGATTTTATCATACAGAAATACACAAAGGCTCTATTACAATTTTGGGCAGCGGTATTACGGATTAAGTCCGGCTTGAATTAAAAAATAATTACCAGATTTAAAGAATATCTATTTCCTGAAAACCATTTTCTGAACATCAATTCCTTCCAAAGCGAGCAATTCGTTTTCGAGCCTGAGGCATTCCTGCATATCTCCGGCTAATTCGAGTAGCATTAAACCTGTTTCGCTGGCGTAATCCTCGTCAATATCATGTATTCCGAGGCGGGTACGAATGGTACACCCGTATTTTGTCAGTATATTCTGTATCCGGTCGGCACCTTTCGAAGGGTCATTAATCATAACACCTAATACTCTTACTTCTTTCATAGCATACTGGTTTTAATACGTAAACGACATATTCTGAACTTCTACGCCACCTACAAGTGCAAGTTCATCTTCAAACTCATTCCATTCCGAAGGCAAACCGGTAAGCTGCAGAACTATGATCCCTGAACGGCTGCATACATGATCATTCAGTTCGTGAAATCCAAGCCGCGAGCGTATCAACCGCGAATACTTGCTAAGTAACAACTGTGTTCGGCCAGCTTCCTTTATCCGGTCGGTAATAAGCAAACCAAGGATTCGTGTTTCGGTCATTTTGGGGGGATTTAGAATTTACGAGGTACGATTTACGAGGTACGATTTACGATTTACGAGGTGCGATTTACGAGGTACGATTTACGAGGTACGATTTACGATTGGGGGGATTTGGATTTGGGATGAGATGAATCTTATGCTGACGAATTAAACATTTCAAACCCTTCAATCCTTTCAAACTAAAAATACAAATCCCTCTCCCCTGCTTTAATCTGATTTATTCGTTTGCGTATTTCGGGTACATTAACTTTTTCGTGCGCTTTTTCGAGTTCCAGCAGATTTTCTTCCACTACTTTATATCCTTTTTCGCGGGTAGCAGGCGGAGCATAATCTTCGAGGTATTCGGTTAGGGTGAGTATAGCATTTGGCGAACAAAACCTTTTGATAAATCCTGGTACCGAAAATTCCATAAAATGCTCGCCGGTACGACCAAGGCGGTAACAAGCTGTGCAGAAAGAAGGCAAATAGTCATTTGACAGCAATTCGTCGATAATTTCGTTCAGGGAACGCGAATCGTTGATATGGAATTGCTCGCGGTTAAGATTCTGTTCTTCGTTTTTGTTTTCCGAATAGCTTCCAAGTTCCAGTTTTGTGCCGCCATCAATCTGCGAAACACCGAAACGCATCACTTCATCGCGAACAGCCGCATTTTCGCGGGCTGTAAGTATAAGTCCTGTATAAGGAACAGCCAATCGCAAAATGGCTACCAGCCTTGTAAATTCTTCATCCGTAACCCTGTATTTACCATCGAAATTCATTGCCGATGCTTCCTGTATACGCGGGAACGAAATAGTGTGAGGTCCAACATTGTAACATGCTTCGAGGTGGTTGGTATGCCGCACCAGTGCCATAACTTCAAAACGCCAGTCGTACAATCCGAACAATGCTCCAATACCTACATCATCAATCCCGGCTTCCTGGGCACGGTCGAGGGAAGTAAGCCGATATTCGTAATTCCGCTTTTTGCCGCCAAGGTGGTAATGGGTGTAAATTTCAGGATGGTATGTTTCCTGAAAAATCTGGTAGGTACCTATTCCTGAATCTTTTACAATACGGAAACCTTCAATATCAAGCGGCGCGGCATTTACATTAACACGACGGATTTCGCCATTGCCTTTTTTCACTCCATATACCGTTCGAACCGTGTGGGCAATATATTCAGGACCGTAATCGGGATGTTCGCCATACACGAGTATCAGTCGTTTCTGACCATTATCTTCGAGCGCTTCAACCTCTTTTATCAGCTCCTGATCCTCAAGAGTGCTGCGTATAGCATCTTTGTTGGTTGATCGAAATCCACAATAAGAACAGTTGTTTGTACATTTATTTCCGATATATAGCGGTGCAAAAAGCACGATTCGGTTGCCATAAACCATTTCTTTTAACCTGCGTGCGCCGTCTTTAATTTCCTCAATAAGTTCGGGTGTATCAGCACTTATAAGAATAGCTGTTTCAGCTAATGTAAGCCGCTGTTTGCCAAGTGATTTTGCAATTACTGCCTTTACTTCGTCAATAGTAGGTTTTGCGTTATTGATGTGATCCCATATTTCGCCGGCATCAATAAAAGGTTTCATTCGTTCATCCGGGATACTGCACTCTTCAGGTTGAAATTTCATTCGGGTAGTACTTTAATTCATTTTCGACAACAAAATTACACTTTTTATCTCCTATTCAGGCATTTCAATACTTTAATTTTGTTAAATGTTTAACAATAAAATTATTGACAGAAGTAAGAGGAAATAGCTTTTATTATGTATCTATTAATCAATGATATATCAGACTTCAATCTGTAATCCGTCATATGCCAGGTGAACCCAGTCGGGTAGTTTTTCTTCAACATCATCAAACTTTCCCAAAAAATGACTGATATGTGTCAGGTAAGCTTTTTCAGGTTTCAGTTCGTTGAGGATATCAAGCGCTTCGCTAAGCGAAAAATGCGAAACATGCCTCGAATTACGGAGCGCATTTATGACAATCACTTTCGAGCCGCGGACTTTTTCCAATTCATCAGGTGAAATATAATTTGCATCAGTAATGTAAGTAAAGTCGCCAACACGGTAACCGAACACTTTCATTTCCTGATGCATAACCTGAACCGGAGTAAAACAAAATTCACCAATGCTGAAAGGTGTTTCTGTGATAGGATGCAAATTCAGCTGTGGCGCTCCAAAATACCGTCCCGGAATAAAAATGTAGGGAAACTGTTCTTTTATTGCGTCGAGTGTGAGCTGCGAACCATAAATATCAATGGATTTATGAAGAATATAATTGAAAGCCCTTATATCGTCGAGGCCGGCAATATGATCGCGGTGAGCGTGTGTAAACAGCACGGCATCAATATCTTCCACTTTGTGTTTCAACATCTGAATCCTAAAATCGGGGCCACAATCAATAACAACATTCGAACTGCCTATGGTGAGCATTGCCGAAGTACGGTATCGCTTATCGCGCGGATCGTTGCTTGTGCAAACATCGCAGTTACAGGCAACTACCGGAACGCCGGTTGAGGTTCCTGTTCCAAGAAAAGTAATTTTCATTTTGCTGTTATCGTTTGGCACCGGTTGGGTTGGTTTTTAATTATTGATTGATTGAGACAGTTTTGCCAATAAGTCTAAATGATTTCTGACAATGATTCGCCACTTTCGTATATGTTTTCTAAATGCTTGCTGATGGCTGGCACATTTACGCCAAACAAAGCAGCTATGGCTTTTTGAGTAAGCCAAACCGTTTCTTCATTCAAAAATACTTCTATTTTT
>Ga0136636_10001953_pt1 | contig 12211 bp, 9 predicted proteins | sample AntDrymUQ8522106_2_FD_104653 | JGI IMG/M metagenome (GOLD analysis project Ga0136636, IMG submission 104653) | Polar desert sand microbial communities from Dry Valleys, Antarctica - metaG UQ852 (21.06) | ecosystem: Environmental > Terrestrial > Soil > Desert | place: Antarctica: Dry Valley... | reverse complement strand
GGCTGTGTGTAGAGCCGTGCAGAATCCACGTTTGAGTTATCAACTCCGTCTTCTTCACCCCCTGTTACGCCAAGCTCGATTTCGAGTGTCATGCCCATTTTGGCCATGCGTGTGAGGTAGCGGGCCGAAATTTCGATGTTTTCGTGTAGCGGCTCCTCCGAAAGGTCGAGCATGTGGCTGCTATAAAGCGGATAGCCGTTCTTCTCAAAAAAGCGTTCGCCAGCATCAAGCAAGCCATCTACCCAAGGTAGGATGTTCAGTGCACAATGATCTGTATGCATGATAACTGGTACACCATAGGCCTCAGCCAAGGTATGTACGTGTTGTGCGCCTGAAACACCTCCAAGGATAGCCGCCTGTTGACCTTCATTGGAAAGGCCCTTGCCCGCGTAGAAGGCAGCCCCTCCATGGGAAAACTGAATGATAACGGGGCTTTTTACGGCTGCGGCAGTTTCCAAAACTGCATTCACCGAGTTCGTTCCGATGACGTTTACAGCAGGCAATGCAAAATTGTGTTCGTTGGCGTAGTTAAGTAGATCAGTAACTTCCTGACCATGCAGGACACCGGGTCGAAAATGGCTCATTTTTAGTGATGACTTTTGAAGAATGAACAAAAAGTTGAGCTGCCATTAAAAGGGAGAAATAAGCCAAATTTGAGGCATTATAAATCTTGGAGGCAAGCGTTAAAGCAGATGAAATTTGGTTTGGCGAAGGTAGAAATCACAAGCGCAACATCCGTTTTATGTGTAGCTTTTTTAGAAAAAACACTTATTTTTATTTTTTAAAGCCTTGAAAATCAATGGTTTTAAAAATAAATAACATTTCATAGTATACGTATGGCACGGCTTTTGGCATTTAGCAGTAGTCGCACAGTACTAAAAGCGACCCTCCCACTATGAAAAAGAATAAAACGCTCGTCACTATTTTTGCACTAGCATTCCATTTGGTTCTACTTTTCTGGGCTTTCCAGCAAATGAACTAATTCTTTGAAAAAAAGAAATAAAAAGGGGCGTCCATCCGGTCGCCCCTTTTTATTTCCTGGATTTCCAGATTAAAACCCGGAGTGCTAACTTGTCGCGTACCATCTTGCCAACCACCGTATCATACTTCGCATTCTCTAAAAAATGAAGGTCGTTTAGACCATGGGAGTACACGAAAGCTGGTTGAAGCCGCCACCGCTTGAGTTTGATTTCTGCCCCCAGGCCCAGATCAAGTGCAAAACGCTCTTGAGAGATTTTCAGTAACTCGGCGTTATTTTGGGCAAAATTCCACCCCATTCTCCCCCCAAATATAATACTAGCGCGAAGTGGTTTTTCACTTTTCCGCCAGTCAGAAATCACGAAATGTAGCGGGAGCTCTGCATCAAGAAAGCGAATGACCCTAGATCCATCAGGCCAAAAGACTATCTTGTTTTCGAGGTACGAAATAGACAGTTCTGGCTGAAAATATAGCCAGCGTCTAATTGGTTTTCGCGCAAAAACACCCACAGAAACACCTGCTCTTGATCCGTCCGACCAAGCTGCCTGTTGATCCGGCCAACGGGTAGTTAAGGACTCCATACCAAGCGACTGGGTTTCCAGGCCTGCAAAAAAACCTAGCACAAAGCGTTCGTTTTCTTTGCTTTGTGCAAAAGTTTGAAGGGTGATAAGCAGAAGAGGAACTACGGAAAGTTTTTTCATCTGAAAATACTGGCGCAAAAAATGATCCTTAATACAATGACGCAATGAAAATCTTCCCAATGACACTCATTCGTAGTGGCGGGTTGCCTTTAGGTATATGGACGCTGCTTCCTTGCGGAATACCTGATTGGGCTGCCTTGCTTAAATTTGAACAGACTGCAACGGCGCAACTGCTCCAAGCCTTTGATGAAGCAATTTCCAACGTGCCTGATTCGGCGCTTAGGACGGCAGTTTATAATGCCAGAAAAGATTTTTTTCAACGTAGAAAACTCCCTTCAGTAAACTTTGAATCAAACCTTAAATCCGAAAAGAATCTAGCACAACTCTTTGATAGTCTTGCCTTTTGGCATAAAATACAACAAGAAAAAAAGGCGGCGGAAAACCTTTTTGAGCAAAATTTGGCGGCGAATTACAATGCGCTTCAAACTATTTCTCATCATGAAACATTGCAGCGGGCCTTGCTTTTTGCCAGCCATGATTTGCTTGCCGCACTCCCGGTTTTTGCTGAAAAAAGCGTCGAAAAATTTGACAAAAAGGATCGCAGGACGGCATTCTCCTTGTTGCAATATCTCACGCGAGCGATATTCAAAACCTCACCCTTGGGGCGTTTTACTACCGTACAGGTTCATAGGCTCAATGCTACTCAAGCGCCTTCGGAAGGGGTAGGGGATTGGTTTGAGGCAAAGCCGCTGGTTACCCCAAACGTTGCGCTTTTGCCGTCCATTTATGAGGTGTTGCTTCGGGAGCCAGCGTTTTTTCAATCCCTTAATGTTTTACTTAATCCTTGCATTATCCAATCCAGTGCTATCATGAAGGGGGCAAGCTGGCTTTATTTCGATGGAGTACAAGAGGCTTTCCAGCGAATTGACCCTGATCCGGTGGCTGATTTAGTGGTAAAAGCACTTTTTGAGCATCAGCGAATCATGCCATTTCAGACCTTAATCAAGTTTCTGGGAAATGAGGTGGATGCATCGCCGGAAGCGTTGACGGCCTTGCTTATTCGTTTGATTGACATCGGATTGCTGGAATGGCAACTGCCAGAGCGGGGTCTTTCTCCGAGTTGGTGCGGCGGGCTTTACAATTATCTGGGTTACCTGCCTTCCTCAGCCGTATTGACGGAAGCCGCTTATTTGCTTCAATGGCTACGCACAGGGGCTCGAACGATGTCCTTTCAGACCATAATTGAGGCGCAAAATTTGCAACGGGAGACCCATATTGCGGTCAAATCCTTTTTAGAAAAACATGCTGGGGAAATGCCACCCATCTCGCCAGAACAGATCTTTTTTGAAGATGTGGCCCAGGATCATCCAGTTAACTTGCCGGCAGGAGTCATCGAAAAACTGGTCGGCCAATTAGCTGATTGCTGGCAGCAAAAAGATTTTCATGCGCAGCCACCTTTTCGGACTCGGATTCAACGTTTTGCTGCAGATTTTTTGGCGGCTGGAAAGACGATTGATTTTTTGGATTTCAGCAAACGGTTTTTGGAGGCTGGCGGAGCGACGACTAAGGATGAAGCAGCTACCTCAGGTACAGAGATGCCTCCACCGCTCCAGCCGGCGGTTTATCCACGGCATAAAGGTAAAGTTGGGGCCTTACTTCAAATTTTTAAAGAAAACGGCGAATACAAAGCAGTGGTGAACGCGATGTTCCCGGGCGGTGGGAAATTGTTTGCCAGATGGCTGCCGCTTTTTTCAGCGGATGTTTCGGCACAAATAAAAAATTGGCAAACTGAAGATGCTGTAGAAACCCTCGCTTTTTCGTGGCAAGGTTGGTCTAACGCCAACTTTCAACCAATACTTTCCAAGATTTCACTTGCGGTGCCAGATGCTCGCGTTGGACATTTACCGGGCGGGCGGGAGATTTTATTGGCCGACCTTGCCGTGCGAAAAGACGATTTTGGGTTCCCCCAACTGATTGACAAACAAAGCAATAAACAAATTTTATTCACAGACCTTGGCCTCGAAGCCCCCGAAACACGCCCGCCAGTGATGCAAGTACTTTGGCATTTGGGCGTGCCGTTTGTATCGTCAGAATCTTTGTTGCCTGAAAGATTTGGAACTGAATTGGTTGCTGGAATCCGACACCGCCATCGGCTTGCATTCGAGTCCCTGGTGCTCGTTCGAGCGGCTTGGGAACTGCCGCCTGAAGCCTGGGGAACCTTATTTGTGGAAGGCAAATCTCAAGCCGAACGGATAGGCTTGGGGGTAGCGACATTGAAGTATTGGGGTATTCCACGGCAGTTTTTTGGACGTTTCACGATGCGGCGTGAAAAACCGCAGTTTTATGATCTGGATAGCCCGATTTCAATGTTGTTGTTAGAGAAAAACCTGCGGGGAGGATCAGGAAACCTACACTTGACTGAAATGCTACCCAGGCCGGAGCATTGGTTAGGGGATAGGGTGGGGGAGTTTGTGGTGGAGTTTCTGGCTTAAACAAGTGTTATCCCGAATTTTTTCTTGGGTATCTCAAAGTGGTTTTGATTGACGAATGTCGATTACATGATTTTCGATTTTTGATGGGGTGCAATAGCTTAATATTCAGAGAAATCAATCAAAGCTGAACCCTTAACGACTCCTTGATGCTGCAACAAAATCTAGGCCCAGCACGCGCCATCAAAAATCAAAAACCATTTTTTACTCGCGAATTGTCATGTCGCAGCGAAGCGTAGACATCCACACAGCCTAGGCGCTGTGAGCATCTTTTGCCAAAGCTTTTTCGGGAAGCCTGGATTGTGTGGATGTCTACGCTTCGCTGCGACATGTAAATTCAAACTTACCCGTCGGAAACTCATGCCAACCCATTAATCAAAAGGTGGTGGACAATCTTCACCATACCAGAAATGTGTTAAGAAAACCCATTTTACATCCCCTTGAAAGTAGTATTCAGCAGAAGAAAACCCATAATCTTCTGTGCGATGAACCACATAAATCGAGTGCTCTTTTGACGATGACAGCCTTTGTACCCTAGTGCAAGAGCGGCTTTCACCGGAAGAGGATGTTGATGCCAAAATCAAGGAAGTTCGATTGGTACCTAACCCGACAAGTGATATGGTAGAGGTGATTGGGCTGCAAGCTTCAGAAGGGCAATCTGTCAGGGTCATATTGACCGATGTTGGTGGTCACTATTGGTTTGACAGAAAAGTAAGCGATATGAAAGTCGTTATATCCCTACAAGATATGCCAGCAGGGGTTTACATCTGCCAAGTCATTACCCAAGGGCGGCCTCCAACCGCCCTCAAACTGATTGTTGTCCACTAACATTTATCACTATAGGCCAGCCCGCATCAACTCGGGCTGGCCTGTTTTTCTTATCCGCTATGAAAAATTGGTTAATCGCAATTTTAATTTTCCCTTCAGCCCTCCAAGCCCAGTTTCACGACAATACTTGGATATTGGGCTACAGCAACAATGCCGATACAACGGATAGATTTGGGATATCTATCTTGACATTTCCAAATGGAATGCTCCAAATTATGCAGAATCCAGTACTTGAATTTAATTTTGATGGAACTAATATGTCTTTTTCCAATAGTAATGGTAACCTATCATATTATTCAAACGGAATCCATATTGGCAATGCTATTTGGGATATAATGGAAAATGGAGCATATTTGACAGAAGGGTATTCTCCAATAGGTGGGGTATTCTGGCCTGGATGGGTGCTTTCCATCCCGATGCCCGAAGAGCCAAGCAAGCATTGTTTTTTTTATGAACAAGATAGTTTCTCCTCCTTATTATCTGTTTATGCGCGATCATTAAATCTGGCCATAATAGATATAGCTGCCAATGATGGAAACGGAACTGTTCTATTGCGGGATAGTTTACTTATTGAAGACACGCTCGCAGTTGGGAAAATATCGTCGATTAAACATGCGAATGGCCGCGATTGGTGGATATTAGTCAATGAAAAAAACAGTAATGGGTTCTACAGACTTTTATTGAGTCCGATTGGATTGTTACTGGAAGGCCATCAAAACATTGGTGTCCCAGTAATTGATGGGGTCGGGCAGGCAGTGTTTTCTCCCAACGGAGAGCATTATGCTATCTTTGGCGCAGTTAGTGTAGCTGATGGGAACTATACAGATGTATATGATTTTGATCGTTGTACAGGTTTGTTATCAAATCATCGACACTTGCACACAAATGTGACTAATGGATATTGGGGGGGGGAGGCTTTTTCGCTTAATTCGAGATTCCTATACATCAACGAACAGTCTGTTTGCCACCAATACGACTTAAACGCTTCCGACCTCTGGGATAGCCGCAAAATAGTAGCCGAGTACGATGGGTTCCTTTCTCCCTACCCGACTACCTTTTTCTTCATGCAACTTGCTCCTGATGGGAAAATTTATTCTTGTACTGTCACAGGCTCTAATGTGCTTCATGTAATTCGTAACCCAGATGAATTGGGAACTAGCTGTCAATATCAGCAACATGGAATCATGCTTCCGACGAATAACTCACATTCCATCCCCACCTTTCCCAACTACCGCCTGGGCCCGCTCGACGGCTCACCCTGCGACACGCTGGGGCTGGACAACCTGCCCATATCCTTCTGGCGCTCGGAACAGGACACCCTTGACCCGCTAGCGGTGGCCTTCCACGACTTGTCGTATTATGAACCTGACACTTGGGTCTGGGATTTCGGCGACCCCGCTTCAATCGGGATGAATACAAGCACCGAGCGGCACCCGCAGCATCATTTCTCCGCACCCGGCGAGTATGAGGTATGCCTGACTGTCAGCAACGCCAACGCCAGCAACACGCGCTGCCGCACACTCCATCTCGGTACTTCGCTGGCAGAAAACGCTGAAATTCAAGAACGCATCCAGATAAACCCCAACCCTTTTCGGGACAGGCTCTCCGTGGCCTTGAGCGCGAACCTGCGCAGCCCAATTTTCCGGCTATTCGACCAAACGGGCCGGCTGCTGCGCGAGGCGCGTTTGGCTTTTGGCATCACGGAGATAGAAACTGGAGTCTTGCCGCCGGGGATGTATTTTTATGGCATTGAGGCGCAAGGGGAAGTAGTGAAGAGTGGGAAATTGGTCAAAATTGGGGAGCGATGAAACCACGCCGAGATGTCCTACTTTTCCGCTTTCGCGTCACGAATAGGAAAGACCGAGTTGCGTGCAATTGGCAACCGAAAATCAACTCATTGACAATTTTCAAGTATTTGATTTGTGATGATCCCACCAAGCATCGTTCACGTTTTCAAAGACGCATGTTTTTACTTGAAACACTAACCTATCCCTTCTCAATCAACTCAATCAATCGATTCAAATCCGCATCATTATCAAACTTAACCACCAGTTGACCTTTGCCTTTTTCATCGCGTTTGAGCTCAACTTTTGCACCAAAGAACGAACGGAACTGGTCTTGAATATTGCGCAGATTTTCAGTCAGGGCCTTTTTGGGTTTGCCTTGATCCCCTTTCCGGCTTTCCTGATAGCTGGCAATGAGCGCTTCTACGGCACGCACGGATAGATCTTCGGATACAATTTTCTGATACACCGAGTTGCGAATGGCGTAATCATCCACGCCTGCGAGGGCACGGGCATGACCCATCGAAATTTTGCCTTCCACAATACCTTGCTTGATATCGGGATCGCTTTCGAAACGCAGCAAACGGAGATAGTTGGTAATGGTGCTTCGTTGTTTGCCTACTCGGTCTGACAGGTTTTCGTGGGTGAGTTTGAATTCCTCCGCCAGGCGGCCATAGGAAACGGCAATCTCCCAGGCATTCAGATCTTCGCGCTGAATGTTCTCGATGAGCGCCATTTCGAGCAGTTCCTGATCGTTGGCAAGGCGAACATAGGCTGGCATTTCCTTCAATCCCGCCAATTGGCTGGCGCGGAAGCGTCGTTCTCCAGAGATGATCTGGTATTCTTTATCGTGAAGCCGGCGGACGGTAATAGGCTGAATGATACCGTGTGCCCGAATACTGGACGCGAGTTCTTCCAGAGATTCCGGGCTAAAGTTTTTACGGGGTTGCCCGGCATTGGTCTTGATGTGTGCAATAGGGAGCTGAGCAACAGTCGTCGCCAATTCGCGTACAACTTGCTCCGGGTTCTCTTGCACGGCTTTTTCCAATTGTTTTGGGTTGCCGAGCAGGGCTTTAATGCCGCCTGTGTTGAAATTTGCTTTTGCCATTTTTGCTTAAGCCTTCATTTTGATGGAGGGGGATAAGTTTCTGGGTTTTCTCCGAAAACCTCGAAACTTATCCCCCTCCATCAAAATGAAGGCTGTGGTTTAGGTGATCAATGAAGTAGTCGAAAACAACTTAAACATCTGTCTTTGTTGCATCCAAGCTGATTTTTTTGTGGTCGCTTGTTCCTGTAAGTTTTTTTCTTGGGTTGGGGTCTGCTAGCATTTTGGCGAAGCCAAACGCGTAGCAGCCCCCAACCCAAGAAAAAAACTCCCCTGGCAGATTAATTCCTCCTAAGAAACTCTTCAGCAAGGTTGAAAAAGTTGACAGCTCCTTTACTCGTCACGTCGTAAAGTGCTACTGGAGTATGTGCCATAGGCGCTTCTGCCACGCGGCTATTGCGGTGGATGATCGTCTCAAAAACATAGTCGGTAGCACTGTTGCGCACTTCTTCCACAATAGCATTGGCTAGTCGAAGGCGACCATCGTACATCGAAATGAGTAGGCCTTCTACTTGTAAATTAGGGTTAAAACCCTGACGGATGAGGTCGATGGTATTTTTTAGTTTTGCCAATCCTTCAAAAGAGAACATCTCGCATTGTACCGGGATGAGTACGGTATCAGCTGCGACCAAGGCATTGACCGTAATCAAGCCGAGCGAAGGCAGGCAGTCAATGAAAATGTAGTCAAAATCATTTCTGAGTTCGCCGACCACCCCGCGTAGTACGTACTCCCGATTGGGTATGTTCACCAATTCAATTTCGGCACCGACAAGATCAATATTTGAAGGGAGGAGAAATAGATTGGGGGTATCTGTTTGTATGATTGCCTCACGCGGATCCGTACCATGCACCAGGCAGTCATAAAGACTAACAAACTCATTGGTATCCGCCAGGCCAACGCCAGAAGAGGCATTTGCTTGTGGATCGGCATCAATGAGCAGTACTCTTTTCTCCAGAATGGCGAGTGAAGCAGCAAGATTGATTGCGGTGGTGGTTTTGCCTACACCGCCTTTTTGGTTGGCAATGGTGATTACTTTGCCCATGTCTTTTAGCATGATATTCAAGCGTTTGGTGCTGCGCCTCGTGGTGCAACGTCGGCAAAGGTAGTCGGGCGTGAAACGCTGCGTGGAACAATTGCTCGATAAGTTATCCCCCTTCTTTCCACAGGTTGCTAACATTCGAGCATAGATTTCTCCAAAGTTCCAGCGGCAGAAGTAATACAAAAGGAATCAATTCTGTCTGGGAATGAATTATCTCATTCCACTGATAATCACATTATTCTACCTTTGCCTTCTACAATTACAATACATGATGCCACCAGAGCAAATACTGAATGAGGTTGAAGCGCATATTGTCGAGTTTTTTGCGCAAAATATCTCCCCCGAATACGTTTTTCACGACTTAGGGCACACCATTCAAACGGTGGCAGCGACTAAGACGATAGGTGAAAGTTTCCGCCTTGGATCACAGGATATGCTTGTTTTGATGGTAGCAACCTGGTTTCACGATACCGGTTACTCCATGGGGCCTGCCGAGCACGAAGAACGTAGTTGTGCCAATGCTACCCAGTTTTTAGCTGATAAAATCCCTGCTGAGGTGCTTAGCCAGGTCTTGTCCTGTATCCGGTCAACCAAAGTGCCGCAAAAGCCTGACACCGTGCTTGGCCAAATTATTGGTGATGCCGACCTGAGCCACTTGGGTATGGATATTTATTGGGATCGAACTAGTCGCCTGCGCCAGGAACTTGTTCTAACCCGCAAAAACGTGATGAGCGATCAAGATTGGGTAGATTTTGAGCTCAACTTCATGCTTAAACATGAATATCACACGGTCGTCGCGCAAGAACTTTTCAACAAGCGCAAGGCAAAGCACATCCAGCAACTACTCAAACAAAAACGACGGCTTAGCCCCGAACTTGCCCCAACGTTAGACGAGATAGGGCTACTTGAAGAAAAAGAAAAAACGGGCGACTTGAAAAAGGCATTAAAAGATAGTGAAAGCGATATAAAATCCGCTCGCATGGGGCGTGGGGTAGAAACGATGTATAGAACCACCTACCGTACCCATACCAATTTAAGTTCTTTGGCAGACAGCAAGGCCAACCAGATGATCTCGCTCAACGCCATTGTTATCTCTATTTTGGCTTCTACCTTGTTGCCTAAATTGCAAGCCAACAAGGAATTAGCCATACCAACCATTCTTTTGCTCCTTACCTGTCTTCTTTCAATGGTTTTTGCTACACTGTCTACCCGCCCTAAAGTGACCGAAGGAAAAGTGACTCGTGAAGCGATAAAACAGCGCAAAGCAAACTTGCTATTTTTTGGCAATTTTTATAATATGGCCCTCGACGATTTTCAATGGGGGATTAATGAAATGCTCACGGATCCTGATTTTCTGTACAGTTCGATGAGTCGCGACCTATATTATTTGGGTATTGTACTCGCCAAGAAATTCCGATATTTGAGTTACTGCTATAATATTTTCATGTACGGAATAATCATTTCGGTACTGAGCTTCGTTCTAGCATTTGTGTTTCAACATAATTTTGACACCGGCTTTTTCCAGAAGGGGTAATACACTTTCGGAATACAAGTTTAACATTCATTTGTCAACGCTCAACACTCCATTTTGGCTGGTTCAATCGTTATCATTCCGACCTACAACGAAAAAGAAAATGTAGAAGCCATTGTGCGGGCCGCACTGGCTCAATCAGATGATTTTCATGTACTTATCGTGGACGATGGATCGCCCGATGGTACAGGACAAATCGTTCGTGACTTGCAAGCCACCGAGTTTGCAGAGCGGCTTCACTTGCTAGAGCGCAGTGGCAAACTCGGTCTAGGAACGGCCTATATCGCAGGCTTCCGTTGGGGGCTGGAGCGCGATTATGCATACTTTTTTGAAATGGACGCCGACTTCTCGCACAACCCTGCCGACCTTCCCAGGCTGCTCGCTAAATGTCGTGATGAAGGCGCCGACGTGGCTGTAGGTTCGCGCTATTGTCGTGGTGGACATGTGGTCAACTGGCCACTAGATCGCATCATCCTTTCACGCGGGGCGTCTATTTACACCAGCCTTATCCTTTGGATGCCAGTGGCTGATCCGACTGCAGGTTTTATCTGTTACCGCCGAGAAGTGCTGGAAGCTATGGATTTGAGTAAAATTAAATTCATCGGCTATGCTTTCCAGATAGAGATGAAATACACCGCTTATCGACTGGGTTTTAAGGTGAAAGACGTGCCTATTACGTTCAAAGACCGTGAAAAGGGGCAGTCTAAAATGTCTTTAAATATTATTCAGGAGGCTATGTTGGGGGTATTGCAGATGCGATGGAAGTAATAGATTGTAAAATCCTTGCTAAAATATGGTGAGGATTTTGAATTTTTGCACCCAACAATGACCACCCCGGCCCACATCTACCTCTCCTTCAATGCTGCTGATGCTCGCACCGCAGCTGATTTACAACGCCAACTCACCTTGGCTTTACAGCCACGGCCCACCGTTTTTTGGAACAAAACTGCCGTGCCCACTGAAGCGTTTCGCTCGGAGGCTGCCGCGTTTTTGGAAAAAACAGATCTCTTTGTCGCTGTGCTTTCCATGCACTATGAAGACACTCCAGATACCCGTTGGGAGGCTGCACAGGCCTTAGCAACGCAGCGTACTTATCCTAGCCTTCAAATTTTAACCTTACTGGCCCGTAGCACGGCTATTCCAAGTACCCTGCAAACATACCTGACCGCACTGCCGCCAGCTGAAACTATTGAAGATGAAGGTGTTGCACGGGATCGGCAATTGCTACGCGCCACCGACACGGCCATTCATATATTGGCGGCCGCACCCAAAAGCAACGACATTGGCATTGGCAATATCTCGCTCCCCATCAGTATTGAAGACCTTCGTGAGCGCTTGCTAGCACAGACAGATCGAATCAACCATGCCCCGTTGTTGGCCTTGTTGAAACGCCTTATTCGGGATGTACAGGTAAAACGAGGCGTGCTGGATGTGGAGGATTATTTCAAACAGTTGCGCGAAAAAACCCGCCTTTCTCAAATCAGTCTCGTTGAACTCAAAGCGAAAGCCTCCCCAATTCAAGCTGATTTATTCAACCTCGTTGAACGTTTGCAGGAAGAGGATTTGGTGCAAGAATGGCGTCAGATATTTATTCGAGATTACTACCGCTTTGTAGGAGATAGCCGCGAAGACAGCACTGTGCCACCCTTTTTTGTGCCTGTTGACGATATTAATATCCCCGAAACGCTGAATCTCCCTATTGGTCCAAGAGAACAAGAATCGTTAGCGCAAATCGGCTTGCTCTCCTTTGAGCAAAAAAATGATTTCAGAAGGAGTCTGCTTTTGGCAAAGGATGCAATGGCTGTAAAAAACAAT
>Ga0136636_10001952_pt1 | contig 12212 bp, 10 predicted proteins | sample AntDrymUQ8522106_2_FD_104653 | JGI IMG/M metagenome (GOLD analysis project Ga0136636, IMG submission 104653) | Polar desert sand microbial communities from Dry Valleys, Antarctica - metaG UQ852 (21.06) | ecosystem: Environmental > Terrestrial > Soil > Desert | place: Antarctica: Dry Valley... | reverse complement strand
TTCTCACCGTCTTTTTGCCCCATAGCTGGGCTATGGGGCTGCAAATCCGGCAAGAACTGTCCTCGCTGGGGCCGATTCTCGCTATCGACGCCCCAAGTCCGACAGGCTCCTAGCCTGGTGGGCGGGTTTCGGCGCGCCGGGTACGACATCGCCGCTGGCCCAGCAAGCCAGAAGCGCCCTGGGCGGCTCGGCGGCTCGGCGGCTCGACCACGCCATCCGATCGCGCATGAAACCTCGCGGCAAGGGTTAGCGCACCGGCCGGGGCCCGGCCAACCGCCAGGACGGCGGCAGCAGTGCCAGCACCTCGGCGCGCCGGTAGCGGTCGTCCAGCAGCCACAGCCAGCCCTGGTCGTCGGGTGTTCTCAGCACACGCCCGGCGGCCTGCACCACCCGCTGCATGGCCGGCACCAGATCGGCATAGCCGTGCCCGGCGCCGAACAGCTTGTCCAGCCGCGCCTGGATGTGGTCTTGTGCGGGGGAGACCGGCGGCAGGCCCAGGGTGGCGATGAAGGCGCCGATCAGCAGCGGCCCCGGCAGGTCCACCCCTTCGGCAAACACCCCGCCCAGCACCGCAAACCCGACCCCCTGCCCCTGCAGGTCGAAGCGGGCGAGAAAGTCGAGCCGGGCGTCCGGTGTCATGCGCCGTTCCTGCCGCCACTGCGGGATGTCGGGGCGCAGGGTGGCCAGCAAGGCGGCCGCCTTCTCCAGGTAGGCAAAGCTGCTGAAGAACGCCAGGTAGTTGCCTGGATGCTGATCGAACTGCTGCGCGATGACGGCCACCAGCGGCTGCAGCGACCGATCGCGGTGCGCAAAGCGGGTGGACAGCCCGCTGGCCACCCGCACCGTCAGGTGCTCGGCCGGGAAGGCCGGCGGCACGTCGATCCAGGCGGTGTTCTCGGGCAGGCCCAGCAGCTCGATGGCATAGGCCGGCGGCGACAGGGTGGCAGAGAACAGCGTGATGCTGTGCAAGGCCGTGAAGCGCTGGCGCAGGAAACAGGCCGGCGCCACGTTGCGCACACACAGCGCCAGGTCGCGGCCGCCAACGTCGGTGTCACCACCACCACCACCACCACCACCGCCATCGGCCACCGCTGCGCCCAGGCCGGGCAAGGCCTGCACCTCGAACAACGCGTGGTCGCTCAAGGCGTCCACCAGCTTCAGGAAGCGCTGCAGATCGAAGTGGAAGTTCAGCAACGGGCCGACGCTCAGCGGCTGCTGGTGGAAGTGCTCTGACAAGCTGCCGGCTGCGGCTTGCAGGGCCTGCACAAAGGCGTCGGGCACGGTGTCGAGCACCGCATACGGTGTGTCGATGTCGGCCACCATGGCCTCGGTGGCATGGGTCAGTGCCTCCAGGGCGCCCCGCACGGCGGCGGGCGCGGCCTGGGCTGCGGCCTGCAGCCGGCTGGTGCGCAGTTCGGCGCTGTACATGCGCCGGGCGCGGTCGACCAGGTTGTGCGCTTCGTCCACCAGCACCGCCAGCGTCCAGTCCAGCGCCTGCATCAGGCCCCAGAGCAGCCCGTTGCTGTCGAACAGATGGTGCACATCGCCCACCAGCACATCGGCCCAGCGCACCAGCTCCTGGCCCAGGTAGTAGGGGCAGATGCCATGGCGCAGGGCGATGTCGCGCTGCGCCTGGGGGTCCAGCCAGCCGTTGGCCACGGCGTCCTGGCGGGCGGCAGGCAGCCGGTCGTAGAAGCCGCGGGCCAGCGGGCAGGCGTCACCGTGGCAGGCCAGGTCGGGGTGCACACAGCCCTCGTCCTTGGGCACCATCACCAGCACCCGCAGCGCCTGCCTAGCGGTGCCGGCACGCAGGCTGCCCAGGGCCTCCAGTGCCGTCAGCCGCCCCGTGCCCTTGCAGGTGAGGTAGGCGATCTTGTCGATGCCCTGCGCGGGCATGGCCCGCAGCAGCGGGAACAGCGTGCCCACCGTCTTGCCGATGCCGGTGGGCGCCTGCGCCAGCAGGCAGCGCCGGCCGGCAGCGGCGCGGTAGACCGCCTCGGCCAGACCGCGCTGGCCCGCACGGAACGCCGTCTCCGGGAAGGCCAGGCCCTGCAGCGCCAGGTTGCGCGCGGCGCGGTGGTCGGCCTCCTGCCGGGCCCAGGCGATGAAGGCCTGGCAGCGGTTGGCCAGCACAGCGTCCAGTTCGTCGGCACCAAAGACCTGCTGCAGCGCCGTCTCGGCCTGGCTCGCCACGTCGAGGTACACCAGCGCCAGGGCCACTTCAGCCAGGCCGCGGGCGCGGCAGAACAGCGCGCCATAGGTCTGCAATTGCGCCCAGTGCAGTTGCCGGCGGTTCTCGGGGATCTGATCGGGATGCCCGCGGATGGTCTTGATCTCTTCCAGGCAGCGGCGCCGGGGGTCGTAGCCATCGGCGCGGCCGCGCACCCGCAGCGCGCCACAGGTGGTCTCCAGGGTGATCTCGGTCTGGTAATCGGGCCCGCGGCGCTGGGCCACCGTGTTCTGGCCCTGCAGCCCCTCCAGCGCGGTGGCCGATGGGGTGAAGCGCCGGTCCAGGTCGCCATGCTTGGCAGTGAACTCGCAGAGCTCGCGCACCGACACGGTGTAGGCCCAGCCCGCCGATGCGGCGGCGGCGCACGCAGCAGGCGCCTCCGTGGGCAACAGGTTCTGAGGCATGGCCGAGATTCAAGCCACCGGCAGCTGCGCCCGCACCCGCAGCAGGCTGGTCACGCCGCCGATGGCGGCCAGCGCAGCGGCCAGCAGCAGGGCCAGCATCGGCACCTGGTCGGCTTGCCCGGCCTGCAGGCCGTACAGCAGGCCGATCAGCAACGCGCCCAGTGATTGGCCGGTGAGCCGGGCCGTGCCCAGCATGCCGGCGGCGCCGCCAGACCGGTGGGCCGGCGCCGACGTGACGATGGTGTGGTTGTTGGGCGACTGGAACAGCCCGAAGCCGATGCCGCACAGCGCCAGCCGCCAGGCCAGCGCCGGGCCCGACGGGTGTGCCGGCAGCAAGCCCAGCGCCAGCAGGCCCGCTGCCAGCAGCCCCAGGCCGATGCCGCCCAGCAGCCCGCTGGGGTGGCGGCCGATCAGCCGGCCGGCTACGGGTGCAGCCAGCACCGTGCCCAGCGGCCAGGCCGCCAGCAGCCAGCCGGCCTCGCCGGGGCTGCGTTGCAGGCCGTCCAGCAGCAGGAAGGGCAGCGCCACGGCGGCCAGCGTCTGCGCACCGAATGCAGCCACCGAGGTGCCCATCGACAGGCGGAACACCGGGATCGCCAGCAGGTCGACCGGCAGCAGCGGCACGGCCTGGCGCAGCTGGCGCCGCACATAGACCACGGCCACCACCACGCCGCAGGCCACCAGCAGCAGCGCCAGCCCCGGCGCCGCCGGCAACTGGCCGCGCGGCACCAGGCGCTGCACCCCCAGGAACAGCAGCAGGAACATCGCCGCGTTCAGCACCGCGTCCAGCCAGGGGATGCGGGTGCCGGCCGGCGCCGGGCTTCGGTTGGGCGGCAGGCTGTGCCAGCCCAGCAGCAGCACCAGCAACGCCAGCGGGATGTTCACCGCAAACAGCCAGGGCCAGGGGCCCAGCGACAGGATGCCGGCCGCCACCGCCGGCCCGGCCACCGTGGCCACCGCCACCACCGCCGAGTTGATGGCGATGCCCCGGCCCAGCAGCCGGGCCGGGTAGATCAGCCGCACCAGCGCGGCATTGACCGCAAACAGCCCCGCCGCGCCCGCGCCCTGCAGTGCCCGCGCCAGCGCCAGCTGGGTGGGCCCGGTGGCCAGCACGCTGGCGGCAGACGCCAGCATGAACAGCGCCACGCCGGCGAGGTAGACCCGCCGGTAGCCGAACAGATCGCCCACCATCGCCAGCGGCAGCAGCAGCACCAGCACGGCCAACTGGTAGGCGTTGAGCAGCCACACGCCGTCGGCCTCGCCGATCTGCAGATCGCGCACGATTTCCGGCAGCGCCAGCGTGACCATGGTCGCATCCAGCACCGACAGGCCGATGCCCAGGATCACCGTCGCCATGGCCCAGCGCCGAGCGGGCTGCGGCAGGCCGTCGGCTGGGGGGTCGGTCGGGGTGTCGGTCGGGGTGTCGGCGGGCAGCGTCAAGTGGGGGTCGCGCGGCACGGCGCCGGGCTGGTCATGCGGCATCCTCGGCCGGCAGGCTGCCCAGCAGGCCGATCAGCTCGTCCAGCGCGGTGTAAAAGCCGCCGATGAAGGCACGGCCGATGTGGGCCTCGATGGCGGCGTAGGCCGCTTCGATCTCGGGCGCCATGGTGGCGGCCAGGGCCTGGCTGCGGTCGGTCAGCCGCACCAGCACGCGGCGCTGGTCTTGCGGCATGCGCGCCCGCTGCACCAGGCCCAGGTCGTCCATGCGTGCCAGCACGCCGGCCAGGCTGGGGCTGGAGATGCGGCACACCTGGCCGATCTGCCGCGGCTCCAGCGGGCCCTGCTCCAGCAGCGCCCGCACGATGCGCCATTGCTGCTCGGTCACCCCATGGGCGTTGAGAATGGGCCGGAACTGCGCCATCACCCCTTCACGCGCCTCCAGCAGCAACAGCGGCAGGTTGCGGTGGCGAAAGGCCGGCACCGTGGCGCTGGCCGCCGCCTTGGGGCTGCGACGGGTTGACATGCTCACATCTTAGCGACTAGATTGCTCACATCCTAGTGACCAGGCGCCCCATGCCCTTGCTTTTCCCCCATCTGCCGCGCCTGGCCATGGCGCCCTGGCGCCTGAGCGGCGTGGTCTACAGCGCGTTGCTGAACGACCCGCGGCAGCTGGCCGCGCTGGGCGATGCGGTGCACCAGCCGCCGTACAAGGCGCCGCCGCTGCACCCGGTGCTGGCGGTGCGGCCGCGCAACACCCTGGCCGGTGACGGCGACGCCATCGGTGTGCCCGCCGGTGCCGACGCCGTGTGCACCGGCCCCGGCCTGGGCCTGGTGATCGGCCGCACCGCCTGCCGGGTGCCGCAGGCAGGCGCACTGGCCTGGGTGGCCGGCTATCTGGTGGCCAATGACCTGCACCTGCCGATCAGCAGCCACTACCGCCCTGCGGTGCGGCAGATGGCGCGCGACGGTTTCTGCCCGCTGGGCCCGGTGGTGCCGGGCAGCAAGGTGGCCGACCCCGATGCCCTGGCCATCAGCCTGGCGCTCGACGGCGCCGTGGTGTGGCGGGGCCACAGCGGCGGCCGCGTGCGCAGCGTGGCGCAGTTGCTGAGCGCCGTCACCGAGTGGATGACCCTGCAACCCGGTGACGTGCTGCTGCTGGGCAGCAGCGCCGACACGCCGCCGGCCCGCCCGGGCCAGGTGATGGCCGTGGCCATCGACGGCATCGGCACGCTGCACAACACCCTGGTGGCGGAGGCCGCATGACCCCCGCCCGAACCACCACCGCCCCAACCGCCCCAACCGCAAGAACCGCAAGAACCGCCAGAACTGCCCGCGTCGCCTACAGCGGCGCCATCCACACCGCCAGCCCGATCGACGGTGACAGCACCGCCCGACTGCGCCTGGCCGACGGCCGCAGCGTGGCCGAGGCCGACGTGGTCTGGCTGCCGCCCTTCGACGTGGGCACCATCATCGCGCTGGGCCTGAACTACGCCGACCATGTGAAGGAGCTGGCGAAGGAGCTCACCCTGCCCTCGACACCCGGCACCCATGACGAGCCACTGCTGTTCCTGAAAGGCCCGGGCAGCCTGGTCGGCCACCAGGCTGCCACCCGGCGCCCGGCCGGCGTGGCCTTCATGCACTATGAATGCGAGCTGGCGGTGGTGATCGGCCGGCCCGCCAGGGGCGTGCGCGCGGCCGACGCCATGGCCCACGTGGCCGGCTACACCGTGTGCAACGACTACGCGGTGCGCGACCACCTGGAGAACTGGTACCGCCCCAACCTGCGGGTGAAGAACCGCGACGGCGGCACCGTGCTGGGCCCCTGGTTCGTGCCGGCGGCCGAGGTGCCCGACCCGCATGCGCTGCAGCTGCGCACCCGGGTCAATGGCCGCACCACCCAGCAGGGCAGCACGGCGCAGATGATCCACCGCGTGCCGGCGCTGATCGAATACCTCAGCAGCTTCATGACCCTGCAACCGGGTGATGTGCTGCTGACCGGCACGCCCGACGGCGTGGTGAACGTGAACGAAGGCGACGAGGTCGTCTGCGAGATCGACGGCATCGGCAGCCTGGTCAACCACATCGTCGGCGACACAGTTTTCGGACGTCAGGACAACCCATGCGCATCCAGCACCTGATCGGTGGCCGGCAAGTCGACAGCCCCGGCAGCTTCGAGACCGTGAACCCCGCCACCCAGCAGGTGCTGGCCGAGGTGGCCGACGGCGGCGCGGCCGAGGTGCATGCCGCCGTGGCCGCTGCCAAGGCCGCCTTTCCGGCCTGGGCCGCCCGCCCGGCCACCGAGCGCGCCGCGCTGCTGCGCAAGCTGGGCGACCTGATCACCCGGGATGTGCCCGAGATCGCCCGCACCGAGACGCAGGACACCGGCCAGACCATCAGCCAGACCGGCAAGCAGCTGGTGCCGCGCGCGGCCGACAACTTCCACTACTTTGCCGAGATGTGCACCCGGGTGGACGGCCACACCTACCCCACGCCGACGCACCTGAACTACACGCTGTTCCACCCGGTGGGCGTGTGCGCGCTGATCAGCCCCTGGAACGTGCCCTTCATGACGGCCACCTGGAAGGTGGCGCCGTGCCTGGCCTTCGGCAACACCGCGGTGCTGAAGATGAGCGAGCTGTCGCCGATGAGCGCCAACCGCCTGGGCCAGCTGGCGCTGGAGGCAGGCATCCCGCCCGGGGTGCTGAACATCGTGCACGGCACCGGCCGCGCCACCGGCGAGCCGCTGTGCAGCCACCCTGATGTGCGGGCCATCAGCTTCACCGGCAGCACCAGCACCGGCCAGCGCATCGTGCAGGCTGCGGGGCTGAAGAAGTTCAGCATGGAGCTGGGCGGCAAGAGCCCGTTCGTCATCTTCGACGACGCCGACCTGCCCCGCGCACTCGACGCCGCGCTGTTCATGGTCTTCAGCAACAACGGCGAGCGCTGCACCGCCGGCAGCCGCATCCTGGTGCAGCGCAGCATCTATGCCGACTTTGCCGAGAAGTTCGCCGCGCGTGCCCGCCGCATCACCGTGGGCGACCCGCTCGACGAGGCCACCCTGGTCGGCCCGATGATCAGCCCCGCCCACCTGGCCAAGGTGCGCAGCTACATCGACCTGGGCCCGGGCGAAGGCGCCACGCTGCTGTGCGGCGGGCTGGACCGGCCGGCCTACGCACCGGCCCTGGCCAGCGGCCTGCAGCGCGGCAACTTCGTCTGGCCCACGGTGTTTGCCGACGTGGACAACCGCATGCGCATCGCCCAGGAAGAGATCTTCGGCCCGGTGGCCTGCCTGATACCGTTCGACGGCGAGGCCGACGCGGTGCGGCTCGCCAACGACATCCAGTACGGCCTGTCGAGCTATGTGTGGACAGAAAACCTGGGCCGCGCCCACCGCGTGGCCGCAGCCGTGGAGGCCGGCATGTGCTTCGTCAACAGCCAGAACGTGCGCGACCTGCGCCAGCCCTTCGGCGGCACCAAGGCCAGCGGCACCGGCCGTGAGGGTGGCACCTGGAGCTACGAGGTGTTCCTGGAGCCGAAGAACATCGCGGTGAGCCTGGGCGCGCACCACATCCCGCATTGGGGGACGGCGTGAACGCCGCCCCCATGGGGGTGTCCGTAGCGCCCCTCCCCACCCTCCCCCGCGGGGAGGGCCAACGTCCTCGGAGCGCCTGATGGGAACCCTCGCGCTCGCCGCCAAGATCACCCATGTGCCGTCGATGTACCTGAGCGAGCTGCCCGGCCCGCGCCACGGCAGCCGGCAAGCTGCCATCGACGGCCACCGCGAGATCGCGCGCCGCTGCAAGGCGCTGGGCGTGGACACGCTGGTGGTGTTCGACACCCACTGGCTGGTCAACGCCGGCTACCACATCAACTGCGCGCCGCAGTTCCAGGGCACTTACACCAGCAACGAGCTGCCGCACTTCATCAGCAACCTGCCGTATGCATCGCCGGGCAACCCGGCGCTGGGCCAGTTGCTGGCACAGGTGGCCAACGACCACGGCGTGGAGACCCTGGCCCACCATGCCACCACACTGGCGCCCGAATACGGCACCCTGGTGCCGCTGCGTTACATGAACGCCGACCAGCACTTTCGGGTGGTCAGCGTGTCGGCGCTGTGCATGGCGCACTACCTGAACGATTCGGCCCGGCTGGGCTGGGCCTTTCGCCAGGCGGTGGAGCAGCACTACGACGGCACCGTGGCCTTCCTGGCCAGCGGGTCGCTCAGCCACCGCTTTGCGCAGAACGGCCTGGCGCCAGAATTCGCCTTCAAGCTGTGGAGCCCGTTCCTGGAGCGGCTGGACCGCACCGTGGTGCAGATGTGGCAGGCCGCCGACTGGGCCGACTTCTGCGCCATGCTGCCCGAGTACGCGGCCAAGGGCCACGGCGAAGGCTTCATGCACGACACCGCGATGCTGCTGGGCGCGCTGGGCTGGTCGGCCTACGACGCGCCGGTGGAGGTGCTCACGCCCTACTTCGGCGCGTCGGGCACCGGGCAGATCAATGCGCTGTTCCCGGTCACGCCGCAGGACGGCCGCGCCATCCCCGCCGCTCAGGCATCCATGGCCGATGGCTACACCAACGTGGCCACCCGGCTCTGATCCGCAGGACCCCACCGCATGCTGACCCACGACACCATCCAGGCCCTGGCACATGCGCTGTACCAGGCCCGCAAGACCCGCACCGCGCTGCGCCACTTCTCGCAGCGCCATCCCACCATGACGGTGGACGACGGCTATGCCATCCAGCGCGCCTGGGTGGCGCTGGAGCTGGCCGACGGCCGCACCATCAAGGGCCGCAAGATCGGGCTGACGTCGCGGGCGATGCAGCTGTCCAGCCAGATCGACGAGCCCGACTACGCGCCGCTGATGGACGACATGTTCTTTGGCGCCGGCACCGACATCCCGTTCAACCGCTTCATCGCGCCGCGGGTGGAGGTGGAGCTGGCCTTCATCCTGGGTCGGCCGCTGCAGGGCCCGGGCACCACGCTGTTCGACGTGCTGCGCGCCACCGACTACGTGGTGCCGGCCATCGAGATCATCGACGCCCGCATCGAGCAGTTCGACCGCGACACCAAGGCGCCACGCAAGGTGTTCGACACCATCAGCGACTTCGCCGCCAACGCCGGCATCGTGCTGGGCGGCCGGCCGGTCAAGCCCGACGCGGTCGACCTGCGCTGGGTGGGCGCGCTGCTGCACAAGAACGGCGTGGTGGAAGAAACCGGCCTGGCCGCCGCAGTGCTGAACCACCCGGCCAACGGCGTGGCCTGGCTGGCCAACAAGATCGCCCCGCATGGCGAGCAGCTCAATGCGGGTGACGTGGTGCTGGCCGGCTCGTTCACCCGGCCCACGCCGGCGGCGGCGGGCGACAGCTTCCACGCCGACTACGGGCCGCTGGGCTCGGTGGCATTCCGGCTGGTGTGACCGGCAACGCTGGCTAAGATCGGCAGCTGACGCCCCGCCGGCCTGCTGGCCGGTGCCATTCCCTTCCCGACCCGGCCCGCCATGGACAACTTCTCCAATTCCCAGACCGTGCGCAAGCATGTGGTGGCCACCCGCGGTGGCGTGGTGGCGGCCCAGCACCGGCGTGCCGCCGAAGTGGGCGCGGCCATGCTGGAAGCCGGCGGCGACGCGGTCGACGCCGCAGTGGCGGTGTCGTTCGCCATCGGCGTGGTCGAGCCCTGGATGAGCGGCCCGGCCGCCGGCGGCTGCATGACGCTGTGGCGGGCCGACAGCGGCCGTGCCGAGGTGGTCGACTACGGCATGCGCGCACCACTGGCGCTGAACCCGGCCGACTACCCGCTGGCTGGTGACGGCCGCACTGCCGACCTGTTCCCCTGGCCCACCGTGGTGGGCGACCGCAACCAGCAAGGCGCCACCGCCGTGGCCGTGCCCGGCGTGGTGGCCGGCATGGCACTGGCGCATGAACGCCACGGCCGCCTGCCCTGGCGCGACCTGGTGCTGCCGGCCGCCGCGCTGGCAGAACAAGGGCTGATCGCCGACTGGTACTCGGGCCTGCTGACCGCGTCCACCGCCCGCGCGCTGTCGCTCGACCCGGACGCCGCGCGCATGTTCCTCGACGACGGCCTGTTCCCCATCCTGGAAGGCTGGACCGCCACCACCCAGCGCCACCTCGACCAGTCGGCGTTCGCGCGCACGTTGGCGCAGATCGCCGCCGAAGGCGCCGACGCCTTCTACCGTGGCGGCATCGCCGAGACCCTGGTGCGTGATGTGCAGGCCAAGGGCGGCTGCCTGGGCCTGGACGACCTGGCCAACTACCGCGCCGAGTGGGTGGAGCCGCTGGCCATCGCCTACCGAGGCGGCCGCATCCACGCCCCGCCGGGGCTGACCGGCGGCCCCACGCTGGCCGCCGCGCTGGCCCTGCTAGACGGCGACGCGCCACCGCCGCCAGGCGGCCCTGGCGCGGCCAGCACCCTGGCTGCGGCCCGCGCCCTGCACGCCGCATTCGACGCCCGCCTGCGCGGCATGGGCGACCATGATTCACCCAAGGCGCCGGGCTGCACCACCCACTTCAGCATCGTCGACCGGCACGGCAACATGGCCTCCGTCACGCAGACCCTGCTGTCGATCTTCGGGTCGCGCGTGGTGTCACCCGGCACCGGGCTGCTGCTGAACAACGGCATCCTGTGGTTCGACCCCGAGCCGGGCAAACCCAACTCCCTCGCCCCGGGCAAGCGCTGCCTGGCCAACTACTGCCCGGTGGTGGGCGAGGCGGCCGACGGCCGGCGCTTTGCGCTGGGCGCATCGGGCGGCCGCAAGATCCTGGGCGCGGTGCTGCAGTTGGCCAGCTTCCTGGTCGACCATGGCATGGACCTGGCAGCCGCCTTCCACCAGCCGCGCATCGACATCAGCGGCAACCAGCGCCAGCTGCTGGCCGACCTGAGCCTGCCGGCCGATGTGCAGGCCGCGCTGGCCGCCGAGTTCACCGTCACGCCGATCCGGCGCCAGCCGCATCCCTATGCCTTTGCCTGCCCCGCCGGCGTGCTGCGCCAGGGCGGCTGGAACACCGGCTGCACCGAGGTGTCGTCGCCCTGGGGCGACGCCATCGCCGAGCGGCTGGCGGGCTGACACACCCGCGGCCACCACCCTGCCACCCCGCCAACCCCCTCACCGGAGCAACACCATGCCCCTCACCCTGGACCACCTCGTCATCCTGGTGCCCGACCTGGACGCCGCGATCACCGACTACCGCAGCCTGGGCTTCACCGTCGAGCCCGGCGGCACCCATGCCGACGGCGCCACGCACAACGCCCTGGTGGTGTTTGCCGACGGCGCCTACCTGGAGCTGATCGCCTTTCTGCTGCCGCACCCCGGCCACCGCTGGGGCAGCCAGGCTGCGCGCGGCTACTGCGGCTTCGTCGACTTTGCGCTGCTGCCGCCCAGCGTGGGCGCCGTGGTGGCCGAGGCTGCCGCCCGCGGCCTGGCCTACCAGGGCCCGGTGGACGGCGGCCGGCTGCGGCCCGACGGCGAGCGCCTGGCCTGGCAGATCGGCACACCGCCCGCACCCGAGCTGCCCTTCCTGTGCGGCGACATCACACCGCGCGCGCTGCGTGTGCCCGAAGGCGCGCTGCGCCAGCACGCCAACGGCGTGACGGGCGTGGCCTGCATCACCGTGGCAGTGGCCGACCTGGACGCCAGCCTGGCGGGTTATGCCGCCCTGCTGGGGCAACCGGGTGAACGCCTGCCGCTCACCGGCCTGGGCCTGCAGCTGGCCCGGCTGCAGCTGGGTGCGGCCAGCCTGCTGCTGGTGGCGCCCGGTGCCGGCGCCCACGGCCCGGCGGCGCAGGCGCTGCACAGCGCGCTGGGCGGCCGGCAGGCGGGCGTGGTGGGCGTCGCGCTGCACGGGCCGGCGGCGGCCAGCCTGTCACCCACCCGCACCCACGGCGCGCCGATCGAAGTGCTGGCAGGCGGCTGAACGCTGCAGCACTAACTTTCGTGCTGCGGGGCAGCGCCCCGGATCGTGGAAGACTTCCACATGAACGCGGGGCCGGCAGCACTGTGATGCTGGCGATCGGCCTGGCCGCTCCCGGCCTGGCCGCCCCCGGGCCTCGCAGCTGGCGTGGTCGCGACTTATCTGTTTTTTTCATGAGCTTGCGCCGAATCCGTCGTTTGGTGGCCATC
>Ga0136636_10001951_pt1 | contig 12212 bp, 1 predicted proteins | sample AntDrymUQ8522106_2_FD_104653 | JGI IMG/M metagenome (GOLD analysis project Ga0136636, IMG submission 104653) | Polar desert sand microbial communities from Dry Valleys, Antarctica - metaG UQ852 (21.06) | ecosystem: Environmental > Terrestrial > Soil > Desert | place: Antarctica: Dry Valley... | reverse complement strand
GTGCAAACGCAAAGCCAGCGGCACTTGAGTCGCCCCCTGCTTCAATTCGATGCCGTCAGCCGTGGTGTTGATCACGGTTTTCTGCTTGTGCTTCCAGTCGTCCGGGTTAAAACCGTCCGCCGCATTTGCTGCTAGCGCAATCAAGCTCGCCGCTACAGTCATCCAGTGTGCAATGTTTCTCATTTGTTATTCATGTCGATAGGTGTTGGGTTGATCGAATATAGAGGGCTGTCATTGCAGGTTTGTTACCCCGGGTTACAACTTTTGTCTTTGTCGCCACAGTCTTCACCGCCAAGAACTTCGACGGTCAGCATGCCCCCCGCCCCGTCGCGCTTGTTGCCGGCACTAGTCGGCGAATCTTCCAGCATCTTGTTCTCGTTATTGGTCGGCGAAGTAACCGCCGCCACCGGCGCGGCAGCGGTTACTGTGGCAGGCGCGCCGGCCACGGCGCCACCGGCCTGGATGTTGCTGGCATTGAGAATGACCCGCGCCCCCAGCGTGATGTTGCCGGTGCTGCGCAAGCCGGCATCGCCGGCATCAATGGCGCCTTTGGGAGCAAACAGATCCATGTCGCTCTTGGGTGTGTCATCACGCGAAGCCAGTACGCCAATACCGGAACCTGACACCGAGTTCGACGTATCAAGCACGATTTGCCCGTTGCGGATGACCAGCACCGGCGGCGGTGTTGCGACCACCGTTTTGGCACCGCTACCCGCGTCAATGCTGCCGCGATCAGCCCAGATCATGATGTTGCCGCCATCCAGCGTAAATGCACGCGACTGATTGACCAGGAAATTATTTCCGGCATAAGCAAGGATGTCACCGTCACGAATGGTGAAAATCCCCTGGGCCGAACTCTTCTTGGTCAATGTTGGGGCCGGCACACCGACGATGATGCTGCCGCCCGGCGCCAGCAACTGGATGTCACCCTGCTGTTCGCTCTTGATCTGGCTGACCGACAGCTTGATGTCACCCTTGCCAAGATTCTCCGTCGGGAAAAACGCCTTGGCCAGCGCCCGCCCTTTTTCATAGCTGGCTTCGCCGCCACTCGCCTGAGCCTGGCGCCCGAAATCACGCAACAAACTAAAGAATCGGTCACGCAACGCGCTATCGGTCACTTCATTACCAACGCCGAGGTACGTGCGCAGCGAGGCATAATCAGGCTTCGCGCCGGCCACCGCGAGGATATTGGCCCCGCCTTCGGGCAGCGCCGGGTTATCCAGATTGCCGCGGGAAACGATGCCCCAGGTAGCAGCCAGATCAATACTCTTGCCGGCCATCACTTCGACAGCGCCCGGGCCACCTACCTGAATACCCAGTGGGGCTGCGACAATATTTTTAGAAACGGAATCGGTGGAAATAGTGTTAGTCGTGTCGTAGCGAATATCCCCGCCAGCCACAATGCTGGAGATATCGCTGCTGTGGGCATGCTGGACACTGATATTCAGGTTGACGATATCGCCGCCAGCCTTGACGCGGACCGCCTCGTTAAAGCGAGCACTCGGGTCCACGCTTTTTTGACCCACGATATCGCCAGTCAGGGCAATCAGCCGGCTTGGCTCGAAGTCGTTAGCATGCCAAAGCACGTTACTGTGGGCCAGACTGGCCGGAAGCGGTAGAAAAAGACTGCCGCGATTGGTAAAGGGATCAAAATCATTCCCCGAAACAATTGGGTTTTCAAGGCTGGGAAGGCGATCCGCTGGCGTGTCAAACTGAGTAATGGACTGGATAACGAGATTTTTTGCCGCGAACAAATCCAATTGCCCCGCGGCGCCAGGCATCTGCAATAGTTTGGCGGCAATGCTGCCATTCAGGGCAACCGCGGAGACACGATCCGGTGCCACACCGCTAGTCGGACTGGTATCACCATTGATGGCCAGATCGCCGCTAATTACGGTCACATCCAGCCGGCTATCCGCGCCGTAAGTGCCAATACGCACCCGGTATTCCGGCAAATTAGCCATTACTCCACCCAAACCGCCGCCAGTACTATTCTTTAACAGCCCTGAAATCCGCGAGGTCGACATCGGGTTGACGATATTGCCGAGACTGGACGTCTCTGCGGCAATCACTCGCGTCGCGGTATTGCCCATGGCGATAACCGGATTAAGCGTGACGCTCTTTCCTGCGGTCATGTCCAGACGCCCGGTTTCAGCATAGAAAAGCCCACCGTTGATCGAACCGCCAGCCTTTGCCGAGAGGTTGCCGCCACCATTAATCACGGCAAGTTCAGGCTGCGCCTCACCATTGAGTCCGGGAACACGACCATTGGTTGGAATCACCGCACTAACCTTGGTCAGGTTGCCGCCCGCCAACAAGTTGATATCCCCGCCGCCAAATGCCGCGAAACCCTGCTGCAAGGACGCTAGCCGTGACCACCACTGGGTGCTGTTATTACCCTTGCTGTAAGTCACCATCCAGTCCGTCAAAGCACCGGTACTGATCTGGCTGATATTTCCACCGGCTGACACATTCAGGTCGCCGCCATTACGCAAAAAATAGTTTCTTTGCCCTGTATCGCTGGTGTCGTTCGGGCCGGGTGCCGCCGTGAAATTCGCCGGAACAAGCGTGTCATTCCGCCCTGCGGTGTAAACCACGGCCTTGTCGAATAGCTTGATGTCGCCCTGAGCGGCCAGGGTAATGTCGCCGGTTCCCGTGCGCACCAGTTTGCCGACAGCGACTTCGATATTGCCCGTGTCAGCCGGCGCTTTAACCGTCGTCAATTTGGCGGCAGTGGTATCCGCCCCGGCAATAAAACGATAACTCCACGAGGTATCGCTGCTACCGATTTTCGCATCCCGTCCAGTCGCCAGATATGTGGAATTGACCGGTAGGACTCCTGCCTTTCCAGGACCAAACCCATCGCTGATGCTTGAATTGATTTTCAGGTTGCCCTGCGCCTTCAAGGTCAGCACACCGGCTTCGCCCTGGAAGCGCAGATCATTAAAATCAAGATCGTTGGCGATTAAAAATTCGCTGGACGACGTGCTGGTAATTTCAACCCCGGCACGAAGGTGCTGAGTCGTATTATTGAAGCCGAGATGACTGCGGAGCAGTGCTGCGTTGCCCGCCGTATAAATTGCGTTCAAGTCACTTTTAATCGTAGCCAGACCGACGGCCTGATCGAGAGTGTTGCCAGTCTTGAGGGATGTTCCCGAATAGCTCTTGACGATTTCTGCGCCGATATCGCTGGCGCCAAGTACCCTGCCGCCTAACTGAATATTGAGCGCAGCAGCATTGGCGATACTGCTGGACTGGGCCGCCCGGAAATTTACCTTGCCCCCCGTAGCCGCACTACCGTCAGCGACGCCGACATCAATCACGCTGCCGGCAGCAGTCTTGACCTTGCCAGTGCCGGTAGCCGAGAGTTCAACCACCCCTCCCTGACCACGCGTCCCGGCATTAGAAACATTGCTCACCAGTTCCGTGCCTTTGGCCAGCAGTTGCCCTTCAAGCACGACATCACCATTACGGCCATAAAGACCGATCTTGCCGCCTTTGGCTCCGGAGGCATCGATCACCCCCGCAGCACCGACCGATATTCCGCCGTTATCAGCGGCCAGCACCACATCACTGGCCATAATCCGTTTCGACAAGGCCAGATTACCAGTGCGCTGGCGGACATCCCAGCTTCCAGTCAAATGCTCTTTTCCGTCTGCATCCACCACCGCACTAGCCAGCTCATCGAGCGAAACAGTAGCGGCATCAACCTTCAATGCACCCTGCCCCGCCCCACTTTTCGCTGTCCCGCGTAGCGTCGCGGCCGCTGCTGATACCTCGCCCTTACTGGCGAGCAGTGACAGGCTTCCGGCATCGCCCCCCGTAGCGTTGGCAGAAACAGAAACCAAAGCACCGGCTTCAACAATGACGTTGCCTTTGTCAGCACGTAACGCTATGGAACCGCCCGGCGCATAGGCATAGGTATCATCGAACGCCACTTTTTTACCTTCGGCGCGAATGATCGCCTTGTCCTGAATCCTTACGTGGTCAAGCGCCTTGCCGTTGGCATCGACGGCGGTTCCCGTTGCCGCCAGCGTCAGATTGCCGGCAGCAACCTCAATCCGTCCGGAAACATCAATCGATTTTGCCCGCAATGCCAGGCGGCCACCCAAACCGGTATCGTCAGCAATATCGCTGCCGCCCTTGATCGTTGTCGCGCCACTAGCAGTCAGCAAATGATTGGCCGTGCCCACCGTCGTCACCCGACCGGCATCAATGAGCAGGCTGGTTCCCCTGCCGCTGCCGCCGACATTGTCGATGGCCGTCACGCCGGTACCGGAGAAGCGCAGATCACCAGAAGCGATGAGTTCGACTTTGTCGAAACCGCCCGTCCGGAAACCAGTCGTTTCGGCACTGCGCATGCTTTCGTCGGCATTGGCACCGAATTCAATAGTTTTCGCCTGGACGCTCAACTTGCCACTGCCCATAGCCGCACCGGCACCGAACACCGCGGTCGTCGGATTAGGATTCTCGAAACTGACCTTCTGGGCGGAAATTGTCGCCAGGCTATTGTCGTCACCGTGCCCGGCAATACCGGCCGCGGCAATCACCAGTTCCTTGAGCGTCGCCGCACCCAACGTCGCGTTGCCGTAGAGGTCGAGCGTCGTATAACTGGTCAGGCGCAACTGATCGGCACTGACGAAACGCAGCAAGTCATTGTTATCCAGCGTCAGCCCATCACTCGGCGTACTGCCATCACCAACAATATTGATCTGCTTGGCTCCGATAGCCAGCGACCCACCGCTGCCCCGGCTGCCGTCGTTCTGGCGCTGACCGAGCAGGATGTTTCCATTCAAGGCATTGGTTTGGGTTGCATCAAAAATCAGTGCCTGACCGGCCACCGTCGCCCCGGTCTGAATATCGAGGTCACCTCTGCTGCGGTTGACGCTGCCCTGGCGCGACAACGAAGCCTGGGCGCCTTCTGCCACGCGCAGGAAAGCACTATCGCCGTTCAAGACAATTTTCCGCGCCTTGGCAGCACCCACCGAATCGATCCGGCTACCGGTCGTCACAGTCAGTTTGTCCTGGGCGGCCAGCAGCAACTCGGCTGCGGTTAGCGCCTTGCCACTGTTGCTGACCACCAGTTCGCTGGCGATCGTTTCAATATGCGTCTCGTCACCGATGATCGTGCGCGCCCCCCCGAGCAGCAGACTGGAAGCACCCAGCGCATTCAGCTTGTCCTGATCAAGTTTCGACCAGCTGGCATTGGGCGCCGCCGTATTGTCACTGACCAGCAACTTGGGCGCTGCCAAGTCAATCTCCAGCCCTTGGCCGGCACGTTTACGACCATCGGCCGCGGCGATTTCCGCCTGGCGCATGGCCACAATTGCCGGGTCAAATGCCAGGCTAGTGCGCCCAATCGCCGTCAGACGGCCGGCATCACCCGGCAAATTAGCACCGGCCTGATCGTAGAAAAACTCACTGGCCTGGGTCGTCGTGTATTTGGCGCGGGCACCAACCACGCTGCTACTGGCCAGTTCCAGCGTCAACTTGCTGGCTGAATATGCGGTGGTCGAACCATCGGCATTAATGGCCAGGCGTGAGCCGGAAACCAGCATGGAACCGTCAGCTTGTTGTCGGCCGCCGCCAAGCACCGTGTTGTCCGTACTCTTCACCGAGACCAGATAGGCACCAGGCAAGACGGCATAACGGGCTGGCAACAAGACATAACTACCAGTCAAACCGGCCTGATTGGCCCCCAACGAAACCAGGTCACCCACCTTTAGTGTCGGGATGGCGCCAGTGCTTGCCGCCAGGTACCCCTGCTGCAATTCGCCATCCGTAGCCGAAACACCTTTCCAGCCGGGAATAATGGCGAATGTTGCGGTCGACCCCGATAAAACGTCATTTTTGCCGCCCGGGCCGGCCGTAAATTCCCAAGCCAGGGCATCGCCGCCACCGGAAAGATCGAGCCTTGCACCGCTAGCGACCACCGTGTCGGCCGCGTCAATCCGGATACTCTTGCCGGGAAGAGAGTTAACGGCACCTTGATAGTTCCAGCTACTGCCGGACTCTGTCGTATAACCGAAGAGCAGTTCGCGGTCAGTTGCCACCGACGTAATGCTGCCAGCCCCCAGCGATACCTTGCCACCCGGCGCGTTGAAAACGATTTCGCCGAGCGGTGCCGTCACCGTGCCGTCCTGGGTAATGGTCTTCGCGGCAAACTCAAGGCGGCCCGCCGGAGAGAGCGAAACATCAGCCCAGGCACCGGCCGGTCGGGTAATCGCAATACTGCCGTTCGGGTCAGCCAGCAAATCGACCCGGAAGTCGCTATAGGTGGCCGGACTAAGCCGCGCAGCCGAAAACTCCAGCGCGCCGGAAGCTGTCATCTGGCCATTGAAGAGGCGGCCTCCGGTGTGCTGCGCTCTATCGTTAGTGATGCTGTCGAAGTGAATTTCACCACTACTGGCAAACTTGCTGTTAGCGAAACCGTTCCAGTTGAAGGTGCCGACCAGACCGATATCGCGGGCGATGAAACTAGCCGTCGCATTACCGATGCTCGCCACTGACGCAGCCAGCCCAGCATCGGCATTTAAGTTGCCGACCTGAATGGCGGCTGCCTTGAGCGCCAGATTGGTATCGTTCCCTGCCGCCGAGAAAATGGGCGCATTGAGCCAAAGCTGGTTGTTGATGCTGGCCGTGATCGGCCCGGCAAAGCGCATTTCGTTCTGGCTGGTCAGATACCAGGAGCCAAAGCCACCGCTCAACAAAGGCGCCAGATCAAGCTGCACCTTACCGTTGTAGGTTTCCGGGCTGATCGTCGCAATATCTGCCAGATAGGCATCACTATCGACACTGCTCGGCCAGGTATCAACGTGACCATTAAGCGACTGGAGGACAGTCAACTGACGTGGTGCCCGGGCGGCCAGTTGATCTGGCGTCAGTACGCCGCTTTGGGGAATCTGAATATCCCAGGGATTGTCTGCATTTCCAGCATGGCTAAAGCGCAGCGCAAAGATGCCGCCCAAGGCATCCTTGCCACCAGCCGCCTTGAACGAACCATCAAGGAACATGCCATCACGGGCCGCCAGGCTGACCGTACCGCCGGCAACGCCAACAGTACGAGCCGGGTAGGCAACGCCTGAACCGTTACTGGTGGCAACGTTCAAGGTGTCAGTCGTGCCGGAAACATCGATCAACGAACCCGCACGGGTCACCAGATAACCCAGGCCAGCGTCGATATTGACCGTGCCACCGTTCAGCACTTCGCCCTTGTAGCGATACTGCCGCAGCATTTGCTCAGCCGACATACCGGCATTGAGCGATTGGCGAGTGACCGCCGTGAGGACAGTTGTACCGCCGGCCAGCAGGCGACTATTGGCGCCAAGATAAATCGACTCTGATTGTTTTTTTGCCGAGTAGTCGTACTTGCCAGGACGGCTCAGCGTGATCGTTCCGGCAGGGGCTTCCAGCGTACCAAGTACCGTCAGTTGGCCCTGCGCTTCAAGCTTGATGCTGCCTTTTGCCGAAACGCCGACATAGGCGTTGTCGCCGATCAGCAGATCGCCATAGGCCGCGCTAGTGGTCGCTAGGGCAAGATTGGTCGGGGCGCCACGTAATTCAGGATGGAGTACGACTGACTGGGCAAAATCAGCCAGCAGGCTGCCGGTCGGGCGATATTGATAGCCACCGACAGTAAGCAGCGACCAATTTACCGGGTCGGCCGAAAGACGTACCCCATCGGCAACGGTCACGCCATCGCGGCCGACGAAACTAAAGTTGAAGAAGCCGCCGCGGTCGACAAAGCCGGCATCAAATGCTGCCCCCACCTGGCTTTGCGCCAGACGTTCTGCCCGAGTCCAGTTGCGGCTGTCCTGCGTAAAGGTTTCGCCGAAGCGGATCGCCGAGGTCTTGATCGTTAAAGAGCCACCCTTGCCCAGCGCGTAACCGGAAAGCGTACCGCCGGCAAAAAGACTGCCATCGCGCCGCGCAAGATCAGCCGGGGAATCGGAGACGCTACCGGTTTCCAAGGCTATTGAACCCGCATTACCCGATTTAAGACTTCCCTTGCTGTCAACGAAACCACCACCGGAGACATCAACGCGACTACCGGCCTTCAAATCAATGTCATGCGCCGACGACAGATTGATCGTTCCGCCATCAATCGCCTTGGCAACCGTGCTCAGTTTTCCATCACGAAAATCATTAACCCATTTACCGGCGGTCGACAGAACAGCGCCGGATTCCAGGATCAGGGAAAAGGAATAGGCCTCGTCAGAATCAGGCAAGGCGCTAGCCCCGGATTTGCCCAGCGTAATCGTGCCAGCCGGGGCCGAAATATCCCCGGCCACGTGGATCTGCCGCCCGACTGCCTTGAAATTTCCACCCGGCGCCAGATTCAGGCTGACCTCGGCAGGAATGTCGATACGCCCTTCGCTGTTGATATCAAAACGCGAGAAACCATTGCTAACCAGATTCTGCGAAAGCTCCAGCCGTGGCCCGGCGGCATCGCCCTCAAGCAAACCGGCCGCCGCCTGGGCGGCGTTCTTGACGAAAGTAATTTGCGCCAGGGCATTGGCCGCAATTTTTTCCGCCTGGGTCGCGGCATTAAGGTCGGCAATGGCGTAATGCTGGCCGCTATCCTTGACAATCAACTGCCCACCCAAGGGCATAGCGTAGCGATTCGTTGCCGGATCGCCGATCTCCCGCTGACGCGTGCCGACCGTGGTTTTTGCCACTAATTTGCCGTCGACCGCAAGGCTATGGCCGGCCACCTCGACCGTGCCGGCGCTCTTGCCTTCGACATAAGCGGCCTCTTCACGGCTCACCGTGACCAGGCCGGCGTAACGGTTATTGGTCGGCGCATCGTTCAGGCGGTAAACCTTGCCGCCGTAAGTCAGCGCGTAGGATTCATTGACCTTTCCCTGGGCGTAATCGACCTTGCCGCCGGAAACATCGATTACAGCGTTTTCCTTGACGATGACGCTACCGGTCGAGCCGAGAGAAATATTGCCCCCCGTCGCCGCTCTTCCCTTGGCTGTCTGGCCAATCTTGTAGCCACTCAGGTTGGCAATGGCCACCTTGTCGCGGCTATCGACCCAAGCCGTTTTACCGCGCAACTTGCCATTACGCTGAACCGGGTTGTCGGCGAATTCATCGCCGCGCAACTCAACCTTGAGGAACAGGTCAGCCACCGATTTACTGACGTTTTCGCCTGAAGCGTCGATACGTGCGCCATTGCTGACAAAGACGCCAACCCCGGCCGGCGGCGTCAACGAAGTCTGCGACGGACTGAAAGAATCATTGGCGAAAGCCGCATGTTCGCCAAAATTTTCACTGGCCCGCAATCGGATGTTGCCGCCCTTGGCAACAATATCGGCTGCTTCGACAACAATTTTCTTGGCGACGCCCTCAATCGAGGATTTAACGAAAGTCTGGTCAGCCGTCAGCGTCTTGTTGGCGTTGTCTTCAATATCAATAACTGTCTTACTACCTGCAGCGAAGGTCAGCTTGCCGCCAACCATGCCAGCGATGAACTGAGTTACGTTATCCGCAGTATTACTGACCGGGTTGCCGGTGGCGGCCACTATTCCCTGCTCGTCATACTGGCGCCAGAAAATGCCGGGAATGGCTGGTTCGCCATCACCCTGAATATTTACTTGATCGCGCGCCAGCAAATGAATCGAACCATTGGCTGAGGTTGACGTACTGGCCTGCAACATGCCGGCCTGGGTAATTTCGTGGCCAACCAAGGTGATATCGCCGAAAGATGCCGTGATCGCGCCCCGATTGATCACCGAATTGGCATCGGCACCGCGCGACAAAGCAAGCCAGGTCTTCTCAGTGTCGTCGGTAGGCAGGCCATCAATACCGAACTTTTTGGTTCTCACCGCGTAGAGCGGATTGACCTCAGCACTAAAGCCGCGCCGGGCACTGGAAAAACCCGGCTTCAAATAGAGATCAGCCCCCGCCGCCAGCAAAGTCTGGCCGCCCGGTGTGGTGATACTGCCGCCCTGAACAACCTTGCTGCCGGCGAGAATGACATAGCCACTACTGTTGCTGGTGATTGTCGCGCCCGCCTTCACTTCAACCGTCGCTGCGCGAAAAGGCACCAGCGCCTGATCGAACACCTGTTGCCGGTTAGGGTCAGTTTCGTCATAAGTAACAGGCGTCTTGTTCAGGAAAAACGCACGCTTATCAACCGCCGCCTGCCCAAGCAGGCCAGTCGTGACAATGCTCGAATTCATGCCGAGCGCCGAAGCGACAAAGTTACTCGCTGAAACCCGGGCATTGGCACCAAACACGATACCTTGCTCGTTGATCAGGAAAAACTGTCCGTTGGCCTTCAGAACACCATCAATACTCGAACGGCCCGCCACATTCAGCGTACTGCCATCAGCCGCTTTTCGGTCGGGATCATAAACGTAGTTGTAGGCCACGGCGCCAGGCGACGCCTGAACGAACTCCACCGTTTTTCCCGCCCCGATGTTGAACCCGCTAACCCAGTCGATCTGCGCCACGTCGCCACGCTGATTAACCGTCAGGCGATCAGTTTCGATCGTCCCCGAAACCAGTATCGTCGTGCCGTTGAGATTTACCGCTTTGGTCGCGTTGACCACACCCTTCTGGTTAACCGCCAGCGCTGCCAGGCTGACCGTGCCGCCCGTACCGGTATTGATGCGCCCGCTATTGCTCACCGTGCCATCCAGCGTGACGTTATTGCCTAGGCTATCCCTGCCGACGAATGATTTCGTTTCAACCAGCAGCCCACGCAGATTCGGATCGTCCGGCGCCGTCAAAATGACCTTGCCACCCGCGGCAAGAATCGCCTCAGCGCCGGAACCACCTTCAATCAAGCCCAGGTTCTCCACCGTCTTCGGCGCAATCAGCACCACCCGGCCACCGGACGGCGTGCGAATCGCTGCACCCGCCTCTACCGTGACGAAGCCGGCATTAAAGCCAGTTACCGAACTATCCCAGGCAAATTCGAGGCTATCGCCTTTGCTTTTCGGCAAGCCATTGTTCAGCAACCTGCTGGCCATGCTCTCCGAAAGGTTGACCGCCGAAGCGACCAAGCCACCGACATTAACCTGGGCGCCATTGCCAAACAAAATGCCGTTCTGGTTAATCATATAAACCTGACCGTTGGCATTAAGGCGACCCATGATCTGGCTCGGGTCGCTACTCCAGATCCGGTTCAAAACTCGTGAGGCCGCATCGGGCTGATTAAATGTCACCGAGGCGCTGCTGCCAATATTAAAACTCTGCCAGTTAAGGCCTAGCGTCCGGCTTGCCGTGCTGATCGTCATTGCGTTGCCGACGGTGCTTGGCTGGCCACCCGTCACCGCACCGGCAAAAACAAATGGCCGGGTAATGCTGGAGGGCACCGGTAAAGCGTTGGCCGCCGGCGGTGCAGCCGTAGCCGGGTTGCAACTACCGACAGCAATCGCTGCCAAGCCGAGCAAAGCCCTTGTCGCACGGCGGCGCGCCGCCTTTTTGCCGCGACCACGCACATGTTCGGCGACCGCGACAAAGACGTTGCGCTCGCTATTGAAGATCAGCCGATAGACTCCACGATTCATGACAAACTCCTGTATCTACCTGCCGAACGATCAGAATTCATAGCCTAGGCGCGCATGCACACGCTGCGCTCCCTGCTCACTACGTGGCCCCGCCTTTAATGCCTGGCCGACATCAAGCACCAAATACGGGCCGCCCTTTTCACCCTTAAGGCGCAGGCCAAGACCGGCACTGGCTAAGTTAAATTCACTTTTCTGGCCGGGCAGCGGGCTGTTCAGCCACAAATGCGCGCCTTCGACGAAACCGATGGCCCGCAAGCCGAGGCTGCCGAATTCAATCAGGGTGGGTGTTTTGACCTCGCCACGCAGGCGCCAGCCAGCATCACCGGCCGACTCGCCTTCGTAGTAGCCACGCACGCTGTCAACACCGCCCGCCAAAATCTGCTCCGGCGAAACCAGCGGTTGCGAACTGAGCTGGAAATCCAGTCGGGTCATACCTTCCCAACCGAGCAATCGTCGCGAGTAGGAAAGATCACCGCGCACAATCGAAAAACCCGGACGGGCGTAAGCCCGACGACACTCAAACTGGTCCATCTCAATACCCTGGCAATCGATCCGCCGCGAGCGGGTATTCAGATTGACCACCAAACCAAGATTGCCGGTGAGGTCACCCGATTCGCCAAAATTACTGAAGGTGTATTGCGCCACCAGCGGGGAATAGCGCAGCGGTGTTTCCTTGCGGTCAGCACCGAG
>Ga0136636_10001950_pt1 | contig 12219 bp, 12 predicted proteins | sample AntDrymUQ8522106_2_FD_104653 | JGI IMG/M metagenome (GOLD analysis project Ga0136636, IMG submission 104653) | Polar desert sand microbial communities from Dry Valleys, Antarctica - metaG UQ852 (21.06) | ecosystem: Environmental > Terrestrial > Soil > Desert | place: Antarctica: Dry Valley... | reverse complement strand
TCCAAGAACTGACAGGGAAAAGGGGAATAGTGAATAGTGAATAGCTGTAGCGCAGCGGAAGTTGGAGTGTAACGGAAACCAAGCTATAGCATGGTGGCGCTATGCGCCATGAATAGGGAATAGTGAATAGGGAAATTGAAAAGTGAAGAGTTATAGCGCAGCGGAATTTGAAGTGACACGAAAACCAAGCCTTAGCATGGTGGTGCTTTGTACCATAAAGAATGAAATGTTTTGCCTGAAGATAAAGGCAGTTGGAAAAGCACACAATTAATACATTATTATGAACCTGAAGAAGATAACTATTAAACTAATCCTGATTGTTTTGAGTTTTGGATTTGGGCTAGTTCTTTTTCTCGTTTTTTGGCCGGCTTCCTACCAAGTTCCTCAAAATCAGGTACGGGAAGGAACAAAATTTTGGGATTTACCCTCAGGCTCACGGATTGCATATACATTGATTCCTGCAAAAGGGGAGAAAAAACACTTTCCGGTTATATTTTTACAGGGCGGTCCGGGAGGTCCCATCTATGATCGGAACATTTCGCTTTTATCGGTTTTAGCTGATGATGGCTACGATGTTTTTTTATACGATCAGGTAGGTTGCGGTTTTTCCGAAAGGCTCGGAAAAATTGACGAATATACTGCCGACCGTCACAAGAACGATCTGGAACAAATAGTAAAAATTATTGGCAAAGAGAGAGTTATACTGATCGGGCAATCGTGGGGCGCTGTGCTGGCAACTTTATTTGTTGCTGATAATCCCAAAAAAGTCGAAAAAATAATTTTCACCAGTCCCGGTCCTGTATTTCCAGTAAATCATGAACTGGAAAGCATCCTTCCAGCAGATAGCCTTCAACTTCGAAAACCAGTTTACAGTAACCATCAGGGACGTAAAAAAGCCTATTCCCTCAGGACAAAATTTGTTGAGTTCCTCGCTAAAAATATGAATTGGAAACTCGCTTCTGACAAAGAAATGGACGATTTTGCTTCGTACCTGAATTTTGAGATGGGAAAATCGACAGTTTGTGATACGTCAAATGCCGTAAAGATTGAAAATGGTGCCGGCTATTACTGCATGATTAAAACAGTACAAAGTTTGCCCAAAGTAGCTGATAGGCGCGGAGAGCTAAGTAAAATCTCTATTCCTGTTTTAATTTTAAAAGGGCAATGCGATCATATTAAATGGGGATTTACCCTTGAATATACGTGGTTATTTCCTGATATTCAGCTTGTTATTGTGCATGATGCAGGACACGGAATCGCAGTAGAACAACCGGAAATATATTTGAAAACGATAAGGGATTTTTTGAAGAAATAATCCCGGAAAATATTGAATTTTGGTTAAAATCCTGCCACACGCTGCTATTTGCCCACACGTCTATTAATCATATAATCCAGACTCCATTTCCCTGAACCGATAAAAAAGAAAGCTGCAAAAACCAGCAGAAAAAGGAATGCGTGCTCTGCTTCGCCGGCGATTTCGCCGTTATGTGCACCGAAAACTGCTACTGCCATAGTAATTACTAATGGAATACTCACAAAACGGGTGAACAGTCCGATGGCAAAAAACAAACCTCCGAAAAACTCACTGCCTTTGGCTAGGTATGCCAATAAAAGCGGTAATGGCATGCTAAGTTCCTTATGAAGATAATTTCCCATCTCATTCATTTTGAGTGCATCGAACACCGCATAACCGTGAATAAGTATTAATATGCCACTGATGATCCGTATGAATGCCAGGGCTTCAATTGCAATTGGATTGAATGATAAAAATTTCTTTAACATAGATCATATTTTTGAATTCAAATAACAAAAAACACAGCGTTTATGTTTGATCATTCCCCGCAATTACGACAGATTTCGATATCCGAACGCTGCGACAGAACCTTTTTTCTGAAAGAGGAATATAGGTGGTTTTTCCAGATCACAGATAAAGAAGTATCGAGCAAATTACCAGTTTGATAATCTGCATTTTTATCATAACAGCAAGGCACAACTTTCCCATCCCAGGTTACAACCAGCGAACTCCAGATTCGGTGGCATCTGTTTTTAATTTTCCTGGCTATTATCCATGAACCATTTGGTAATAGGCGGTAACGCGATTTCGATTTTAAAGTGGGTACAATAGTGCTTTGGGAATCGAAGTTATATACCTGAGCAGATTTGAACGAAAGTTTATGTACTCCGGCATGAGTTGCATAATTACGCATCGCCTTCATCTGGTGTTCGTTATGGTTCATTACCAGAAACTGTAGCTCGATAAACGGAGATTTTGATTTCATGGCTTTCTTAGCGGCTACCAATCGCTTAACTCCATCAGTAACAGTTTGAAGAGTACCTTTAACGCGATATTTTTCATACGTTTCCTGATCGATGCCATCCATGGAAATGATAAGATGGCTTAAACCGCTGTTCACTATCTGTTCAACATTAACAGCATCAAGGTAATGACCGTTGGTTGAAGTTGCCACGAAAACGTTACGGCTACGGGCCAGTTTTACCATTTCAGAAAAGTGCGGATTTAAAAAAGGTTCGCCCTGAAAATAAAGAGTGAGATAAATTAGATCCGGCGAAAGCCTATCAAGGATAGTATTGAATACTTTGAGGCTCATATTCCCCCTTGGCCTTGTGAGGGATAGCATACCAGTAGGGCACTCGGGGCAACGGAGGTTACATGAAGTAGTTGGTTCAACGGAGACTGACCAGGGTTTCCCGACAACAATTACTTTCCGAAATAACCTGCTGAAAAGGAAACCTGTCTCAACAATCATCAAATTAATGATTCTCTGTAAATTCATTGATCGCAGTAACGCGAAATAGTAGGGTAACATTTTCAGCAAACCCACCATCAATCAATTTTATTTGTAAGCTTTTGCACCAACCTGAATTGCTGCAGGAATTCGCGCGCAATAACCCTTAGAACGGTATAAACGGGTATCGCAAGCAGCATCCCACCTATTCCGGCAAGGCTGCCTCCCATAATAATCACAAAAAATATCTCCAACGGATGAGCTTTAACACTATTCGAATAAATCATGGGTACAAGAAAATTATTATCGATAAAATTTACGACGATGAATATACCACTCAGTTTAGCCAGAATCGGAAGCACTGCATCATAAGCTCCCGTAGCAAGTGTAGCAGTAATTCCTAAAGTTATGCCGAGTAAGGAACCAATTATAGGGCCGATATAAGGAATTATATTCATGATACCACCAAAGAACGCGATCAGCAGCGCATTTTCAACACCAAAAATCCAAAGCCCAATTGCAATAAGCGACATTACACATATTAATTCGAGCATCACCCCAACAAAATACCTGACGAGCAAACTCTTTGAATCTGTAATCACTTTGTGAGTAGCCTGATGATGTTTCACCGGAACAAGTGCCAGAATGCTGTTCTCGAACAAACTGTCATCTTTCAGAAAGAAGAATGCAATAAACAATACGGAAACAAATCCAACAACAATAGTTCCGGCAATGCCAAAAAAACTGTTTATTGTGCTGGTAACACTGCTCATATTAACAAGCGATTTTGCTCTGATGACGATAAACTCCTGAATAGTCTGATCTGCCGGAATTACCCCTACACTATGCAAATTATCGTCCATCCAATGCAAAGGATTCTGAAGGTTTGCGGCCAGAAGCTTCACATCGATCCTCGAAATAGTTTCGGCCTGATTAACAATAAGAGGAACAAAAATGGCCAGTAGCCCTAAAAACAATAACACAATTATCAATAATGACAACGCGGCACTCATTGCGTGCGGTATGCGGATTTTTTTGATATGGAGATTGTCGAAAAAACGAACCAGAGGATGGCCTACAAACGAAATTACAGCAGCAATCAATATCCAAACGATCATAAATGAAAACCGCCAGATCATAAAACCTGCAATAAAAAGCAGTAAAAAATAGCCTACATATCTCAGAACCTGTTTCATAATTAACCTTTTAAGTAATCACAAATTTATGAAAAATTAAGCAGGAATTAAACCTTCACTCCATCTGTAAAAAAAAAATCCGGATTGATTTTATGTCGCGCCCGGATTATTACTATTAGTTTAAAAATGAATATGTTCCATATTGTATTGAGTTTACTAATCCACCCAATCGGCAATAAACAAATTGGTGTCGCGTGTTCCATGGTTGTTACGGTTCGATGAGAAAACCAGTTTTTTGCCGTCGGGCGAAAACATAGGGAAGGCATTGAAAATACTTTCGTTTGTAATTTGTTCCAGACCTGATCCATCGAGATTGATCATAAAAAGATTAAAATCGTATCCGCGTGGTGAATTGTGGTTGCTCGAAAAAATAATTTTTTTGCCCGAAGGATGAAAGAAGGGAGCCCAGTTGGCTTTGCCTAAATCAGTAATCTGCTTAAAATCGCTTCCATCCACATTGCAAACGCAAATTTCCATATTGGTTGGCATTACCAGACCCTGAGCAAGCAAGTCCTTATATTCCTTAATATCTTCAGGCGTTTTAGGGCGGGAAGCGCGGAAAACCAGTTTTTTACTATCGGGCGAGAAGAAAGCGCCGCCATCGTAACCCAGTTCATGAGTAACCTGTTTCACGTTACCACCGTCAATATCACACACATAAAGATCGAGATCGCCATTGCGGGTTGATGTAAACACCATTTTCCTGCCATCAGGTGAAATTGTAGCTTCAGCATCATAACCTTCAAAATCGGTGAGCTGTTTCACTATATTTCCTTTCAAATCAGCTATAAAAATATCGAACTGAGGATAAATTGCCCAAAGGTATTTGTGGTCGGCGCGTGGTTCAGGATTTGGCGGACATTCCTTGCCACCAAGATGGGTTGAAGCATAAAGAATCTGCTTGTCGCCGGGCATAAAATAAGCACAGGTTGTACGGCCAAAACCAGTACTGATCATTGTTGGACGATATGTACTATCTTTTGCTGCGTTTTTAATATTGAGGTTAAAAATCTGGTCGCATTTTAAATCCCATGCAGGGTTGTTGCTTTGAAATGCAAGATTTTTACCGTCGAAGCTGAAGTATGCTTCTGCATTATCACCGCCATAGGTAAGTTGCTGAATGTTTTTCAGGTGTTTTTCCTGTGCGGAAACGCCTATTGCAGTTAATATCAGAAGCAGCGCAATTAAATTTTTCATTGTTATAGATTTGGATTTAAAAATTATGTCTGTAATACAATAGTTTTTCAGATGAAATGTTCAGTATATCGTCGCAAATTGCAAATAAAAGTTTAGGGATATCTTGCCACAGAATGTTTCTGGAATTATATCGTTCATTTTCCCGACATAATACTTCGGTCTTCCGTCTCCGGTCTTCCGTCTGATTGAATCTAAAACTGAAAATAGATAAACGGCTGTATTTCTGATGATTTGATCTGGATAACAATAAACACAATTACCAGCAGATAGGCAACTTTAAAGACAAACGGAGATTTTATAACGAATTGCTGTGCTGTAAGTTCAATATCCGAAGGGATAAAATGAAGAGCGTAGCCAATAACCATCAACATAAAAATGTAAGGATACCCTTTTATAAAATCGCTGAAAATTTCAGGATGGAAAGATGTGGTTATCTGAGTGAGCATTGAACTAACGACATTCATATCGTCAGCTCTGAAAAATATCCAGGCAAAACAAACGAAATGGAAGGTAATTACTACGCCAAGAATTCGTGTAAATATGTTTTTGGGAATACGTATCACCGAACTGATAAACTTTTCGAAAGCAAGGCCAAGCCCGTGTAATGCGCCCCAAATTACAAATCTTAGTGCCGCCCCATGCCATAAACCACCCAGTAACATGGTAATCATCAGGTTAATATAGGTGCGGATTTTCCCTTTTCGGTTTCCGCCCAGTGAAATATACAGGTAATCGCGCAACCAGCTGGAAAGCGAAATATGCCAGCGCCGCCAGAACTCGGTAATACTCGCCGACTGATAGGGCGAATCGAAGTTAGCAGGAAGTTTGTATCCAAGCAGTAAAGCAATTCCTATCGCCATATCGGTATAACCGGAGAAATCGCAGTAAATCTGTAGTGCATACCCATAAACGCCCAGCAGGTTTTCGAGACCGGTATATAAACCCGGATTATCGAAAATACGATCAACAAAGTTGATGCTTATATAATCGGAAATAACAGCCTTCTTGAATAAACCAATACAGATCAGGAAAACAGCTTTGCCAAAATCGGCTTTGCTTACATGAGGTGAAGTGCGAACCTGGGGTAAAAAAACTGATGCACGCACAATAGGACCAGCCACCATTTGCGGAAAGAAAGTGACAAAAAAGGCAAATTCGGAAATGTTTTTAACAGGCTCAATATTACGCCGGTAGATATCGATGGTATAACTCAGACTCTGGAATGTAAAAAAAGATATTCCTACCGGTAAAAAAATATTCAGCGGATCGAAAGGCTTGTTAATCACATCATTAACAATGCTGAGGAAAAAGTTGGTGTATTTGAAATAAATCAACATGCCTATATTTACAATAAGGCTTATAACCAGAAATATTGTTCGTTTCCGGTTATTTTCGGTACGGGCAATCTGCTTTGCCAGGTTATAATCCACCACTGCCGTGATGAGTAATAGAATAAAATACAGTCCGCTCGATTTATAATAGAAAAAAACGGAAAACAGCGTAAGATAAATATTTTTTAGTGTATTATGCTTATAAACAATACTATACACAGCTATAAACCCAAGGAAAAGGAACAAAAAGAAACCGCTGCTGAAAATCATCGGCTCTTTTGGATTGTACACAAATTCCTGAAAAAGTTTGTTTATATCAATCTGTGGCATACTTCAGATAGCTGTCAATTAATGCGTTATAAAGCAGTGAGCCTTGAACAGTGTATCCCTGTTTGTTAAAATGTACTCCATCGCGTTGGAGCATTGCCGCTTTTCGCCATTCGGTGCGCGACCCGTAACCGCCTGTAATGGAATACATATCCCAACTGGCAACGTTTTCAATTTCGGCACTTTTAATCAAAGCACGTTGAACGGTTTCGAGGTAGGGGTTTTCATATTTTTTCCGAAAATAGTCATCAGCCGGAGTAGTGATCAGGATTCCTGCTTCTGGATTAACCAATTTCAGATTCTGTACCATACTTACAACCGAAGCAACCATTTCATCCTCTGTAACTTTACTGTTTGCCCCTTCGTTGGTACCAAGTGAAATAATGATGAGATCAGGTTTTAAAACGTTCATTTGTTTATAAAACAAGGGCGAATTGTTATAATCGCTGAAATGAGCTCCATTAATCCCGATGCTGTGATAAAGGATACCGGGTTTACCATTTTGCAAAATCACCCCGTTAATTGTTGCCGATTGCTGACCAACCTCAGTAGGAACGGAATAAATCCGAACAAAGTTAGTTGGTTGCACGAACGGAACATGTGTTTGCCAATCACTCCTTTCCAGAGGCAACGCCGACATAAGATAGCCAAATTTTGCAGGCGAATCGGATATACGGCAATCAAATTGCAGCGAGTCCTTTGAGTGTATTAATGTAACTTGATTAAATGAATAGTCGAGATCATCGTGGTTAAACGTAGTAATATCAAAATAACCGCCATCCTGTTGGGTCGAAATAGATATACCTGAAATTCCTGGTTCCGGATTTCGTGACTGGCCGATAATCTTTGCCACCGTCCAGCTAATATTTGAGGATGAACGGTAATCAGATGGTTCGTTAGTTCCTGCAACCCGAAGCGGGAACACTAACCCTCGACCTGCATTACCAAAACGGAGTTGAAGGTTTTTACGCACTTCGCGGGTCAGGAAATCAGCCTGTATATGCGAGTCGCCAATATGCACAATATTTACCTGGCACGAATCACCGTTTTCGAGTCGCAGAAGCTTGTTAAAAAAGAGGCCTAACCCATCAGATTTAACTAATGTATCCGCTTCGTAATTGATAAAAGAGAATTCGCCGGCTGTAACAGTATCATTTAGTGTGAGCGAATCGGCAACAATAACTTGTGCATTACTTTGCAAAGCAAACAGTAAAGCGATGATTATAAATACTTTATTTAGTTTTAGCGGCAAGGCTGTTCCTCCTTTTCTCATATAATTCAACTTCGTGGATGAAACTTTTGGCCAGTGACAAACCGACTTTACGACCACCTGCGAAATTAAGGTGAGTATAATCTTTGTTCGCAAGCGCAGGTTTGGAATTGGCAAATTCAGCCATCGAATTTTCGCCGCCCATGGCTTCAAAAAGATTCCAGAAAAGCAAGTTATTATCAAAGGCTATTTTTTCCTGCGCCTGTATGAGCAGCGGAATTGTTGACATTGTTATAAATTGTCCCTGTTTGCGCTGACTGCGATCCGAGACTGACAATAACAAAATAGGCGTCCCCGGGAATGCTGTTTTCAACTTATTAACAAGTTTAGCCATCCCTTTTACATACGAAGTAAAATCTTTTGCAGGTGAATTCGAAACATTTAATCCGAACTGCAATACGATAAGGTCGTAGTTGAGCAGACTGTCGAAAGCGGCCAGATTTTTACCTGGAATCCCTTGCAAACCTAATCCCGAATTCCCTTTTATGGCAAAGTTATCAATGTAAATTCCTGTTTCGTCTTCAAGCGAAGCACCGTAACAATTTATCCCATATTGATCAAGGCTTGCTTTTACCTGACGGATTGAATCAGCCTTTACAGTAATCATAGCAGGCAATTCCGAAGCAGGCATTTCGAGGATGCGGTTATCGCGGCGGTTTATAACAATCCGTGCTTTATGACTGGTGGATGCGGAGTAAAATAATCGGAACATACTAAAGGCAGAAGTATGCCTGAAATGATCGCTTCCTTTATAAAAGACGTAATTTCCCGAATCAGAAGAATAACTGAACCCGCTGATTCCCAAATTTTTGGAACCAGGATTGGTAAGTATGGAAGTAGTATTCCATCCTGCAAAGGAGTGAATTACCGATCTGCGGAAGCCTGCAATTTCGGAAGTTATTGGAACAAAACCAACACCATTACCACCATACAAACTTTGAAGTGTATCGCGCAGATCGCTCACCATGATGTCGCCCTCGGAAAACGAATCTCCATACCATGCAATTCGTACTTTAGCATTTTTTGATTTAGCCAGTAAAAATTGGCCAAGCAGATTATCGAGTGGAAATTCTTCTTTTGTAAAATTGCGGAAACAAACAACATCCGCCGGACATTGATCAGTTTCAATAACAAGCGTATCCTTATATTGCTGTTTGATTTGCGCACTGTCGATGAGGATATCGGAAAAAATATTCACTGGTTTCAAGGTGTAACCCAATACAGTTCTTTCAGTATTTAAAAATGATAAAATACCCAGAATACCTGCCACAGCCAAAGTGAAGTAAAAAGCATAAGGAATATAGTTCTTGCTCATTAATAGTAGCAGGTGAGGATTGACAATTTTTATGAGCGCAATTTTATTATGCGAGAAATTCCACTTAAAAAATCAGTGCGCAAAAGTATGAACTTTTCAGATCAAGTTTCGAAATGATTTGAGGTAGAATTTGGGTATAAAAGGCTTACAGCTTCCCTCGATAATATCATTAGTGAAACTTATAATTTAACTTACTCAAAATTTATGAAGGGCTGAATTTCGCTAAAAAAACCAATAACTATTTTTTTTATATTTGCTCTGCCTGGTAAAAAACCTGATACAATTATTTTTAGTAATTTAACTTTAAAGCGAATTATTATAACATAAATGTCATTATCTTTACCAAATTAACTTAAAAGTGAAATATAAGCTTGTAAGGCTCGATAAATTTAAAGGTAGCTAAGCAACTATCTATTCGGTTATTATCGATGTTGATACGCTTACCCTTTTCGACAAGTTTATAGCTGAGAATTTAGGGGTTTACCCTGTTGAATTAAAGTCATTAAGAGATAGATTACTGGTTATCAGGAATAAAATTGGGGCAAGGGAACAATTTTTCAAACTACACGAAGGCTATCCGGGTGATGGTGTTTGTGCATTGTACGATTTACCCGATACTATTTGACTCTTGTATTGCATCAGATAAGGTTCCTGTACTATTATTCTCGGCGGTGGCGGAAACAAACCCAGGGGAATGAGAGAATTTCAGGAAAGTAAGAAACTAACAAATGAAAACTATCTCTTACGCCGTCTTTCTGGTTTAATTACGGAAGCACTGCAAAACGGTGATGTATCATGGATCAATGATGGTTATGAACTTGCAGGCGATTTAACCTTTTACGACGACTACAAAAATGAATAACGAACCCTTATACAACAGTCCTGAAATGGACGCATTATTTTCCGATTTCGATCAGGCCGAAGCAGCACGAGTTGAAATGCGGATGATGCTTGCTGCCAAAATTGACGATGCCATCAAAGCCAAAGGATGGACCAAAAAAGAATTTGCTGCCCAAATGGGCAAAAGTCCCTCCGAAATCAGCAAATGGTTAAGCGGTCTGCATAATTTCACTTCCGATACATTATTTGACATTTCGGAAAAGCTTTGCATCGACTTGCTCAATCTGGAGAAACAAAAGCCACAACATGTTCCGTCAAAAGTTTATCAGATAATAGTTTCCGTACAACCAGGAATTCCGGCCAGCCCATTTTATGGATCATCCTATTGGGGAAGCACTCCGGAGCATCGCATCCGCCGGAAAAGGTCAGCTTCCAGGCCAATATAAATCCGGTCATACCACGATTTAAATAGTTTCCAAATGCCTGATATAGAAAACACGTTATCGTTAAGTATACAATACAAAGCGGTCGAATTGCTCAGCGCAAAACTTTCAATGCCTGAGGCCCCGCCGGTTGCTGATCAGAAATATAATTTTACAATAAATCTTGAACATAAGTTCATCAAAGATCAAAAGATAATCTTCGTATTGGTAAACATTATCATAAACCTTGAAGGAAGTGAGCAAAGTTCCGGCGAAGTTTTAATTAGCAATGCATTCTTTATCGAAAATTACGAAGAGGTCGTAATTGAAGAAAACGGTGAACCCGAAGGTATACAGGTAGCAGCAGCAGATATTTTTAATTCGGTAAGCATAAGTACTGCCCGTGGTGTCCTTTCGCAACAATTCCGCGGCACTTGGTTGCATACAGCAGTATTACCTGTAATAAATCCCAGAGATTTAACTGTGGTAGGAAAGTAATAAGCCGGGCGGTAACCCAAAATAAATATTGTATCATGTCAATCTGGCGCGTAATTCTTTGTATTATTTTCCCACCTTTAGCTGTAATCGATAAAGGTTGCGGCTCAGTTCTGATTGTATTCATTCTCACACTCTGCGCATGGATACCTGGAGTAATAGGGGCGTTGGTAATTTGCAACAAGAAGTAGTAATAACCTTATATGAAACTAATTAAAAGATTCTGCATTTTTCTTTTCTTAATCAATATTCCTTTTTCTGCTATCAATGCCAACATTACCATTTGTTCATGGAACCTGAAAGATTTAGGTAATTCAAAGAATGATACCGAAATCAGGTATATCGCAGGAATACTTAAAAACTACGATATAAATGTTTTGCAGGAAGTAGTAGCTATTTCAGGAGGTACGCAAGCGGTTGCACGATTGGTGGATGCATTGAACCGCTCAGGTTCATCCTGGGACTATTGCATTAGTAACCCAACATCTTCCTCAGCATATAAGGCTGAACGCTACGCTTTCATTTGGAATAAGAGCAAAGTGAGTAAAGTAGGCGATGCCTGGCTTGAGAAGAAGTATAACCTGGAGATTGACCGCGAACCATACTTTGGCACCTTCCGGAAAGAAGGAAAAACTTTCACGCTTGTTAATTTCCATGCCATCACCAAAAGCAAGCAACCCGAAACCGAAATAAAGTATTTCAAGTTTCTTCCAGCGGAATATCCTACTTTGAACCTGATTTTTTGCGGTGATTTTAATTTACCTGAGTCCCATTCCGTTTTCAATCCGCTCAAGGCTATGGGATATTCTTCAGTATTTCAGGGACAGAAAACTACCTTACGCGACCGTTGTTTGTCCGACGGCTGTCTGGCATCGGAATATGATAATATTTTTTACAAAAATTCCTTATTTCAAGTTTTGGATAAAGGAGTAATACATTTTTATAAAGATTTTCCGAATTTGGAAGCAGCTAAATTTATATCAGATCATTTGCCGGTATGGTGTAAATTTCAATTTTTATAGCCAGTTATATAATTCTCTTTTTCCTGATTTTCCTATAATTACGTAGAAGGCATGCCG